>Ga0315277_10002574_pt1 | contig 25174 bp, 44 predicted proteins | sample YL17G05_15_MG_FD_203695 | JGI IMG/M metagenome (GOLD analysis project Ga0315277, IMG submission 203695) | Sediment microbial communities from Yellowstone Lake, YNP, Wyoming, USA - YL17G05_15 | ecosystem: Environmental > Aquatic > Freshwater > Lake > Sediment | place: USA: Wyoming | collected... | reverse complement strand
TGCCATGATCCTGGCCCTGGGGCATAGCGTGGCAACGGTCAAGCGCGCAGTGTTGACGGCTGGTTACGTGACCATCGGTGTGGAAAAGCCAACCTTGCTACCGCCTCCCCTGGTGGTGCACGGCCATTACCTGATAGACACCAGGAGCGGGGAGCGCGCGAAACTCTCAGACCCGGCGGGCGTTGACCGCATGCGCCTGGCGGCGACGGCACACGCCACAGAGGTTGCCCTGACCGCGCGCAGTCTGGTTTCTGTAGCCAAGGCGACAAAGAACGCGCGGCCGGGCGATATGCTGCCCAGTGTGGCGGGCGCCATCCCCGTAATTGTCAACGGTGACGTCGCTAGAGGCGAACTGCCAAGCACGCCACAGGGACCGGTGTTGCCCATACAAAAAGAAGGGACTGAGGGGAGAGAGGAGGTGTCTATCGAGCGTTGACCGTGTGTCCGGGGGCCACGAACCCCAAAGCCATCGAGTAACTGCCTGCCTGCCCTGGGGCGTGGCCTGGGGCGGGCAATCGAGGGGGCAGGCGGGTGACCGTCTGCCCCAGGGCGGCCCGGTAACCCTTGTGCGGGAGTGACGGAGCCGCAAGCGAATTCTAACATAAGCATAGGAGAGGAGCAAATGTCAACAACCTGGTGCGTTTACCATCTTATCCACGTTCAGACGCCACACCAGCATTTGCCTAAGCTGGTGATCACCGACGTACCTGACGGCGAAACGGTGACCCAAGACCTGGTAGAGCGGGCTGGCTACCAGTTCGGGGAGTTCGGTATCCCCTTCGCAAATCACGTCCTGGAGCACGTGGACGTTAAGGAATCGCCAAGCGATCTGGTTGCCCGCATCCGTGCGGGTGAGTGCGACCGCATCCCTTACGCCAAGCTGGTTGAGTTGGCAGAGGCCGCGTTGTAGGGAGGCGCAACGATGGACAGGGTAATGATACACATCACCGACCTGTTGGACGTGGCTGCCGGCGACGACGGAATGGAGAACCGGCTGAGGCGCGAACTGGCAGACGTGGCCGACGAACTCAACAACATGCTGCCAGAGTATGAGGTTTCGCTGGTGCACCTGGACGGTGACGACTTTCTGACGTTCGCACGGCCTGAGCCGACCCTCGACGACTGGATGGAGGAGCGCGAGGAACTGGCGGAAGCGATGGCAAGCGTGGGCGACGGCCCCGACCCGACCGGCGAGGGGGTGCGCGATGGCTGAGAAATTCCAACTGTACGTGAAGGCGACCAGCAACTACCCGGCCGGCCTGCCCCTCCAGACGTTCGAGCGGCTGTCAGAGGAGTACGTCAACGACAGCATCATGATCCCGTTCGGAGAGGACGAGCGGCGCATCCTGGAGGTGGTCGGTTGGACCGATCTCTTTACTGGCCGGTCCTGCCAGGTCCACGTGGCGCGGGTGCGCTGGCTGGCCCAGGAGCGGCCCGACGTATCGGGCGGCCCTCCCGGAACCATCACGGGCTATCTGGTGTGGGGCGGTAACTCTGGCGTGCGCATCCTGGATGACCAGGCAGAGCCTATCGAGGGCGTGGACGACCACCTGCCGCCAGGCTATGGTATGCCCGTCGTGTGGGTGGAGGACCTGGGCGATCTACCCGACGATGTACAGAAGGTCGTGACGATCCCGATCTGCCAGGGCTGCGGCACACCGTTACCCAGGAGCACAAGCCCCTACTTCGCCGGTGGTGAAGGAGAGGGCGTGTATCTCTGCCCCAAGTGCGCGAAGCCTCAGACGGACGTGGACTACCTCGCACGGGCTGAGGCAGACCTGGCGGCGCTGGAACGGGGCGAACCGGTAGACCTGTCGGGCTGGGGCGTCAAGGACCTGCGCGAGGCCGGCCCCGACCCGACCGTGAGGGAGTGAACTATGGGTGAGGTTGCGGACTGGCACGAGGCATATCGCCAGCACAAAGAGGCTCAGAGAACCGGCGGGCCCTGTCCCGTGTGTGGGTGGAAAGACGGCGACGGCGCGAGGACTTGCTTCTACTCGCGGGAGTTGGGCGCTGTGACTCACCAGAACACCGACGCCGGCGCGATGCTCACTATGACGCTGGAGCAACGGAGCCTCTTCCAGTTACGGCACTGCCTGCTGTACATCAACGCCGACCTGCGAGAGAAGTCAATCCAGCGCGTGGAGTGGGAAAACCGGCGACGCAACGCGCCTAATCTGGATGCGTGGATGGCAAAGTACCGCCAAGACCAAGAGGCGTTACCGCTGGCAGACGCCGAGCCGTACAGCACCTGGGTACAGTCCCCCTGGTGGATTCCGATCCCTAGCGCGATCCCGGCGGATATGCCGGAAGAGTTGCGCGGCCTGACCAGGGTACACGACGACAGACTGTGGACGGCGTACATGGTGCACTGTCACGAACCCCACCCAGGTTGTGGCGGTGTGCAAGTGAGCCTGGGCCCGTACCACGTAGCGTGTTCCAAGTGCGGTGTGGAGGTGCGCATGTGGGAACACGGAATTGACTACGACGTGGGCTGATCGGCTGGCCCTGCCCGTCACCCGGCGACGGGTGGCGGGCAGACACCAGGTGGTGAGCCTGAGAACGAAACGAGGTGGAGACAATGGACGGCGAGCACTCGCGCATCATACGGCTTGACCCTCCTCTGCCTTGCGGGACGGGGGACGGTCAGACAGTCTGCGGGCGACCGGCAACGATGGGGCTGCTTGACCGCGATCCTGAGCGGCCGGGGCGCTGGGTGCTGACGCCGATCTGCAAGGTGTGCACGGCGGCGCTGGCGGCGCTGTACGGCGAGGAGCGGGCGAGCGATGGGCAGAGAGAGTGAAAGCATGGCGAGTGAAAACGCAGGTGAATCAAGGCAGTATATGCGCACGGGACGGGTTAAGCGCTTCGGTTTCGTGATCCTCTTGACGGCGCTGGCAACCGTCTTGATGTTCGCAGGGCAGACGATAGGCCAGATGCTCGGGGAGCGGCCCGACCTGGCACGGTGGGCAGTCGTGGTAACGGCATTGATGCTGGCGCTGGCCTGGGAGCGAGCGACGCGACCCAGAGAGGAAGGAAAGGCGGAAGATGCACACGATAAAGGTAAGTGATGACCTGGTGCTGGAAGTGCACTTTGGCGCACACGATGGCACCGATCGGGCGCTGGTCAAGCTGCGCTGTGTCGCTATGGAGCGAGACGACGCAGTCAGCGGCAGTGTCGTAATCTGGCCGGAGGAGATGCGGCACCTGGTGGCGGCGCTGTGCACGGCGGCCGGCCTGCTGGCTCAGGATACGGCAAGAGTCACGACGGCCTGTGACCCCGAGGCGGCGGGCTGGGATTGAGGCGTGGTGACAAAGGGGCTGGCGATCTGGACCGCAACGACGTCGTGCCTGTCACCACACACAGAAGGGGGAAGCGCAGTGGAGGATGACGAGATGGACAACGGGAATGTGGAGCGAGTGCTGAGAATGGCCGACGGTGCGGGCGACGCGATCCGGCGACGGGTGGAAGACCTCGCACACATCGAGGGCGATCTTGCCAATCTGGACGGGCGCACGTGCACGGGCGTGGAATACTGGCGGCGCGAGGCCGGGAAGCCTGACCGGCTGTACCTGAATCATAGCATTGATCAGGCCTGCCCCATGCATGGTCAACCTGCTTCTGGCGGGCGGCTGCGTTCCTACGTGGGCAGTGATCCGGACCGTATCGCCGCGGCACGGGCGGCCCTGGAGCGCGAAAAGAAGCGGCGCAATCTGGAGCACGAAGCGCAGACGATCCGGCACGGGTTGGCGTCGTGCGGTTACTCGCTGCGCCAGTTCTATGGCACGCTAGGAGTGAGGGTTGGGGATGACGGCAGACCGTGGTGACGAGAAGCGCCGGCACCAGGCTGAGAACTGTCACCAGCAGGTGGTGACGGCGGGATCCACCGACGACGTGGACCCCATCACCAGTGGTCACCTGGTGGTGACGCCGGGCGACGTCGGCGACGTGGATCCCGTCACCACGCCCAGAAGTGGCGAGCGCATGGCGGGTAAGCGTGGTGACGGCGGGATGGTGTCAGCGGCGATGATCACGGGGCGATCCGGCACGACCTGTCACCATCCTGGACGTGGTGACCGGAAACGCCGGCGGCCGTTTGGATCTCGTCACCACCTGGGGCGGCCTGTCACCGGCAGCAAGGGCACGGTGGAGACACAGAGCGCTGGCCAGCATCGAGCGCCTATCACCATAGGGGATGGTCAGACTATCTGCGGCCGGCAATGGTGAACCGGCCAGACCTGGGGATAGCAATGGGCAAACGTGAAAACCAGACGATCACAAAGTCAGCACGGCTGCTGTTGCTCTGGCGACTGCGCCAGGATGAGGCACTGGTAGGACAGACCCTCCAGGCAGTGGGGGACATTCTGCACGTAAATCGAAGCACTGTGTTGCGTGATCTCCGGCTGCTCGACCAGGTCCAAGCGGAATATGAGCGGCTGCTGGCTGCACAACCCTGGACACGGCGCGAGTTGACGGCATCGGAGTTCGCGCAGGCGACAGGTGCATCGCCTGAGACGGTCAGGTGCATGCTCAGGGATGGGCTGATCGAGGCATACAAACGACGTGAGCGCTGGTGCATACCGGTTTCGGAGCTTGACCGATGGTTAAGGGATTAGGACGACTTGGGCCGGAGACACTATATCGGCGAAACTTCGGCAGAACTTCGCTAACACGATGGGTGCTGGCTGCCCCGCTGAGCGCATGGGGTAGGGGCGTCAAAATCTCTGGCGCGATTTGGTGGCTAGACCGCGCGGGTAACATCACGCACGCGACCGCGAATTAGAGCTTTTTTCCACAGGGAGAAATGAGAGGACCTATGGACAAGGGATTAGAGCGACTTGCGCTGGAGACATCATATCGTCAAAACTTCGGTAATAGGGGGGGGGGATGGCGATGGGCAATCGGCTTGAGGAAGCGGCAGAAGTGACCTGCATGTTGCAGGACGAAAACCATACAGTGGTTCAAATGTTCGTGCGGTGCAACGGCTTTCCCTTTTTTGGCGTGGGCATTGTGGACGCGAGCGGGGCGGAAGGCGTGCGACTGGCACGCGAGAAAGCCCTGCTAGATTTGAGGCGCAAGATTGATGCGCAGTTTGAAGCGGGGGCTGATGCTGTAGTATCCGATCCTGGCGGACGATGGCGCAAACGAGGGCAAGGAAAGAATCGAATGGCGCAATTGAGCCTGGCGAACTGGCAGGACTTCAATCTCGACGAGAACATAGTACCACTGGTGCTGGAACTGGCCCGACTGCCTGGTATCATCACCACGTCGTCTTGCGGCGGCCATGCAAGTCCCAGGCCCAACTCGGGGCAATACCCGGCGGGTGAGTGGTTCGTTTCGTTCACTGCCACGAGAGACGCGGCTGGCCTGGCAACGCTGATCCGAGTGCTGAGTGTGGCGAAGGACGTGGAGCTAGAAATCGAGTGGCCAGGGGGGTCCGGCAACGCGAGAAAAAACTGCTACTGCCACCTGATCGGCACGGCGGACCCTGCGCAAGTAGCCGCGTTGCTACAGCGCGCGCGGGCAACCAGTGGGCTGGGCGGGTGACCTCACGCGCGCGTGAGCGAAATTACATAGGGGGGGGTACGGTGATCGAGATTGACCTTCTGGTCAAGAAACTGCACTGGGCCGTACAGGGAGCGCAACGGCGGCTCGGCGTCCTGTTCGATCACGACGAGATAGAGGATGCTACCCAATCCGCTGCTGAGGGCTTCTGGAGGGCCTGGCGCAAGTGGCCGGGCAACGTTGGCTATGCGGTGGTCTCGGCCCGTCGGGAGGTCATCAAGTTCTTCATCCGGCACTTGTGGGGGAGCAATCCCCTGTGGACGAAGGAGCTGACGGAGGACGCCGGCGTGGCCCCTCTCCTGTCAGTGCAAGCGGAGGAGTTGGAGGGCCTGCCCGATGAGATCCTGCGCGACCTGCAGCGCATCTTCCTGGAGAGCCGAGCCAAGCGCGGCCGGCGTGGCGCCCGGGCCACTGCCCGCGAGGTGTTCATCACCAACGCGCTGCAGCGGCAGTGGAGCAACGAGGCGATTGCCACCGCCCTCGGGACCTCGGTGGACGCGGTGAAAAAGTACCGGCACAGAATCAAGCGAGTGCTGACTCAAGAACTGGAGAGGAGGAACGAGAACGATGGAGACACAGATCTGCACGGTCTGCGGTAGGGAGTTCGAGTGGTCACCGGAGTGGTACGCGGCCAAGGGCCTACAGTGCCCTCCCCTGCGCTGCCCGACCTGCGCCGACGTGAGGTTGGGCAAGGATGACCACCACACTGTCACTGAGCGGGAATGCCTGTTAGAGTTCGCCTGCTGCGACGTGAGCCAGGCGGTGGGCCGGCTCCACTTCACGACGGTCGAGGAGCAGGACGGCCACAGGATCAGGCCCTACCGGCGCGCTACCATCAAGGGGAAAGCCTACGGCGCATCCTGGCACGGGCGGATTGACGTATTTGACCAGCGTACCGATCCCGGCGGCGACCTGGCCCGGGTGCGCATCATGCGCACGCAGCACCAGGCCGGCGCGACCCTCACGGGCAAGCACGTGGAGGGACCGTGCTACCCCTGGTATTCCACACGCACGTACACCTGGGAGCATTCCCCACAGTGGGAGTACGTGGTGTTGGATGACGCCGAGGGCGACACGCCGGCCTGTCACCTGGTCCTGGCGACGGCGACCCAGAAATGGAACCGGGATGACTCGATCAGCGGTAACCCGCTTTGGTCGGCCTGGGCCAGTGGGTCCTCGAGGACAGGCAAGCACTCGGGGCAGGCTGTCCTGGCCACCGCGGACGAGGATCACCCGCTCACGGCCAGGTGGGTGCACGATCGTGGGGCTCTGCACAAAGGTGACCTGCTCACGTTGGCGACGGCCCCGGGCTGGGTTGCCCAGGCCCTGCTGATGAAGAAGGCGGACAAGCCGGTCGAGACGGAGACGACCGTGTGGCCTTGCCCTCCCCAGGGCGAGGAGGGCAACCGGTGAGCAGGCGGGAGCGGCTGGCGCTGGTCGTGATCGTGGGCTTGCTGGCGCTCCTGGCCGGGGCCTTGGACCAGGGCGACCCCACGCCGGCGGTGATCCGCTGGCCCATCGCCGTGGGCGCTTGCGGGATGCTGGCGTGGGTGGTGTGGCGGGCCAGTGGGCGACGGTAGCATGGTGAGGCGCGCTCGATGCTGGCGCGTGGATCCCGTCACCAGGCGCCGTCCTGGCACGGCCTGTGGGTTTATGATCGTAAGCGCACAGGGTGGGGCCGGTGGGGGCGGGAGTGAACGAGGGTAAGGTGATGGTAGTGTGTGACAGGGGATGGTGACAAGGAGATGGACCGCGACGCGGTGGCCACCAGGTGGGCGTCACCACCGGCACGTGGCGACACTCAGAAGCTCGCCGATCAGAGGGTGATCGTCTGCCAGGTCGCGCCCTGGGTGCCGGCCGCCGCCCCATTCTCCTGGACGCGGAAGTACCGAAAGTTCCGCTTTTCGGGGGGGTGAAGCGGCCGTGTCACCACCGGTGGCCGGTGGGCACGAAGCCGCCCCAGGTCTGCTATACCTTCGCCCTACGTAAAGCAAGAGCGATACAGATACGACAGAGGAATAAGAGCGATGTACGATCCAAACGTTGACCGGCTGCTGAACCTGGCAGCCGGCTGCCAGGAGGTGATACGGCAGAGAGTTGAGGACCTGGCCCACCTCCAGGAGGAGTTGCAGGGCCTGGATGGCCGGACGTGCAGCGGCCGGGAGTGGTGGCGCGACCAGGACCACCCGACGAAGACAGCGAAACTCTACATCGCCCGGAGGCCGGCTGCGGGTCTACGTGGGAAACGACCCGGGCAGGATCAGGGAAGCGCAGGAGGCTATTGCCCGCGAGAAGAAACGGCACGAGTTGGAGAAGCAACTGGCGGGGGCCCGACAGGGCCTGGCTTCTTGCGGCTACCATCTGCGATCCTTCTACGGTCTGCTGGGCTACACGGTGGGAGAGGATGGCCGGGCCTGTGTACACAGGACCATCCATCACCACGTGGATGTGGTGACGGAAACGCCGACCAGGTCGGCGGATCCTGTCACCATTAGTGGAGACACGGAACGGTGGCCAGTATCGAGCGTGCGTCACCATAGGGATACCCCACGTGCACGGGGGAAAGAGTCTGTCGCCTTGACAAGTCAAGTTGGCAGTCAAAAAGTGAAGTCAAAGGTGAGACACTTCTGACGGTTGGCCTGCACACGTGGGGATGACGCACCAGGATGAAGCGATAGGCAAGTGGGTGAAGCGATAGGCAAATGATAGGTAAATGATAGTAGCTGGTTTGCCTTACGTCCGCTTGGGTTCTCGTTCTCGGACGTGGGACAGTTGTACCGGCAGAACGGGACAAAGCACCGGCGAGATCGGTCGGCGTGTCCCTAGACGAACACAGGGGCAAAGTGAGATAATGGAAGCACATGGAAGCAAGTCAGGAAACCGTGGGAGGATGGGCGGTAGTGATGACAGGGAGTGACCCCGGCGACGTCGAGCGTGTCACCACAGGAATGTGGAAGGTGGTGGCAGTGCTGGCCAGCCAGGCGGGCGAGAATGTCACCACGAGAAGCACGGGGGATGGTGCCAGGGCCGACGATCCCGACCGCGGCGGGCATGGTCTGTCTCCACGCGGTGCACCTGGTGGTGACATCCGCTGGCGGCCAGCATCGAGCATTTGTCACCAGGGGGCAAGGTAGAAGCAAAGTGATGATCAACGAGGATCCCGGTAGCGTGGTGACACGCCCCGACGTCGGCGACGTGGATCGCGTCGCCACCTGGCGAGGTCTGTCGCCACCGGCGGCAGGAGGTGGAGACGGGGCCCGCACGATTCCCGGTGGTCACGTGGCGTGGTGTCGCCGCTCAGGGCAGGGCGTGGAGACGGGGGCGCTCGCCGCGGCGGGCGACGTCTGTTTGCCCTGTCGCCACCTGGTGGCGCCCCTGATCCCGTTCTGTACGTGGCGACACGGGCGCGCCGAGCTCGCCGGCGGATGGTCACCATTGGCCCTGAGAGCGGGCCTGTCGCCAGTGCCTGCTGCAGGTGGCGACAAGGTGCACGTGGGCCAGGCCGGCCGGCGTCACCACGGGACAGCGCCGTCGGTGGCGACAGCCGGTGATCATCCTGGAGCTGCTGGTGTCGCCACGTCTGCGGCAGAAGTGATGACAGAATACGTCTCGGCCAGGCACGGCGACGTCGCCACACGGGGGCTGGTGACAAGTGAACGAAGGGCTTTTAGTCCCCTGTTCAGTTATCGGGGAGGAGGATGTCGCCACACGGTGGCTGGTGACACGGCCGACGTCGCCGGCGGGGGATTCTGTCACCATCCAGGTTGGGCCGGGCTTTCGCCGCAAATCTATGACGTGACGCCCTCCGGACAGGCGCTCCTGGCTGGCGCAGCGGAGGACAGACCTTGTCCGCGGACAACCCGTCTGATCCTGAAACTGGTGCGATTTCTCGCTGCCCAGATCGAGCGGGCGGCGCCATCTGGAATCTTTTGCCGGGGGGGATAGCCTTACAATCGGCACCAGTGCCAGCGGACGCTTGCACCCGGCAAGGTAAGTGTAAGGTAAGACGAAGGTAAGACGAGGTGAATACGCCTGTTCGAGTGTGTTCACTTTCTCAAACTCTATCATTGTTGACGGACGCTATGAGGAGAAGGCAAGATGACAGGCAACATGGCATTGACTGTATCGGAGCAACCGGGCGCGCTGCATGATGCGTTGGCCGTCATCGAACGGTCGAGCCTGGCGGATGGAACGAAGCGCAAGTACGCGGCAGCCCTGGCGCGCTACCTGGAAGACGGCGGCGATCTGTTCGATGCCGGCGCGCTGGCCGACTACGCCGATGGCCTGAGCGAGAGCGGCAAGGCGCAGTTGAAGGCGGCGGTCAAGCTGTACTCCGATGCGATGCTGGACGCGCTGAAGGGCCAGGCCGACCCGCACAACGATGGGGACCGGGAGGCACACGCGAGCGTGTCAACATAGGTTCTGATTATTCGGATAAATCGGAAGGAATGAGTAAATGGACACTCTAGCATTGACCACGCGCGAAGAGCGCGAACTATCAACCGACCTGGCCGAACTGGGGCAGGCGGCGAATGAAGCGGCGGCCCAATCCGCTTTCGCCGACTACCGGTTGCGCAAGGCGACGAACACGCTACGGCGGCAAGACGCTACCTTGGCGCTCTTCGCTGATTACCTGGGCGATGTGGGCGGCATATCGCCTGGAGGTCCTGCGCTGGCCGGCGATCCTGGGGCGTGGGCAGGCGTGACCTGGGGGCTGGTGGAGGGTTTCGTCAAATGGTTGCTCCTGCGCGGGTATGCCGTGGGCACGGTCAACGTGCACCTGTCTACCGTCAAGACCTACGCGAAACTGGCAGAGAAAGCGGGGGCACTGGATACGCAAGCCGTGGCGTTGATCCGCGCGGTGAACGGCTATAGCCACAAAGAGACACCGAGAGTTGACGAAAAGCGCGCGGCGGCGGGCATTCCCACCCGGACCGGAAGCAAGAAACGAGAGCCGGTGTCCCTTACGCCAGTACAGGCGGCGGCGCTGAAGGCGCAACCGGACACGCCGCAAGGCAGACGCGACCGGCTGTTGATGTGCCTGCTCCTGGAGCACGGCTTGCGGGTGGGAGAGGTGGCAGGGTTGACCGTAACAGACGTAGACCTCAAGCGCGGCGAACTGCGTTTCTACCGTGAGAAGGTGAACAAGACGCAGACACACAAATTGACCGCTGACACCTGGGAGGCGGCGCGGGTTTACCTGGAGTGTGATGCATCGCCCATCGGCCTACTGATACGATCCTCCAGGAAGGACGGCAGTTTGACCGGTGCGGGGATGACCTCCAGGGCGATGACGGCGCGCGTGGGGATGCTGGGGGCGGCACTTGGCGTTGACGGCCTGAGCGCACACGACTGCCGGCACTACTGGGCCACACAGGCGGCGCGCAGCGGTACGCCAGTTGACCGGCTGATGGACGCCGGCGGGTGGGAATCACCTGCCATGCCCTTGCGCTACGTGGAAGCGGCAACCATAGCGAACGAAGGTGTTAAGTTGGAGGTGGGCAGTGAGTAAGCAGGTCAGTCTGCATGGTTCAAAGGGAAGTGAAAGGCACCAGGCGTTAATTGCCTGGGCGGCTGCTGTTCCCTATCGTGTTGCCGACGTCCTGGGCATCTTTTGCTTTGTAACCACTGGTGAAGATGGCGATAGTGCTATGGCGCACATACTTGGAACACGTGGTCCCAACAAACCAAAGAGAGGAGGCCTGGTTCGCCTTGGTGGTTATTATCCCGACCTCACTTGGGAACTTGATGACCAGGTATTTGTCGTAGAGGTTGGCAGGTATGAACCTGACAGAGCACCAGAGCGCTTGTCAGTATTTCACATTGCCTTTGATGGGAAGGTGAGCTTGATCAACCCAACGAGAGAGAACTTCGACCTTATGATTGCGGTTGCAGAGGAACTGCGCCGAATCGTGGAGTTGTCCAGGCGCGAGGACGGCGCGGCAGTCTTCGGCGCGACGTTGGAGGGTGAGTGATGATAGAGTTGACGATAGGCGACTTGTTAGACGAACGCTGGCCGGATGACTTGCCAGACAACCTATGCTTATACACGATCCGAGACCACGAAAGCGATCTGGTTGAACACCTGGGGCTGGAACGCAGACACGGGTACAGCCTCACATTCCTGGAGTATTTTGCTGACAGCGTGGGGCAGTTTGTACTTCGTCGTCTGCCCCGGTCGAGGGCGTGGAAGGTCCAGTTGTACACCATTGAGGAAGCATCCAATGAACGATACACTTTTGGTGGAACGTGGAAATACCTGGCACTGGCAGAGGAAGTCATGATTGAGCGTCTAAGGCCCTGCCTCAACACTGTACATAATAGCAACGGGCGCGGCCTGCCGATGGAATACCGCGACCCTTCACTGTATCTGACTGGCCTTGTGCCAGAATCGAGGGTGCTGTAGAGGCCCCTGGAGCGCGTGAGCGCGGCGATCTGCCCAGGTTACGGGTGATCCCGGCTCAGAATGGCTCCAGGAGCGTGGAGGTTGGAATGAGATGGCCCTCGATACCGACGATGTGGGGCGACCGGTGGCGCAGTACGGCGCCCGGGCAGGGCTGGCACCTGCTACCGGGAGCGGGCGTCTCGGTGCCCACGACCTGCGGAGGACCTGCGCACGCAACGCCTACGACAACGGGGCGACGTTGCTGCAGGTGCAGCAGATGCTCGGGCACGCCGACCCGAAGACGACGGCGCGTTACATTGGGCTGGATCAGGACGACACGGACACCGCGACGGATTACGTGCGGTACTGAGTCAGGCTGTAGGCGCATCCAGGCGCACGGCAAGCCGGAAAACTGGCGGTCGCGGTGTAGGAATGGCTCTGAGCGAACGGCTTGACTTGCACTTTCAAACATACCAATAACCCGCTGCCCCGACGGTGCGAACCCGGCGGGAAGCAAGGCTGACTGAGGGGCATGCGGAATTGGCACGGGTGAACATCCGTGCTAGAATGGAGACGAAAACGCCCCACGGTGTAAAGGCACCTGGGGCGACGGCCAGACCGATGGAGGCGGCCTGACGGACGTAGGATAGCACAAGAGGCCGTCTCCGTCAAGAGAGGGAGACGGCTTTTTGTGTGAGGAAATCCTATGTGCGAAAAGGGCAACGACACTCTGGAGAGAATCGTCAGGGCCCGGAAGCGGGCGTACCCAGTGGATCCGCTATCGGTGGCGGAAACCCTGTTGGCAGAAGCTCTACACTGCATAGGGAGGGTGAGCAAGTATAGCGAGTCGCAATCCGCAGAGCGGCTAGACGGTGTTCTTAAGCAGGCTTTGGAAGTACGCTCCCAACTGCCAGAGGGCCACAATCTTGAACTTGTACTAAAGGCGTTTCACGACGGCGATGAGGCGGCGCAGATCGAGGCGGTTAAGTTGGCGCACAACGCGCTTAGAGTCAATACAGGCATCGGCTGGCCGAGCAAACTTGCCCAGGCTGAGGAACGGACAGCTGCTTCTTGTCCTCTCAAGGTGGCGCAGAAGTCTGTGGGTCATCCTGGTCTCGATCACGATGAACTAATATATCGCCTCGCAAAGGCACAAGAGGCGGAAGAGATCAGGCGCACTCGTGGCTCTGGTACGTGTTGGAAGGAAATCGCTAAGGAGATTGGGTGGGATAAGGGAACAGGCGAACAAGGGTTAGCGCTTCTGAGGGATGCACGGCAGCGATTGAGTAAGCTGGAGCCCGACGATCCGTTACTGGAGGAAGTTAGAGAGTACAGAGCGCAGAAGACAGGGGAAATGTAGAGAGCGAGGAAAACGAAGAAAACGAAGGAAACGAGGAAAACCCTTTTTTTTTCGTTCAAACCGTGGTTCAATAGGCTCAGGTAATGACCTGAGCCTTTCTGTTTGTTGGGAGAGATCAAGTGACCACTAGGCTTCAAATCAGTCTGAGCAAGGACGAGGCAAGCGCGTTGGCCCGGTGGGCCATGTCTGAACTACGTGACCCACGTGAGCAAATACGCTTTTTGGTGCGTCAGGAACTCAGTCGTCGGGGCCTCCTGCCAGGCGGTGGGCGGGGTGGAGGCGACGGCGAAGCGATGCCGGCCGTTGCCCAACAGCTGATGATCCATCAGGAGGCCCAGCGCCGCGGCCTGCGGACGCAGGCCGCTGAAGGTGTGTCGGGCGATGAGCGGGGGGAGGAAGAGAGCAATGAGAAATGAAAACAAAAGACCCGCCAGCGGGGAACTGGCGGGCGATACGGGAATCTCGGCAGGGGTTTCCAGCAACAAGTGTACCACACCCCCGCCAGTGCGTCAACCTCCCGCCCCGCGCGGTTTTCGGTCACCCAACTACACGCAGGTTCCCAACGATCTGCTCGGTCACGTCCACAAGGGGGAGCGCAACACCCCCGGGCTAATGGCTAACATGGGCGAAGCCGAGTTGCGAGTTGTGTTAGCTCTCGTGCGTCTTACCTTCGGGTTCCACATGGACACCACGCGGGCCTCATTAACCCGACTGCAGAAACTTACGGGCCTGTCCCGCCAGGGCGTCGTAGATGGAGCGGCGGCGGCCGTAGCGCGAGGGCTATTCACTAAAGACACGACGAGCGGGGTCACGATCTGGAGGCTGGTGATCGCCGAGGATGAGCCCCCACCCCTCGAGGTTGTTGACGCAGACCAGTCGACCGATGGGGTAGTCAACGTAGTAGACCAGGCGACCGATGGGGTAGTCAACGTAGTAGACCAGGGTAGTCAACGTAGTAGACCGCCATCTATTAAAGAAACTAAGAAAGAAAGAGGGAGCCCCACGGCTGGCGCCGTGGGGGCGAGCGCCCCCACCCTCCCTCCCTCCCAACCCGCTGGCAAAACCCGGAGGCCGAAAGCTGTACCGCCGGCGGTACAGATCTTTCAGTCGAAGGTGCGACGACTTCCGGCGAAGAGCTGGTGGGTGGAAATCCAGGAAATGGTGGGCGACACTCCGGAGTCACTGGAGCGGTGGGGTGCTGTCGTCTATGCCTGGCTCGGGCAAGGGTGGAATCCAGGAAACGTCGCCGGGATGCTCGATCACTTCCGGCGCGGTGAGATTCCCGGCGAGAAGCACGCGGCGCAAAGGGCGGGGGAGCCGAAAGGATTCGAGGGGATCCGCCGGTGGCTAGAAACCGAGGGCGTGGAGGGCGGCAGTGGTTGATAAGACTGAGTTCGGCACGGTGCTGGCGTGGTTAGCAGCGCTGTATCCCGGATTCAGCCTGCAGGAGATGACGGTGCGTGCCTACTACGAGATCCTGCACGACCTGCCAGTGGACCTGCTGAAGGCGGCGGCGCTCAAGTGTGGCGCAGAGGTGAAGTTTTTCCCGGCGGCGGCGGAGCTGCGGGCGGCGGCCTTCGCGCTGGGGGAGAATGGGTCCGGACCGCCCACGGCGGGCGAGGCGTGGAGTGAGGCGTTGAAGCGCGTCAACATCTACGATCCGCCCTCGCCGGGGGATTTTAGCCATCCGCTAGTTTACGAAGCGCTGCAGGCGATCGGCGGAAACTGGGTATTGGGGATGACGGACCAGGGCGCGTTGAGCGTGGTACAATCTCACTTCGTGAAAGCATACAAAGCACTCGACGCCCGCCGGCGTGAGGAGATGACGATGTTGCCGCAGGTCCGGGAGATCGCCGCGCGGCTCAGATCTTCAGGGGCGGAGCGGGATCTCCTGCCCTGGGGGGAGGAGCAGGGGGAGGCCACCCCGGACACCCATGTCCCATGAACAGGAAAACGAAAGGGGGTGAAGCAGGATGTTAAAGGTCGTCGTCATTAAGGATCAGCACTGCCCGGTGATCACCTGCGATTTCTGCGGGGAGGTCATCGAGGATGCGGAGGGGGGCAACTACGAGTGGGAGGTGGATGAGCAGGGACGGCCGGTCACCGGCGAGATCTTCTTCACCCACAAGGGGCGCTGCTTTCTGGCCTTCGAGGAGGATCGGGGCGGGTCTTCCTGCTGGTACACGGGTGAGTTGGAGGTGTTGTTCGTCTACCTGATCCACAACCTGAAGGTGGACCTGGAGGCTGCAAAGAGGCGGGCGGATCTGCTCGATGGCTTTCGAAGAGCGAGGTGAGGGTGCGAATATGGTAAAAGCACTGTGGCGGGAATTGGAAGAGATGACGCCTGAACAACGGGCCGATAGATTGCTGCCCAAGGATGTTCAAGTCTGGGACAAGGTGGAAGGGCAGCCGATGCCCATCTGCCCGCACACTGACGACTACATCAAAGTTCGTGGGTCGTTCACGCATTCCCCGGAATGGAGAAGGTTCCGGCAGAAGTTCTTGGAAGCGCATCCGGTTTGTGAACGGTGCGGCAGGAAGGCCGATAGCGTGCACCACCGCGAGTCGTACCGGGTCGAGGTGACGCTGATTGCGTGGGGTTTTCGGTGGGTATTCGCACGTCCAGAGTGCTGCGAGGCGCTATGTACTGAGTGCCACTATGCAGGCCACGGCTCACCTGGGAAGGACCGTGGCCGCCTGGCAAACAGAAGACGAAGCTCGTGGCAGAGATGGATCGAGAGATGGCACAAGCTGTGTCGCAGGATCCGCGGGTAAGGCGGAGAAATTGCCAGGTGTCCAGGAGGAGGTCGAACGATGAGTGAGAAGGAAGCGAAGGCAAAGCCCAAGCCCATTCAATTCTGGGGCCTGCGGGCGGCGGCATTCTATGAGCAGTGCGAGGGGGAGACGATCACCGTGCACCTGATCAACGGAGAAGACCTGCGCGGGGAGCTGCTCGGCGTGGATCAGTACGACGTCGTCCTGGACCCGGGCGACGGCCTGGAGTTGTTGGTGCCAAAGCACGCGATCGCTTACGTGGCCCTCGAGGGCGCGGCTGCTGGTCCCGGCGCTGGGTGAGGCGGTGGGCGCGGACAGCGGGAGATCAGAGAGCCGGCGGACAGACGATTGACCGTGGCGATTCGCGTAGTCATCGCCTATCGCCGCGCAAGCGTCAGGGCGTGATCCGCGCTGTCACACATCAGGCACGAACAGCGATAACGAAGGAACACCAAAGTCACACCGGCCTGGGGAGTTGTCGAGCGCAGGTGGTAGCGATGAGCACGCAGGGAACTGAAGCGGCCTGGCGGCGATTGGCAGCAGCGGTGTTGTTGCGAGCTGCCCTCGACGCGCTGGATGACGACGACCCGGCCCTGGCGGCGCCGGCAAGGCGATGGCTGAGCGGTGACGGGGCGCAGTGTGCCGAGGAGTTGGACATCTCAGAAGAGCGAGTGGCGGCCTGGCTGGCGGACCTGGTCACACTGCCCTGGTCACAACTGACCCTGTTCGAGTAGGAACGATGGAAGAGGTACGGCGATTTCCCACACTTCGCATTGTCGAAGTAGACGGCGAGAGGTACGCCAGTCTGGAAATGGCTCAGGTGCTGGCGCTGGGCGACGTGGCGCTGGCGGTGGCCGGCGTCGTGCGGCAGGCCCTGGCCAGGGAGGATGGCCTATCCAGTGCGGCGGTCATTCGTCGCCTGATCCGGCAGGAGGCGCGGCAGCGTGGGGTGTGGCCACCCGTTGCCAATGGCAGCGGGGGGTGCACCCAAGAGGTGGCCTGACGTGAAACATTTGTGCGTATTATGCGGGTGTGCTATAATCGGCGGCGAACGAAACGCTGAACTCCCCAGGCTCCCCACCTGTGTCAATGTCAAGCCTGCACCCGACAGGAGGGAAGGTATGGGAGGTTGGGCGTCGTCGTCACGACAATCGAATATCCTACAGCCGGACGGTTGTATTGGTGGGGGTCGGCCTCCGATGAGGAGGACGAAGGTGGGGTTGTGTGGCACGTGGGTCACCGGCTCGTCTTCGTCATCCTTGTCCAGGATGCCGGCCCTTTCGCGTTTCATGGAGGTCGAGTGATGGAAGATTACAGTAAACGCTTTATTTTCGCGTTGACGCCGACGGAACGGGCGGCGCTGGTGGCGCTGGCCCAGCAGGACGGTGTCAGCCAATCCGGGACGATGCGCCGGCTACTTCGGCATGAGGCACGGCGACGGGGATTGCTCCCGGCTGCCGATGTGATCCAGGAAGAGGAGGTACAGTACAATGAAGACAGATCTTAAAAGCAATGCCGCGACCGTAGGAGCGGTCGCGGCGGGGGAAAGTGCGCCTGGCGGCGCGGGAAACTTTCAACCTCAGTTTACCACATCTGACCAGGAGCGTCAACCCCTCGCCGATTTATCCCGCCTGGCTGCTTTGGCTCAGGCGGCCCGCAAGTGCGGCAACTACACCGCCTTCTGGCGGTTGCGCCGGCGGTTCCTTCTCCTGCAGGCTGCCCTCTACAGCGTCGAGGAGATGACCGGCAGCCTTCGGCACTGCCCAGGGGGGAGGTAACGATGCAGCCAAAAACAAGCCCTCACAACACCGAGGCCGAGGAGGCCGTGCTCGGCTCACTGCTGATCGACCCGCTCGACGCCATCCCGCGCGTGGCCACCCGGCTGCGTGCAGGCGACTTCTACATTCAGCATAACGCCTGGGTCTACCAGGCGATCCTGGCGCTGCACCAGCGCGAAGATGCGGTTGACCCCGTGACACTTCAAAGCGAGCTGGAAACCCAGGGTCACCTGGAGGATGTGGGCGGAGCAGCCTATATCATACGGCTGATCAACGCCGTACCCAGCGCCATCAATGTGGAAAGTTACGCGCGTATCGTCGAGGACACCGCCACCCGTCGCAGGCTGCTTGGGACGGCCAGCCGCATTGCTCAAGCGGCGCACTCGCAGGACGACGTGGAGCAGGCCGTCCGGCTGGCCGAGGCGGACCTCAAGGCCGCCCAGCGCGTCAGGCCGGAAGCCCGACTCTCCATCCTCTCGGCCAACGACATCCTCACCACCGACTGGCCAGAGCCGGTCTGGGTGATCCCGAACCTGCTGCCGGCCGGCCTGGCCATCCTGGCCGGCAAGGCAAAAGTCGGCAAATCGTGGCTGGCGCTGCAGATCGCGCAGGCCGTGGCCGCTGGCGGTATGGCTTTGGGCGAGTGTGTCCAGCAAGGCTCGACCCTCTATCTGGCGCTGGAGGATCCACCGGCGCGTCTGAAGAAGCGGATGACGACTCAGAACTGGCCGTCTCTCCTGCCGGCTGACTTTATGCCCCTGGGCAAGTTCGTTGATGGCATCGGCGACCTGCGCAACGGCGGCGGTGAGCGGCTGGCCCGGCAGATCGAGTTGCGGAGCTACCGCCTCGTCGTGATCGACACGCTCAGCCGAGCGCTCTCCGGCGATCAGAGTGACGTGGCCGAGATGACAGTTGCGCTCACGCCCTTACAGGAGATGGCGCATACACTCAATTGCACGGTGCTGATGATCGACCATCACCGGAAGGGCTTTTTCGGTACGGAGGCCGACGCCATCAACGACATCCTGGGCAGCACAGCGAAGGGAGCGATGGCAGATTGCGTATGGGGTCTCTATCGGGAGCGCGGCAAGAAGGGCGCCAAACTGGTGATCACCGGCCGGGACATCGTAGAGCGGGAATTGGCAGTGACAGTGGACTGGACAACCGGCTGCTGGCAGGTCGAGGGCGACGTCGGCGAACTCGAGTTGACCGCGCGCCGCCAAGAGATTCTGGACGCCCTGGACGAACTGGGACCATCCACCCTGACAGCGATCACCAAAGCCATAGACCAGCCCAAGAGCAACACCCACGGTCGCCTGCAGGACCTGACCGGTGCAGGGCGGGTGCGGCGCTACAGATCGGAGGACGGTAAGATCCTCTACGAAGCGAGGCCGAACGATGAGAGCTGACAGAAAACATCCCGGTTACACCTGTGGATCACCTATAACCGCTATAACACCTATAACCGGGATTACGCTTGCAACTGCTGAAGTGGGCAGCGTTTTTGACGGACTGAAAGTGACGGCCAGGTAGCTGTCACTGAAGGGGGAGCAATGCCGTTTGTGGCCAAACACAAGGAGACAGGCGAGAGGATAGACATTACCCGGATAGAGAACCCCCGTGCAGTTCTCAGGAGTGGTGATTGTGTTTGTCAGTTGTGTGGTGAGCCGATGATCATAAAGGCTGGCCTGATCGTGAGTCCACACTTCGCCCACTATGCCAGGTGCGAAAGCGACTATCGGTTCCAGCCTGAGACTGCCGAGCACAGGCGAGCCAAGCGTGAGCTTGCCGAGAAACTCAGGGAAACATTCGCCGAATACACCGACGCAGAAATAGAGCTTGAGATGCCAATACCAGAGATTCGGAGAGTGGCCGACATCCTGGTGACCTTCCCTATGGGGTGGCGCGTTGCTCACGAGATCCAACTGTCGGCGATCACGCTGGAGGAATTGGAGGAGCGGACTGATGACTATAGCCGAGCAGGAGTTGACGTTGTTTGGTGGCTGGGCCGTAGCGCGGATACATCCACCAATCGTCAGTGGTGCCTGGAGACGTTCAGTTACTGCTTTAGCATTACGTGCCTCGAGGTTACTGACAAGGTTCCTGAGTCTTCCCACCCCTGACTCTGAGCAGGTATTGGGCTACTACCTGTTCTACTGGATTCCCGGCGAGTCCTTGGTCGATAGGTGGAGGCAACTGGCGTTGTTGAGATATTTTGAAATCTGGGGCAATGTAAGTACAGCCAAGTTCCTCCGGGCGGTGGCTGGCAAACCGAAGCTGAGGCAGTCTTTCGCTGGCATGATAGGTGGGCTGAACTCCCAGAAGGTGATTCAAAGAACAGCCCAGGGTGAATGGAAGCCCATAGATTTGAACAGGGTCTACCCACACCTCCGGCGCCTTCCATCTGAAGGTGTAGAGAATGCCAGGGCTATCGCATGGAAGTTGGCTGATGTACAGAGGAGACCGGGCAAATGAGCGAGATCGGACCTTCCGCCGTCCAGGAGGATGGAGCCGAGGCCGGCGGCCAGGGCGTGACCTGGCAGTCCGTTACCCTCTCCCTGCCCGCTGACACGCCCTTGCCCGTCCCTGATGATCCAACCCGTTGGGAACGGCGGAATGGGCGCATCGTCGCAACGTACACGCGGGACGAGCTGAGGGCGGCGGTCGCCCTGGTGTTGGAGCAGAAACGCGCCGGCCTGGTTGGCCGGCTCGAGCGCGGGCTGGAGGTGCTGGCGGCAGCCAGCGGCTGCCCCGATGCCGAAGCGGAGCGGCTGCTGGCGCACTGGGACGCCCTCGCCGCGGACTATGGGGTTGTAATCGGAATGATAGCGGAGGCGACAGGGAATGGCTGAGCAACTCTTACTCTACTTCGACGGCCGGTGTGCCGGGCAAGGAACCACAGGGGCTCTGGCCACCTACGGCTGGCTGATCCAACGCGCCGGCGGGAAGGTGGTGGCCACCGGGAAAGGGGTGGCCGCCCGTGGTGAAGAGGCGACCAGCAACGTGGGCGAGTACGTGGCGTTGATTGCCGGGCTGCGGGCCCTGCTCGACCTGGGCGACGTGCAGGCGGTGGAGGTACGGGGCGATAGCCAACTGGTGATCCGGCAGGTGATGGGGCAGTACGGCTGCTATGCGCCCAACATGATCCCCTTGCACGAACAGGCCAGGGACCTGGCACGGCACTTGTTGACGAACGGATGCACGGTCACCTTCCGCTGGATCCCCAGGAAAGAGAACACCGAGGCCGATCTCCTGAGCCTGGAGGCCTACACGGAGGCCCGGGCGCAGATGGGATCCGCAGGTGGTTACGCCGGCGCTGGGGATCCTGTGGCCGTTCCCCTGGGCAGGTGAGGGTGTGACGCGGTCGGGAGATCCCATGAACGAAGCGCCAGCGCGGACAATCGTCTACAGTAGTGTGATGGGCCTGATACCCTGCCAGGTCGTGGGGCGCAACGAGGGCAACTACCTGGTGCGCGCGCTGGGCGCCGTGATGCACGTCCCCAGGGAGCTCGTCTTCGAGCTCGCCCCCGGCTTCGACCTGGTGGAGGGCCAGATCGTGGGACCAGACGGGCCGGCGCCTCTGGCAACTTGCCCGGTGAGCCAGAGTGAGACGGTGACAGGACAACAGGAGGGGAGATGAGCGAGAAGAAGTTGATCGAGACGTGGGGCTTGAGAGCAGCAGCCTTCTACGAGCGATGCGAGGGGGAGACGATCATCGTGCACCTGATGAGCGGCGAGGCATTGCGCGGTGAGCTCCTCGGCGTGGACCGCTACGACGTCACCCTGGACCCGGGCGATGGCACGACGCTGCTGGTCCCCAAGCACGCGATCGTCTACGTGGTGTTGGGCGGCAACACCTCCGGGGAAACCCCGGGGCGATAGGTGAGGGCTGATGGCGCGGATGGGTACATCCGAGTCGGTGTGCCGGACCTGGCGGGTGACGCCCGAACTGGCCGAGCGGGTGAATGCGACGGCAGAAGCACAGGGGATCTATCCTTCGGACCTGGTGCGTTTCCTGCTGATTGTGGCCCTCGACCTGGTGGACACCGGCGAACTGGAGATACCGACGCGGCCGGCGGGCCCACCCAATCGGGTAGACTGGGATCGGGTGCACGGGCTGTCCAGCAGAAAATGATCCCCTTCAAAGGCAATGGGGTGCAAAGGGCAAGCAAAGGACAGGCAAAGGCATACTACTCCAGGCGGCTTTTCGATGAGTGAGACCGGGACTGAGACAAACTGGCGTAACTTGCTGGCGGCGATCCTCTTGCAGGCGGCAAAGGACGCCCGGGCTGGGAATCTGATGCTCGCTGCAGCGGCCCGGCACTGGCTCGCGGGCGACGGCGCGGCCCTGGCCAGTGACTTTATTGACATCCCGGAAAGCCGGCTGATGGCCTGGGTGCACGGTCTTAACCCCTTACCCTGGGAGCGCGTCTGCTACTTCCTGTTCGACGTCGTGGAGACATTGCGCGAGCGGCTGGCCGAGGCCGAGGCGGAGCCCTGCCCCCGCTGCGGCTGGCCGGACGCGACAGACACCCTGCCCGCGAACAACCTGCCATCCGCCATGCCGGCCTGCCCTCCTGGTGGGCAACCGGACCTCGGAGAGGCCGGAGGCGCCGGTGGAGGCTAAGAACTGGCGGCGGCTGGCGGCGGCGGTCCTGGTACAGGCGACGCTGGACGCCCAAGAGGGCGATCCGAAGCTGGCGGCCCCGGCTCGCCGGTGGCTGGCCGGCGAGGGCGTGAGCATGGCCGAGATGCTGGATATTCCCCAGGAGCAGGTCACAGCGTGGGTGGACAATCTGCCCACCCTGCCCTGGGAGCAACTGACGCTATTCGACTCCTGACAGGCGATGTTACTCACTGAGGCGATAGAGGCGCTGTTGATTGCGACCAGGGTGGACGGTCGGAGCCTTCAGACGGTGGAGGGCTACCGCCGTAAACTAAAGCCCCTGCTGGCATTCCTGGGCGACCTCCCCATCGAGGGGATTACGGTCCACGACATCCGGCGCTTCGTTGCCCACCTGCAGGATCAGCCCACCCGGTGGGCGGATCACCCGAAGCACAGGGAGCGGGCCGGCAGCCTTTCCCCGTTCACGGTAGCCAGCCACGTGCGGGCCGTCAAGCGGCTGTTCAACTGGTTGGAGGCGGAGGAAGTGATCGAGACCAATCCGACGCGGCGGATCAGGACACCACAACCCAGGCAGGGCGAGCCGAAGGCGGTAGAGCTCCAGGATTTCCTTGCCCTGCTCGCTATCACCGAGGGCGGAAGCGTGGCCGATCTACGCGATAGGGCGATCCTGCTCTTCCTGGCCGACACGGGCTGCCGGGTCGGGGGGCTGTGTGGCCTGCGAGTGCGTGACGTCAACCTCGAGACGGGACTGGCGCTAGTAACAGAGAAGGGCAGCAAGACGAGACCTGCGCCCTTCACCGAGCCGACGGGGATGGCGCTGCGGGAGTGGCTGGAGGTCCGGCCCCGGGACAAGGGGCCCTGGCTGTTCGTGAGCCTGGGCAACAAGGCCGAGGGCAGGCTATCGCCCAACGGGGTAGCGCAGATGCTCAAGCGGCGGGCGCGGCTGGCCGGCGTGGAAGGGCGGGTCAACCCTCACAGTTTCCGGCACGCCTTTGCGCGGGAGTTTCTGCTGAACGGCGGGGACCTGGCGACGTTGGCCGATCTGATGGGTCATAGTACAATAGAGGTCACGAAGAATAGCTATGCAATCTTCACGACTAAGGAGCTGCAAGAGGTGCACCGGCGCCACAGCATGGTGGCGCGGCTGTTTGGGGGTGATGGCGATGACGACTCTTAATCCCTTGGTTGCAGGTTCGAGTCCTGCGCGGGTCACTTGGCGAGGAGGGATAGACCCTCCTCGTTTTGTTATCCCCAAGGTGGGGGGTCTCCCCGTTAATGGCACTAATGGCACACTAGAACGGTCCACGACCTGGGCAACGCGCTTAAGGGGGCGTGTGACCGGAAGTGGGCCGCTTCCAGAAGAAGTACTACGCTGCCGTGTATGACGTTCCGCACAACTCTACCTAATAGGAGTCCAAAGGAGCAGAGTCGTTATGAAGACTGCCAATACAGTGGCCTCTCAATTGCCCCAGTTTGCTGTTTTGTCGGAGGGTCAACTGGAGGATTTGCACCTGGCGGCGCTGGAGGTGTTGCGGCGCACGGGGATCCGCTTTCACCACCAGGGGGCGCTCGATATGCTGAAGGAGGCCGGGGCCTTTGTCTCCGACGGCAACCGGGTCAGGTTCCCCGCCCGGTTGGTGCAGGAGGCGCTGGGGTCGGCGCCGGAGCGCATCGTGATGTGCGACCGGGACGGCCAGCCGGCCATGTTCCTGGAGGGGAGCAGGGTCTACTTTGGGACGGGGTCGGATTGCCTCAACCTGCTCGACCCGCAGACGGGCGAGCAGCGCAAGTTCACGCGGGCGGACCTGGTGAACGGGTACCGGTTGTGCGACGCGCTGCCCAACATCCACTTTGTGATGTCCATCGGCATCCCGGTGGACGTGGAGCCGGCGCTGACCTACGACGTGCAAATGGCGCTGATGCTGGAGCACACGACGAAACCGATCGTGTTCGTGACCAACGAGCGGGCCAGTTGCCAGCGAGCGATTGACATGGCGGCGGCGGTGGCCGGGAGTCACGAGGCGCTGAAGGAGCAGCAGCACATCCTGCTCTATTCGGAGCCCAGCTCGCCGCTGCAGCAATCGGAGACGGCGGTGGACAAGTTGCTGCTGATGGCGGAGTACGAATTGCCGGTGGTGCACTCGCCGGGGCCGCAGATGGGGGCGACGGCGCCGATCACGATGGCGGGCGGCCTGGTGATGTCGCTGGCCGAGATCCTCAGCAGCCTGGTGGTGCACCAGTTGAAGCGACCGGGGGCGCCGTTCGTGTTTGGGGCCGGGCTGCACCACATGGACATGGGGTCGGCGCAGATCTGCTACGCCTCGCCGGAGTTTCAACTGACCAAGGCGGCCGTGGCCGAGTTGGGGCGCTGGTACGGCCTGCCGACCTGGGGGTACGCGGGCTGTTCGGACGCCAAGGTGATGGACGAGCAGGCGGCGGTGGAGGCCACACTGTCGGTGATCATGGCGAAACTGAGCGGAGGGAACCTGATCCACGATGTCGGCTACATGGAGAGCGGGCTGACGACCTCTTACGAGATGATCGTGTTGACCGACGAACTGGTGGCCATGACGGAGCACCTGATGAAGGGGATCGAGGTCAGCCCGGACACGCTGATGGTGGAGGAACTGGACGAGGTGGGGCCGGGCGGCCAATTCCTGGACAGCCGGCAGACGGTGAAGCG
>Ga0315277_10002573_pt1 | contig 25177 bp, 20 predicted proteins | sample YL17G05_15_MG_FD_203695 | JGI IMG/M metagenome (GOLD analysis project Ga0315277, IMG submission 203695) | Sediment microbial communities from Yellowstone Lake, YNP, Wyoming, USA - YL17G05_15 | ecosystem: Environmental > Aquatic > Freshwater > Lake > Sediment | place: USA: Wyoming | collected... | reverse complement strand
CTGGATGGGACTTCTCCCGCGCAGGTATATTTCAGAGCTGCCGTGAAATCCTTGCCCTGAAGAATTAGAAAGTAATCTACGACATTTGTGGGCGTCAGGCCACCTTTATCAACAGCTAAGCTCATCTGGTAAGAATACCTGACCTCCCTGGTCGCTATACCCGCGACTTCCCTATCCTCATCGCTCATCTTCTTAAAATCATCAACCCTGCTCGAGAGCCACTCAAAAGATGTTATCAAATCATCAGCACTCTTGATCACATCCTCGGACGAATTTATGAAGAAGAGCGTGAAAGAATAGATTGCCCCTAACTCTTTGACTTTCTCCTCAGAAAGCGTCAGGGTTATATATTTGCCTGACTTATTTTCGAAAAGGTTCATGTCCTTTGGATATTCAAACGACAGGTTCGCACTGCCAAAACTCGTAAAATAGATATTATTTGGATTCTCCGGCGGTTTGGTTTCAGTAGTCTGCAAGGCCTCCTTTGCCGCTTCAGCAGTTGTATCATCATATAAGGGCACCAGCTCCTTCTTCCCGCATGCAGCAAGGGATAACAGAAAAACAACTGTAAAAGAAATGATGAAAAATTTAATGATTGTCCTTGACATTCATCCTCCCTGCAATATTTAGTTCCTGATCACGACAAACTTCACCAATTTATTTAGTTCTGCTTTCCTTGCGTCTTCAATAGTAAGACCCTCCAAATCGCCGATCTCCGCAATGAGCCTCTTATCCTTATCCATGAACTCAAGCCTACCCGCATCGGTGCCGAGCACAAGTCTCCTCAAGCCTGCCCTGGCATACGTTATACCCTGAACACAATCGGCGATACAGGGATGAGCATTGCAGACCACCACCAGGTCATCACGCCTTAAGCTCCCGAATTCAGTGTAAACTCTGACCATTATCCTGCACGCGATCACAAGATATGCGCACAACTCGCCGTGGAACTTGACTGCTTCCCGCTCGAATATCCCGCAGCGGACTTCATCATCAACAGACTTCTGGATGTCATCATAAATCCCATCGCGCGCAGAAAAAAAACAGTCAGCGTTGGGAATGTAGGGCTTGATATCAAGTATCGGCGTTCCGTCGATCAAATCCAGGTTGTCAACGATTATGGTGTTATCCCTTATTTCCACTAGTTTACAAACCGTCACGCTGATCGGATTTGGCCTTGCGGGCGATCGGGTTGAGAATACACCTATCTCCGGATATTCTTCGCGCATCTGCCTTGGTCTGACCTTAAGCACATCCCTGGCAGCCTCCGACAAAAAACCTATGATGATCAGGTGGCTATTCTTCTCAAGCCCATCGAACGCAGGAAGATAGAGATCCTCAATCACGATCGATGCCACTGCTCCCGACATCGGCATCTCCTTTGCAGAACCATATGCGGACTTCACAATGCCTATCGGAAATATTTCTATGTCTTTCATTTCAACTGACTTATCCAGCCAACAAGCCTGGTCATGGAACCGCTGATTATGAATATGCCCATTATGATGAGAAATATTCCGGATATTATCCTGATCACCCTTGCCGCTTTATTTATCCTTGAGATCACCCTGTTAAGACTACCGAGCAGAAGGCTTAACACCAGAAACGGCATGGCAAGTCCAAGCGAATAAACACAGAGGTAAAGCAGTCCGAGCAAGAGCGTGTCCGAAGTCCCCGCCAGTATCAAAATGGCTGATAAAATCACCCCGACGCACGGAGTCCATGAGAACCCGAAAACTATTCCCAGCACAAAAGCGGAGACAAATCCAATGTTTCTCCCCACCCTGTAATCAAAAGTTCTGTTACTATCCAGAAACTTTATCCTGAAAACCCCAAGATAGTAAAAACCGAATATTATGACTATTGCTCCCCCAACCCACTGCATGATCTGCAGAAATTGGCGGAGGGCAAACCCGATGGCAGATGCCGCTGTGCCCAGGACGATAAAAACAAGGGAGAAGCCGAGCACAAAGAAAATTGAATTTAAAAAAGTCCTCAGGCGAACCTTCGCATTGATCAGATCCGGAGTTACAAGTACGGAACCCGACATGATGCTTATGTAGCTTGGAATTATCGGCAATACACATGGCGAGACAAAGGAAACAATCCCAGCCAGAAATGCCATCGCGATATTTACCTGTTCCGCCTGCATTAAAAAACTATTCCTTATCGGAAGGCTTTATCTCTTTTTCTTTCTTTTCAGAAATCTTTTCCCGACTGGTCTTCGGCTTCAACACGCCTGAAACCTTGAAGAACAGTATCATAATAAATAGAAAAAAGACTATTACGCTCACTACCTGGGCAGCCCGCGCTGTGCCAAGCCATAGCGAATCGGTGCGAAGCCCCTCTATGAAGAACCTGTACGCGGAATAGCAGATCCCGTAAATCAGGAAGATGGTCCCGTCTTTTAGCCACTTCCATCCCTTTACCTGTCGTGTAATCAGGAAAAAAAGCAACCCGAAAAGAGCAAAATTTAATAGTGATTCGTAAAGAAAGGTCGGATGGAACCTTTCAAAAGCCTCGTAGCCAATCGGCCTGTTTGCAGGACTTATATAAATTCCCCAGGGTTGATCTGTCGGAGTGCCAAACGCCTCCTGGTTAAAAAAGTTACCCCATCTGCCGATACCCTGCCCCAATGCAAGCGCCGGAGCCAGGATATCAAGCCAGACCCATGCTTTGAGCTTTTTAACTACGGAATAGATCACTATCGCAGTGACCCCGCCGATTATAGCTCCGTGGATAGCCAATCCGCCCTTCCACATCATTAAAATATCCAGCGGATGTTTGCCGTAATAGCCCCACTGAAAGATGACATAATAGAGACGTGCACCGATAATCGCAGCGATTACTCCGAAAAGAGCAATATTTAGCAGGTGGTCCGTGTTTTGATTCTTTCTCTTAGCGATATACCAGGCAAGCAGTATCCCCAGTATAATTGAAGCCGAGATGAGAATTCCGTACCACCTGATCTCAATCTGCCCAATATGAAAAGCAACAGGATCTATAACCATTTTACACTCCAAAATTGTCTAATTTAGCGGTAAGGTTATAATAATAAAAAATCAGTGTCAATTTATTATTTAACTCAGGCAGCGAGTATTTTCAATAGATTTCTCTGAGGGACTTAATAAAGTTGTACTTTGGCTGCAGTTTAAGCATTTCTAAATCTTCGGTTATCAATATATTGTTATTATCAATTGCTGTAACAACAAAAGTAGCATCATAAAAAGTAAGGTTTTCCTTTTTTGCAAGATGGATTGTCTTTTTTAAAAGTTCCGGGGTTGGATAGATTATTTGAGGATACATCTCATACAGACTCAGTATTGCATCTTCCATATCTTTCTGGGTCAACTCTTTCTTCTTTAGAAGAACATTCAAAATTTCATAGAAGAAAATATCCGGCACTGTAATTGATGAGGAAAGGTCAATAATTTCAAATTGAAGCTTGATTGCCTTATCAAGATCCGCTTCTTCCTCTGTTGAGAACCATTTGAGTGCTACTGACGAATCTATTACGTAGTTCAATTATCACGGATCCTTCGAAGCTCAGCCTGCAAATCGAAGGGCTTGCTTTTTTTTCTGAGCCTTTCCTGAATTTGCACGGCTTCTAATCGATCCTTTCGCTGCTGCTCTTTCTCTCTTTCTTCTTTAATAGATGAGATGTATTGAGCAGTTGCTTCACGGATCAGGAAGCTCTTTGAGATTTTTTCACTCCTGCAGAAATCCTCAATCTCCTTCAAGTATTTATCAGATATGCTTATATTAATCCTTTTAGTTGTCATGTTATTCATCATAAATATGTAATAAAAGTGTGTATAATAATAGCGCAAAAATCAAAAATGTAAAGTATTTAATTTGTTAGTTTTGATATATTATTTAGCTATCACTGAACTTTGGATACTCCCTACATTATTTAAGGAGCATAAAACAGGATGGTAAGGGTTAGATTTGCGCCAAGTCCAACAGGATATCTTCACATCGGCGGGGCAAGAACGGCGATATATAACTGGCTTTTTGCAAGGCAAAACAAGGGCAAGTTCATCTTAAGAATTGAGGATACGGACTTCGAACGCAACGTAGATGAAGCACTCTCCTCAATCTTGAGCTCGCTCAAGTGGCTTGGGTTACAGTGGGATGAAGGTCCCGAGGTCGGCGGTCCATTTGGATCCTATTATCAGAGCCAGAGAATGGAAATATACAAAAAATACGCCTCCATCCTGCTTGAAAACAGGAATGCCTACCATTGCTTCTGCACACCACAGAACCTGGAAACCATGCGCGATGAACAGAAAACAAAGGGACTGGCACAGGGTTATGACGGCAGATGCTTGACCCTGTCCAGCGCCGAGGTCTCGCGCAGAGTGAACGGCGGAATTCCGTTCACCATCAGGCTAAAATGCGGTACCGGCAAACTGGTTGTCGATGACCTCATCCATGGAAAGATAACTTTCACAAAGGAATCTTACTCTGATTTCATAATCCTTCGCTCAGATGGCAGCCCAACCTATAACTTTACCGCTGCGATTGATGATTGGCTCATGCAGATAACCCATGTCATCCGCGGAGACGATCACCTTTCAAACACACCCAAGCAGGCAATGATCTATTATGCCCTTGGTGCTACTCCTCCGCAGTTTGGCCACATCCCCATGATATTGGGATCGGACGGAAAGCGCCTCAGCAAAAGACACGGCGCGACCTCGGTAGAAAGCTACCGGCAGGACGGATACCTCGCAGAAGCGATGCTCAACTACCTCTCGCTCCTGGGATGGTCTTACGATGACAAAACCACATTCTTTTCAAGAGACGAGCTCATCGAGAAATTCTCGCTGTCCAAAGTTTCAAAGAACCCTGCCATCTTCGACCTGGCAAAACTGGACTGGATGAACGGATCTTACATAAGGCAGAAAAGCGAAGCTGAATTAACAGAGCTGATTACCCCATTCATCGAATCAAGAATAGGAACCGATCTAAACAACGATCAAAAAAACATACTTTTGAAGATAGTCCCCCTGATAAAAGAGAGGATTAAAAAACTATCCGAAGTCAACAGCATCGCTGATTTCTACTTCACAAGAAACTATGAAATAACCCACGATGCCAAATTAAAATTTCTTGATGCCCCAGAGGCATCAACTATATTGCCCAAAGCAGCCGAGGTTCTAAGTCAACTGAAAAAGTTCAAGTCAGATGAAATTGAAAAAGCACTTCGCTCAGCCTTTGAGGACAGCGGAATCCCCCCCAAGAAGCTGTTTCAGACGATAAGAGCTGCAATAACCGGCAAAACGGTAAGCCCCCCGCTCTTCGAGTCCATGGAAATACTGGGCAAAGATGAGTGCATCTTCAGATTGAACCAGGTTTGAATTGAAAATTTGGCTGTGATAATATCTTTCTGCCTCTGGGGAGTCGTCTAGTGGTAGGACATCAGACTCTGGATCTGAGTGCGGAGGTTCGAATCCTTCCTCCCCAGCCACCTTATTTTAATTGAATCAATTTCATCTATTTTGTGCTTATTTTGGGATATTTTATTTGGTTCTAACCTTATGTATTCTTATTCAAGTTCAGGATAATCATTTGCAATTGGCACTAGCAATTCATTGGGTTCTATGCTTAATACACCATCTCTGATCGTGATTCTCTGGCCCAATGTTATTAATTTTTCTTTTTTGGTTTGTATATCAACTTCAGTAAATGCTTTTCTTGCAGACGTTGCAAAATTAAAAATTTTTTCTGTTATTTCTAACCAGTTCTCAGCACAGCTCTCTGTTTCTCTTAAGTTTTCCATGAGCTGTCTAATATCAGCAAGTAGAATATTTCTTCTTTCAAATATTCATCATCGATGATTATTTCCCTATACCTCATTTTAGTTAGATTATCCAACTGTTTTCGTGTCAGATAAAAATAAGATCAAATTGAAATATTTTAATAATATTGATTTTTCCTTCCTTCCAGCTACAATAGCTTACGTCCTCTATTACTTTCCATCACATCTGTTTCAAACATGTATTATTCCTACAAAATAATCAAAAATATTAAAAAAATATTTTTTTATTTATAATTATCTTAGGTTGGAAAAATACTTATGAATAAAAGTAATGCAAAAAAAAATCAGGAAAAGTATAAATTTATAGATCTATTTGCAGGCATAGGTGGTACAAGGATAGCTTTAGAAAGAGCAGGAGCTGAATGTGTTTTTTCAAGTGAGTGGGATACATCTTGCCGAAAGACTTATATAGAAAACTTTAGCGAGACTCCTAAAGGAGATATTACAAAAATAAAGGTTAGTGAAATACCATATTTTGATATTTTAGTAGCTGGATTTCCTTGTCAACCATTTAGCAGTTTTGGGGAAAGGGAAGGATTTAAACATGTTGAAGGTACTTTATTCTACGATATAGCAAGAATACTTAATGGCAAAAAACCTTCTGCTTTCTTACTTGAAAATGTCCCCGGATTATTAAATCATGATAATGGAAAGACTTTTACCGAAATGCTAAGAATATTAAAAGAGTTGGGATATTTTGTTTTTACTGATGTATTGGATGCTAAAGATTTCGGAACACCACAAAAAAGAAAAAGAGTTTTTTTTGTTGGATTTCATAATATTATCTCGCCAGATGGAATTGATTTTAAATTTCCAAAAGGTTCTAGGAAAAAAGTTTATATTAGCCATTTTGTAGAAGAAGGAATTAAAGGATACTCTATTTCAAAACATTTGCAGAAAACATATATCTTCAAAGTTGATGATGGTAACCCAGAAATAATTAATAAAGAATCAAAAATTCAAGTTAAGACACTAGTAGCCTCATATCATAAAATCCAAAGACTAACCGGTACTTTTGTCAAGGATGGTGAAACAGGATTAAGACTACTAACCGAGAATGAATGTAAAGCTATTATGGGATTTCCTTTAGATTTTAAAGTCCCAGTATCAAGAACTCAAATGTATCGACAGTTTGGCAATTCTGTGGCTATTCCAGTTGTAGAAGCAATTGCAAAGGGAATAATAAATAAATTTAAGGAGTTCAATAATGAATAATACTGTCAAAATAATAAAACTGAATACACTTTAGCTCCAACTATATAAATAGTGAAATCAAATAATTTACTAACCTCCTATAATTATAAAGATATTATATTATTGGGCTTTTCCAATGGATAAAATTTCAAAAGAATCTAGAAGTCTTAATATGGCTAAGATTAAAAGTAAAAATACCAGCCCTGAATTATTATTAAGAAAAGCCCTTTTTGCTGAAAAATTAAGGTATAGAATTCATTATAATCTCCCTGGAAGCCCAGATGTTGTATTCCCATCAAAAAAACTAGCAATTTTTATTAACGGCTGTTTCTGGCATGGGCATAAATGTAAAAACGACCATAAACCAAAATCTAATGAAGAATTCTGGGATATAAAAATAAAAAACAACATAAAAAGAGATAAAAAAAATTATAAAAAAATTAAAGAGCTTGGATGGAATTATTATATTGTATGGGAGTGTGACATAATAGAGAATCTTGAAAGGATAAAAAAATCTATAAAAAAACTATTATTATAAAAATTATTATACTGTCTAAATTATTAATTAAAATTATTCTACATTAAGCTATAAATTTATAAATCATCCAATTTTGGTGGAAATTTTAATATATGATCATCTTCCCCTGCATCTTGTATGGCTGCAACATCTTCAAGCCAAATTCTTAAAAATTTTTCCGCCTTAGAATCTTCACCAGTTTTGTTTACAAATTTTACTGGATTACCAAGCCTTATATACCGTTTTGTATTTCCCAGCTTATTTTTCAAATCTAATCCAGCAGCAAAGCGTCTTATATCTGACACAAAATCTAGAACAATTACCTTATCCTTATTGGGGCTTATTCGTAAACCTCTTCCAAGTTGTTGGACAAAAATTCTTCTACTGTGAGTTACCCTTTGAAAAACTAAAATATTAACATCGGGCACATCTAATCCTTCATTAAATATATCAACAGCACACATAACACCGATCATTCCATCAGCAAAGTCACATAGAACTACACTTCTATCTATTGGACTCATAGCACGTCCGTTAAAATTGCCACTGTAAATAGTCTTGGCTTTTGTGAAACCCCTCGCATTAATTCTATCTCTCATAGTTATAGCATGGTCTATTGTGGAGCAAAAAACTATTGCTTTGGGATTTTCAACCTCTGCCCATGTCTGGCGTAGTATATCTATTACTGCATCATCCCATTCATGGATAAAAAGGGTCCTGTTTAAAGCACGCGGAGTAATTTCTTTAAGATCAGCTAATTTCCTCCAATCAATATTATCTACATGCATTCTATAATCCACATTTGATAAATATCCTTCCGCCATACCCTGGATTATATCTATAGAGCAAATTTTTTCTTCAAATATTTGTTCTATGTCATTTTCATCACTCCTCCAGGGAGTTGCTGTCATACCGAGCAAAAATGGGCCTACTTTACTTCCAGCTCTAGTTTCTTTAATAAGTTCCCTGTAAGTAACACTCCCAGCATGGTGGGCTTCGTCAATAATTATCAAATCATAAAATGTAGAGAGTTCCCCATTTTTTCTTAGTTCATTTATTACAGAATCAACACAAGCAAACGTAATAACACTACCTTCTAAATCACCTTTTTCATAACCATTCCATACAGCAGTTGGATGTTGCTTTTTAAGAAATGGCCAAAAAGACCTTTCAAGCTGATAAACAAGTTCATTAGTATGTGCAAGCACTAAAACTTTTTTAACCTGGTTGGGATAATCAATGAGTACCTTTCTAACTGCAGATGCGGAAACCATTGTTTTCCCTAATCCTGTTGCCATTATAATAATTCCAGATCTATTGTCTTTTGAAATTATTGATTTAACTGCGTTTTCAATTGGTTTTTCTTGATATTCTCTAGGAGATACTAAGCATGTACTATCTTCTGCTAGTGCGTTAAGATTTTTCTTTAATTTCATCCCATCCCAAAGTTGTAATAAAATATTGGATGCATGCAATTCAACCTGTCTTCTATAAACAGTCTCATTAAAAGTCCTGTTAGTAGCTATCACTGGCACTTCTGCCCTATACCGCCTTAAGGCTTCTAAAGTCTCATCGATTACTTCACTGCCCACACTTCCTGATTGACGGTATTTAACTTGGATAACATACCGTTTATTAAATTTGCAGGCGATGATATCTGCACCACCATCACCAGTTCTCCCAACAAGCCTCACATCTTCAAAATTCCCATGCGATATCAACCTTGCCACAGCCCGTTCTATAGCTTGCCAGGGTCCATGTGATAAAAGATTATTATTTATAAAAGACATACTATTTTATTTTTTTCCTTTGATAATTTAAATGCTCTTTTATCATTCTTAAAGTTTGATCGATTTTACGTATATAGTTAGTATCTGGGTTCCTGTATTCGACGAATGAAAGCATATCTTCTAGACATCTTTGATATTTACTTGAAATTTCTTTTTTAATTTTTTCTAATATCTGAGTGTCTGGAACATCTAGCTTTTCATATGGTTCTTCCCAGAAATTACCATCAAAAAATTTATCAGGATATTCTTCAAAGATATGTATCATAAGCTCATCCGGTACATATTCTAAATATCCTCCATCTTCTATTAGCTCCTTTTGCTTATAGATTAAATTGTTTCTGTGCAACTGCACAATTATAGAAGATTGTTCATGTTCATCTAAATTTTCATATATTCTCTGGGCATCTTGTTCAAGCAGATTAGGTAATCTTTCCCTGAGCAGAGCAAAAAATTCTTTTATTTCATGAGTTATAATTTCACTATCTAACTCAATTCTTTCAGCCCATATCTGTGAATGGATAAGGTAATATAAATTTGATATAGACCAAAGGGGTATGTCTGAAGGAGAAATTCTGCCTTCGTAGTTTTGCCGAATCCATTTTGCTATCTCCATAGAAATAATATCCTCTGGTCTATCCTGATATTTATTATAAATAGGATGTGTCCGATCTAAATAAATATGCATTTCATTTGAATTGTAATGAACAACTGCTGGAAGCCTGAACTTTTCCTTTTGCCGTTGTAAAAAAATATTATCATTTACATAATATGCAAATAATTTTAAAGATGACATTGAAACTCCACCAGGTAATTCGACAGAAAGACTGTCAACGCATAGGTAATCAATCAAATTAGAATTTTCTTTCAAAAATTCCTCTTTGAGGACATCCATTGTTCCTCTTGGTAAATTACACTTTCTGCACCTATAAGCTTCGGGAGGGTTTTTCCGCAAACAAGAATTACATATCCATTCTTCCTCTTCTTCAGGAACCTGACTTGCACCACAATGTAAGCAATGTAAATCTGATCTAGCAATAGTTGCCCCACATTCTACACAGTTCTTTGGTATCAGAACATTTCCGCAGGAAGCGCATCTATCAGCTTCCTTTAGATTTTGCATCCCACAATTTGGACACTCTTTCATTTCTGGGGTTGGACGTATCTCAGCTCTCTCCACAAGAGCCCACCAGCCAGAGTCATCACCAGGTCCATATCCAGGTTCATTAATGAGAAATTTATCATATAACTCTTTTTCTTCAGATCTATTAATACGACTAGGCTCTCCCTTGCTTTCATCCCAGTATCCTATATACATATCAGTAGTCCCAACTTTTCGGACTTTTCTATAGCCTTGGAATAATTTATAAATCGGTGAGTTGTTTTCTGGTTCGTTAAATTGCCTTTGTGTTTCAGGAAGCAATGAACTTTCCCCCCGAAGATATTTAATAACTTCTAACCATTCCGGTGAAGTTCTTTGAAAATCATTTTTCAAAAAATCCGTTGGGACATGGTCGATATGCACTTCTCCAATTATGCGGCCATATATACCATCTACAGGGTATTCTTTTAATTTTGTTCCAGTCTCTTCTGGAACCCAGCTAAAGACTGCTTCCTTTTCATCAATAAGAATAGCTCTACCATATCTTATAAAGTCTAAACCAAATCTATTTACATCATCAAACCGTTGTATTCCGACCCATCCTTTTATTTTACATTCTGTTATTCGGATATTACTATCATTATAGCAAAGAGGACAATTCAATAAAGAAGACTCTATTAAGGATCCACACTTAAAACACCGTTTTTCTGTGCGTAAAATTTCACTAAAATCAATTCTAGCTGGTATACGACCATGTTTTAGTCTTTCAACACTCCGTTTTTTATCCCAGACACAGTGGTGGAAAATCGGGCATTTTCTATTATTAATAAGAATTTGAAGGTTCTTCCGAAGTAATGTTGAATACCGTCTTCCAATTTGCTCAGATAATTTTGGACCACCTATATTAACCAGTTTTTTAATAAATCCATAATTTTGCGTACCTTCCTCCCACCAGTCTGAAATTTCAATCTCCACCCCAGAATAATCATCATATGGTTTTGGAATTTCTTCGATAGGAACATCAAAAGTATTCGATATAACAATCTGTGGTATATCAATTGTTATACAAAATACTTTTTTATCTTCTTTTCTCGCTGATTTAAAAATCGTTTTCTTTCCAAGTTTCCCTGTTGAAATATTAAAGCCCATTCCAAAAAGGCCAAGCTTCCCAATAGGTTCATTACCACTATATCCTGCTTTAACAGCATTATTGGCTTCGTCTCTAGTTAAGCCTTTTCCGTTGTCCCTAACAATTATTTTCCCAATGTTATTGTCTATTTCTCTACTAGTTGGCAAATTAACTTCTATTAAAGGACTATTGCCTTCACTTTTACTAAAATTCCCCCCAAAACTATCAATGCCATTGTCAATCAATTCACAGATAGCATTAATCGGGGGCATCGGGTTATTTGTTATTACTTCTAAAATTCTAGGGTTTGGCGTAATATTTATTGTTTGCATTTTATCCTCCATTAAAAAATCTAAATAAATAAATCAGCAGTTTTCTAAAAGTAATTTTAATTCTGACAAATAACAAATAGCATCAATCTATGAAATATATCCGTTTTCTTTTATTTTTTATTTTTCTTTAATAACATAAACCTTTTCTTTTTCTGGTAAAATATCAGGTAAAATCACAAAAGCCTGTACATTGTTTCCAGGGTAATGTTTTATACCAAAAGCATCCTATTGCTTTTCTTTATTCCTATCAGACCACATAGTTGTCATAGTTAAGACAGGCACTTTTCTATTGTTTTTTAAAACCATAACAGGCGCATAAAATTGTGAATTATTCCCTTTTTCATATGGTAAAAATTTTTTTCAATTCAAAATTATCAATAATTCCTGCATATTTCATTCGTTTTAGGAATTTTAATACTTCATCACTGAAAACATTTCCTTTGAGCCTTCTGTTTATTTTCCATAATTTTCTCTTCTCAACAAATTAACTTTATAAAAAAAATAGAATCTTATAACAATCTTCAATAACTTTTTTATCAAATCCAATTAAATCTTCTGCTTTTTGTAATATTTCTTATTATCCTTACCCCATTCTTTAGTTCAGTTATTAAGTTAGTATCTAAGCCATTTAAAACCAATATCAACCACTCAGCTTTCTTGAGCTATTGTCATATATTCTATAATATTGTGGGGCACTATGATATTGTAATATAAGCACCATCTTTCAATTATCACTTATGTTTCCATCATATCATCAAAGAACTCACCGCTTAATAATCAACCTTGCATCTTAAACCTGTCATTATCAAAAGACTATAAATAGCCATTCTGGTATTCAGTAAATCCTTTCTATTGTCCGATCTTAAGAAAATATACAAGGCGGTCAGCGAAGAGGCAGCGCTTGCTGCCCTTGAGGATCTGGAAGAAAAATGGTCCAAAAAATACCCTCTATCCGTAAAATCCTGGAAGAACAACTGGTCAGAGCTATCCACCTATTTTAAGTACCCTTAAGGAGCTTCGAAGAATTGTCTATACCACAAATTCAGTTGAAAATTTCCACCGGTCTCTTCGTAAGGTCACCAAGGCAAAATCTGCTTTCGTAAACGATATGGCTTTAATGAAGATACTCTATCTTGCCACGATGGATACTACCATGAAATGGACTGAGAGAATGAGAGACTGGCCGATTATTTTTTCTCAACTTGATATATATTTTGGGGAAAGGATAAAAGAGTATATTGTATAATTTAAGCCTAAGTGAATTTAGTTTTCCCTTAGGCTATTTATATAAATTAGGGGTTTACACAGAATCTGTTACAGTCCCATAAAATAATTTTTATAGAATATTGCTACTTTTTATTTTATTTCTCTTTTTTATTTGAGTTTTTATTTTTCTCTATAGTTTTATTGGTATTTTTGTTATCTTCTATAAGTCTATTTGTTTTAATATTATTTTTGGGGAATGATTTGGATATAATACTAGAAGTTTTCGGGATTCTAGTTATTGCTTCTGCAAGGGATGAATCTATTAATGGTATAGATGCTATAGTTCCAATTCTAGTTATTGCTTCTGCAAGGGATGAATCTATTAATGGTATAGATGCTATAGTTCCAATTCTAGCCAATGCTTCATTTTGTAGTTTCACATTTTCCAAGAAATTTGCAAATTCTCTAAAGGTTCTAACTTCATTTATAACACTGATTTTAGGAGTTTGGTTAAGAAATTTATAAGAATATTTCATGAAATCTTCTGCACTATACATGTAGAAAGAAGCGTTTGCTTCATTTTTTATTTCCCCAATTAATTCATATCTAGGTATAAGATTATTGTTATCTTTTTGCCACCAATCTTCTTTTTTTTCATCATTAATAAAAATAACAGATTTTTTTTCTTTTTTTGCTTTTTCGATAATATCTAACCAAATAATTAAATCACCATATTTTCTTTCTTTATCTTTTTTATCATCTCCAAAACCAGGAGGTATTTTATTTTCATATCTGTAATATCCAATTTCATAAATCTCTTTAAGTCTATCCCTTGAATAGGGCATACTAACTTTATCTTCAAAAAGTTTATCTAAATCGTTTCTTATTTCATCATTTTTTTCCCAGTCTGGATGATTATCTCTAGTATCATTTAAATATTGTTCTATGTCTTTAAAACTTTTATCAAGAATTATTTTTATTTTAGAAACTTCAAGAAGTGGATGTTTTGAATATTTATCATCTAATCTTTTCTTAATAGCATTGATTTCGTCTTGAATAGATTTTCTTAAACTATTATAAGATTCTTTTTGAACCCTTATTTTACTTAGTCTATTTTTTTGATATTCTAAAGCAATTTGATAAGGTATCCATAGTCTTTCACTAAATTTATCTAATATAGATATTAACTCTTTACTAGTTTTTCTGGAATAATAATATAAATTTAGCAAGATATTAGCATCCGATATAATTATAGCTTCTTTCCAAAGACGGCTAAAATATTCTTTTTCAAAGGGATAAAACTCACAAAGTATTTTTTTCATAGGCAGAATTTAATTTATAAAAAATTATTCAATATAATATTATCAAAAAAGATTAAAATTACTAAATTTAATTATTCCTTCTAAAATTTTATTCGAAATTTCACACATTGGGGCAGCCACAAATACAATATAGTATTCAGCCCGGTGGGGTAATATTAATTAAGCTCGGAAATTTAATTCTGGTATAAAAATATCATCATTTAAGCTTATTATTTTGGTTCTAACTTTGTCCACTGTGGCCAGCCAGTATCTTTCGATTGGGTGAATTTTCTCAATGATTAATGTCATTATATATTTTGACTAGTTCTAATGTGATTTCCCACCTCAAGTGTACCACCTTTAAGTAATTTTTCTCAGACCAAGTGTACCGCTTGAATGATGTTTTTCTCAGGGCAAGCGTACCACTTAAAACCAGTTTTTCTCAAGCTCATTGTACCACCCTAAAGGCTATACAATGCTTCCTAAAACTCTAAGGATTAGGAGGCAGATAAATATGGTTTTTAGAAGGGTGCATATGATAGAAATAAAAGAGATACTTTTAAGAATAACGGCAAAAGATTCAATTAGAAATGTAAGCTTCTCTCTTTCAATACACAGAGAGACGATAAGAAATTACATAGAACTTGCAAAAAGACATGGATTTGACCCACATGAGGACTCAAGAAGTGAAATAACTGACGCACTCATTGAAAAAATCAAAGCTGATATTGCTAGCGCATCAAGCAAATCTCTTTTAATACCAAGAAATGAAATACTGCTGCCCCATAAAGATGAGATAGAAAAATATTTAGAGTCTGGGCTAAAGGGTTCTAAGATAATTGCACTGCTTGCCCGCAAGAAAATAAAGGTAAGCAGGCAATCATTTTACAGATTTGTGCAGCAATGTGAAGGTTACAGAAAAGCTAAGATTACGGTAAGGCTCCCTGAGAGCCAGCCAGGCCAGTACTCTCAGGCAGACTTTGGAAGACTGGGGAAGCTATGGGACAGCACAACAAACAAATTAAGAATTGCGTATGCTTTGGTTATCACGCTTTGCTACTGCCGCCATATGTTTGTATACATTACCTTCAGACAGGACATAGCTGCCGTTATCGCAGGATTTGAGGCTGCCTGGGCATATTTTAGCGGCATTACCCAGATCGTAATCATAGATAACATAAAGGCTGCAATTGATAGATCTGATCGGTACAGTCCCAAGATAAATAAAGCATTTCTGGAATATGCACAATTTAGGGGATTTGTGGTAGATCCAGCAAACGTAGCCCACCCCAAGGGAAAACCAATTGTTGAAAGAGGAATTCCATATGTGAGGGACAATTTCTTTGCCGCTGAAGCCTTCATTGATAGAGAGGATTGCCAGCAGAGGGCGATCTATTGGTGCAGCTCTGTTGCAGGGGCAAGAATTCATGGAACCACAAGGCAGGTTCCAATTGTCGTATTTGAGGAGATTGAAAAGAGTAAACTCACCCCTTATGCTGGCGACAGATACGATATTGCCACCTGGGCAATCTGCAAAGTCCACCCAGATCATCACATAAGGTTTAAGAACAGCCTCTACAGCCTTCCAACAAAATATATTGGCAAGCATGTTGAGGTAAGGGGTGATAGCTCGCTTGTTAAAATATATCAGGGTGGCAGTTTAATTAAGATTCACAGGACCGTTGCTGCCGGCAAAAGAAGTACGGATTTTGAAGATTATCCAAAAGAGCTCACTCCATATGCACTTAGAAATCCTAAATATCAGATAAGAGAAGGTTATGCAAAAAGCCAGGTAATTGGCGCATTTATTGAAGAAATACTATCAGGTCCTTATCCATGGCACAGGCTTAGGAGTGCACAGAAGATCTTAAGGCTATCTGAGCACTATGGGACAGAGCGGATGAGCAACGCACTTTTAAAAGCTAAGGCCTACAGCATCTATGATATGAGAAGAATTGAAAATATCTTGAAAAATGGTGTTGAAGATGCCCAGGACAAAGGGGAGCCAAAAGACCCCTTAGATAAAGGAGTCCAGCTTCGTTTCCTTAGAGAACCACAATCATTTAATCATTACAAGAAATAGAGAGGAGATAACATCATGATTATTACAAGAGAACTAAAGGATGCAATGGTATCGCTTAGGCTCTCCGGAATAATACCAACACTGCCTGAGCGAATATCATACGCAAACTCAAAGAAGCTTACTGTTGTGGAGCTGCTTGAAATGATATTTTATGATGAACTTGAAAGAAGACAGGCAAAACTACTTAACACCAAGATGAAAAAAGCAGGAGTAGATGCTAATCTTGGAGTATATGACTGGGATACAACAACAATCTATGACAGAGAACTTGCTAAAAATCTATTCTCTCTTTCCTTCCTTGAGGCACATATATCAGTGTTAATCTTTGGTCCTGCAGGTGTGGGTAAAACTTATCTTGCCAAGCACCTTGCATTTGCAGCACTTAAAGCAGGATACTCGGTGGCATTTGCAAGAGCTGACAAATTATTTAAACACCTAAAGCTATCAATAATTGACGGTAGCCATGACAGGACCATAGGTTCATATCTAAGGCCAGATATATTAATTATTGATGACTTTGGGATAAAGGAGCTATCAAGAGAAGAAGCAAATGAAATTTATGAGATAATACTTGAGCGATACGAGAAAAAATCCTGTATCGTGACAAGTGCTAGAGCTCCCGAGGAATGGCAATCTCTTTTCCCGGACCCAATACTAGGTAACTCTATTTTAGATAGGCTTGCTCACTCCTCATATCAGATACTAATGGAAGGAGAATCTATTAGAAAACAAAATAGGCCAAAGTAAAAAATGGGATAAAATATTAACTAAGAATTAGGGACTGGTACAATGCTGTTGAGAAAATGGTACATTGTTAATGAGAAATGACATTTTTTTTTCGGCAGGTATAAATTAATCAATCTATTAAATGTACTCTATCCCTTAACCAAATAATTATTTCTTTGAATCTATTTAAATATTCTGGATGATCAAGAAATGCTTCTTTAATTTTTATATTAGGCAATTTCGAAAAATCATCTGTAACTTTCCTAAAAGAAGGAATTTTGATTAATTGAGAGTGGAATTCTTTAATTACTTTTTCACCAAAATGTCCTCTAATCCAACCAAAATTTAACTGTATGGCACTAGGAGTATAGATTGAAAAGACTAAAGCCCTTTTATCATTTTTTACAATGTTAAAAGCAAATGATCCATACTCTTTACCGCTTCCAAATATCACCGTGTCTGCTTCTTTTTTACTCCACTCATATATATCTCTTATAATTTCAACTACTCCGGGCTCATTTTTTTCACTAATTACTTTAAAGAATTCTTCTTCAGTCCACTGTTTTTTGCTGGAGACCTTTAGCTCTTTATATGAAGTACCATATAAATGTGGGACTAAGATGTCGATATCTTCAGACTTAAATCTCTTTAATTCCAAAGCGTGTAGCGAAAATGCTGATTTACTGGCGTAATTGATATATTTAATAATTTGTCTTAATTCATCATTAGTTTCATCCACTACTATTACTAAGATAAACGATCCGGCCTCTAGTGTTTGTTTAATAGTAGTGCGAAAATTTTCTTCTTCCCATTCAGTGTCGATATTTTCTAATATTAGATCTGACAGGTTTTTACCCTTTAAATTCAATACTTTGTTATTTACTTCCTCATAACTCATTTGCCAAAGGAAAGAGGCATATTCAAGAATCTGGCCTATTACCTTTCGTTTGCTTTCAGTGTTCGCAGCAAGCTTACATTCAATAATTGCAATATCCCCCTCTGAATTAAAAGCAAGTATATCTGTTGAGCCAGATCCAGGGAGTCCGAATTCACTGACAGCAACAATAAATGGAGAAATTCCTTCACGAATTTCATCAACTGGTATTAAAGATGGTGATTCTAATAATATATTCTGCAATTCTGCTTCAATTTTTGTAATTATTGATTCTGCAATCTTATATTTTTTCGAATTGATGTTTTTAATTAGGATTTTCATCTCATACCTTACTTTTCCAATAAGTGTGTGATTATTATACAACGAAAGATGAAAATCCACTTTACATGTTTTAATTCCAATATTAGATTATCAGCAATAATTAAGATTCACATTTTTGAAAAAAGCCTAAACTTTACAAGACTCTAAAAGGCAAATAAGTTGTATTTATGGCTGTAATGAATTAGAAAAATAAGATTATTGCTAAAGGAAATATTTTCTAGCTCTAGCACAAATTTTTTGTAGAAAAATATTCACATAATAATATCATACTTCCAAGTTGATTATCTTGGTTCTGGAATTAATCACTAGAATCGACCTAGGACATTTAATATAAAAGATATTTTTATATTATTTTGATTCAAGATTTTGGATAATTACTAAAAAAAATATCTGGTTTTCTTGCATTATCAATTATTACCCATATCCAGCTTGCCACAGCCCATATGAAATAGATTATTGAAAAACTGATCCACCAGCCAAGATTAGGTTCCAAATTATTTTCAATAAATTTCGTCATCGAATAACTAAATGTAACCATATATGTAGTTGAGAAAATAATATTGATTACAAAAACAATCCAAAAATTAGATGCATTTTTCTTATAAGTATAAAGCCATGCCCAAAATCCAAAGAATATGGCAAGTATCACTGCAACACTTTTATTTTTCGGACTTATGCCAATTTTTTGCTCTTTGGTAACATATTTGCCAGAAACAACCAATTCTTTTACTTGAACTCCACAATAAGGGCATATTACTGCTTCCCATTTGATTAACTTATCGCAGCTTGGACAAATTTTATAAATTTCATCTGAATTTTTCATTAATGATCTCTTATTATTACTTAACGAATTCAAGTATTTCCATTATCTTTTTTATATATTCAATCAGAACCACGAAGCAAAAACCCTAAACAAATTCCGAAAATTTCTACCGAGCTACTATCGTTTATCTGGAATAAAAAACTTTTTTCCCTACCTTCTTTATATACTTCAATACCATTTTCATAGACTTGATATGAAAGTATTTTGTTTAGGGGTATACTGACAGGTTTATTTCCAGCAAAAGGAGATAATAACAGACGTTGGTTTGTGATTAATAATGCACCTCTTGATGTTTCTTTCCATACATCTTCTTTGATTATCTGACCTCTATGACCACCAACCCTATAATTGACACCTTTCATAATTCTTATTGAAACTCCTCGAGAACCTCCACTATAACCTAAACTTACGGTTTTTAATTCTTTTAAAATTGCTGAATCTGCATGATGTAATATTTCACCCTTTTTTATGATTATATTAAATTCGTCATTCTGAAGTTTTGTTTCTGGTAATTGATTCTTTTCCTTAATATTGTAAACAAAAATATAAGGTCGGATATTTTCATTAAAACTGATATCTTCTTTAGAAAGGTTAAGCTCATTAGCAAATTTATCTAATAATTCAAATTCTTTTTCATTCAATTCTTTATCTTCAATAAAATGTCTATAAATAAAATTAAAAGAATCAATAATGTCACTCTTTGAATATTCTTTTAAAATTTTTATTTGTTCATTTAATATTTTATTGCTTTTTATTATCTCATTGTTAATTTCTATTCTTTTTTCATCTCTCAATCTTTGTTTTTCTTTTATTTCTTCAGCAACTTTTACCATACACTCTTTGCATAGTAAATCAGGTTTTAAGCCTTCAAATAAAGATAATTTTTTATTACATCTTATGCAAAATTTAGCCATTTACCAATTCCTTCCTATTTTGTTTTTATACATCTCCAATCTTAAAAAATCCTTTTATAATGCTTAATGGAATCACCCTATAAATCTTATTAATACAAGATTTTTATTATTGTTTTCATCCTATTTTTCATTCTACTTTTGTAATCATTATATTTTTAAAAGAAACAATATATATAAGCCCCGAGCTAAGTCCTGAAAGTTCTGTAATTTTTTCATATTTTGGCGCACCAACATTGTTATTTTACTACTTTCTGTTAATAACTTAAGTCTATACATATATTTGATAATCATCTTTTAATTTAATTATTTCAACAAACAAAAAGTTTGAAATGCCCCCACTAACGAGCGGTTGAAATTATAGTGAGTATCATGGTGGGGTAATTCTTAATCTATCTCAAATAGCCAATTCTGGTATGCAAATACGCTTATTTAGATTAATAATTCTGGTTCTAACATCGTTTACGGTGGCCAGCCAACGGATGTTTTTTTTACCTATCCTTTTATTTCCTTGAAAATTTACTTGCGATACTAACTAAAAGGATGAATGTTCCAATAGCTACAATAATAATAGCTAATCCATATGGTGTTCCCCAACCTAAAACTGATTCCATATCCATAGTCCTTTCATTTTTTTTATTTGTCAAAGGCGTTATTCATTCCACTAATACGGTTGCAAACATAAATCTTTTATGTAAATCTATTCCCATGTAGAGCATTATGCGACTCTCTGTTTGTTTGTTCAAAAAGATAGTTAAAACCATCTTTCAAGAGGACGCAAATTTTTCATGGCATTAAACTATAAGGGGACTCAAATGTCTACACTATCAGCCAAGAAACAAAATTCTACTTATGAAAATCCGGTCAAACTACTGCAAAATCTTATCCGTTTTAATACTACAAATCCGCCAGGGAATGAAGAAGAGTGCATAAAATATCTAAATAATATACTCACCGATGCTGGATTTGAAACAAAAATATTAGCTAAAAACCCCAAGCGTCCTAATCTAATTACACATCTTACTGGCCAGGGAAAAACAACTCCAATACTTCTTTATGGGCATGTAGATGTAGTAACTGTTGAAAACCAAATATGGAAATATCCGCCATTTGAAGGAAAAATTACAGAAGGTTATTTATGGGGTCGTGGTACCTTGGATATGAAAGGTGGAGTAGCTATGATGGTATCTGCACTACTTCGAGCCAAAGCAGAAAATCTAACTCCTCCTGGTGATATAGTACTTGCAATAGTATGCGATGAAGAGCAGGGGAGCGAATATGGTGCAAAATATCTTATAGAAAATCATTCAAATTTATTTAAAGGCATACGATATGCAATTGGGGAGTTTGGGGGTTTTACCTTTTATATAGGAAAGAAAAAATTTTACCCCATAATGGTTTCTGAAAAACATGTTTGTTATATCAAAGTTATAGTAAGAGGGCCAAGCGGACATGGTGCATTACCGATACATGGTGGAGCAGCTGCTAAGCTTGGAGCTATACTTAATAATCTGGATAAACATAGTATGCCTGTGCATATACCTGAAATTTTAAAATTACAATTAAATACCATGGCATCAAATCTTTCATTTCCATCTAATCTGTTTATGCGTTTACTTAAAATACCAATATTTACAAATAAGGTATTAAAATTATTTGGAGCTAAGGGTGATGCATTTGACCCACTACTACATAATACAGTAAATGTCATGAGCATCCACGGAGGTGAGCAAATATATGGTATACCAAGTAAGATAGAAATTATCTTGGCTGCAACTTTGCTACCTGGTTATAATGCAGATGACATTATTGCTGAATTAAAAAAAATAATTGGTGATGAATTTGAATATGAGGTTTTATATTTTGTATCTGTACCACACAAAATAGATATGGGACTTTTTGATACTCTAAAAGACATATTACATAAAACTGACCCCGAAGGTGTTGCTTTGCCCATATTGATGTCAGGCGTAACAGATGGAAGATTTTTTTCAAAATTGGGAATTCAGACCTATGGTTTTATACCAATGTCATTGCCTGAAGAAGTGAATTTTATCCAACTATTCCATAATGCAAATGAACGAATACCAGTAGAAGCAATAGAATTTGGCGCCGATAGTATTTATGAATTATTTCAGTGCTTTAAGTAAAAAAATAAGTGGGTGTATACCAACAAAATAAAAAATAATTAATCTAAAAACTCAATTTGTAATTATTTTTAGTTTATAACTCGGCAAATAGCACAAGTAATCAATTCTATTATTAAATTGTTACAAATAATCATTGAGGGTATAATTTTAGAAATATATTTATTTTTAAATAATCATGAATAACAGAGTCATTAATAAAAAAATTAAATATTTTCATATTACGAGCTTAAATAATGCTTTCAAGCATTTTTAAATAATGAATTTAACAACAAGGTTAATAGTCACTAAATGTTTAGTAAATCTATATCATATACCAAATCAAATCTAGTACCTATTAAGATTTTTTATAGGTTCATGGATATATGTATCAATTTAATGAGGTCACTAAGAATATATAAAGTTATTTATAACATATCCTTAGTTTTAATGAATGCTGTTAATAGAAAAAAATTATTAAAATTTTATTCTCGATTTGTTAAAAAAGATGATTTATGTTTCGATATCGGTGCTAACTTTGGTTGGAGAACTGAAATCTTTTTAAAGCTAGGGGCTAGGGTTGTTGCAGTTGAGCCTCAAGATGCCTGTATGCAAGAATTGCAAAAAAAATATGGCAATAATAAAAGAGTGAACTTGATAAAAAAAGCAATTAGTGACAACCATGGAGAAGAAGAGCTTATGATAAGTGATTCACATACACTTTCATCTATGTCAAAGGAATGGATAGATAGTATAAAATCGAGTGATATGTTTTTTGTTTCAACTCAAGCTTTCAGCTGGCAAAAGTCAGCTAAGGTTCAGGTTACTACTTTAAACCAACTAATTAAAGAGTATGGAAAGCCAGCTTTTTGCAAGATTGATGTAGAAGGGTATGAATACAAGGTTTTAAAAAGCTTATCAGAGCCTATAAGGGTGGTCTCCTTTGAATTTACACCAACACAAGAATTCATTTTATTAGCCATAAATACTATAGAACATCTTGCTTCTATAGGCGAAGTTAAGTTCAATTATTCTTTTGGTGAATCAATTTCATTAGTTTTAAATGAATGGGTTGGACCTGATGATATTTCAAATATTCTTTCAAACTTGCCAAAGAGGACACCCATTTCTGGTGATATCTATGCTAGATTTATTTCTTAAAAATAAAAATTGATGATGTTTCTTTTTACAAGTTTAAACGCATCTTTTAAGTATTTTTAATTTATAACTCGGCTTATATCCTCATTCAAAATCATTATCGTGATTCTAACATTGGCCACAATTGAGCCAAAAATATTTGGAAAGATAAAATCTATGTTTATTATAAAAGGCCGAGGTTTACCCGAAATGTCGTACCGTTAAGCAGCTATTGCTAATAGTTTTTGTGTTTTATCTATCAGAGTTTCAGGATATTCAATATTTTCTATCCACTTAAAAGTTCGAAAATCGTTCCATTGCCCCAGCCATACAAATACCAACCTTAGTATTAAGCTAAACCAAAACTCTCCTTAATTTTCATATATTTATCTTTAAAAGTAGCTATTTCATTAAAGTAAAAAGTTCGAAATACGTCCACTATCCCCAGGATGATATAAAATAGAATAATGGAGGATGGAGTTTGAATGGACAAGATGAAAAAAACCTTAATGACTGCAGTAATTGTAATCCTAGTTGTCAGTAGCCTTCGATAAGTCCCCTCTTACAACTACTATATCAAATGGTTTCTCATTTTCTCCCCGAGATATTGTAAGAGTAACCTTGCTATTTATCGGGCCTCTTAGACGTAAAAAACCTTCGCCCTCTCTCATAGCAGAACATTTAATTCCATCAATGGCAATAATCATGTCTCCCTTTTTCAATCCTGCTTTATCAGCAGGTAGGCCTGGGGCAATTTCATTTATGGTAATGAAATTCGGAGAAACCTCAATCTTGACTCCAATTCCACCACTTGCTTTTGAAATCATCCGATCAACCATACTTTTATCTATTACAGTTCTAGTTTTTATAATTTTCCCATCTTTTATTTCAAAAGTCATCTCAGCCCGAATTGTATTAATACCTATCATTTTATATTCATCACCGGATTCTTCAATTTGCAAGCTGATGATATTCCCACTGGTATTGGTCCATTTAAGGATTTTTATATTATGATTCCACAAGATATTGTGTTTTATAGACTCGTGCACTGATTTTACATCTATTGATTTTGATTCCTGATCTCCTAACTTTTGCTCAGTTACAATATCTTTGCTCAAAAGCCCGATAACGGAATCTGCATCCCCATTGTTATAATACTCAATAAATGACTCAACAAGTATTTTTTGATCTGAGTTTTGAAGAGCAATATCGTGTTTGCTGCTGCATCCGGTAAGAAGAAGTATTGAAGTTGTTATTATTATGGCAATAAAAGGAATATAAAATATTTTTTTATGTATATTCATCTCCCTATCCTTTCATTTTTTGTTTAAAAGGGTAAGTTAATACATATGACCATTATAATATAAAGATGATAACAAAGAATATCGAGATCAACGTCTTGGTTTAGAAATGGAGACCCTGTCCTGAAATTTCTGTAAAAAGCTATTTACATAATAGCCATCGTTCACCCAAATTAATAAGCCCACAAATATACCAAAATACATTGGACGATAATCAAAAAGAAGAATTAAGAACTAAAAGTTGAACGCAAGAAGTGTCCATTATTAATTAGCAATAAGGGTTACTTGAAACAAGTGATTTTAAAGTTTATCCGAAATGTCGAACCACTAAGCAGCTATTGCCAATAATTTTTGTGTTTTATCCATTAATGCTTCAGGATATTCAATATTCTCTATCCAATTAAAAGTTCGAAAATCGTCCCATCGCCCCAGCCATTTTCTAATAGCTGGCTCCAAAATATC
>Ga0315277_10002571_pt1 | contig 25204 bp, 18 predicted proteins | sample YL17G05_15_MG_FD_203695 | JGI IMG/M metagenome (GOLD analysis project Ga0315277, IMG submission 203695) | Sediment microbial communities from Yellowstone Lake, YNP, Wyoming, USA - YL17G05_15 | ecosystem: Environmental > Aquatic > Freshwater > Lake > Sediment | place: USA: Wyoming | collected... | reverse complement strand
GGGCACAATGTCCGCTTCTCTGGTTAGTAGTAATAAGGGGAAGCATCACCTGCACATACCTTATGCGGCGACGCGGCCCAGCGCCCGGCATCACTTCTGAAGCGGCAGGTCAGGCCGCTTTTCGGTAGTAGTAACGCAGCATCCCACCCAGTCGTTCCCGGCACGCCACGTCACCGGCGGTACGGCCCACTTCTTCACCCGGCTGTATCAGCTGGTTGTTGAGTCCCTGATGGTTTCTCTCTTGATGATAATGAACCAGGAAATCGGCCACAGCGTTCTGCAGCGATCTCTCCCCGAAGAAGATCATGCGCTCAAGGCACTCCTCCTTCACGGAGCGCATGAATCGTTCGAGATTCGGATTCAAGTTCGGAGAGCACGGCGGTAACCGCACCGCTTCTACACCGGCCTGTTCCATGATGACCCGGAACGCCTCGGAGAACTTTGTGTCGCGATCCATGAGGAGGTACTTCTTGCCGTGCAGGAATCCGTCTTCGGCGTCGCTCAAATTCCTGGCGGCCTGGCACATCCAGCAATCGTGGGGATTTGCCGTGCATCCGGCGAAGTGCACCCGTCGCGACGCCAATTCCATAACAAAGAGCAAGTAACAGGTAACGAGCCCACTCTTGGTCCAAACTTCGATCGTGGCGAAATCTACGGAGGCCAGCACATCCCAGTGGGCTTCGAGAAAGGTCTTCCACGTCGACTGGCGCCTCCGATCCGGCGCCGGTTCGATAGCGTGGTCGTTGAGGATGTTGGCAACCGTTGTAGTCGAGATCTCGTGACCGAGATTACAGAGCGCGCCTTGAATTCGCTCGTAGCCCCACGTGGGACTCTCTCTGGCGATGCGAAGCACCAGCTCAACGATCTTCGGTGACACCGGCGGCCGTCCAGCGCTCTTGCGGCATTGGCTGTAGTCCCAGTGCATGGCAACGAGTTCCCGATGCCACCGGAGGATCGTATCCGGAGTGACGATGGTGGCCAGTTGCTCAAGCATCTTGCGTCCGAGGATCTTACCTTTGACGGCCAGGCGCCGACGCTGGTCGTCGTTAAGGAGGATTCGCCTTTTTCCGAGTTTCTCTCTGAGGACCCGGTTCTCCGTCAGGAGGTAGTCGATGGCCTCCTGTTGTCTACGATTGATCCAGCCCGCGAGGACCAAGAGCAATAACTGCCATGGCTGGAACTGTGATTTCATATTCCTCCGGATGTGCGGTTATGATCCGCAGCATCCGGGATCGTTAGCACCCTGTCAAGTGTCGAACATGGCGGTACCGGCGTCCGGGTCAAGATATGTCGCTACAGCTGTTTACGGCTCGGGTGAATATTTTTACCCTACGGGTTACTACATATCGCTCGCCGGCCGACCTGTTTTTCGCTCAGGCTTTTTGAAAGAGTAGCCTTCCGTGCATTCGAGGATCGAGCGATATCGCCGGCCCATTCCACCCGGCATCCGAGCCCGGCATCGATCCCCCCGATCCCAGGACGCCGGCGTCAGAACGATGGACCAAGGGAGAAGTAGAATCTCACTTTTCCAGCCTCACCCATCCCAGCCGCAAAGCGCATCGGGCCCACCATGGTGTCCAGCGAAAAGCCTATTGCAGCACCCTGGACCACTCTGGCATCTGAGGATTTGGGGGGAGATTGGTTGATTCCGGCCAAGTTGTACTCCAGAGTGAGAAATCCCCGGCGCGCGAAGCTCATGGGCCGGTTAAACGCCAGGCGACGGAGGCTCGCTCCTGCGAGTGCGAATCCATCCACACGGAGCTCATCTCGGGCAAAACCAACAAGGCGCAAGGAAGAGGAGTCTGAATAACCGAACCCTCCAAGATATGCTTTCTCGTATTCGGGAAGGATGCCGCGCGACTTCATTCCGGCCAAACGAATGCTGAAGACAGTCTTATCCGATATCGGAAAGAACCTCTCGATATTCGCTTGCCACAAGGTCTGATTTAAGTCTGACCCGAAGCGAATGGCGCGCTCATCTGCCTGCAGGTCGAGCAACATGCCTGTTCGGGGGAACTCCTGCGCATCAAGAGTGTCCCGCCTCACATGAAGTCGCAACCCGCCGAGGTTTGGCTTCGGGACGTTCGTGTGATGCTGACCTTCCGGTGAAAAGCTGACCGTTTCAAACCTGTATCCGACGGAGGCTTCGAACCGGCCGTGCAAAGCCACGCCCAGCGCGATTTGTGCCCCGCGGCGCCGGTCAATGAAGGTGGCAGTGTCCTGATGGTCATTAAACTCGAAGCGTTCTCGTTTCACCCATTGAAGTTGAGGTTCGAGGAAAACAGCCGGCATCTTGGGGTGGATGAGGCGCAGCGTTGCACTGTGGTAGCCGATCGATCCAAATCGGCTGGATATTGTGGCATAAGATGCCGTTCCGAACAGATCACGTACCGAGATTTCCGTTAATGCCTGCAATCTGTAATCCCCGTCGTACCGGAGGCTGACGCCGAGAGTGTTCGAGGATGACTCCATCAGGTGATATTGGAGGCGATACCGGTTCTTGTCTATATGCTGCAAGTCATAATCAACGTTCTCGAACATGCCTGTTGCATAGAGCCGCTGGGTGTCGACTGCGAGCTTTTCAGGGCGAACTTTCTCGCTTGGCTTGCTGGAAACTTTGCGGAGGAGGTAGGCCGGCGCGGAATTTTCGAGATTGGTTCCGCCGTTGGTTGCGAACGAAATCGAATCAATGACAGGGCCGGTGTCGTCAGCGCGTATGCTTGCGAGCTCCAAAACCTTTTGGCTACCAACGCGCGCCCGTAACTCGTGAATTCGGGCGCGCGCCGAAGCGACACCTCGCCCGACGATTTCCATCATATGCGCATAGCTGCTGTTGGAATAGCCGTTCAGATCCGGTCGGATGACAATATCCGCATACTTGTAATGAGATTCTACGGTCTGTTTCATTATCAGGCCGAGACATTGCTCGTACACGTTAAGGGCGTTTCGGATCTCCTGATATTTCAAATCAGGAGCCGTTACGTCCACTGCGATGACTATGTCGGCACCCATATCCCGAACGATGTCAGCCGGCAGGTTGTTGGACATGCTTCCATCAACCAGCATCATGCCGTCCTTCGGCCAGGGGGTGAAAATCAGGGGCAGTGCGCTGGATGCTCGCAACGCCTCGCTCATCCGGCCATTCTTGAATACATAGGGCAGACCGGTCAGAAGATCCGTCGACACCGCACGAAAACGCACGGGCAGTCGATCGAAATCGTAATCGGCTGCGAGCATTTGTTTGACGGTATAACGGTTAACCAACTCCATCAATCTCTGTCCCCTCAGGAGTCCCACGGGGAGCATGGGATTCAGTCCTCGCAGGTTGAACTGGGCGAGCTGGCGCAGGCTCCTTCCCTGAATCAAGGGCGCTTTTGCCCTTTCGGCTTGATTACTCAAGACCTCTCGCCAATTACTTCCAACGACGATCGTTTCAATCTCATCCGCAGAATATCCGGCTGCATAGAGGCCCCCTACAATTGCACCAAAGCTGGTGCCTGCGACGCAATCGAGGTGTATCCCCTCCTGTTCCAGGACCTTGAGCACCCCGATATGCGCGGCTCCTCGAGCTCCGCCGCCGCTCAGCGCCAGTCCGATTTGCGCGCGGTGTTCCACACTGACTTGCGCCCCCAAGGCGTTTAATGAAACTGCCGGCCAGAGTACGATCGAGCACATGATTGCAAACGCTCTTTGAAATGGAGTGCTCATCATCATTCCCTCCGTGGCTCTGGTATCTTGACGCTTTCTGACTTAATAACTGCGAAGGCCGCAGGAAATGGACAATCCACAGGTGCTGCACAGGAGACCTGTGCCGGTTCCTTGGACCTTGGCCTCGTTTTTCTTGGCACTGAGGAGGAGCAGCGGGCAGGGCTATTTTCGAATCATCAAACCTGATGTAGCTGCGAAGTTCGACATTGGTGACGGCTGTGGATTTCGAAAGCGAAATTATCCAGCGACTGCGGGTCCAGCGATTGGCCGTCGAGCGGCAAGGTGAGCACCGGTGCCTTGTGCTGCTCGGCGAAATGAAAGAACTGCGCCTCAGAAATTTTTGTCGGCATACACTCCAGGGGGCCGAGGTTAACGATTCCGTCGATGTGATGATTGCGGCGTTCGGAAATCGCATACCCGAGGGTCAGCACGGCTTCTCCCCACAGGTCCTTGCGAAGATATTCTCCGGCGGCCTCTAAGGAATCCGGCACGGGATTGTGGAAGCGGCTGCCCATGCCCGCCGCAAAGATATTTGCGCAGAGCGCGATAATCCGCCTCTGTATCGCGCTCCGGAATCGGTCCGAAAATCCGTGTCGGCTATACCCCAGGCGCCCGAGATAATCGGTGTACTCCAGCCATTCGGAGAGCGGTGCCAGTCGAGCACGGATGCCACGTTCTTCCAGCTTTTCAATAAGGAAATCATTCGCAAATGGGTTGAGCCTCACATACACCTCGCCCACCACGGCCACGGTGGGCGGCTCAGTCTCTCCGCGAACGCCGGCGAACGCGGCGGCGGCTTCTCTCAGGAGATCGGAGAGTCCGAAGAGACGTCCCGAAGTGATCTGCCAGATCATGCTCGACAGGGATGGGTGCGTTGCCGCCTCTCGCTCTATCAGCGCCAGCAATTCGCTCGAATAACGTGTATAGATCGCGTTGGCAGACCCAGCTCCGATTTCCCTCGGACGAACGTCCAGCAGGGCCGCCAACAGCAGATCGGTTGCCACAAACCCGCTGAAGACCAATCCAGAAAATCCAGGGGGAGTGTCCTGGAAGTAGTTGGAATCCTGCGGAGAGTACATACGAACTCGACCCCTCAATTCGAGTCTGTCCAGGATGAGCTGGTTCAGGAGATTGTAGACTCCGAACCTGCACGGACCACGGCCCCCCGGCATCATAAACACGAACTTAGTCTGCACCGTCTTCTCAGCTTCCAAACGCCCGAGCAGGCTTCCTAAAGCGAGACACATAGGCGCGCACTCTTTGCCTGAGGTGTGGCGGCGCCCGAGTTCCAGCGTCCTTGTATCAGGCACGGGCAATATTTCGGCACGCCAACCTAGGCCGCGCATCGCGACTGCAGCAACATCAGATCCCGGGCCGAGACGTGGTATGAGGATGCATTCGTCCTGTTGAACATTCACCAGGCCGAGACGGGGGACCTGGAGCCCTGAGAAATCCTTGATCGCCCGGCGGTTGTTTCGTCCCTCGCGATCCTCGGCTACGCAATACAGGAAGGCTTCAATCCTGGTCTTGGTGCCGGCGTCCCCGGAATGTCCATCGGTTTCGATTACCGCGAACGGCTTTCCTTCCATGATGTAACTGAAAAAGTGAAGATTAAAGCTGTCCGGACCACATGAATAGTTGCTGCAATAAACGCCGTAGATGCCGGCCGTTCGCCGGATCTGGTGCGCCGCTCGTAGAATCTTCTGGCCATAACCCCAATACATTCCATCGAAGGTGGGAACTTCTTGACCGACTGGATAACAGTCGAGTGGCATAGCCAGCATCCCTTGCTCACGCAATATCGCCGGGACATTTGAATTCAGAACCCTGTTGTAGATGGTGTAAGGACGTCCCAGGACGATGATCGCCGCAAGCCCGCGTTCAGCGCAAAAAGCCAAAGCTCTGGAGCCGATCTCGAGGCACCGCTCTTCGAACTGGTGCTGAACCACCACCGCTGATTCGTATGCCGTGCGCCAGTGATTGCCTTGGATACCGAGTTCCCCGGCAAGGCGCTCGCAGCTTTCGACGAAATCTCTGGATTGGAGGTTCCCGTGTCCGATGTCAATTACAGGTGAAATAATCTTGCCATGGTATCTCTGCCGCAGATTCAGCTTCAGAATATCGGCGCTGCCTTGAATGATCGGACAGGTTTTGGCATCCCTCTCGCCGTTGTTTCGTGAAATTCCTCGGAGCATGGGCAGAAACAGATATTCTGCGTTTTCCTCGGCCATTTTGCCGGCCATGCCGTGATACAGCTGCATGGGAGCGCAAAATGGAATGTTGGCGTTATGTATGCCGCGCTTCAGCGCTGCGTAATCACCTCCGCCGATCACCAGGGGATCAAGACCCAGTTCATGAAAATAGGCGACGTAAAATGGAATCATTCCCCGGAGGACAAACTCTTCTGTCAGAGACACTGTCTTAAATCCGCGGCGTTTGGTGTAGGGGGAGATGAGTTCGCGCACAAGTTCCTCCCGCTCGCGAAACGGATCAGGAGAGCGATCGGGGAGTTTCTTTTTTCTGCTGCCGTTGTCATACAGGGAACACGCCCCACCCCAGACGAAGCGTTGCTGTTTCCCCGCGACTAGAGTCCGGATGGAATCGATTCGGCACAGGTTGCCGGCGCCGCCACAACCACGGGTTGATTTGCAGGTGAAGGTGGCCCTCTCTGCAATCTGGGTACTCAGGAAACGGTTTGGATCCAGAGGGACACGCCCGGTCCAGCGCAACGCTCGACGTGCGAGGAGAGCAACTCCCAGTGCGCCCACCGTGCCCGGGTTTGGAGGAATTATTACTTCGCTGCCGGTCCGGCGCGCGACTGCGGCCGCAAGGGCATCAGCCGCAAACGGCATACCCTGGCAGAAGACGACCTTCCCAACGGAGCGGTTGCCCTTCACCCTGTGAAGATAGTTCTGGATGATTGAGTCATAGAGCCCTGCGATGATGGACCTTTGGTCGACACCGGCCGCGACGGCCTGGCCGATCACCTCGGCCATGAAGACCGAGCAGTGCTGTCCGAGCGAGACGCCCCAATCCGCGGCTATCGCCTCCATCCCGAGTAGGTCCACCGTGCAAATGCCGGAGAATCTCTGCCCCTGCTCTTCGATGAATGAGCCTGTTCCTGCGCTGCAGGCTTCATTCATGGCGCAGTCGATAAGAGGGCCGTCTTCCAAGCGGATGTATCTTGCATCCTGGCCGCCGATCTCAAAGATTGTATCCACGCGCGGGTCGTAAAAGCGGGCCCCTTCTGCGTGGGCCGCGATTTCATTCAGGACAAATACGATCTGGTGATGGTGGGTATCTATCACCAGTCACTGGTCAGAGCACCGCAGCAAGTTCACACGCCTGACGGTGGATTTGTCCGCAACGCCATCCTGCTCCGGATGTATAATTCTCCCGGAATAGTCCACATCTGTCCTCAGCGAGACCGAGACATTGGCCTCCATCCCTGGAGCGTGCTATGCGAAAAATATTTCTGATGCTGGCCTCTGTTGTTCTTTTCCTCACGACATCGTTTGCGCAACAGAAAATCGAGTCGCGCATCAGGCATGTCGAAGAGGGCCTCCTACCGCCTGTGCTTCTAAAGGGAGAAGGAGGCTGGACCTTGCAGCAGCGGATGAAACATTACAAGGTCCCTGGTGTGAGTATTGCGGTTATCAACAATCATGCTGTTGAATGGGCGAGGGCGTACGGCGTGAAAGATGCGGCAACCGGAGAACCGGTCACAACAGAAACGGTGTTCCAGGCGGCGTCGATTAGCAAGACCCTTAATGCCACGGTGATCATGAAGCATGTGCAGGAGGGGAGACTTTCCCTCGAGGAGAACGTGAACACGTACCTCCAATCCTGGAAACTCCCCGAGAACAAGTACACGGAGCAGAGGAGGGTCACGATTGCCAATCTCCTGAGTCACACAGGAGGGACAACCGTGAGCGGTTTCCCAGGGTACAAATTGACCGCGTCAATACCGACGGTGCAGCAGATCCTAAAGGGCGAACCGCCTTCAAATACTGCTCCCATCGTCGTTGACACCGACCCGGGCCGGCGGTTTCGGTACTCAGGAGGCGGGACAACCATCCTGCAGCTTGTCCTGACGGAGCTTGAGAAGAAACCGTACGCCAAGATCATGAATGAGACTGTCATCGGCCCCCTGAACATGAGCAACAGTACCTTCAGTCAGCCGTTGCCCGATGAATGGAAGAACCGGGCAGCGGCGGGGCACCGGCCGGAAGACAAACCGGTGGAAGGGAAGTGGCACGTCTATCCTGAGTTGGCTGCAGCCGGGCTCTGGACGACCCCGACAGATCTGGCGAAATTCGCTATCGAGCATCAGCTTTCTGTCCAGGGAAATTCGAACAAGATCTTGAAAAGAGAATTTGAAGAGAAAATGATGACGCCCTATATCGGCGGACGGTATGGGCTTGGGTGGGGAGTGCAGAAAATGGGGGACGCAGTCTACTTTCAGCACGACGGCGGCAATGAGGGATTCAGCTGTTCGCTCATTGCGCATATGAAGACCGGGTATGGCGCAGTCGTGATGACCAATGCAAGCAGCGCCGGGATAATTCCTGAGATCATGCGCTCAATCGCACGGGAGTATCAGTGGGAGAACTACCTTCCCGCTCCGTACGAGACGGTCGTCCTTGCAGAGGAGAAGCTCCAGCGTATGACCGGCCGTTTCCTGCTCGGCTCAGATCGCGCAGTCACGGTCAGTGCAGCTGGCGGACGGATTCTGGCCGATGTGACGCGCATGTCCCGCATCGAACTCGTCCCGATCTCGCAAACAGAATTCATCAGCCTGGAAGACGGCACCCGTGTGACGTTCGCCGCGGGGGACACGCCTGCCGACGATTGCTTGAGGATCGGTGACGGGACGGGCGCGATGAGGGCATTTAGGATGGATCTGGATCGGAAGGTCCCGTACGAACTTCTGATTGCGGGCAGTCCGGACGAGGCAGTGGAGCGCTACCGTGCGATCAGGAAATCCGATCCCGCCGATCGTGCAGTCGGAGAAAGTGCGCTCAACCAGTTGGGATATGAGCTTTTCCGGCAAAACAAGCTCAAAGAGGCGATCGTCATCTTCAGACTGAATGTCGAGTTCTATCCCATGTCGTCGAATGTCTATGACAGCCTCGGTGAGGGGCTCGCGAAAGGCGGTGAGACGGAGGAAGCGATCAAGAACTACAGGAAATCCCTCGAACTGAATCCGAACAATTCAGGAGCAGTCGAAGCGCTCAAGAAGCTCGAGAAGAGGTGATTCCATAACAAAGAGCAAGTAACAGGTAACGAGCCCACTCTTGGTCCAAACTTCGATCGTGGTGAAATCTACGGAGGCCAGCACAACCCAGTGGGCTTCGAGAAAGGTCTTCCACGTCGACTGGCGCCTCCGATCCGGCGCCGGTTCGATAGCGTGGTCGTTGAGGATGTTGGCAACCGTTGTAGTCGAGATCTCGTGACCGAGATTACAGAGCGCGCCTTGAATTCGCTCGTAGCCCCACGTGGGACTCTCTCTGGCGATGCGAAGCACCAGCTCAACGATCTTCGGTGACACCGGCGGCCGTCCAGCGCTCTTGCGGCATTGGCTGTAGTCCCAGTGCATGGCAACGAGTTCCCGATGCCACCGGAGGATCGTATCCGGAGTGACGATGGTGGCCAGTTGCTCAAGCATCTTGCGTCCGAGGATCTTACCTTTGACGGCCAGGCGCCGACGCTGGTCGTCGTTAAGGAGGATTCGCCTTTTTCCGAGTTTCTCTCTGAGGACCCGGTTCTCCGTCAGGAGGTAGTCGATGGCCTCCTGTTGTCTACGATTGATCCAGCCCGCGAGGACCAAGAGCAATAACTGCCATGGCTGGAACTGTGATTTCATATTCCTCCGGATGTGCGGTTATGATCCGCAGCATCCGGGATCGTTAGCACCCTGTCAAGTGTCGAACATGGCGGTACCGGCGTCCGCGTCAAGATATGTTGCTACAGCTGTTTACGGCTCGGGTGAATATTTTTACCCTACGGGAAGGTCGCATCGGACCGAAGCGCCTGGAAACGGGAAAATCAGAAACTCCTCAGGGTTATTTTCTAAAGGGGGCGCGCCGTTGCTGGAGCTGATTGCTGGGCCAGATATCCGCAAATCTGGGATTAAAGCTCCCGCAGGCAGGACATCGAAGGGGTACAAGGTCCACGCAGCCGTCCGTTCTATGCTTGCCGCGCGGACCTTTAGTGTAATACACTTAATGTATGCTTTTTGCCTGGGATCCGAATAAGGCCAGCGCCAACTTCCGCAAGCATCGCCTCACCTTTGACGAGGCGGTCACGGTCTTTTCGGACCCGCTGGCATTAATTGTAACGGATGATAAGCATCCCGAACGCGCAATTTTGATCGGCGAGTCTATCAAACGCCGGATACTCCTGGTTGTGTTCATCGAGATCGCCGGCCAGCATGTCTGGATCATCAGCGCCCGTCGTGCGGCGGCGCACGAAAGGGGACGATATGAAGAAGGCAAGTAAGAGGCAGCAAAGCGAGCCTTCCAGAATGTCGCTTCGCGAAATGCCTGAGGTCGATTTTTCAAAATCCCGCGTACGGCGAAATCCTTACGCGAAGCGAATTTCCACGGAAGGAATCACAGTTCAAGTCGGAAGAGGCCGCCCGCGCAAGATGCTCGAAGTGGGCGGCACAGTTCCACGCTCGGTGCGCTTTTCGCCGGCCATATGGGCATTATTGGAAGAACGGGCCAAGGAGGAAGGTCTGAGTCTGCATGCGGCGCTTCGAGAGGCCATTCTGGCGTGGACGCATCGGGCCGCATGACACCGATCGAAGTTTCCATCAAGTCCTGACAGTGGCTATCAATTTGGAAACATCCGCGATGTTTTTTGCGAATCCCCGTTTATGACTCAATATGCACGCCGGAGAGCCTTGGGAAGCTGACCTTCTCTCGTGGCAGGCTCTCGGCGCGCTTCCTGAGCCGGAGCGGCAGTCGGCGCGCGGGATTCATCCCCGTACCGCAAAGCTATAGCTCTGAGCGCGCCGACGGCAGAATCTGAATCAGAACTTCAGGTTGCCGTCGGCGGCGACAAAAACTCCGTGGATCTCCCGCTCTGCATCGAACAATCCAACTATTTCGCCAATGTAATAATGTAATGAGGAGGGTCACTTCCGGAGATTCTCCCAGACGCTTTCGCCGCTGAGGGAAATCGAAGTCCCTCAGGTTCTGGACAAGCTGGTGAAATAGACCTCATCGCCCTCAAATAGATTGACGATTGACGATTTACGAATGACGATTTGAAGCCGGCTCCAATCGTCAATCGTCAATCGTCAATTGTCACTCCTTCCTCTCCTCACTCCGCAACGGCTCTGCACAGAACAACTCGGAGAGAGTTATCAGGGCGCGAGAGACGCGGGGGCCATACCAGCTCAGAAGCTCCCCTTCGACAATGTGGATTCTTCGATTCCTGATAGCGGGTACTTCTTGCCCCATCACCTCAAACTCCATCTTCTCGAATTCCACGAAGTGATAGGGCTCCGTGGGAAGAATGATGATGTCGGGTTTTCTGCGGGCCACCTCAGCCAGCGTGATCTGCGGATAGCGATCCGCACTGTCGGCGAAGATGTTTCGTGCACCCGCCTCGCGAATGATGCAGCCGACAAAGGTGTCGTGATTGATTGACATATAAGGATTTTTCCATATCGGGCAGAAAACGGCCGGGAGTGATGCGAGGGTCGATGAGCGTACGTCGTTTCGAGCCTGTTCGACGGAATGCAGAACAGGTGCGGCCGCCGCCTCAGTTCCGGTCAGTGCTGCCACATCCCGCATCATCTTGAGACACGCGTCCACAGTCTTCGGAAAGGTGACGAAAACCTTCACTCCGGCCGCGCGAAGGGTCTCGATCTGGTGCTTTCTGTTCTCCTCCGCATTAGCGATGACGAGGTCCGGACCGAGCGAGAGGATCTTTTCCACAGCAAGGTTTTTTGTTCCGCCGATTTTGGTTTTGGCCTGGACCTCCTGCAAGGGAAGGACGCAGTAATCCGTTATTCCCACCACGCCCGGACCCGCCCCGAACGCGAAGAGTGTTTCTGTGATGCTCGGCACAAGGCACACAATGCGGTGCGCCGGTCCGGGCAATTGCATGAGCTCGCCTAGATCATCAACCCTCTCAATCATGTCTCTGCGACTCTGTGGTGTAGCTTTAAAACCCCGCCCGAATGCCCACGCGGAAATTTGCGCGGAGCGCCGGATATCCTAGCACTTCCATGTAACTTACGTTCCGCGCATTGTTAACCGCCACAAAGAGCGACATGCCGCCTCCAACCCGGAAGCTGGCCAGAAGGTCCAGAAGGCTGTAGCCCTTGTTGCGCGTGATGCCCAGGCTCGAGAAATCCGAGTCAACTCGGCTGCCCACGAAAATCCCGGTTGCACCGAGAGTCCAGCGCCCCGGTTTCCAGCGCAGATCGAGATATCCCGAGTGTCGTGGACGGCGGAGCAGTTCCTGGCCCTTTGCGAAAGCCGGATCCGACGCGTTCGTGCTTTCGAGGACCTTCGAGTCCATGTATGTATAGGCTCCCGCGACTTCCCAGTGCCGGCCCAAGTCTGCCCGAAGCACAGTCTCGACGCCGCGTGCTCTGGTTTTGCCTATGTTGAAGAATGTGCCTGCATACGTGGTGTAGTCGGTGACCTCAAAACCGATCTGGTTCCGGAAACGATTCTCGAAGTAGGTCACTTCGATCACATTCGTGCCCGACCCGAAATGCTGCTCGACGCCGGCGTCGAAGCTGACTGCTTTCTCCGGACGAAGATTCGGGTTGCCCCGGAAGAAGGGCGAGTTGCTGAAAGACTCGATGAGACTGGGCTCCTTGATTCCCAGGCCGAAGTTTGCCTTGAGCTTAGTGAGGCCCCAAACGTTTTTCGGCGCCGGCTCGTGGACATGGAATGCCAGAGATAAGCGAGGGGCCGCAAAGAAGCCGAAACTATCATTATGTTCCAGCCTGACGCCCGCTACCGTGAAGAGGCGGTTAGCCAGAGACCACTGATCCTGCAAATAGCCGCCGAAGTTGTTGCGGATCGCCTGCAGCGGGTTGAGTTGCGGGTCGCCGACGGTACCGGTTTCGCGCTCATAATCGCCCCCTGCCGTGAACACGTGGCCGTGCGGCAGCATCAGGTCACTTTGGTAGTTCAGCTTCTGCCGACGCGTCTCGTTGAGCGTCTGATACGTGAAGTCGGTGAAGGGAAACGGCGCCGTGCGGCCCTGATACTGAGGGACATAGCTGCCGGAATCGATAGGATCCGCGGAAAACTGCCGCGAGTCATTAACCGTATAGGAAAGCCTCTGGGTCCACGAAGTGTTGGCGAGGTAAGTGTAAGCAAGCGTGCCCGCTTCGTTCCTGCTCCGATAGAACGCATCCAGGTCGGGCCTTTCGAAGGCCCATTGTCCCGGCACCCCGGAACGGCCCGCTTCGCTGCGGAACACCACACGAATCTCCGACTTGCGTGACGGACGAAAACCCAGGTTGCCCGTGATGGTCGCATCGTTGAACGAGCCGTTGAGCACGTTGTTGTCTGTGTCCATGCGGGAGAAGTAAACTGCGTAATCCAAACGGTCCCCTTTTCCTTCGATGCCGCCCCCGTAGAGGTATGTGGCGAAAGAGCCTCCTTCGACCTGTGCCGATGGTTTTGGCGAGAGGCCTTCCTTCGTGCCGCGCCGTGTGAATATCTGGACCACGCCGGCGATGGCGTCCGAGCCGAAGAGTGCGCTTTGCGGCCCACGCACCACCTCAATGCGGTCAATGCCGGATGTAGACAGATAGGCGAAGTTGTAGTTTCCTCCCGGCTCGTTAACGGGGATACCGTCGATCAAAACCTTGGTGTAGTTCGAGCCCCCGCCCCGAATGAATAGGGAAGTGACCTGTCCAAGCCCGCCGCTCTGCACGAGGGTAAGACCGGCCACTCGGCGCAGTGCTTCCGCCACGGTCGAAATTCCCTCGCCTGCAAGTTGCTGTCCGGATACCACGGTGACGCTGCTTCCTATCTGAGAGAGTGGCGTTTCAGTCTTGGTGGCCGTGACAATGATTTCCTGCTTCAGCGAAGGGATTTCGAGAGTCAGACTTAAGGGCGCAGTCGTGGCCGTGACCTCCAGCGGACGGTCCTTCAGCGGAGCAAAACCCGCCAGCGCGGCCGAGACTGTATAGTTGCCTGCCTTCAAATCCAGGAGAAACTCGCCCCGGCCGTTGGTCTGCGTACTTGCGACCAGCTTGCCTTCGGAGTCCCACACCTGGACGAGAGTTCGTGGTAAGGGTGCGCCGCTCTGATCGACAACCGTGCCGGTCACTTTCCTCATTTCCGTTTCAGCCCTGGCAGACTGCGAGCCGAAAAGCGCTGCGCAGACGAGCAGAAAACAAACAGCAACCTTCAACGGCAAGCAATTGCCTTTGTGCCTCTTTGTGTTCTTTGTGTCATTGTGTTGTTCTCTATGAAACAACGGGCGGGGAATTAGACCTGATTTCATCGGGCATCTCCTTCGTTCATAACCGGCAGAACTTCTGGAATTCCGCCCTCCAGATGGTGCACGCGGAACTCCAGTCCAAAGAGCTGTTTCAGGTTTTCACGGGTGACAACCTCCTTAACCGGGCCTTCCCGTCGGACCTCACCTTCCGACATCAGCAGAATCCGGTCGCAGAAAGCGGCCAGGAGGTTTATTTCATGAGAGACGACCAGTGTCGCCAGTTCACGCTCCTGCGCGACCCGGCGGACAAGACGCATCAGTTCCACCTGGTAGTTGATGTCCAGATTGGCTGTGAATTCGTCGAGCAGAAGTATCTCAGTCTGTTGGGCCAGGGCTCGCGCCAGCAGCAGGCGCTGCTTTTCGCCGCCTGAGAGTTCGGAAACGTGGCCGGACTGATAATCCAGGAGACACGTCATCGCGAGGGCCTCCCGGGTGATCTCCTCATCGCGCCTGCTCTCAAATCCCAGGAGTGACAGATGCGGAGAGCGCCCGAGCATCGCGAACTGAAAAACCGTCTGATAGTAATAGGAACCGCCGTTTTGCGGGACCATCGCGATGTGGCGCGCGATTTCCTTGCGCGGCAGCTTCGCGAGCGGTGCCTCCTCGAAAAACACTTCCCCTGAGGATGGCTGCAGGATTCCGTCCAGAAGACGCAGAACCGTTGTCTTGCCCGAACCATTGGGTCCGATGATCCCGGTGACAGTCCCACGAGTCAAGCTTAGCGACACGCCCCGTACGACGGGGCGTCGGTAGGAAAAGCTCAGGTTTCGTGCCTCGAGTAGGGCGATTCGAGCTGCTGTCATGGTTTCCCTCCTTTCCGGCGCAGGAGGTAGATGAACAGCGGCGCTCCGCACAGGGCTGTGATGACCCCCACGGGCAGCTCCGCCGGTGAAAGCACGGTTCGGGCAAGAGTGTCGGCCAGCAATGTGAAAATGGCGCCGAACACAAAAACCGTAGGGAAGAGCAAGCGGTTGTCACTGCCGAACATCATGCGCGCCAGGTGAGGACAGATGAGGCCAATGTAGGCGATCGGACCGCTCACGGAGACTACGGAGCCGGTTATGAGGGAAGCGATGACGTAAACACTGGCTTTTACCCGGTGGACTTCGATGCCAAGGATCAAGGCATCCTCCTCGCCCATCGAGATCAAGTTCAGGCTGTGAGAGCAAAGGAAGAGCACAAAACAGCCGGCCGGCACGACGGTTGCGACCACGTATATGGAAGCATCGACTGGCCTGCTCAGGTCGCCGATCAGCCAGTAAAAGATTCCACGCAGATCGGCCTGGTTGGTGCTGGTTAGGAGAAACACGTTGATGGAGGAGATGAAGGACGCCAGCACGATTCCTGCCAGCAGTAAGCGCTGGGATGCCTCTCCCACACGATCACTTCCGCCTGCTACCACGTATACTGCGGCCACAGTCAGCGCGGCTCCCAGAAAGGCCGCGGCCGGGCGGGCAAAGAGCCAGCCGCCGGCAGCGGCAAGACCCGTAGACCCCAGGATGACCGAATAGAGGATCGTTCCCATGGAAGCGCCGGTGGAGACGCCCAGGACGTATGGATCGGCAAGCGGATTGCGAAGCAGGGATTGAAAAGCCGCACCGGCGGCCGCGAGTGCCGCGCCGACCAGCGAGCCCAGAAAAACGCGCGGCAAACGGACGGAAAGGAGAATGGAATCCAACGGGGTCTCCGCCGGCGACGTTCCTGTCAAGTACGCCTTCAGAATCCGGAAAGAAGTGCCCAGTGGTATGTGAACGCTTCCGACGTTCAGTGAGAGCAGCACCGCGCCAACCCAGACCGCCACCAAAACGAGAGTCGTGCCGGCGATGCGTCTTACGGATAAACGGTTCATCAGAAGTGCTCCGGGTGAAGCTTCCTTGCCAGTTCTTCGATCCCCTCTTCAAAGCGAGGCGATGGGTGCTGGAAGACTTCATTCAACACATAGATCCGGCCCTGCTTCACGGCGCGCAGATCCTTCCATCCAGCTATCTGCTTCAGATCCGGCAGGGGGCTTCCGGTATGCTCGACCGTGATGATTACATCGGGATCCTGCGCCAGAACCTGCTCGAGGCTGTATCTTGGATAGAACTCGTTGATATTCGCAGTGATGGAAAGTACGCCCGCCCGGCGCATAGCGTCGCTTTCGAAGGTGTTCTTCCCCGGCGCCAGCAGCGGATCGAACCAGGTAATAAAGAAGGCCCGCGTGGGCGGAAGTCCGGCGAGATGCCGTTTGACCGCCTCCAGCCTTGATTTCATCTCTGCGACCAGTTGATCGCCGCGCTCGGTGCAGTCGGTGATGCGGCCGATGTTCTCGACTGTCTGGAAGATCTTCTCGACCGAGCGAGGAGCCGTGACGTAGACCGGCAAGCCAAGGTCGGCCAGTTTGAGCACCGCAGTGCGGTCGTTTCCAGCCGTCGAAGCAATGATGAGATCCGGCTTGGAGGCAAGAATGAGTTCATAATTGGGATTCAGGAGGTCGGCGATCTTCGGTATGCGCTTCGCCGCCTCGGGCCAGTCACATTGCGTGGTGACACCGATTACCCGATCGCCGGCTCCCAGTAGAAAAAGGACTTCAGTGACGCTTGGCGCCAGGGAAATGATTCGTTGGGGATGTTTGGGCAACTCGAGCTTTCTGCCGAGGCCGTCGGTGTAGGCTTTCTTTTCCGGCAGTACGTACTCTGAGTATGAATTGCCTTTAGGAGGATGAGTGCGGGAACAGCCGGCGCAGGTGAGGAGCAACGCGAATGCCAACAGGGATGCAAGAGTATTGAAGTCTGAATTGGTGGTAAATGAAAAATCCCTGGCTTTCCGTCGGAAATCACAGGGACCGTGGCGTGTCGAAGACATTCCAGGTCTCTTTCTCGCGAAGAGCTGACTGAAACATGCGATGAGGCAGGTTTCCTGACTCACGGGTTACTGCCGTGCTTCTCGCCTTCCCCGTCTTGGTGAGCAACGAGTGGCGGGCTGTCCTGCTCGGGAACTAAGTTCAGGCCGCAGAAGCCGGCTATCCGTTTACAGTGGCGGGACCGTGTGGGATTTGCACCCACTTCCCTTTTACCCTCTGGGGGCACCCGCATCGCGATTGGAAAGAACAATCACTACGAGACAATCAATACACCGCGCTTCGTCGAATGTCAAAGAGATATAGATCGTGCAGCGGCACAACCGCAACACAAAATCTGGACAGGGATGGACACAGATAAACGCAGATGCTGACTCGATTCGTTCATCTGTGTCCGGTTATTTCTCTGCGCCTCTGCCGTGAGATTTATTGGTTGCGCCTCTGCCGCTCCAGGCGAAAATCACAGATCGGATATTGGCCTGACTGTCCCAGCCGAAAAGGATGTAAAGTACTCCCGCAAACAGCTCACTGAAGCTCCGCAGAAAGGTTAAAACGACATGAAACGAATTATCCCGCTGTCGATTTTGTTTTTGATTTCTTTGTGTGCTTTTGCCGCTGCTCCCAGCCCCACCGCCGAAATCAAGGTTGACCAGGTCGGGTATCCGCCCGACGCGCCCAAGATGGCCTACGTGGTTGCCAAAACTCCCGCCACAGATTTCACGGTGCGCCGGGTCGCAGATGGTTCCCTGGTTTTTCAGGGCAAGCTGGCGGCGCCGGTTGAAGACGCCAATTCCGGCGACCGGGTCCAGACGGCGGACTTCACAAAACTGACCAGGAGCGGGACTTACTACCTCGAAGTCCAGGGCGTCGGCAGGAGTTGGAGCTTCGCCGTTGGTTCGGACGTGTACTCCCGCGCATTCTACCTGGCCATGCGCTCGTTTTACGGGCAGCGTTGCGGCATTGCTGTGGATCTGGGGCCGGAGTTCCCGGGCTACACACACGCAGCGTGTCACTTGGTAGGGGCTTACCACGCTTCCTCCGGCAAGACCGGGCCGCACAAAGCAGCCGGCGGATGGCACGACGCCGGTGACTACGGCCGCTATATCGTAAACTCCGGCATCTCGACCGGTACGTTGCTCTGGACTTGGGAACTGTTCGGTGCGCGGATCAAAAACATGAAGCTCAACCTCCCGGAATCCGGGAACGGCACGCCTGACATCTTGAACGAGATCCGGTGGAACCTCGACTGGATGCTTTCAATGCAGGATGAGGACGGCGGTGTGTGGCACAAACAAACCAGCGAACGGTTTTGCGACTTTATCATGCCGGAGAAAGATGCGATGACCAGCTACGTCATCGGGACCGGAAAGGAGCCCTACAAGAGTTCCTGCGCCACGGCGGATTTTGCCGCGGTGATGGCAATCGCCGCCCGCGCCTATAAGCCCTTCGATGCCGCGTATTCTCAGAGATGTCTTCGGGCGGCGCGGGAAGCCGGGTTTGGCTTGATAAGTATCCTGACGTATTGTTCCGGAATCCCAGCGGAGTATCGACCGGAGAATACGGGGACCGCAACTGCGGTGACGAGCGCCTCTGGGCTTCGGCTGAATTGTGGCGAACCAGCAAGGAAGGCGCCTACGAGAGCTACTTCCTGGCGCATTTCGGCGAATACTTAAAAACCATTCGGGCCGTGGCACCCGAAGGATGGGCAAACGTGGCGCCCATGGGGCTGTGGACCTACGTGCTTGGTGGTGGAAAGGACGCCGCGGCGGCCGCCGCGATCCGTCAGGAGTCGATAGGCACAGGTGACCAGATCGCCGAGCGCTCCGGCCGCAACGCATACCGAATCAGCATGACCTCAAACGACTATGTATGGGGATCAAACGGCGTTGCAGCCAACTACGGAATGCAGCTTCTGGTGACGAATGCCATCCGGCATGACCCACGATACGTTCAGGCCGCTCTGGAAAACCTGCATTATCTATTAGGGAGAAACACGTTTTCGCTCTCTTGGGTAACGCAGCTGGGCGCCAATCCGTACCGTCACCCGCACCACCGCCCGAGCGGGGCCGATGGCAAGCCGGAACCTTGGCCGGGACTGCTTTCGGGGGGACCGAACCGGGGACGCCAGGATCCGGCGATGAAGAAACTCCCCGACTTGCCGCCTGCCAAGATGTACCTGGACGAGGAGGCCTCTTATGCGAGCAACGAGGTGGCCATCAACTGGAATGCGCCACTGGTTTTCCTGCTGGCGGGGGTACTGCCGGAAAAATAGCGAACTGCCGCTCCACCGCACGGTTTAGGGCTCGCGCCAAAATGCCAATTAATTCTTGCGCGAGCCCTTAGCGCGAGGTTGTGCGATAGAAACGGAACATGCGGGTTGGGAAAGAGATAAAATAGACCTCTTCGTCTCGAGGGTGATGAGGCATGAGGCCATTCCTATCACATCCAGCTATCCTCCAGTCCCGCCGCTTCCATACAACGCCCGGGATAACTGCGTCCCTGGTGGGACAGACAGGGTATCCTCATCACGGCTCGCTCCAGGGGTGGGAGCACTTGGCGCATTTTACCGGATTGCACGCGCGACAGCACTCCTTGCCGCAGGAAGGACAGGCGGACAGGCAGGAGGGGCAAATCCAGTGCAATCTCTCGTCGCACACGCAGTAAATCCTTGGCGAAGTCCTACAGCCTTCGCAGGGGAAATGATCCAGCCGTTTCGCAATCGGGTTCCAATCCAAATGGGTCTGCCGCGAACCTTTTCGCCGCAGCACGGTGACAACAGCCCGGCGAACCGGCATGTCGGCACGTAGTGCCTGCAGAAAGCGAACCTCGACGCTCATTGCGTACTTTCGCCTGAGATCAGCAACCTTTGCGTGATATTCACGTTCGATGGCCTCCAGGCGCATTTGATCCGCCTTCTGAGCGTCGTCGCTTCCGCCTTTGCGGCTTCTCTCGGCCAAGCGCTCGGCTGCCTCTCGCCGCAGATCGCTATGGTAGACATGAAGCCGTTCTAGGTCACGGGCCATCCGCCGTTCCATTCCCTCCAGGAAGGGGGATAATTGAGAGCGCATTTTGGGCATCAGCAGTCCCGCTGCCCCGGTCCGGATCTGCTGGGCTGGCCAGGCCCCGGCTGGTGCAGCATCATTCTGGAGCATTCCTTCCGGGTGGCTCTCCGCCCGCAGATGGGAGAGCAACGGGCCGGCAAGTCCGTCGGCGATGGCGCCGTTGGATTCGTTGATGCAGAGGTAGACGAGGTCCTCACGCTTCTCGTCCGATGAGGCTGTAACGTGAAAAGCCAGGAGCAGGTAGCATGCCCTGGCCTCTTCAGCCGGACCGAGCCGGAAGGTCGCGTTTTGCAGTACGAACTCCCGCCGGACGATTTTCTCGAACTCATGCTGGGGAATCGGATATGGACGCTCCTGCAGAAAAACACGTGCCAACCGGCCGCGCTCTCCCAATAGGCGCTCCAGCCGCTCGGCCCAGTCCGACTCAAAGCTCACGCGTGCGGCCTGCTCGGGGAGCTCCGGCCCGAAGCCGACGCGGGACCATTCGGGAAGCGAGAGGGCCTGCTGCACATGCGGCGGCGCCATGATCTCCAGCCCGTCAGGCTCGATCGGCTCGACCAGAGCCCCTTCGGCTGCCAGCGTGCGTGCCAGGAGTTCTCTCAGATCGCTCATACCACTTCGAACTCCTCACCGAAAATCTCATCGTCGAGCGCCCTGGCCGATTGATAGTCCCGCTTCGCCGCCAGCAATTGTTCCGTCAGCCGATCGAAGGCTTCCCGGCGGGTCTCCTCGGTCTGGGCAATCCAGGCGGAGAAGACGAGGCTGGCGAAACCCCGGTCCTCCTCCATCTCGCCCAGGATTGACTGAATCTCGCCGACTACCAGCTCAAACATGTTGATCTTCTCGTCGAGAATGCGAAGGACATGCTCTTCGACCGTGTTTCTCATAGCCAGGTTGAAAACAAACACCTCGCGCTTCTGGCCGATGCGGTGGATGCGGCCGATGCGCTGCTCGATGAGCTGCGGATTCCAAGGGAGGTCAAAATTGATCATCGTGTTGCAGAATTGGACGTTGCGTCCTTCACCGCCCGACTCCGTGCTGAGCAGGAGTGGGACGGTTTCTCGGAAGCTCTCAATGGCTGCGTCTTTCTCGGGTCCGGTCATCCCGCCCTCAAAGGTCGCGAACGGAATCCCACGGCTGAGACAGACATCGCTCACCAGGTGAAGTGTTTCGCGAAAACGGACGAAGACCATTTTCTTCTCCGACGGGTTGCGCTCGAGGAGTAAAAGGAGCGTTTCCGTTTTGGCGCCTCGCTCCAGGGTGGAGTATCTGTCGAGCAGTTCGCGCCAGGCGCCGGGAGGATCGGCTTTCAGAAAACGCTCAAGGGCCGCCCGGACGGCGCGCGGCGAGGAACCGGCAGTTTCCAGAATGTGGTGCAAGGCCAGATGGTGCTGCGTCACCCAGTCCGGCGACAGGCTGCGCAGGAGGCGGCTCAGCTCCTCGTAGCATTCCTGCTCTTCGGGCAACGGGTCGACTTTTACGGTAGCGGCATGGCGCGAAGGGAGCCGGACGTCGACCAGGGCGCGCGTATTTCGAATCATGGCATCGCGCATCAACGACTGCAGCTTGTCCCGATTGGCGGGTACGCGCGGCTTTCCCGGAGTCATATAGATCGAACGGAATTCTTTTTCGGTTTTGAATATTCCCGGATTGAGAAGGGTCAGCAGATTATAGATCTCGATGAGATTGTTCTGGACCGGAGTAGCCGAAAGCAGCAGCAGGAACCTCTTGTTCAGCCCATCCACGACCTGATAGTTTTTCGACGCCCGGTTTTTCAGATGATGGGCTTCGTCGACGATCACCAGGTCAAACTGCTGTTTTGAAAGCAGCTCGAAATGCGGATCCCGGCGGGCGGCAGCGATCGATGCGATGATCCGCGGACGAGCCCAGAATTCGGCGGCATCCCGGTGAATCAGGGAGTCGTAACTGGTGATGAAATCGATGCCGAACTTGGTCTCCATCTCCTCGCGCCACTGTTCGACCAGGGAGGCGGGAGTGAGAATCAGCACCCGCCGGACCATTCCGCGCAGGGTGTACTCTTTCAGGATCATCCCCGCTTCAATCGTTTTGCCCAGTCCCACTTCGTCTGCGAGCAGCACCCGGCCGCGGAACTGCTTGAGAACCTTGCGCGCCGTCTCCACCTGATACCAGTAGTGATCGACCCCATGCAGCTGCGGCAGGCAAAGCAACTCGTCATAGCTCCTGAGGAGGGACACGTGAGCGAGATCCAGCCTAAGGATGAAATCTTCCGAGGAACCCATCGAACTCCGGTCGAGAAGGTCGTACTCGGAGGGATTCGGCATCTCGAAGCGAATGGGTATCTGAGCAGGGAACGTAGGCAGCGGCGGAACGGCAGGACCGGAAGTTGCGTTCGCCGAGGCTTCGCTGGACACGCCGGCTTCGGCCACCCTCGCCGGTGGGGATTTGACCTTTTCGGCGTGCGCTGCATCGTGGGTTCTCCGTCCGGGCTCTACCTGGGGCCGCCAGCGCGCAATAGCCGCGAGCCATCTCTCGACCCATCTGCGATCAAGACCCTCAGGGAACAGAATCCCATAAGTCCGGCCGCTGATTACCAGCTTCTCGACGAGGGACTGTGCAAGCGGCCATTTTCCCTGCTGGGCCAAAGCCAGAGCTTGACAGGCTAGTGTGCTTGGAAGTGGGTGGAAATACTTTGCTAGTTTCTTGAGGAAACGCAGGCTGAGATCTGGTCTCTCCTCCACCAGGGCCGCGAACGCCGCGTACTCGAGCAGCATGCCATCATCGGGATAGGAGTCCAGCGCCTTCAGGGCGCACTCCAGAGGCCGGTCGCGGCTGTCGAACAGCCGGGAATCGATCTCGTCCACCCAACCCTCGGGCGTCAGGTTTCTCTGTTCCATTTCGGCTGGCCTCTCCTTGCTGGTAGCTCCAGCGGGATAAACGCCAGGTTGCGATTCGGCGCGCTCATTGCGCCCCTTCCTGGAGCTTCAGGACCCGGATTTCCTCAATTCTGTCCTTCAGGATCTGCCTGTCCTTTTGCTTGATCTTGGCTTTAGCCAGCCCTTCTTCGAGGATGGCGATCGCCCGATCGTAGTTTTTCGGCAGCGCCGTGTCGTCGAAGAAGTGCGAATAGGCGTCGGCCAATGCGAGATACCCGCCGATTTCGTCCGGCCACCATTCAATGATTTGATCCAGTATCTCCTTGCCTCTTGCTCCTTCGCCTTGCCGGAGATAAGACTCTGCCAGCGCGCGGCGAAAGTTCATTTGCAGCAGGTCGTTTTCTTCCGTGAACTGGCCGATCCATTCGCGGCAGTATTGGATGCGGGGCACGGATCGTTTCTCCCGACCCTGTCCTGCGAATTCGGATTCCGTGCCATAAGTTTCACCGTCCGCGAAGCTTTCGCTTCATTTGGGCGAGTGCCTTCTTTAGGACTGGGTCGCGTGGATTCCTCAGGTCCGCGATATAGACGCCAGGTGCCGGCCCCCAACGAAATCCAAGCTTATGGCGCGTGTCCCAATCCTTGTGAGCATCCAGGATCTGCGCGCGTGTCCTTTCCGCCAGCACGTGTTCGCTTGCGTCGTGAAGGTTGATCACTATGACATTCGCCCTCTGGAGACGCGCGCAGTCCGGGTGGAGTTCGTGGACTTTCATGGGCACCGGGACGCCATCTGTGACCAGGGCCCGCAATCTCTCTGCCTCGTCGTCCTCCAGTGGTACCCAACCCTCCTCCAGCAACTTGTCCTCTGACTCTTCGCTCTCAGGGCCGGCGGATGATGCATCCTCGATGGTGATTGGTTCGTCATCCGGGATATCGAACCCCATGTGGCGTAGATACTTATGGAAGGGGATATGGGCGACGATCTTCTCCGTTTCTTGCGTCAGGCTGGCGCCTTCAGGCAGCGGCCGGAGCACATAGACAGCACAATCGGCCCGGATCGATCCGTCGTTCTCGCCTTCGAAGATAAACTCGCCGCACTCTCCCTGGATTGTTTCGGTGTGCCATACGAAGCTTCCAAAGTCACGCTTCTCGGGATCGAAAGTGAGCAGACTCGGAACGAATGCGCCGGAACGCTCCCAAGCGATCAGTTCCGCGTGCTCGCGCCGCTTGTCCGCAGGCACAGCCCATTCCTCAGTCCATTCGCCTGAGCCCGGCTTGGAGATAAGGCGGGAAACCTGCAGGGCACGAGATCGGTTCGATTCGAGCAGGCGACAAACGAACGTAGTTTTCCCCGCCCCGGGTTGGCCGTCGACGATCGCAAATCCGCGCATAACCCTCCGAGCTGAATTGTAAGCCTATCCGTGAAGATCTTGGAAAAAGGCGACATGATTTTCACGAATTGTAAGAATATAGTTGTTTACGTAAAGAGGAGCAAGGTCGCCGGATGAAAAACGTTACTGCCGAGAATTGCAGGAAGGAAAGGTGGTATCCGCGGGTTATTGGTGCGGTTTCGGAGATCCTCGCCGAAGGAGACGTCGTAACGCCGGTGGAAGTCTTCATCCGGCTGAACCTGCTGCGGCGCAAAGACCTGGAAGATTGGCGGTTCCGCAGAATTCCCTATCTCGAAAAAGTCATCCAGTGCAACCTCTCTAATGCCAACCGAATCTTACGGGTACTGGGGCTGTACGCTGTTGACAGGAGTTTGAAGCCGTCGCCCACCGGATACATGAAGTGGGGGAAGGGTCGTCGGCGGATTCACCTGCGCTTCTCGAAAACGGGAGATCCGAATTTGGAGGCGGCCTTCTCAACCCACTTCATCTCCTCGCGCCTCACTTCCCACAAGGAGGGGAACAAGGGGGCAGCGTTGCCACCTGAGACCGACTCAGCCGCCTCGGAACAGCTGTCTGACATCGACTCGCACCTCTGACTGCATCCTGGTGAGTTTGCTTCGTTGACGCCGGGCCTGAGGCAACGTACAGTAACCCTGCACATATACTGCTGGAGGATTTGATGCCGCGAGAAACTACCTAGAGCCTGTCCCAAAACCGGCATTTTTCAATTTAGCCGGTGCGAATTATTAAGACAATATTATTTTCTCAAATCACGAGACCCGAGGTTGCATTATTGCATCGAATAACAAGACAAGATGGCTGTCATTAGAGACACTTCGTCCGTGAGTTCCCTTTGTCGAT
>Ga0315277_10002570_pt1 | contig 25205 bp, 15 predicted proteins | sample YL17G05_15_MG_FD_203695 | JGI IMG/M metagenome (GOLD analysis project Ga0315277, IMG submission 203695) | Sediment microbial communities from Yellowstone Lake, YNP, Wyoming, USA - YL17G05_15 | ecosystem: Environmental > Aquatic > Freshwater > Lake > Sediment | place: USA: Wyoming | collected... | reverse complement strand
TGGCCGGATCCAGAAGTGGATCAACGAAGACCGGTCCGGCTTGGCCGTGAAAACCCTGGAAAATGTCTATGCTTCCCTCAGCGAAGTCCTCGACTCCATGCGGCGCTACAAACAGCTGATGCCCGAGGGAGTGCAGCTTCCCAGGTCCCGGGCCGACAGCGTTCGGGTGGCCTTGATTCGCCGCTTCTTCACCGAGCAGCTGGAATATATCAATATCGCCAAGAAGTATGTGGATCTTGAGGACTTCTTCGATCTGAGCGGGCGGATCGTCTTTTTGCCCGATAGCCACGGCAAATTGGGAGGCAAGAGCGCCGGGCTCTTTATCGCCAGCCGGATACTCAAACAGGCGATGCGGCGGGTCAAGACCATCGGAACGGTGAAGAAACCCAAGACCTGGTATGTGACTTCAGACAGCATCATGGCCTTCCTCCGGTACAACAACCTCGAGGAGGTCATCGAACAGAAATATAAGGATCTCACCACGATCCGTCAGGAGTATCCCCATCTCGTCCAGGTCTTCAAGAACTGCGCCTTCCCTCCGGAAATCGTCAAAGGATTGTCCGTGGCGCTCGATGACTTTGGCGAAGTGCCCCTCATCGTCAGGAGCTCGAGCCTTCTCGAAGACCGTCTGGGGACGGCCTTCGCCGGAAAATACAAGAGCCTCTTCCTGGCGAACCGGGGCGACAAGCAGAAGCGTCTGGAGGCTCTGCTCGAGGCGATAGCCGAAGTCTATGCTTCCATCTTCAGCCCTGACCCCATCCAGTATCGGGCCGAGCGGGGCTTGCTCGACTTCAACGAAGAAATGGGGGTCATGATCCAGGCGGTCGTCGGCACACGGGCAGGCAAATATTTCTTCCCCGCGTTCGCCGGGGTAGCCTTCTCCCGGAACGAGTTCCGCTGGTCCTCCCGGATCAGGCGGGAGGACGGGCTCGTCCGTATGGTCCCCGGCCTGGGCACCAGAGCCGTGGACCGGTTGAGCGACGACTACCCGATCCTTGCGGCTCCGGGCCAGCCGAACCTCCGGGTCAACGTTTCTCTGGACGAGGTGATCCGCTATTCCCCGAATAAGATGGATGTCATCGACCTCGAGAAGAACGCCTTTGTGACAAAGGACCTCAAGGAGATCCTGACCGAAATCGGATCGGAATACCCCTCCCTGAACAAGCTGATTTCCATCTACAGGGACGGCATTCTTCAGCCGCCCATGGGGCTCCTCACTGACTTCAAAAAGAGCGAGGTCGTCGTGACCTTTGACGGATTGATCTCCAGGACGCCGTTCATGAACCAGGTCGAGGCCATCCTGAAAACCCTGGAGTCGGCGCTGGGGGTTCCTGTCGATGTTGAATTTGCCAGCGACGGGACTGATTTTTACCTTCTCCAATGCCGTCCCCAAAGCCACTCCGCCGAGGAATCGGCCATGGAGATCCCGCCCGATGTGCCCGAGAGTTCCCTCCTCTTCACCTCCAAGAAATATGTGCCCAACGGCCGCGTGACGGACATCACGCACATCGTTTACGTCGAGCCGGACCAGTACGGTGAAATCGCCGATTTATCGGGCCTGGTCGCGGTCGGAGAAGCCGTCGGGAAACTGAACCAGCTTCTGCCCCGGCGCAAATTCATCCTCATGGGGCCGGGCCGGTGGGGAAGCCGCGGCGACATCAGGCTCGGCGTGCGCGTCACTTACTCGGACATCAATAATGCGGCCATGATCATTGAGGTGGCCCGCAAGAAGGGCAACTATGTCCCCGACGTGTCCTTCGGGACCCATTTTTTCCAGGACCTCGTGGAGTCGGGCATCCGCTATCTGCCGCTCTATCCCGACGACCCGGGCGTGCAATTCAATGATCAATTCCTCCATTCCGCCCCTAACCTCCTTCCCCAGCTGTTCCCGGAGTACAAGGACCTCGCCAAGGCGCTGCGCGTGATCGACGTCCCCCTCTCCACGGGAGGGAAGGTCGTTCAGGTCCTCATGAACGGCGACCGCGGGCTGGCCGTCGCCCTGTTTTCCGAGCCCGGGGCCACCGCAAGGGTCATGCTGGAACCGGGATTGGCCTGTCCCCCGGGCATGGACGAACATTCCTGCTGGCGTCTCCGCCTGGCTGAACAGTTGGCGCTTCGCTGCGAGGCCAAACGTTGGGGCGTCAAAGCCATGTTCGTTTTCGGGAGCTCCGTGAGCGGCACCGCCGGACCGGACAGCAAGATCCACCTTTTGGTGCATTTTCAGGGCCGCCCGGGGCAGCGCAAGGAGCTGGATACCTGGCTCCGGGGCTGGAGCCTGGCCTTGGCGGAAATGAATCATCTGAAGACGGGCATCCGCACCGACGGATTGCTGGACGTCCATTTCGCCGACGGCGATGAACCTGTCAACAGGACTTCCGCCGCCGCGATAATCAACCTGCCGCCTGAGGCCATAAAGGAACTCCAGCTTGGCGGCGAAACAGCGAAGTGAACACTTTCGCCGGCGCTCCCTCCCGTCTGTCCTGAGATACGGCTTGACAAACTCGATTTTGTTCTGTTATAAAACGAGGCCGATTCATAATTGACCTGAGCTTTTTATTATAGGCTGAATAAGGAGTCATCCATTATAATCCTAGGGGCGAATCGCTTTTCCCCTTCACCCAAGGTCTCCTCATCGCCATCCCCACGCCTGGGTCCTTCTCCCCGAGAGGGGTGTCCGCTTTCCATTCAGGGAGCGGGAGGGGAAAGCAATCCGCCAGAGGCTTTATCCTACCGACCGGAGAAATGACAGTGGCCTTTGAAAAAGAAAAAATCCAGTCCTTCATCGATAGGCACCAAGGGAAAAAGAAGAGCCTGATCGCCATCCTCCAGGACATTCAGAGCGAGTACCGCTACCTCCCGGAGGAATGCTTGAGATTTGTCGCCAAAGCGCTGGATGTCCCTCTTCCGGATGTGGTGGCCGTGGCCACGTTCTACCGCGCCTTCAGCCTGACTCCCCGCGGCAAGCATGTCTGCACGGTCTGCCAGGGCACGGCCTGCCACGTTCGGGGAGGCCCCCGCATCCTCGATGAATTCGAACGGCGGCTGAAAGTCAGGGCCGGCCAGACCACCAAGGACAAGCAGTTCACGCTGGAGACCGTGGCCTGCCTCGGCTGCTGCGCGATAGGTCCCGTTGTCGTCGTGGACCGCGATTATCATGCCCATACAACGGTCCGGAATGTCGGCGCGATTTTGAAAAAGTACCAGAGATGAGATGACCATGAAATCACGGGAAAAACTCCAGACGGTCCGGGAACTCAAGGCGGCAATCCGGGAACAGGTCGAGCTCCGCAGGTCGGACAAAAGACCCGTGTTGACGGTCTCGTCGGGAACCTGCGGGCAGGCCAGGGGATCGCTCAAGGTCATAAGCGCCCTGCACCGGGTTCTTGAGGAGCGGAAGCTCGAGAATAAGGTCAGGGTCAAGGTCACGGGATGCCATGGGTTCTGCGAGGCCGAGCCCAACATCATCATCTTTCCTCATAATGTCTTCTACCAGAAAGTCGACCCCAAGAACGGAAAAGATATCATCACCGAAACCGTCCTCAAGAAGAAGGTCCTCCCCGGTCTTCTCTACAAAGACCCGAGGACCGCGGAAACCGCCGTGGAGGAGAGCGGCATCGGCTTCTACAGGAAGCAGAAGCGCGTCCTCCTGGCCGATAACGCCCTGATCGACCCTACGGAGATCGACGATTATCTGGCCATCGGCGGCTACGGCTCGCTGCTCAAGGCGCTGACCGGAATGACGCCCGAAGGCGTCATCGAGACGGTCAAGAAATCCGGCCTGCGCGGACGCGGGGGAGCCGGGTTCCCGACCGGCCTGAAATGGGAATCCGCCCGCCGCTCCAAAGGCGATTTGAAATACGTCATCTGCAACGCCGACGAGGGCGACCCCGGCGCGTACATGGACCGCAGCCTGCTCGAAGGGAATCCGCACCGGGTTCTCGAGGGCATGCTCCTCGGCGCCTATGCGATGGGCGCCCGGGAAGGCTACATGTATGTCCGGGACGAATACCCGCTGGCCGTCAAGCATGTCACCCTGGCCATCGAGGAGCTTCGCCGGCTCGGCCTCATCGGTCCGAACATCCTCGGGACCGGGTTTGATTTCGAGATCCGCATCGCCAAGGGCGCCGGCGCCTTTGTCTGCGGCGAAGAGACGGCCCTTATCGCCTCGATCGAGGGCCGGGTCGGAGAGCCCCGGCAGCGGCCGCCCTTCCCGACGGTCCGCGGGCTCTTCGGCAAACCGACATGCATCAATAATGTGGAGACCTGGGGGAATGTCCCCTTGATCGTCGACAAGGGAGCGGACTGGTTCGCCGGGATCGGAACGGACGGGAGCAAGGGAACCAAGATCTTCTCGCTCGTCGGGAAGATCAACAACACGGGACTTGTCGAGGTCCCCATGGGCATCACTCTCCGGGAGATCATTTATGACATCGGAGGCGGCATCCCTGGAGACAGGGCGTTCAAGGCCGTCCAGACCGGCGGCCCCTCGGGCGGCTGTCTGCCCAAGGAGATGCTCGACCTGCCCATCGATTATCAGAGCCTGGCCCAGGCCGGGTCGATCATGGGCTCGGGCGGCATGATCGTCATGGACGAGAAGACCTGCATGGTCGATATCGCCAAGTACTACCTGAATTTCCTCCGTGACGAGTCCTGCGGGAAATGCATTTCCTGCCGGGAAGGGACCCAGCGGATGTGGGAGATCGTCAAGAAGATCAGCGACGGGAAAGCGGCCATGGAAGACCTCGCCATTCTCGAACAGTTGGCGGGCGCGGTCAAGGACGCCTCCCTCTGCGGGCTCGGGCAGACGGCTGCCAACCCGGTGCTTTCCACCTTGAAGTACTTCCGGTCCGAGTATGAAAAGCACGTGGTTGAGAAGAGATGCCCGGCCATGGTCTGCAAGGAGATCGTCTCCTCGCCGTGCCAGTATATCTGCCCCATCGGCCAGGAGGCTTCCACCTATATCGCCCTTATCGCCCAGAAAAAATTCGAGGAGGCCTACGAGGTCATCCGCAAGGACAACCCGCTGCCCTCGGTCTGCGGCCGGGTCTGCAGCCGGGCCTGCGAGTCCGTCTGCCGGGCGGGGGAGATCGGCGAGCCGATCGCGATCCGGGGGCTGAAGCGGTTCGTCCTGGACTGGGCCAAGGCAAAGGGACTCGATTCGCCCGTCAGATTCCCCGTGACCAAGGCCGAGAAGGTGGCCATCATCGGCGCCGGACCGGCCGGGCTGACGGCCGGTTATTACTTGGCCCGGAAGGGATATCCCGTCCGGATTTTCGAAGCCCTTCCCGTCCCGGGAGGCATGCTGGCGGTCACGATACCCGAGCACAGGCTCCCCAAGGACATCCTTAACGAAGACATCAACTTTATCATCGAATCCGGAGTGTCCCTAAAAACCCACATGGCCCTGGGGAAGGACTTCACTCTGGACGATCTCCACAACCAGGGGTATAAGGCAGTCTTTATCGCCACCGGAGCCCACAAGCCTATCGAGATCGGCGTTCCGGGAGAGGAAGCCGAGGGCGTTCTTCAGGCCCTCGAATACCTCAAGGATGTGCACCTCAAGCGGCCGGTGGAATTGGGCCGCCGGGTGGTGGTGATCGGCGGCGGGAATTCGGCCGTCGATGCCGCCCGGGTGGCCCTGCGGAACAAGAACGTCCAGAAAGTCAGCATCCTCTACCGCCGGACACGGAAAGAGATGCCGGCCTACCCGGAAGAGGTCGAGGCGGCTTTGGACGAAGGCGTGAAGGTGGAATTCCTGACGGCCCCGACCTGGGTCCTGACAAAAGACGGACGGGTCACGGGTGTCCGCTGCCAGAGGATGAAGCTTGGAGAGAAGGACGAAAGCGGACGGCCCAAGCCGGTGCCGATCGAAGGATCGGAGTTTCTCGTTGACGTCGATACCCTGATCTTAGCCCTCAGCGAAAGGGCCTATACTCCCTATCTCAAGGAAAGCGACGGCCTGACCCTGTCGCCGAAGTGGGGGACGATCATCGTCGACCCGGCGACCATGGCCACGACCCGGCCGGGGGTCTTCGCCGGAGGCGACGTGGTCACGGGGCCGAGCAGCGTCATCGACGCCATCGCCGCGGGGAAATCGGCCGCCGAGGCCATCTCCAGCTACCTGGAGGGCCAACCCCTCGTCCGGGCGCGTCAGACGACCCGGCCCTCCTTCTATGTGCCGCCCGTCGAGCTCAAGGAGGACGAACTCCAGCAGGCGAAAAGATCCCAGATGCCCCACCTCCCGCCGAGCAAGAGAAAGACCATTCACGAGGAGGTCGAGCTCGGGTTCACCCGGGAAGTGGCGGTCCGGGAGGCCCGGCGCTGCCTCCGCTGCGAACTCGAAACCGAAGACGGGAAAAAAGCCACAGGACGGGAAACATGATTGAACTCATCTTGAACGGCCTGCCGGTCAAAGCGGAAGAGGGCTGGACGGTTCTGGAGACCGCAAAATTCTATGGTCTCGAGATCCCTACCCTCTGTCATAACGAGGGCCTCAGCCCCTACGGGGGCTGCCGGCTCTGCCTCGTGGAAATCGGCCAGGAGCCGAGAACCAAGCTGGTTTCTTCCTGCACCTATCCGGCCGAGGAAGGACTCATCGTCAGGACCGACACCAAGAGGGTCATCGAAGCCCGCCGGATGATGATCGAGCTGATGGTCTCGGTCGCTCCCTACTCCAAGCAGATCCAGGACCTGGCCTCTCAGTTCGGGGTCAAGCGCCTGCGCTTCGACATCCGCAATGAGGAATGCGTCCTCTGCGGCCTCTGTATCCGGATGTGCAACGAGCAGATGGACGGCAAAGCCATCGGCTTCCAGAAGCGCGGCTACAAGCGGAAGATATCGACTCCTTTTGATAAGCGTTCCGAGGAGTGCCGGCTCTGCGGCGGCTGCATGTATATCTGTCCCGCCTGTCAGCTGCGCTGCCAAGGCCCTCAGGCTGAGACGGGTATCTGCAACGCCTGCCTGACCATGGACCCGACCTGCCTCGACTCCTACGACGAGCTCCAGTGCTGGATGTATGACGCCGGCCGGTGCGGGACTTGCGTCCGGGAAACGCCCGGCGCGGCGGAAGAAGTGAAGAAGCTGTAAAGCGATGAGCGAACTCGCTTTGGCCAATACAAAGAAAACGAGGAGGTTTTGATCATGGCCTATACAAGACTCAACAGAAGCGCGGCCACTCTGACCAAGAACAGGACGGAAGGCTCCATCAGTCCCTTCAGCGGGATGTGTGTTACCTGCGTCGACGGCTGCATCGGGATGTGCGAGATCGGAAAGTCGGCCTACCGGGGGGCGGAGGTCCTCTACCCCCAGCCCTTCGGCATCATCACGGCCGCTTCCGAGAAAGAATACCCGGTCGACCTTTCCCACTTCAGCATCATGGGAACGGCGGTCGGGGCTTACGGGGTCGAGGCCGACAGCGATAAAGCGACCTTTGAGAAAGTCACTATCGAAACCCGGGTCGGCCGGGACAAAGGGATCAAGCTGCGGGTGCCCTTCGTCCTCGGGGGGATGGGTTCCACGAACGTGGCCAAGCAGAATTGGGAGGGATTGGCCGGGGGCGCGGCTCTTTCCGGAACGATTTTGACGATCGGCGAGAATGTCTGCGCCATGGATGAAGAATCGGTCATCAAGAACGGCAAGATCGTCCGTTCTCCTGATATGGAGTCCCGGGTTGGACTTTATAGAAGATGGCAGGAAGACGGCTACGGGACCGTTGTCGTCCAGGCCAATGTCGAAGACACCCGCCTGGGTGTCCAGGAATACGCCATCAAAAAGCTGGGCATCGAAGCCGTCGAGCTGAAATGGGGACAGGGCGCCAAGGACATCGGCGGAGAAGTCAAGATCAAGTCCCTGGCCAAGGCTCAGGAGCTGAAGAAAAGAGGGTACATCGTCCTCCCCGACCCTGATGACCCGAATGTCATCCAGGCTTTCGAGAAGGGAAGCTTCAAGGAGTTCGAACGGCACTCCCGGCTGGGCATGGTGGAGGAAGAGAGCTTCATGAGCAGAGTCGAAGAACTCCGCCGGGCCGGGGCCAAGTATGTTTTCCTGAAGACAGGAGCCTATCGTCCCGCCGACCTGGCCCGGGCCGTCAAGTACGCCTCCAAAGCCAAACTTGACCTCCTCACGGTGGACGGCGCCGGCGGCGGCACCGGGATGAGCCCCTGGCGGATGATGAACGAATGGGGCATCCCCAGCGTCGAGATCTGGTCGCTGACCTGGAATTTCGCCGACCAGCTGGCCAAGCAGAAAGAGTACCTGCCCGACATCGTGTTCGCCGGGGGAATCACTTTCGAGGACCAGATCTTCAAGGCGCTGGCCTTGGGCGCTCCCTACGTCAAGGCCGTCGGCATGGCCCGCGGGCCCATGGCGGCGACCATGGTGGGAAAGACGATCGGCAAGAGAATTAATGAGGGTCAGATCCCCGTCTACGTGGAGCGGTTCGGGAGCTCGGCGGACGAGATCTTCGTCACGGCGCCTGAACTCCGACGGCAATTCAAAGAGAGATTCAAGGAGATACCGACGGGGGCGATCGGCCTTTACACCTATTTCAAGCGGCTGAGCCAAGGAGTCCGCCAGCTCATGGCGGGCAACCGCAAATTCGCCCTGAACTATATCGGCCGGGATGATATCGCCTCCCTGACCAAGGAAGTCGCCGATATCAGCGGGATTCCCTTCGTCACCGACGTGGACAAAGACGAGGTCCGGAAGATCCTCAAGGGATAACCCGACTCGAATTCTGGCGGCTCCGTAGCCTGTCGGCCGGCGCGTTGATTCGCTTCCCTCCCTGTGCTATAAGAGGATGAAAATTTGTCAACGGAACGATTGAGGGAGGAACGCATGAACCCCAAGGAAGGACCTTCGACCCGCTGTGTGCACTTCGGCAGGGCGGTCGACCCGAACACTCACGCCATGAACACGCCGATTTACGAGAACGCCGCCTTCGCCTATGACGAACTCGGCACCTGGAGAGAGGTGGCGCTGGGCCAAAAGTCCGGAGATATCTACAGCCGGAACTCCAACCCGACGGTGCGGGCGTTCAACGAAAAGATGGCGGCTCTGGAAGGCGCCGAAGCGGCCACGGATTTCAGCACCGGGATGGCGGCCATCAATTCGACGCTCTTCGCCCTTCTCAATCCCGGCCAAAGGGCTGTAACCATTAAGGATGCGTACGGAGCGACCTACCTCCATTTCAAGGATATCCTCCCCCGTTTTGGGATCCGCTGTGAGATCTGCGAGACCGCTGACGAAGAGGCCATTTTAGAGGCCGTAGGCAAAGGATGTGATCTTCTTTATCTTGAGTCCCCGACCAACCCGCTTCTCCGGGTCGTCGACCTGGAGAAGTTGTTCGCGGCCGCCCACCGCGCCGGGGCAGTTACAGTAACCGACAACACCTTTGCCACTCCGATCAACCAGCATCCGCTGGCCCTTGGGTCCGACCTGGTTATCCACAGCGCCACCAAATTCATCGGCGGGCACAACGACCTGCTTGCGGGGGTAGTGTGCGGAAAGGCCGATCTCTTAAAAAAGATCTATCGCTATCGCGAACTCACCGGCCCCTCCCTCGACCCTCATCGGGCCAGCCTGCTGCTGCGCAGCCTGAAAACCCTGGCCATCCGCATCGAACGCCATAACAAAAACGCTCTGGCGGTGGCCCGGTTCCTGCAGAGCCATCCGAAGGTCATCCGGGTGCACTATCCCGGGTTGGAGAGCCATCCCCGGCACGCCGTGGCCAAGAAGCAAATGCCCGGAGGATTCGGGGGGGTGCTCAGCTTCGAGGTGGAAGGCGGGCTCGCCGCCGTCGCTCGCCTACTGCCCCGCCTGAGGTATGCCTACATGGCCGCCAACCTCGGTCAAGTCGATACCGTGGTCGGTCCGCCTTCGACCACCAGCCATGTGGAATGCACGGAAGAGGAGCGCCGGGCCGCTGGAATCCCCGAAGGGTTGATCCGGTATTCCGCCGGGATCGAGGACACGGAGGATTTGATTGCCGATCTCAGCCAGGCTCTGGCGCCATAGAAAATAACGGGCTGAAACAATCCATCCCCATACCCAAGCCCAGGCAGACAGAATGCTTCTAAAGTGAGGCGAACATGTTCACTAAAAAAACAATCTTCGGTACCCTACTGGCTTTCAGCCTGTTCTGGGTCCGTTCCGTCAGTGGTCAGCCGGCCCAGACGGTCGGCCCGGATGAGATGTATGAACGATATCTGAGCCTGGCTCTTAACGGCACTGTCGGGACGGCTGTCAAAGGCGGCGTCATCATGCCCGCGACCTGGATGGCCGATGGAAGGAGCTTCTGGTTTGCCGAAGGGTCCCCCGAGAATACTGTTATCTACAAGGTCGATCCCAAGTCGAATTCCAAAAAACCACTGTTCGACGCCGTGCGACTGAGACGGTCTCTCGCCCTGGCGCTCGGACACGAGGCACCCTATCAGGGCCTTCCCTTTGACCGCTTTGTTTTTGGCGATGGGGAAAAGACGATTCAATTTTCGGTCGAGGGAAAGGATTGGAGTTGCGACCTCACCTCTTATGCCGTCAAGCCTCTTCCTCCTCCCAGCGAGGAGGAGAAGAAAAAACTGGAGCGCCTGACTCCCCGGGTGTTCAAGAATCTCCTGGGCGGCGAAGCGGCGGAGATCCTTTCTCCCGATTCCCGCTGGTTTGCCGGAATCAAGGAATCCAACCTCTATCTCAGGTCGGCCTCCGACGACCAGGTCGTGCCTCTGACCCAGGACGGCCTGGAAAACACCGGCTGGGACATCTGGAACGCCTCGCCCCAATGGTCTCCGGACAGCTCGAAATTGGCGATCACCAAGGTCGACGTCAGGGCCATGCCGAGGATGCCGGTTGTCCGCTGGCTGAAGACTCCGGAGGAGGTGGAGTGGGCTTTTTACGGCCGGGCCGGGGATCCCCTGTGGAAAGCCGAGCTCTATGTCATCGACACCGATACCAAGACGCCGGTCCGGATCCGGATCGACCGAAGCGGAGACTATTTCGTTTCCATCGTGGGCTGGTTTCCTGATGGAACCGAGCTTCTGTTTTACACGGTGGACCGGGAATTTAAGAAGCTCGACCTGGCCGCCGCCAACCCGCTCACCGGAGCAACGCGTCCCGTGCTCACAGAGACCCAAAAAACATTTCTAAATTTTAGTCCCTTTGAGAAGCTGCCGCTCCATTTTATCGACGGCGGAAAGACGTTCCTCTGGCTGTCGGAGCGGGACGGCTGGAACCAGATCTATCTTTACGGCCGGGATGGCCGGCTCATCCGGCGTTTAACCGATGGCCGGTTCGTAGTCGGTGAAGTGAAAGCCGTCGACGAGCGGAAGGGGTGGGTGTATTTCACGGCTCAAGTCGAGGCCGCGCGTCCCTATGACCAACACCTCTGCCGCGTGAACTTCGAGGGCAGGGCGTTGGCGCGGCTTACGGAAGCAGAAGGAGATCACATTGTCCAGATTTCACCGTCCCAAGAGTATTTTCTGGACATCAACGGGTCTTTGTCGCGTCCGCCGGCGACGGAACTCAGGCGGGCCGACGGTAAGTTGCTCCAGGTTGTGGCCAAAGCCGACATCGACGTCCTCAAAGAAAAGTTCCAATGGAGCCCCGCGGAGGCCTTCCGGGTCAAAGCAGCCGACGGTCAGACCGACTTGTATGGGGTCCTGTTCAAACCCTATAACTTCGATCCTGCTATGAAATACCCCGTGATTGATTATATCTATAACGGTCCCCATTCGCGGGATGTGCCTGGCAACATGTACACCTGTCTGATGGATCCGGAGCCGGCGATCGCGCATCTCGGCTGTATCCTCATCATGGTCGACGGCCGGGGGACCAGCGGCCGGGGAAAGGAATTTCAGGACGTCAACTATGGGAGGCTTGGCCAGGACGAAATCCGGGACCATGTGGCCGTCCTCAAGCAGTTGGCCTCGGAGAGGCCTTATATGGATCTTGCCCGGGCCGGGCTCCACGGAATTTCTTGGGGGGGGTACTTGACGCTCCGGGCCATGCTTCTGGCGCCCGACGTTTTCAAGGTGGGAGTCGCCACATCTCCGGTCGTGGACCTGGCCGACGCTATGTCCTATACCGAGCACTACATGGGCCTTCCGCAGAATAACAAGAAAGGATACGAGGAGGCTTCCTGTCTGACCATCGCCAAAAACCTCGAAGGAAGGCTTCTCCTCATCCACGGCACCCAGGACCACAATGCCCCGTTCTCCGAGACGATCAAGATGATCGATGCCCTGGTGAAGGCCAAGAAACCGGTGGATGTGTTAATCCTGCCCGGGCAACCGCACGTCCCCGAGGGTGATGGATACATCTATTGGGTCAGAGCCCGGCACCTCTATCTCCGGGAGCATCTGTTGGGAAACCAGGAGGCCGCCGGACTCAAGAAGAAGATAACGATGGACGAGCGCATCGTTCCCTACCTGGGGGATTATGATTTCCAGGGATACACAGTGCCGGTCGTGTCGCGGGACGGCAAGACGCTGATCCTTATCGTTCCGGGTCAGCCGGAATATGAGCTCGCGGCCGGAGAGGGCCTGAAGTTTACAATCACCAACGCGCCGGGCTTCAGCGTCGAATTCCTGGTGGATGGAGCCGGCAAAGTCACCGGCTTGAAGCTCGTCCAGCCGAGCGGAGAGGCTTATACCCTGAAGAAAAAATAGACAGCGGCAGCATATCTCGGTTCGCGACCGGGAAAATAACGCTCTTACATAGGAGCCGGCCAGAGATGAAGAGGCGGTCGTTCTTGAGTCAATGTGTGATGGCGAGTCTCGGCGCCGCATCCGGACCTTTGGCCCGGGCGGGTTTCCGGAAGGGAGCAGCGGAACGACCGGACAGGCCAGCCTCTCCGGGCAAAAAAGACATGCCCGTCCTCGAACTCAAGGGAACGGCCCGGGAGAGAGGCCGGATTCACGGGGAGAGCCTGAAGAAAGAAATCCGGGAGATGCTCGAGCTTTCGCATAGCGCCGCCAGAGAGGCGGGCCTCAGCCCGGAAGACTATGGGCGGCAGATCGTCGGGGGAACAGGCTTTCTCGCGGCCGCGGAACAATGGACTCCGGCCCTGGTAGAAGAGATCCGCGGGATCGGGGAAGGCGCCGGCGTAGACTTCACCACGATCTTCGCCTGGAATCTCCTGGACGAATCCGATTGGTTCATCAACCAGGGACGTTGGCAGAATCCTTCCTCTTTGCCGAAGTCGGGCTGCAGCGCATTCGGAGTTTTCAAGGAAGGTGGCCGGCCCGCTCTTCTCGCCCAGAACGCCGACATGGGGCCGGACTTTGATGGATGTCAGACCCTGCTCCGCATTTCCCACGATGATTCGGACCTCGAAGAGCTCGTCCTGACCTGCCCGGGTTGTGTCGGGATCTGGGGCCTCAACAACAGGTCTATCGGAGTATGTCTGAACGCCCTGACCAGCCAGCTGCAGCGCTCACCGTCAGGCTTGGGGACACTATTTGTGGCCAGAGGAATCCTTTCCCACTCCCGGGTCGAAGAGGCCGTCCGTTTTGTTCAGACCGTTAAGCACGCGAGCGGCGAGGTCTACACCATCGGCGGTCCGGACGAGGTCGTCTGCCTCGAGGCCTCGGCCAACAAGGTCAGCCGGTTCGTTCCCCATCCCGGAGCGACCAGGGTTTATCACACGAATCATCCTCTGGTCAGCGATGATCTTTGGCTGGAAAAGAATAGCTTCGAGAGGGTTGCGCCTCAGTTTAAAGAGGCGTTCAAGAAGCACCGGCTCAACAGCGAAACCCGGCTCGAGTCTCTCCAGGAAAGGCTGAGAGATACGTCAAAACCTGTGACAGTGGAAACAGCGAAGTCGATCCTGAGTTCTCACGATGACCCGGAGTATCCCGTCTGCCGGCACGGCCGGCCGGGGCAGGGCGATATCACAACGTTCAGCATGATCATGGTCCTCAAGCCGTCGCCCGAGTTTCACGTGGCGCCCGGGCCGCCCTGCAAGACGGAATTCCGCACGTATACTTTCCAATCTGGTTAATCCCCAAAATGAGGGAGAAAAAGATCCCCTCTCCCTGGACGGGAGAGGGTTGGGGAGAGGATGATTGTCAAAAGGTACCCCCTCCCCTCTATCCCCTCCCGCCAGGGGCGGGGGAATATTCTTTGCACTATCTATGAATAGATCAAACTAATTCCTGATCGGATAGGTGGGCCGGCCGGTCTTTTTCGGGGGATTCTTTTTGAGGGCATCGAGGACGAGCTCCACGGCTTTTTCTAGCTGGGGGTCACGTCCCTGGACGACCAGCGCCGGGGCAAACTCCACTTCGTAATCCGGCGGAACGCCCTCATTCTCGATCAGCCATTTTCCTTCCTTGCTGAAGGCGGCGAAACTTGGAGCCGTCACATATCCCCCGTCCATGAGCAACGGCTCTCCTCCGATGCCCACCAGGCCGCCCCAGGTCCGCTTCCCGACCAGCGGGCCGACCCTGCGCTCCCGGAAATAGAAAGGCATGGCGTCGCCGCCCGAACCCGCGTATTCATTGATGATCATCGCTTTAGGTCCGAACACGGCGCCGAAGGGTGTCGCATAGTCCGGACCCTCCCTCGGTGCCCAGTAGTTGAGGAGCGGCTGGGCCAGAGTGTCAATGATGGAGTTGGCGGCATGGCCGCCGTCGTTGAACCTCTCGTCGAGGATGAGTCCCTCCTTGTCTGTCTGGGAGTAGAAGTAGCGGTTGAAATAAATGAAACCGAGGTTGCCCGTGTCCGGAAGATAGATGTATCCGACGCGTCCTCCCGTCATATCCGCCACCCTCCTCCGGTTGCCCTCGATCCAGTCGAGAAGCCGGAGCGGTCGCTCACTCTCGACCGGCACCACGACGACCTCCCGGCCGCCCGCTTCCCGAGGAAGGGAGTTGACGAGAAGCTTCACTTGGCGTCCCGCCGTGTTCTCAAAAAGCGAATAGATATTGACTGCCGCTGTCAGCTCCTTCCCGTTGACCCGGAGGATATAGTCTCCGGCTTTGACCTTCACGCCGGGCTCGGTCAAGGGCGCTCTCAAAGCGGGGTTCCAGTTCAGGCCGCCGTAGATTTTCCGAATGCGGTAGAGCCCGTCGGCGATCTCGTAATCGGCACCCAGGAGCCCTCCCGGGACTTTCTTAACCGCGGGGAAAACGCCTCCCCGGACATAGGAATGCCCGACACACAGCTCGCCGAGCATGATGCTCATGAGTTCGCTGAGGTCGCCTCGACAGGCGAGGTCGGGGAGATAGGCGGAATACCTCTCCAGGATCGCCTTCCAGTCGACGCCATGCATGTTCGGGTCATAGAAGAAGTCCCGGTTGAGACGCCAGGCCTCATGGAACATCTGCTCCCATTCCGCGCGCGGGTCCACCCGGACCGTCATCGAAGAGAGGTCGAGTTTCCCCTCCCCGGGGTTGGGCTTTCCTGCGGCCGGTACGATGAACCAGGAATCTCCGGACTTGTAGAGGAGCTTCTTGCCGTCGGCCGAGAGAGAAAAGCCGTCGATACCGGAAAGGAAGGCCTCGCTTTTCCGGGATTTGAAATCGAACCTCCAGAGGTTCGAGCCAGGAAAGGTGGGATCGTCCTCCTCCCAGCGGACCGAACTCTCCAGGATGAACAGGGCTCCATCGTCGGCCGCGCCGAGCCGGACGTAGACTCCCGGTTTTACGGGAAGAGAGATGATACGCTGCGATATGCCCTCCAGGTCGATACGGAAGGCTGGTTTGGCCGGCTCAGCCGGATCCTTCGGTTCATTCTCCTTGGCCTCAGTCCGTTCCTCGTCGCTCACCGGGGCCAAAGGGGAAGGGAGGTCGTCGCGCAGGACAGCGAGATAAAGGCTGTAAGAAAACAGGCGCTCCCTCGAGGACATATCCAGGGTGCTCTTGAGCGGGCCCGTATTCGTGCTGGCGGTAAAGAAAAGATACTGGCCGGACCTGTCGAAGAGGGGAGTATCGGCATCGCTCATCCCGTCGGTGACCGGGACGCTTTTTTTCTGGTCGAGGGAGTAGAGGCAGATGACTCCGTACCTGGTCACTTGATAGCGCTTGTAGGCCAGCCAGCGGCTGTCGGGCGACCAGGCGGGGGAGGTGCAGAAAGTATCCACCTTGACGGGTTTCTCGTCATCCATATCCAGGCACCAGATGTTCAGCTTCTTGTCGGTGAAGGCGATTTTACGGGAATCGGGAGCCCAGACCGGCTGGAAGTAGAAGGTCGGGTCGGGGAGGCTTATCTTCCGCGGCGTCTCGCCGCCCATCTGCTCGCTGAGGTAAAGGGCGTATTCCCCATCGGCATCTGAAAAATAGGCCAGGATTTTTCCGTCAGGAGACCAGGCTGGATAGCGGTCCATCGCTCCCGGCGATTGGGTGATGTTCCGGCAATCTCCTTTTTCCGCCGGCACGGTCAGGATCTCTCCATGGGCTTCGAAGCCGGCCCGCCGGCCGGTGGGCGAGAGGTCAAAACTGGTGATCTCCGCAGCGACGTTTCTAAAATCCGGCCGAAGGGCGGCCAAGTCGCTGGGGACTGAGACGACAACCTGCCGGCTTTGGCCGGCTCGCGGGTCATATATATAGAGATACCCTTCAACGCCGTAGACCACCAGGCCCCCGCCTCCTCCGAGATACTTGATGTCGGACTCGCCATGGTTGATGAGCTGCTTTAGATTCCCGTTCTGCGTGTTGTAGGCAAAGAGATTCATGACTCTGTTCCTGTCGGAGAGGAAATAGACCGTCTCCCCGACCCAGGCGGGATACATGTCGTTGGAATCCCGGCGGGGGATTTCTTTGTAGGAATAATCCTGGAGGTTAACTATCCAGACGGGAGGCGCCGTTCCGCCTCGGTAGCGGCGCCAGTTGGGCTGCCAGAATTGGTAGATGGGGTTGTAGGCGATGAACCGGCCGTCCGGAGACAAGTCGGCGAACTCGGCCATGGGGATCGCCAGTTGCTGCGGGAAACCGCCGTCCCTGCCGACCGTGAACAGCGTGTTGAACTTCCTGTTATGGCTGGTCCGGCCGGACTTGAAAAAAACCCTCTTCCCGTCCGGTGTCCATCCTTGAACGATATCGGGCAAGGGATGATAGGTCAATCTTTTGGGCTGGCCGCCTTCCGAGGGAATGATATAGACGTCGGTGTTGCCGTCGTATTCGGCCGAAAAAGCGATCTGCTTTCCATCGGGCGAAAATCGCGGCTGGCTTTCTTGACCCGGGTGGGTCGAGAGGCGTCTAGCCGTTCCGCCTTCGACGGGAACCGTCCACAGGTCACCGGCATAGATGAAGGCGATGAGTTCGCCGTTTGTATCTGGCTGATGGAGAAACCGGGCTCCTTGGTCGGCGGAAGAGACCGTTAAGAGGCTGAGGATGGACAGGCAAACGAGGCCGGCTTTTTTCATGTTAAAGGTTCTCCTTCCAGAACCAAGCTTGATAATCCGAGGCTTGCCATGACGTTCGAGCTCCGTTCGATCCTTTCAGGCTATTATCAACAAAACAGGAGGGGCTGCCAATACCCAGAATCCAGTTCTTTTCATTTGCCCAAACGAACGAACCTGACTATAATCCCGGGAGCTGAAAAATGAGATGGATCGTCCTCCTCCTGGTCAGTGTCGTGCTGGCCTTGAGCTTTTATGCTTATGATTCCTTATCGCCTATCAAGGAGACGATCCAGGTCCAGCTGAACTTCAGCTCGACCGACTACGGCCTTCTGGTCTCCGTGTATTCCATCCCCAACACGATTCTGTTCATGGTGATCCTGGGAGGCCTCCTCGCGGACCGCTGGGGGATCCGGAAAATGGGGCTGCTGGCGACCCTCGCCTGTGTCCTGGGGGCCGTTATCACGGCTTACGGCGCAAGCGACTTTTTTGTCCGGGGAGGGTTCGGTCACTCGCTCCTGAACTCGTTCCTGCCGCGCTTTTCCGCCCCCCTGAAGATGATGATCCTTGGCCGTTTCCTGTTCGGCCTGGGAGCGGAGACTCTCAACATCGTCGTGCTCAAGATCCTGGTGAAATGGTTTAAAGGGAGAAAAATGGCCTTCGCTTTCTCGCTCATGACCATCATCGCCCGGATGGGAACGGCCGCCGTCCTGATCCTCTCCCCGGTCCTCATCGAGGCCAAGACGGGCTGGACCACATCCCTCTGGGTTTCGGCCGGGCTGATGATTCTCGGGCTGCTGCTGCTCTTGGCCTATCTGCCTTTCGACCGGCGCTCGCCGGACGCCCCCAAGGACGCTGTCGATGATTTTCAAAGCCGCGAGGTCACGGCCCTGCTGAAAAACAGGTCATTCGTTTTCATATGCCTTCTCTGCGTGATGTTTTATTCCGCCTTCTTCCCCTTCCTGTCGTTCCTCCCGGACCTCGTCCACAACAAGTTCCAGCTGTCGCTCCGGCTGAGCGGAGCCCTCAGCAGCCTGATGATCTGGGGGACGATTGTCTTCATCCCCATCGTCGGCTGGTTTGTCGACAACAAGGGAAAAATCGCCTCACTTCTGCTTTATGGCTCGGGTCTGCTCTTTTTTTCCCATCTCGTCCTGGCCACGACTCGACTTACACCCTATCTGGCCATCGTCGTCCTGGGATTGGCTTTTACTCTTGTCCCGGCGGCCCTGTGGCCCGCTGTGCCCCGGATCGTCGATGAACGGAGGGTGGGCACCGCGTACGGGATCATGACCTGGACGCAGAGCTTGGGCATACTGACATTTCCCTATCTGGCCGGACGGATCACCGACCTGTCCAATCCTGGGGTAACAACCGAGCTAGTTCGGGGCGGCCGCGCCCTGTTAGACTACTCGAATACCTCTCTGATGTTTGCCGGGCTCGGGGTCATGAGTTTTGTTTTCGCCGTCATGCTCAAAAAAGAAGATTCACGGAAGAGCGGGTTCGGGTTGCAGCTTCCCGAAAAACGGATCAAGCCGGACGCCCCGGGTGACCGTCCCGGCGAGGTCCCGGACGAAAGGAGAGGCCATGCCGGTTAGAGCAAAGAAGCCGGGTCTCCTGGATCCCGGTGCCAATTTTGAAGCTCTCTGGAGGATGTTCGACCGCAACTACGGGAGCTTTGGCCCCAAGCGGATCGATTGGGATCTTCTCTACCGGATCTACCGTCCGAAGGTCACCTCCCGGACGAGCGACCGGGACCTTTTCGAGATCATGTCACGCCTGCTCGAGCATCTCAACGACAACCATGTCAAGGTTCAGTCGCGCCGGCCGCCGCGCTTTTTCCGGTCGGGCATCCTGGGAAACCTCAACCGGGATGCGCGGGGACGGCCCCTCCCCATCGGCTACAACATCCCCGATTTCTCGCTCGATCTGGTCAAGGTCAAATATCTCCGGAGCCGATTTGAGGAAAGACTCCCCGGCACGAAACTCGCCGCTTACTTCGGGGGCGACTTTCCCCTGTACACTTTCGGCCGGCTGAAAAGGGACGTCGGTTACTTCCACATCCGGAATTTCGACGAGGTCGAAAGGACGACGGCCGTCGTGGACGATATTGTTACTGAATTCAGGAAAGCCCGCGGACTGATCGTCGACATCCGGGGGAACGGCGGCGGTTGGGACCCCGTGGCCAAGGCGATCGCCGACCGGTTTGCCGACACCAGGAGACTCTACATGGTCACCCGGACGCGCAACGGCTCCCGGCACGATGATTTCACTCCGCCGCGCTACTGGTACACCGAGCCCAAGGGGCCGCATCCTTTCACCAGGCCGGTTATCCTCCTCACCCATCGCTGGTCGATCAGCGCCGCCGATTGTTTCGCCCTGGCCATGAGGGAACTCCCCCATGTGACCAACCTCGGGGAGTTCACCTCCGGAGCCTATTCCGACGAATACTGGGACACTCTTCCCAACGGATGGATGGTCTCGATCCCCAATAAGCTTTACCTGGATGCGGCCGGCCGCTCGTGGGAGGGGATCGGGACGCCGCCGGACATCCGCTTGGTCAACACGAGAGAAGATATCGCGGCGGGCAGGGACCGGGTCCTGGAAGCGGCCTTAGAGCTCCTCATGGCGGGTCCGCCCCGAAGACGCGAAGCGAAACCCAGCCTTCCGCCCCGGGAGTCATTGGCGGAAAGTCTCGAAAAGAACATTCCTTCGTTGGGGATCCGGAAGGCGGTCGACCTTTACCGCCGGGCCAGGCGCCGCGATCCTGACACTTATTATGTAGATCGGGAAGAGATGGATATCCTGGCCAGGAACCTTCTCTCCCGGGAGAGGGCTGATGGGGCTCTCGCGGTGCTGATGCTCAACCGCCGGGAGTTTCCCCGCGCTTACCATGTCTACCAGAGCTTGGCGGAAGCATTTGAAAAGAGGGGAGACGATCGCCTGGCCAGGAGTCACTATCGGAAGGCGGCGGAACTCAATCCCGGGAACCTTCCCGAAGAGAGAAGCGATTTAGAAAGATCCCGGGAGGCTGTGAATCGCTGAGGCCCCGGCTCCAGGTATCGAACAGGGAGAACAGCATGAAGGAGAGACAGCGACTTCGCAGCCCCCGGCTCCATTTCCTGACCCGTGAGAAGATCGAGAAGATTCACGGGGCGACTCTGACCGTCCTAAAGGAAACCGGTATCCTCGTCAAAGACCCGAGGGCCCTTGAAATCCTCAAGAATGCCGGCTGCCCGGGAGACGGAGAGAGAGTGAAGATCCCTTATTCCCTTGTGGAAAACGCCCTCAAGAACGCCGTTTCCCGGATAATGATCTCCGACCGGAGCGGCCGGCCGGCCATGGCCCTGGAAGGAGATGATGCCTGGTTCGGCACCGGCTCCGATACACCTCATGTGATCGACCCTTACACGGGGCAGAGAAGGCGAGCCGTGTTGAAGGACATCGAAGACGTCTCCCGGCTCGTGGACGCTCTGCCGGAATTGAGTTTTATCATGTGTTCGGGTATCGCCAGCGACGTGAATCCGGAGAAGTCGGATATCCATCATTTCCTGGCGATGGTCAGCCGGACGGAGAAACCGGTCGTCTTCACCTCCTGGAATCTGGCCAATCTGGCCACGATCATCGAGATGGCGGCCGTGGTTGCCGGAGGAGAAGACAGGCTCCGGGCGAACCCCTTCCTCGCTCTCTACACGGAACCCATATCCCCTTTGGTCCTCGGCCGGGAATCCACGCAGAAACTCATGTTCATGGCCGAGCGGGCTCTCCCCGTCGTCTTCGCCCCGGGGATGATCACCGGCGCGACGGGGCCCGTAACCCTGGCCGGAGGGATCGTCCAGGCCAACGCCGAGATCCTGGCCGGGTACGTGCTGGCCAACCTGGTGAGGCCGGGGACTCCCTTCATATATGGAGGGAGCGGAGAGCCCATGGACATGTCCGCCATGCTCATGAGCTACGCCGCGCCGGAATCCATGCTCGTGGTCTCCGCTCTGACCGACATGTCCAAATACTACGGCCTGCCTTCCTTCGGCTACGCCGGATGCTCGGATTCCAACCTGTACGACCAGCAGGCTTCACTCGAGTCCGCCCTTTGGATCCTCATCGCCGGCCTGAACGGGGCCAACCTCGTCCACGACGTCGGATATATCAACAACGGCCTGACGACCTCCTTCGAGCAGATCGTCGTTTCGGCCGAAGTGGTGGGTTCGGTGTTGCGGATGGCCGGCGGGATCGACGTCGACGAAGAGACGATGGCCCTTGACCTGATTGCCGAGGTCGGTCCGGGGGGCGAATACCTGACGACGGAACACACCTTGAGGCATTTCCGGGACAACTGGTTTCCGCGGCTTATCGCCAGGGATCCGTATGAGAAATGGGAACAAAAGGGGCGAAAAGACCTGGGGAGCCGGGCGAATGAATTTGTCCGCCGCGTCCTGGAGAAACACGAGCCCAAATCCCTGGATGGCCGGATTGCCGAGGAACTCCGCCGGATTGTTCGCTCGAGTGACCGTCCGGCCTGAAGCTAGGGCGAGCGCCGGACTAGATTTCCAGGTCGATTTTGTCGAGCAGGAGATCCATCCCTTCGATTATCTCGAGGTCGGTCGAGCCGCAGGAGGGGCAGACCAGGGAGTAGTCCTCCCGCTCAATCTCCGCCGCGCACTTCCGGCAGCGCATTTTGAGGGGGACCTCCTCGACCTCCAGCCGGGCTTCGGCCGCGATTGTGTCCTTCTTATAGCTGTCGAAGGCACTCTCGAGGAACTCCGGGACGATGCCGGCCAGCTTTCCCACCTTTAGTCTCACACCGACGATCTTGGTGGCCTGATTTTCCCTGGCTTTCGCCTCCAGGATTTCGAACAGGCTGGCGACGATGGAGAGCTCATGCATGGCGCTGACGCTGGATTAAGTTGGCGCGGCTTTCGATGAAATATCGGACGAGCTCGGCGATCCCCTTTCCGTTGAGGGCCGAGGTGACGAAGACGCGGAGCCGGGGGTTGATCTCCAGGGCTTCTTGGGCGGCCCGCTCCGGGTCGAACGGCAGGACAGGGACCAAATCCGATTTAGTGAGGATGAGACAATCGGCCGTGGCAAAGGCGGCCGGGTACTTTTTCGGTTTGTCATCCCCCTCCGGAGCGGAAAGGAGCACGCAGCGGAGGTTTTCTCCCAAGTCATAGCTGGCCGGGCAGACGAGGTTGCCGACATTCTCGATGAACAGGAACTGGGTCTCGGCCGGGATCTCGGGGATTATGCGGGCGACCATCTTGGCTTCCAGATGACAGGCCCCTCCCGTCGTGATCTGCCAGGCGGGCACGCCCTTCCTCCGGATCCGCTCGGCGTCCCTCTCTGTCTCGATGTCACCCTCGATTACGGCTAGCGGATGGGTGGGCTTGAGCGTTTCGACCAGCCTCTCCAGCAGCGTCGTTTTCCCCGACCCCGGCGAGCTGAGAAGATTCACGACCAGGACGCCCGCCGCTTCCAGTCTGGCCCGGATGTCGGCGGCGATCTTCTTGTTCGATCCGAGGATCTCTTCCCGGACGACGATCTCTTTTTTAGCCATCTTACGCGCACCCATTCTACTCCAAGGCGGCGCGATTTTCCTGTTTTCTTTGCTGTAAAAAAAGTTTAAAAAAATGCATTTTTTTCTTGACAGCCTTTTTGCCCTGTGTAAGATTAGGCGGCATAATATAAAAGTTTTTCCGGCAATTATATTTTTTTTAATCTTTGTAATAGCCAAGACAGAGAGTGAGTCGCAGTCATTTGCCGGGCGTTTGGGCTTACCGTCACCCCTTTTTCTATTCCCGCGAGGCCGTTCTTCGCCGTTCTCCCGATAGCGGTTTCCTTTCCGGCTCATTCTTACCCCGGACATTTGGCCAATGATGAGAGGAAGGTGAAAAGTGATCATCAAGGTCGATGACCTCATGGCTTTTTTAAGGAACTCCGTTCTCGCAGAGAGCGATCTTTTTCAGGAAGTCATCCTCCCTTTGCGTCTCAAGGAAGGCAGTAATATGGTATCGTTTTTGTCCCGCTTGGGCGCGTCCGATAGTTATTTCCTGGATGGCTTTCGGGCTGTCGATCCCATTAAACTTGTATTCTACGGCGCGCGCGAACAGGTCTATCCTGTGGCGGCCAAACCGGTTCAACGTCTGATTGCAGGAGTCAAGGCTTGCGATCTCAAAGCCCTGCAACTTCTTGACCGGGCCCTAATCAACAAGGACTTCATCGACCCCGCCTATAAGGTCTGGCGCGATTCCACGACCATCCTCAGCGCGGACTGTACGGAAGCCGGGCCGGCGTGCCATTGCACCCTGGTCGGAGGAAAACCATACTCCGAGGGGGGATTCGACCTCAACCTTTCCCGGATCGACGACAGCTATGTGCTAACCACGGGGAGCGATAAAGGCCGGGAGCTTCTGGAGGTTATCCAGTGCACAGCCGTCGTGAAGGACCTCGAGGCCCGAGCTCAGAAGGCCATCCTGGAAGCGCGGACGAAAATAACGGAACTTGTCCAAAGCCGAAATTCGGATTTCCTGCGTTCAGAAGAATACAGGGGCTTGCGGGAAGGCGATATGTCCGTCTGGGGGAAAGAATCCCGTCAGTGTGTGGGTTGTGGCGCCTGCACGAACATCTGCCCGACCTGCTACTGTTTGATTCTTAATGAAGAGGGTAGAACCGACACATTCGTCAAAGTCAGAAGCTATGACTCCTGCCAGTGGCAGGGGTATGCCCGGGTCGCGGGAGGAGCCTCGCCGCGTCCCCGCATGCGGCAGCGCTTCCGGAACCGATATCTGTGCAAGTTCCTTTATATGCCGAGCAATTTTAAAACGCTTGGCTGTACCGGCTGTGGGCGTTGCACAGAAGCCTGCCCGGGGCAGATCGATTTTCGGACCGTCGTCCGCGATGTCCTGGAACTGCCAGCTCCCGAGCTAGGAAATCCCCCGGGGCCGAACGCCCAAGAGAAAAGGGAGGTCTGATATGCCCAATCCCTATGAGGTGATACCGGCCACGATCTACGATATCGTCCAGGAATCTCCCCTGATCCGCACGCTTCGCCTTAAGCCCGACCTGCCGATCCGCTTCAAGACCGGGCAATTTATCGAATTGAGCATTCCGGGGATCGGCGAGGGGCCGTTCACTCCTTCCTCCTCCCATTTCGGATCTGATGTGATGGATGTGACGGTCATGAAAACGGGCTTCGTGACGGAACATATTCATAAAGCCCGTGTCGGCGACCGGGTGGGTCTCCGGGGACCTTTCGGCACCTGGTATCCCCTGGAAAAATTTGAGGGAAAGGATCTTCTTATCCTGGGGGGCGGCTGCGGACTGGCTCCTCTCCGCTCACTCTTTCTGACCCTCGTCGATGAAATCAAGAAATACAGGAGCATCACTTTCCTCGCCGGGGCCAAAACCCCCGCCGACTGCCTTTATAAGCAGGCCGTGTCCGAATGGCAGAGCTATCCCGGCGTCCGCTTCATACGCGCTGTCGACGCCATCCCGGCTGGCGAAAACTGGGAGGAAGACGTCGGCGTGGTGACGATGCTTCTCCCGAAGGTTTCCGTCGATACTTCCGTCAATCCCGCCGTGGTCTGCGGGCCTCCGGTGATGATGAAATTCGGGACCTTTGACCTGCTGAAAATGGGATTCAAGGAGGAGAACATATATCTTTCCATGGAGAAGAAAATGTATTGCGGCTTCGGGCAGTGCCGCCATTGCGTTATGGGGAGCTTTTACGCTTGTAAAGACGGCCCCGTTTTTACCTATGCCCAAATTAAAAATGAGGAGGGCCTATGGGATTAAAACGGCTTTTCATCGATATCCCCGCCCTGATCGCCACGGGTGTGCCGGCCGAACAGATCGACTGCGAGTATATGTTCCACCG
>Ga0315277_10002569_pt1 | contig 25208 bp, 20 predicted proteins | sample YL17G05_15_MG_FD_203695 | JGI IMG/M metagenome (GOLD analysis project Ga0315277, IMG submission 203695) | Sediment microbial communities from Yellowstone Lake, YNP, Wyoming, USA - YL17G05_15 | ecosystem: Environmental > Aquatic > Freshwater > Lake > Sediment | place: USA: Wyoming | collected... | reverse complement strand
GGCGGGATGGAAAGATGAAGGACATTTAAACGATAGAACAGGTCGTCCCTGAATCTCCCTTCGTTGACCTCTTTGGCGAGATCCTTAACCGTCGCCGCAATAATTCTCACATTAATTTGAATCGACTTCGATTCCCCTACCCTCCTGATCTCTCCATCCTGAAGCACCCGGAGCAGTTTCACCTGGAGTTGAGCGGGCAATTCTCCGATCTCATCAAGGAAGATCGTCCCTTCATCAGCTTCTTCAAAAAGCCCCTTTTTAGTGCGGATGGCATCGGTAAAGGCGCCTTTCACATGGCCAAAGAGTTCGCTTTCGAGGAGATTCTCTGGGATGGCTCCGCAATTGACCGGGACGAAGAACATTTTTGACCTGTCGCTATTATAGTGGATGGCCTTTGCAACCAATTCCTTGCCCGTTCCGCTCTCTCCTGTGATGAGGATGGTAGATTTATATGGCGCCACTTTCCTGATGATCTCAAATATCTTGTTCATCTTCTCGTTTTTGCTCACGATGTTTTCAAAGCTATATTCCTTCTTGACTTGTCTTCTTAGTAGTTCGTTCTCTTTTCTCAGCCCTTCCCTCTCCTCCGCCTTTTTTAAGGTCAGGATAATTTCATCTGGCTTGAACGGCTTTGAGATATAATCATAAGCCCCTAATTTCATGGCTTCGATAGCGGTATCCACGGTTCCGAAAGCTGACATCATAATGACCGGAGTCTCTGCTCCGGCCTTCTGAGATTCTCGCAAAAATTCAAGGCCGTCCATCTTTGGCATTCGGATATCGCAAAGGACATGATCAAACGCAGCGTTTGAGATTTTATTCAAACCCTCTTCTCCATTGGTCGCGCCCTCTACTTCATATCCCTCTTTTCTTAGTATCACGGTCAATACATTTCTAAAACTCGCCTCATCGTCCACGATGAGAATCCGTTTGGGAATCATTTTACCCTCCTATAGAATGCCGGAATATTGGAATGCTGGAATGCTGGAATAATGGGTAACCCCAAAGACAACTAATAAAATTGGAATATTGGAATAATGGAATATTGAGTAAAATCAACGAACCCAAAACTCCGATTTCCAACCACTTCATCGTTCTATTCGCCATCTTTTCTCATTATTCCACAGCTCCATTATTCCATCGTTCTGACCCCGCCATTCCATCTTTTTTCAGCATCCCTTTGTTTTATTCGGGTAGAAAACTTTCCTTCCATTGGCCATCTTTTTGTTTTTGTTGAAGTGATTCAATCAATTTCAACAATTGGTTTTCGACCTTATAATGGAGCTCGTCTAATTCTTCATATTCTTCCTTCGATATTTGGCCCGCTTGCATGCAGCTTTCGTAACAGGAATGAAATTCTCCACATGAACCAAGGGCAATATTCAGATGGTTCAGATACTCCTTCAAGCTCCTTCGGCAGTAACCTTCCGAAATATTTCTTGATATGCTGTGAGCAGCATCGATGCTATTTGCTGCAATCTTCTTGAGTTCAAACGGAAATTTTCCGAATATCTCAAAAGCCAGAACATATAGAGACACTGCATCTTGCCACACAAGAAGTTTCTTGAAGCCCCGGTTGACGTTCTTCCTCTCAGTTTTCATACCCAATTTTCCATTATTCCACTATTCCATTATTTCATTTTTATTGGGCCGCAGGAAAGTATATCTCAAAGGCCGAGCCCTTCCCTTCTTCGCTCTTCACTTTGACCTCACCCCCCAAGGATTCAATAATGCGGAGTGAGATCGATAATCCAAGCCCTGTGCCCTTATCGGGGTCTTTCGTCGTAAAGAAGGGGTCAAAGATCTTCTCCAGATCCTCTTTTTTTATCCCTATTCCAGTATCGGATATTTTAACCTTGATCAACCGGTCGCCTCGGGAAAATTTCGTAAAAAGAATAGAGAAGGGGTTAAGGCTTCGAAGTTGGGAGTAATCGATCTCCAGAGGATCATCCCTTCGCCTTTGAAAATAGGGATGCTCTAAATCACCTGTCACGCTTCTTCCAACGACATAATTCTCTGTCTCAATACTTAATACCCCGCCATCAGGCATCGCATCGACTGCATTCAGGATGATATTGATGAAAACCTGTGAAAGCTGAGATTCATTGGCTTTGATCATGGGTAGGTCTGGTTGAAGGTTCAGGCGGGTTTCAATATTTTCAAAACTCTTCTGGTAGGAAAGCAGAGAAAGGGCATCCTCAATGACCCTGTTGATTTCCACCTCTTGAATTTCTAACTTGGAGGGCCTTGCAAAATTGAGCAGTTCCTTAACAATCCTATTAATCCTTTCGATTTCCTTCTCAATCCTTTTTAAATAATCCTGAGTTTCCTCCCGGGTCGCCTCCTCCCGGGCCAGAATACTGGTATAGCCCAGAATGGAACCCAATGGATTGCCGACTTCATGAGCGACTCCTGCGGCAAACCTTCCAATCGATGCCAGTTTCTCCGTCCTGATTAACTCCTCCTGGGCCTGTTTTAATTTGACGTTGGCTAATTCGAGAGATTCTAAATGCATCTTAATTTTTTCCTGGTTTTCTTTTAACCGTTCGATCATCCTGTTAAACGAAGTAATCAGTTGACCGATTTCATTCTTCGAGGTCACCTCAATCGTCTGGCTGAAATCGCCCTCACTGATCTTTTGCGTCAACCGGACCAGGTCCTTCAGGGGCCTCACCAGGACCCTGGAAAGCAGAAAACTCCCGAAAACAATCAGGACGATTGAATCCAGGATAATCAGAATCAGAATCATCTTTTGATATTGGAACAAATGCCTCATCACATCCCCGAAGGGGACCTCCATGACGACCCCTCCGATGATCTTTCCCTGAATCCATAATGGGGAGCTGAGGATCATTTTTTTATATTCCGGCGCAAAAAAACTCCCCTCTTTTTCAAGTTCCGTAGACAGGACACCAGATCGCAGAGCGTGACTTAAAAGGGGATGATCGTAAGTCGTGCCGACCCATTCCTTTTTCTGGCTGGCAATTACTCTTTGGTCCGAATCAATGACCATCAGTAGATAAAGCCTTCGTTCTTTCGCGAAAATTTGGACAAAATCTTGAATCTCTTTCTGCAAAAGGGGAGAGTTTAAACCCGATTCCTTTCTTTCCCTGAGTATGAAGTCGATAACCGTTTGAAAATCCTGAACCATCCCTTCATAATTTCTTATTTTTTCCTGAATAATATTTTTCTCATTCGCTTTGGATGTGGTAAAAATGATTAAGAAAATGGCGGCCAACATCAGGAGAGAGATGTTGACAATGACCTCCGTCCTGAGGGTGAGATTTAATCGTTTAAATAGCCACGATGGTTTTTTCATAGAGTCTACAGTTTAAAGGTGATAGTAACGAGGTCCGTTTCGTTATTATTCGTTATTAAAGGTCACGTTATTCGTGTTTTAGTTCTTTACACGTAACCGTCACCGAACCTCGATACGGGCTTCGTAACCTTAACCTCTTAATACCTTACCTGTTAATATAAAGATACCAGCTTATTAAATTCTCTCCCCAAAAAAGTGAAATCACAGCCCCCAGAGCGAGGAAGGGTCCAAAGGGGATGGCGTATTTAAAATCTTTCCCTTTGATTAACATAACCGTGATCCCGATGATCGATCCTATGAATGAACTCAAAAAGATGGTCAGGATCACAGCTTTCCAGCCAAGAAAAGCGCCGATCATGGCCAGCAGTTTCACATCCCCTCCACCCATTCCTTCCCTTTTGAAGAGCCACTGGTAGACCGTTGCTACCAGAAAGAGGCTTCCTCCCCCTGAAATCACTCCGATCAAAGATGACCAAAAGGTGATCTGGGAAATAACCAAAGATCCCAGGAGTCCGATCACGATGCCCGGGAGACTGATCACATCAGGAATGATCTGGTGGTACAAGTCAATGACCGTGATTGCAATGAGGGCTGCTACAAACGAGAAATAATAAAAAAAGCTCAGTGAGACGCCAAATGTTATAAACAAAAAGAAAGAACTCAAGGCGGTGATGGCCTCCACGATCGGATATTGAATAGAAATTGGAGCTTTACAATGCCTGCATTTTCCCCCCAACAAAAGGTAACTAAGCAGTGGAATATTATCGTAAAACCGAATCGGGGTTTTACATTTCGGACAGTGAGATCCTGGCCTCACAATCGACTCTTCTTTAGGGAGCCTGTGAATGCACACATTCAAAAAACTCCCCACCATCGCCCCAAAAATGATCGAAACAACTTGCCACATATCTCGTTCCTCATCGCATTGCGCAGAGCGCAGAGCGCATAGCGTTTTCTCTCATTTTAAAGATGCTTGAAAATTGGTGATCTGGCGACAGAGATGATCAAGCTTGTCCAAAAGCTGTGCTAAATACTCTGCGGATACTAAACCTCGTTTCTCTAGTAAAATTAATATATTTGCGTTCTCATAAGTAGATCTTCGCGCTATATTTAAGAATTGTATGAATTCTTTTTTGGAGGAAGATCCTGAACCTTCCGCGATGTTGTTTGGAGCAGACATCCCAGCCCCTCTGAGCTGTTCTGCAAAGCGATACAATCTTTTCTGATCAAGACCATCAGCTATATCGAACAGTTCGTCGGCAATCTGAATTGCCAATTCCCAAATTTTTAGATCCTGGAATCTGAATTTGACCATATTATCTCCTTTCATTACGCTATGCGCTCAGCGCTATGCGCTTTGCGTCACTAACGTTGCAGATCCTGAACCATCCACCTCAAGTCTTCCACTCTCGATTTGGCTTTGGGAACCGCTTCAATCCCTTTGGAATAATAATAGATCGCCTTTTCCCGATCCTTCAACCTGCTCGCATAAATATTTCCCATCTCCTCATAGGGGTTGATGATATGGGGCGCGAGTTCTGATGATCTGTTCAGTTCTGAAAGGGCTGACTCATACCGCCCTGCATCTTTATAAACCATGGCTAACCGGAAGCGAAGATTAGCGGCATTATTGGGATTTCTATCGATCAAATACTTCAGGACCTCTTCTGCTTTATCATATTTTTTTGCTCTTAGATAAACGATTGAAAGATTGATCTTGATCGAATCGTTGTTAGGATCTAACCAGATGGCTTTTTCCAACTCGTTTAACGCCTTTTCATAATCACCCAATTTACCATAAACAATGCCCAGATTATTTCTGGATTGATAATCATAAGGGAGTAGCTGGACTGCCTTTTCAAGATATTTCACCGCCTCTTCGTCCATTCCGAGTTCCATATAGGCGACACCCATCAATGCATTGGCTGTATTGCTATCTGGGTGTTTCTCTACGGCATCGGCCCACAGGGTATAACTGTTTTCCCAGATCTTGTTTTGATGAATGGTCATGAAGGAGTAACCTAACAGGAGAAGCAGAAATAATGAGACAGAAAGTAATTTGAAGAATCCTTCTGAGAATTTCTTATGTCGATAGGTATAGAATCGGTCAAAAAAGATCCCCAATAGAAAGCAATAGGCAAATGAGGCAATAAACACATACCGGTCCGCCAGGAGCGTACTGATGGGGATGATATTCAAGTAAGGGAGGAGGGTAATAAGAAAGAAGAAAAAGGAGAAAAATAGGACCTTTGTCCAGCGAAGGGAAAACAGGCTGATCGAAAATAGAAAGAGGGTGATGACAATCAAAACGATATTTTTCAGGCAGAATACGGGAAGGCTTACCTGAAAAGAATAAGCCGCAGAGTAGTTAATCGTTCCGATTAGAAGTTTTATGTTATAGAGAAAGGCATATATTAAGATAATAACATTGCTAAGGATATTGTCCCCACGATAAGCCTTGATCCCCCCGGCTTCCAACATCACTTTCATCGAGATGAAAGTGAAAATAGCCGATACAATTAAAGATAGGACAAGAAAGAGCCAGTGGTTTTTCAGAATACTCACCCATTTTTTCCTTTCAACCGCTATCTCATACACAAGAATGACAGCCGGGAAAACGATGGCAGCGGGTTTTGAAAGAATAGCAAGAAGCATGGAAAAAAGGGCGAACCCCAAATAGAAGGATTTCCTTCTCCCCTCCCCCTCTTTTCCTCGGAGATAGAGGTAGAAGGCCAGGAAGAAAAAGAATCCTTGAAGGACCTCTTTTCTGGCTGCAAGCCAGGTCACCGCCTCTACATGCACCGGATGAGCTGCGAAGAGAAGGGCTCCAAAGAAGGCGACCCTCTGCTGCGAGTCTGGTGTCGATCCCTCTCTTAAATGGCTTGAGAGTCGCTGGAGGGTTAAGAAGACCATCATGCAGGTGAGGAAATAGAAAAAGATGTTCGTCAGGTGATATCCCAAAGGATTGAGTTTCCAGAAATGATAATCGATGGCGTAACTGAGGACCCGGACCGGTTGATACGTGGAGGCCTTATGAAGGGTGAATATGGTCCGGATGTTCTTCCAATCGAGGCTCTTCACCTGGGAATTACCATATATCATCGAATCGTCCCAATTGGTAAATTGGTTCCCCAGGGAATTAAAGTAGAGCCCGGCCACAAGCAAAATCAGAAGGGAGATGGTAAAAACCGGGAAGTCCCGGAAAAAACTTCTTCTATCTGATGTCATGATCACCCTCGACTTTCTCCGTCCAGCGCTTCCCATCGAAAAAAGTTCTCAACCAGAGTTCGAGGTTCACCCATCTCCAGATGAGAAAATGGTCGTTTCGTTTCCCTTCACAGTATTCAAGGAAGATTTGCTTCACCTTCGGCACATTAAAATATCCCCGTTCTGCAAAGGATTTTGAGGAGATGATTTTCCCAATCCATTCTCTCAATCCTGTCCTGAACCAGGTCTCTTCAGGAGTCGTAAATCCAATTTTGTCCATCCGGTTTCTGACCCTTTCCGGTAAGGTTCCCTTCATCGCCTCTCTCAAAACGACCTTGGTCACTCCCCCATCCATTTTCAGACGGGCTGGGAGGCTGAAACTGAATTCCACGAGTCGATAGTCCAGGAAGGGGAGCCTTGCCTCGAGCGAGAAGGCCATGGAATTCCTGTCTTCGTAGTGGAGGAGTCCGGGAAGGACCGTAAACCGAAAGGCATGATAGAGGTAATTGTTCAACTCGTGTTCGAATTTCCTTGGCCAAGAAATGCTTCGGTAATAGTTTTTCCTGAATCCCTCTTCCGCCCCTCCATCTCCATTTCGATCCAGTCCCGGAAAAAACGCCCGAAGTCTTTTCGGAAACATCGCTGCTATGGTCTTATGGAAAAGGCGCCCCATCAGATTTTGATGATGTTTGAGAAACCCCTTCCCTTCCCTCATCAGCAATCCGATGTCGAAGTCCTTTCGTGCCTGACGGAAAAGATGGTAAAAAGAAGGCAGGTATCCTGCCAGCAACTCGTCCCCTCCCTGTCCATCCAGAAGAACAGTGACGCCTCGTTCTTTTGCAAGCCTCATCACTTTCCACTGGGCGTACATACTGGTAGAGCCAAAGGGCTCATCTTGATACCGGATCAATTGATACAAATCATTTAAGAAGTCTTTCTCGTCGGGAAAAACATAATTCTTCTCTGCACCTGTCCGAGAGATCACCTCCTCAATGAATTTCCGTTCATCATAAGCAGGTTCCTCAAAGCATGAGGAAAAGGTTTTCTGCTTCTCCCCGACCAATTTAGAATTAATGTTTTGACCATCAGACATCAGCATATTGGCTAAGCACACAATAGAAGAAGAATCCAATCCCCCACTTAAACAGGTACCGATCGGAACATCAGTCCGCAACCTTAGTCGAATGGAATCTTCCAAGAGTTCATAGAATCGATCTGCATAGCCATTATGCTGGGATAAACTATCTTCTTTTGGTTCTATGTCCCAGTAAGATTGGATAGTCAATTTATTACCATCGCACAAGAGAAATTCTCCTGGTCGAAGTTGGTAGATGTTTTTAAAAAAAGTCTCCTGGGTGTGATCGATCAGGCCTGAAAAAAGGTAATCGGCAATGATCTGTTCATTGGGTTCGATGGAAAAGGTGCCAATTTGCAATAACGCTTTAATTTCAGATGTAAAACAGAATTGTTTACTATCGTATATGTAGTAGAAAGGCTTGACTCCAGCCCTATCTCTTGAACAGAAAAGGGTCTTCTTTTTGAGGTCCCAAATAGCAAAGGCCCACATCCCATTGAAACGTCTCAGACATTCTATCCCCCATTCCTCATAGGCATGGAGGATCACTTCTGTGTCAGTATGTGATTTAAACCGATGCCCCAGAGACACCAATTCTTTTCGTATTTCGAGATAATTGTATATCTCTCCATTATGGACGATCCATAACGATCCAACCTCATTGCTCATGGGTTGATGGCCTACAGGTGAAAGGTCAATGATAGATAATCTCCGATGTCCAAGGAATAGGTTTGTGGACCCGTTAAAATCCTCAATCCTTGGTCCGTATGTTTTACTATCAATCCCGGTGAGGCTGATCACCTTCCCTGATGTTGAATCCACCGCCAAGAATCCTTCATCATCAGGCCCTCGATGTCGAAGGGACTCCGTCATCCTTTTTATACAATTAGGATCAAGAGGCTCTTTAAAAGTGTATATTCCTGTTATCCCACACATAAATTTATCTTCGGTTTAATGACGCATTTTTAGCTTTCGTAAATGGATTTTGTGATTCCTGCTACATAAACCGGATCATGCCATTTATGAACATATTCAAGCCCAGCTTGACTTTTTTGATAAAGCAACTGAGGATTCTGTAGATACTCTTCTAATACCTTTTCAATATTAAACGGATTTACATTGATTACTGCATCCTTCAAGTCTTTTGCCATCTCTTTGGGGATAAATTTAAGATCCTCCTCTCTGATAAAAGCACAAACGGGTTTCCCCATTTTCATTCCTTCAACTACAAAACCTCCATACCAACCTGACAACACTTGATCAATGATCAGGTCTGCCATTTTATAGTTTTCTAATGCTTCCTTATTGGGCATCTTTTCAATAAGAATAATCTCTATAGGGTGCCTCTTTTTCAGATTTTCCAATGCTTGAATAATATAATGGGAGCCTTTTGCGGCACGGTTCGTTGGGGAATGAAGTATTTTGATGTTTCGATTAATCTCATAGGGTACCCTTTCAATGTCATACCAAGCCGCAATAGTGTATGGCAAGAATGACGAAATCTCGCCAGGCAAAAAATAGAGCAGATCTGGATTGACTGCAAAGATGTGATCCGCATATCTTGATACAATCTCTATTCTTTTTTCCCTCATCCTGTCCCTTGCCCCACTATTACACATACCGCTGTAACATTCCTCTTCGGAACACGATGCGAACTCCACCCTTTCCATGGTTTTAAATTTCTGTCTTGCGTCGCAGCCATTGTATGTAAAGACTATTTTTTTGTTTTTTGGATAAAATGGGAGGTCCCAAAGGTGAATTCCATATGTCCGAAAGTCGATCAATGTTGAACCGAAGTTGAAATGGAATACATCAAATTTGCTTCTATATTTTAGAAATGTCTTAAGACTGCTGGCTACTATCGCAATGGTTCGCTTCTTTTCCCAATGCAAACACATATCATACGGGTAATTTAACCAAGTGTCTGCGGTCGTCAAGACCTTAGAATCCAATCCTAACCGTCTTTCACCCTGTGCCAGCCCCCAGGCCATTCCACCCACAAGAGTTGGAAGATGAAGCACTCTCATCTGAATTTCCACCAAAATGAATCCCCAAAAATCTATCGTTCTATTTGTTAACCTATTCTCTCACCCTATCTAAATCTTTCGTCTCATAAGCCAAACCATTGATTTCCAGTTTGGAGAGGCATTAGAGCATCCGTCTCAAACCCTGAAGCAATGGGGTCCCTGGATACACCCCTAAGACTTTCTTCAATCGGCTATTATCGCCAACCAGATCCCCAACAGGGTTTGGACCTTTGTGCTGTATCAAACCAGGTTTGCCTGACACCGTCTCGATCAATCCAACCAATTCTGTAATCGTCACCATCTCATCCCCCGCCACATTGAAAAGCGCCGAGCTAGGCAACTGAAGTGCAGGTTCAAATACTTGAACCGCATCTTCGATATAGATGGGATTAATCCGGAGCCCTGGGTCACCCTCAATGGTGATCAGCTCACCCTTCACGACTTTGCTTAACAAGTTGGGGATAAGCATCCCCTTCTGACCGGGCCCGTAAACGAAAAAAAATCGAAAGACAACCGTATAGAAGAACGGTTGATAGTTGGCGATTAAAAGTTCGGATGTATATTTAGAGCTGAGATAGAAATTCAAAGGATTGACCGGATCGGTTTCTACAAATCTCTCATAGGAATAACCATACACGCCACCACTTGATGCAAAAATGAAATCCCGAACTCCAGCCTTTCGTGCATATTCTAAGAGTTGGAAGGTACTCCGGATGTTCACATCAAAAATGTCTTTTCCCCCTTCAGGAAATTTCCTGTATTGCCGGGATTGTGCGAGGTGGATGATAGCATCCATTCGGTCCGGGAGTCTCACCTGATCCAGCGTTTGCGAAAGGTCGAGCTCGAGCCACTTTACCCCTGGAAGTTCTTTTCTCGGTGTTTTAGGACGGACGAGTGCAAACAACTCGTGCCTGGTCTGGAGAATAGAAACCAGGCGGCTCCCAATGAATCCTGCCGCACCTGTGATCAGTATTCGAGACATAAGATTCAATTCTCCAATCGCTCTTCCAAATGGGAATCTTTCCACTGGCTCAGTGTTTCAACTCCACTCATACTTCTTCTTCAGCCTTTTGTTGAAACACGCACTTTGGGAAATAATCTTCCATACACTCACTGCTTTTGATCTGGCCATCACGTTGTGCGAGCCGCAACCGACCTGCCCCGCATAAACGTCAAGAAGGCTTCCCATTCTCGGCCATCCAAACCTTTCAAAAGAAACAATAGCCCCACAAAGGCGGAACAATAAAATATTTTAATCAAGATGTTAAAGATTATTGAGAAAGTGGGCAAAAGCGGCGCAGAAAAAGTGAAGATGAAAGTCAGCCCTCCAGCCACCAAAATACGCTTTTTCTCATAAAAGACAGACCACAACCGCTGAGAGATAGTTAGGTAAGTAAGCGTCAAGAATAGGTATGCTATCAGTGTCGTCCAACTCGCAGCGATCATCCCCCACATAGGAATTAACAAGACATTCAAGCCCACGTTCAGTAAAGCGGCGACCCAGGAAATAAGAGCGAAATAATGGGTCTTTTTCGTGAGTGAAATTCCGATTGCGGTCACCTGAGTCGTAGCATAGGCGACAAACCCAAGCGCCAAGGGCCCAATGGCCAACTTTGCCCCATAAAATAAAGGTGTAGAAAAGACCATTAAGATCTCACTGGAAAAAGTTGTGATCCCTACCGACAACAGCCCAAATCCAGCTAAAACGTAAGTCATGACGCGGCCGAAAAAAACCGATGCTTGTTCCGGTTGTTCTTCATACACTCGAATGGCATGAGGTGACCAGGCTTGTCCGAGAGCCCCATGAAAAAAAACAAGGATGCTAGTGACCTGGTTGGCAACCGTATATAGCCCCACCTGCTCCAGGGTGGAGAGCTTACCCAATAGAATGCGGTCAGACACTGCAAAAACCCAATATGCCAATGAAGATGGTACAAGAGGGGCTCCAAACATCAAAAGATCCCGCAAAACTTTCACTGAAAATACTGGACGGAGCAGATCACGCACGGTCCAAAGACGGACAGGCAATATAACGAGAGTGGCAAACAATGTCCCTCCCAATAAGCCTACCAATCCTAATTTCATTACGACTGCACCATACAAACTGAAACCAACGCTCAAAAGGGTTGAGACCACGTTCAAGGTGGAAAAGAGTTGGGCTTGGAACCGATTACGTAAAGCCTGTCCGCACATGGTGTTGACCAATGTGAGTGGAGCGGCCAACAACGTCAAAATAAAGAGAAGACCGTATTCCTTTGTGCCAAAAGACCAAACCGAGAACAAACCTGTAATGGGGAGGCAGAAGATGACCAAGCCTGCACTCCATAAAGCTAAGAACCCAAACCACGTCGAAGTGATCAATCGTTTCTCCCTTTCGCTTTTGGCCTCGAAGAAAAAGCGGGAATAGGCTGAGTCACCACCAAAAATCATAATGCTATTTAACAAGCTGACCGCAGTAACGATAAAACTCCATATTCCGTACTCCTCTGGCGTGAAGATCCGAGTATAGAAAGGAAGGGTTAAGAAAACAGTCGCTTTAAGGAAAACCTCACCTGTTCCATAAATAAGAAGATCTTTAAAGAGACCGCGAAAAAGAAGTTTCATCAAAGGAGCCTTTTTATTCGCCACTTAACCGTCTAAAAATCGATCCGGATGCCATACCGTTAGATCAATCTCTTCCGCAAACCAAATTTTCCGATAAATCAACTCCCACATTCTAGCAACAGTCTCATAGGAGTGATACTTGACAACATATCGTCGACCCGCTTCACCTATCTGTCTGCGGATCTCTGGGTTAGTGATGAGCATACGCAAATGATCTTTGATCTGATTAATAGATGTGCTGACAACCGGGCATTCATTTAACCCTGTATAAAGACGGTGAACCTGGTAATAATGATCATCTGAGAGATTCGACAACACAGGCTTCGCGAGACTCATCCCTTCCATAGCAGTGAGGGCGTAGCCATGAATAAATTGCTCCGCTATAATATCTGACTCTTTCATAATGCGTTGAACCTCTGTATTGGATACCTGTTCCAGAAGACGGAGCTCTATTCGATACCCTTCAGCTTCCAGTTCCCTGCACGCAGAGATTAGAAACTCAGTGCCTTTCAACTCCCTATGATTTGAAGCGTGGACAATTGTCACCAAGCCATCCTTCCCGTTGTGCCCTGAATCATAGCCGTTTGGTAACCATGCTTCTGTGTCAATCGGATAATAATGAGTTGTCAAAAGGTTCCACGTAGGTAAGGTCTCTGAATGAAAAAGGCAAACGACAATGGAATCTGCGCGGCGTGTGAAATATCTAATCCAATTCAAGGTCAATTTTTCTCTGGAGCCTAAATAAGGATATTTCATCATGAGGGCTTGACGGAACTCCAGCGAACGAATAAGAGTCGGCACTGCAACGTCACTACCGTATGGCATAACAACGACTTTCTTCCCCGCCAAGTGGAGCAGTTGAACTTCCAAGAAACGTATCGGGGTACGGGCCAAGAATCCGCCGTCAAAGAAGTAATGAAATATATCAAATCGTGGGAGCACCCAAAGAAATGCTCTATACGGCCCCAATAGGGCGATCAGCACCTTTTTCAAGCGTCCTGTAATAAAGAAAATCCTAAATAAGTCTGAAAGATGATAATCATAATCTTCGGACGTATGAATACTATAGACCTCATAGACAAAGGTCCTTGCTTCATATCCCTTCTGACGCATCGCCTGACTAATGTATTTGATACTTATGATTGGTGTAGGTCCATAGATTAATCTTGGTTTTTCACCGTGATATTGGCGATTCAAGGTTGAGCCTCGGACACGAAGCGCCTGAAGAAATATCAAAATAAGAGCAAAAGGAGCAATTAGGTTCTTTGCTAAATTGTATAAGACTTGTTTGATTACCATAAAATCCTTTTGGGCGTTTTCTTGCAAGAATCGCTTTTCAAACACGAAAGACGATTGGTTTTGGTTCAAAATAATACCGACTAGACAATTCAAAAAGGTCCAGCCGAAGGTTATTTCTTCCGAATCTTTGCTCCTTTTAACTGCGGTTCTAATATTAGAGTCAATTCTCCTATTTAGTTATGGCACCTTAGCCCATTAACTATTTAGTCTTTTTCAAAAACATCGGCATCCCAAATTATGACCTTCTTCCCTTGAACAAAAGTAAATGCTCCAGGGTAAGGTTTTGTCTGGGCGCGTATGAAATTCTCGATTTCTTCAGCACTCTTGCTCCAGTCAAGCAGGCCATCTTCAGGTTTGCGTTGAGGAAATTGTGTTGCAGCGTTATGGTCCTGTGGAATGCGAGGCGCTATACCTTGACGAATCAGCGGGATATACTCTCTGAGCATGTCACGTGAAATCTTTGTTGCCTTCTTATACACAGTCTTAATTGTATCGTCTCGAGTGATTTTAATTTCCACTTGCGAAATGATTTCGCCCGTATCCACACCGTCATCAAAGTAAAATAAAGTGACGCCGGTTTTGGTCTCACCGTTGATGATAGCCCACACCAACGGCGACCCGCCACGATACTTTGGCAGCAGAGAGGCATGCATGCCCGCGATACCAAGCGGAAACAGGTCACGAACAACTCGGGGGACCATATAGTACCAACCGATAGCCAAACCAAAGTCAGGTCCCCATGCTTGTATAATTTTGATATACCTAGGGTCACTCATTTTCGTTGTGATAAAGATAAGCGGAACTCCATATTTTTCTGCCAAGCTTTCAAAACCATGGAATGTCACGTTTTTTACTGGCGAAGTGGAGTAGGAAATTGAAAACTCTTGAGGTATGGAGCATATCCCAACCACATTTTCCCCCATGTCAAAGAGTTGCTTGCAGCATTGGTACCCCATCTCAGTTGCACCAAAAAAAATAATACGCATACTTCACCCTCCTTGCCAGATGCGTTCGGGACTTTCCTAATGATTTCGAGAGGCATAAGAAGAAATGATATCACCATTCAAAACTCAATAATGACCGAATGAATAATCTCTTGGTCCTGTCTGCAGTGTAAATGCTCGGTTGGGCACAAGCATGTCGTCCCTCGATGTCCCCGTGTGGAAAACAACAGAATCTTTAATGGTTGAAAACTCACTAATTGCATCTTAATTAACTACGAGCATCATAATTCATTTTTTACTGAAACGAACCTTTTAGTGGCATCATATAATTCCTATAACTTTTCTATTTGTCTATTCTCGAATGGCGACAACTGTTATTCCAGCTTCTTGTACATTAATATGTTCAATTTTTAAACTCGCTTTACCACACCAATCTTTAATCTCTTCAGGTGTATGCCTGTGACAGTTTAAAGGTCTAAACCAGTCAAAATTGATATGATTCATTTCATTAAAAGAGAATTCAGGGTGATAAAATTGCTTCAACACATTCCAGTAAAAGAAACGTTGAATGTCGACTTTCCCTTTCCGGATTCCCAAAAAGGGAATATCTTCCGGTATCTCAAGGTCTATGTTTAGTTCTCCTAAAACGATCCCTAATTTTGTAAGGGGTTCGAGAGCTTTCCATGCTTCCTCATCAGTCATGTTCCTCAAACACTCACGGATGTAATCATCTGTAAATTCCCGAATCACCCCTTTTTTCCCATAGATATAAAACAGAAAACGTCCACCGAGTTTCAGCTTTTTCGCAAGGGACTTCAAGGATTTTTCTGTACAATCCGTATGGTGAAGAACCCCTTCTGAAAAGATTATATCAATTGATTCATCTGGAATGGGCAGGTTGATTAAGTCCATTTGCAAAAAGTCGCCTGGATAGCCTGCTTCCTGAAAACGTTTTTTCGCAACATTCACGGCATCCGATATATCGATGCCCAAATAATCGTGATGCTTCAGATAATCCCCGAAAAAAAGCAATGATGAAAAACCTGAGCCACAACCTACATCAAGGATTATTTTCCGTTCGCAAGACAGCCACTGACGAAGACGATCCGGGTCATTGTCGCAATATTTCTCAAATAACCATGCCTTATGCCTTGATTTAACCACATCAGATTCGTAGGTATCGCGTTTCTCCCACTTAAAGCTATAGGTATCTTTGGTTTGATTCTGGCGTTCCGAGGATGGATGTTTTACCTCTGAACCTAAACCCTTGAGGCCAAGTTTTTCTAATGCGGACATGTTAAATATCACTCCTCAAAGAAGTCCATGGATGTACGCCACCGTCCTGGATTGGTTACTAACGATCAGGGATTATTTTAACAATTTAACCAATCATTTAACCCCTTTCCCCTTCCAGGAACTCCCTCATCCACCACTCTACATTTAATAAGGACCAGATGAACAACCTCCTATTCTGCTTCCCCTCGAGATGTTCATCCACTAACTTTTGTACAGCGTCTTGATCCAATATTTCATAGATTCGTGCTCGATCGTCATAGAGTAAATGACGCACATAGTTAATGCTATCCCCTTTAAACCATGAGGCATCAGGCGCGGAGAACCCTTGCTTTTGGGCTTGGGTCACTTCTGCCGGAATATATTTCTCCATCACTCGGCGCAGGAGCAGCTTTCCATCTCGCGTCCTTTGAAAGTATTTTGTTGTTTTAGGCGCTGGTTCATTTTCATTAAGCCGTATGACTTCCGTTAGATTATGCAGCTTCATTCTCACTGGAAGTTGCATAGCAAAATCCACCAGGTCGTTGTCTAAGAAAGGAACCCTTGTCTCCAGACCATGTGCCATGCTGAGTTTGTCCTCGACGACCAGTAGGCCGTGGAGAAAAGTTTTAGCCTCAAAATAGAGGGAATAGTTGATATAGTCTTCTGGCCGTTCAAAGGATGAGAGACGCTTCTTAAAAACATCGCGGAAGATATCTCTGGTCCAGACATGTTTTACTTCATCCCATATGGGAGCAAATACTTCCTTGATGGTTTTGTTTGGAATAAGCCGCTGCCAGTAGACATAATATTTATCAATATATTGTTCAAAATTATCGTTGACCGCAGCTCGATAATAACGCCAGGGATACCCTCCAAAAAGTTCATCTCCCCCTGTCCCCGAAAGCACTACCTTCACAAATTTTGAGGCAAGTTGTGCTACGTAAAAGTTGGGGTAACTTTGACCCACGCGTGGTTCTTCGAGGTACCAAGCAAGTTTTGGAAGAGCTTTCTCCATATCTCCTGCTTTTAAAACCATCTCATAATGTTCAGTCTTAAACTGATACGACATCAATTCAGCTTTTTCCCGCTCATCAAATCCCAATTCCAGACCTGATGCAGAGTGGAGATCGAAACCGCAAGTAAAGGTTTTAATATAAGGTAATTGGGTTGCGGCGACAGCCGTGATCGATCCGGAATCCATGCCACCGCTCAAGTAGGAACCTACTTCCACATCACTCACCAGTTGCCGATTCACCGCCTGACGGAAAAGCCGATCAAGCTCCTCCACATACTCCCCCTCGGGGGCCGGATGTTCAGGTTCCTGAAAATCAAAATCCCAGTATTGAATCGACTTAAGGGAGTCGATTGCTTTGCCAAGGGGAATCTGGGCAAAGCACCCAGCGGGGAAGGTCCATATCCCTTTCAAAAGGGTTTTTTGCGTAAAAATATTCTGAAAGGTGAAGTATTCGATAACTCCCTCCAGGTCGATCTCCCGGTGAACCGCAGGATGTTTGATGATTGCTTTCTGCTCCGAAGCGAATATCAATGTTGGTCCAACAAAAGTATAGTAAAGTGGCTTAATCCCGTAACGGTCTCTGGCAATGAAAAGTTCTTGTCGCGTCTTGTCCCAAATAGCGAAAGCAAACATTCCGTTGAACTTGTGAATGCAATTGGCTCCCCATTGAACATAAGCCTGAAGAATGACCTCAGTGTCCGTTCTGGATCTAAACTTATGTCCAAGGTTTTCCAATTCTCTTCTCAATTCTTGAAAGTTATAAATTTCACCATTGTAGGTGATGGCAAACTGCTTGTCTTCTGTGATCATGGGCTGGTGACCAGTGCGGGAGAGATCGATGATCGCAAGCCGGCGGTGTCCCAATCCAACAAAACTGTCAACATAGAATCCCTCTGAATCGGGTCCTCTATGTTTAATTGCATCCGTCATATTCCGAAGGATGACGGGTGAAACAGGTTCACCATTTAAATTAAAAATCCCCGCTATTCCGCACATCAGTCTTTACCTTTTGCCGAGACTTTTTAGCGTTCTGACCACATATTTATAATCCTCAATTGTCATACGATTATGAAGTGGGATGGCCATGGTGTATTGGTAACAATCACGAGCATTGGGGAAATCATCAGAGGTAAAACCATACTTTTTTCTATAGAGCCCTAACATATGCACTGCATGGGTCCCTGGACGGGTGTTTATTCCTTTTTTAAACAGGGCTTTCATGATATTATTTCGAGACGTGGGAGATTTGCTTTCGTCGATATAACAGACATAGGCCTGCCAACCATGTCTGTAATGCTTGGGGATAGAAGGGGTGCGTATCCACGGAAGGTCAGCAAGCTCTTGAGTGTAATAATTCGCCCATTTCTCACGTTCTTCGATGAGCCCATCCAGCTTAGAAAGCTGAACGATTCCCACAGCCCCCTGGAGGTCTGTCATCCGATAATTAAATCCCAGTAAGTTGAAATCAGGCAGACGATAGGGTTGGAAGCCCTGGTGGCGTTCTTCTTCCGAAATACTGGCGCCGTGATTCCGCAACGAATTCACTTTTTGGGCGAGTTCCTTATTGTTCGTGGTCACCATACCCCCTTCTCCAGTAGTAATTGATTTTCGGGGATGAAAGGAGAACGCTGCTGCAATGCCCAAGGAACCTGCAGATCGGCCTTTATAACCACTCCCTGAAGCGCAAGCAGCATCTTCGATAATAGGGATACTCGGAGCGACTTTGGCAATGGCATCGATATCTGCACAGAGACCGAAAAGATGGACTGGAAGGATAGCTTTCGTTCGTTTACTGAGCTTCTGAGAAACTTGGTTGACATCGATGTTGAAGGTGGTGCAATCCACATCGACGAAAATAGGTGTCGCTCCACAATAAAGTACGACATTGGCCGTCGACACCCAGGTGAACGCAGGAACAAGCACCTCATCTCCAGGTCCGATCCCCAAAGCTGTTAAGATTAAATGGAGTGCCGTGGTACAACTTGAGGTTGCAAGGGCATATCGAACTCCATGCCTTTTTGCAAACGCCCTTTCAAAATCAGCCACTTTGGGCCCTTGTGTGAGCCAACCTGACATGAGGGGTTCTCGTAGGGCTTGCCACTCTTCTTCTCCTGTATCGGGGTGGGAAATAGGAATATTCGGATGCTTAATCATCTTTTAAACCTACCTCATGGCGTCGACGCGATACTTCTTCTTTATGGTTCTTTCGCCATTCAATTAGTCTTTTCAAGCCCTCTCTTAATCCGACTTCGGCCTTGAAGCCAATTTCGGTCTCCGCTTTCTTAGTACAGCCTACTCGATTTTTTACAAACGTCGTACCTTCTGGTTCATATTGAATTTTCAAATCAGAGTGAGTGATTTCCAGAATGGTCTCTGTAAGTTCTTTAATAGTCGTCTGGATGCCCCGGCCCACATTATAGAATCTATCACTAACATCTGCCTTCAAGGAGCACACGTTAGCAGCAGCACAATCGGTGGCATAAATAAAATCGTAGGCCTGAGATCCATCTCCATAAACAATAGGGGGAAGCCCCTTGTCGAGTCTATCCAGAATCTTCATGATGACTGCGATATAGGCTCCTCGATAATCCTGCCGAGGGCCATAGACATTCATGTATCGAAGTCCTACATAATTGAGGCCATAGCGGTGATAGAAGGCCCGACACATTTGCTCTGCGGCAATCTTGGTGGCTCCGTAAAAGGTTTTATTATTAAATGGGTGATCCTCCGTCATAGGGATTTCAATGGCGTCGCCATAAACCGAAGCAGAAGAGGAATAGATCAATTTTTTAATTTTATTATTCACACAAGCCTCAAGCACATTAAATGTCCCTCTGATATTTACGTCAAAAGCAGCCCGGGGATATTCATAGCATTGAAGCAACCATAAGGCTGCAAGGTGGATGAGATAATCAACCCCTTTCATAGCAGAGTCCAATATGTCTGTCTGACAGATGTCTCCTCCGACTTCATAGATTCTTACCCGGGGGTCATTTTGAGCCTCTTCTAAATTACTCATGGTCCCCCGGCAGAAATTGTCATAAATGAGAATTTCCCCCACATCCTCTTTTCTTAATTCATCTACGACATGAGAACCAATAAATCCTGCACCACCGATGACTAAAACTCGACTTCCCCTTATCTCCATAGTCGCCTCAATTTCTACCTTTCCTTAAGGATTTGAAATGTCCCATATGCGTCCCTTAGTAACATCGACCATCTGCCTCAACCGTTCTTTCCTCTCATCCAGGCCTGTCAAAGAGGTGATTAGGATGGCATCGGGTTTTAAAGTTTCAATTTGACGGAGGTCTTTCACCTCAAAGCCTAATATCTCCGCCCGATTTATTTTTTCCTGATCTTCGACAATGCCTATCAGTTTCAGATTTACCCCATGGAGGGTAATATAAGCTATCTCCATCTCATCGCTAATACCATAAAAGACGATGCGTTTTACTCCGGAATTCTCCATCTCTAAAAGTTTTCTACCGATGATCTCCTTCAATGTAGAGTAATGTTGAACGGTCCAGGAGATGAGATGAAGGGTGAGGTTGGCTTTCTCTGTAAAGCCTTTTGGGGTCAGATAATATCCGATCTTGTGATGATCCAGGTTCGTGATTCGGATCCAACCCCTCCGGGCCATCCTTTTTAAACAGGCATTTGTTACACCGAGGGCAATACCAAACTTATGGGACAATTCACGTTGCGATACGATTGGATTTTTCTCTAACTCCTGAAGAAGGTTGAGTTCTCTTATTTCCTGAGGAGGTTTGAATAGATCAAGGTTTCCCATAAACGATTAACTCCTATAAAATCCTCTCATATGGCCAAAATTTGTACACTTAAGGGCAAAATATTGTTCACGAGATGAACATTCTTGATAAAATTTTTTTATCTTAACTCTTTGAAATAACTAAAATCTCTTGAAATTAGAATCCATAGGATCCTCATATTGATATATTTAAATAAGCAATCTTTATGCCAACTCTTTCAACACTTTTTCAATCTCAATCACCCTTGATTCCCAACTAAAATTTTCACGGGCTATCTGAGAACCCTTTTGTCCCATCCTAATTCTCTCCTGGGGTTCTTTGATGAGGTCATAGAGCGCTTTTCGGAGGCTTTCCACATCCTCAGGTTCTATAAGGCATCCTACTCCCTCCTCTTCGATGAATTCCAAACCTTCTACTCTCGAAGCCACTATCGGTTTTCCACAAGCCATATATTCAAATATTTTAAGCGGTGAAACACCGGTCTTTTCATTCCTCCTCAAAATAAAAGGGGCTACGCAGAAGTCGCTAATATTGATAAAGAAGGGAATATTTTGGTAATCTATCATTCCTACAAATATGAAATCCCTTTTAAATTCAGATCTTGACACCCTCCTCATCAGATTCTCTTTAAGAGGCCCATCTCCAACGATGAGAAATCTCAATTTTTCTCCCGTGGATAACAGGCGGAGGCCACTTTCGATCAGGATGTCCACCCCTTGCCATCTCGCTAAATTACCCACAAAAACTGTTACCACCTCATCCATTTCGATCCCCAAGCTCTTTTTCCAGTTTGCCAGCAATGCCTTGTCGGTGATTGGGTGAAATATTTTCGTGTTCACTCCATTCCCTATAATTTTTATTTCATTAGGCTGACAATTAAAATTGGCCATCAGATAAGAAGCAATTTGGGGGGTTACAGAAACGATCCGGTCGGAACATTTCGTGGCTATCTTTTCTCCTTTTTGGATGAGAAAAGAAAGAATTCCATTATAAGTCGAATGTCCTTTTAATTTCTGCTCCTCATTGGCTAAGCCATTCATCTCGAAAATCAACTTCTTATTAAAAATGAGACGAGGCAAAAAAGCAATAACGGATGTGTAGAACTCTCTAACATATATTACATCATATCGGGAAAGAACCTTAAATAAGTAAATAAAAAGCCATACCGCTGAGATAAAATATAGTTTCCTCGTAGGACCTAAGAATTTTAAAGGAAAGAAAGCAGAATAATGGATATTATAAAAAGGATAAGTATCCACCGATTTACTCGAGGCACGCGCAATCAATCCAACTTGATGACCACGTTTCCTAAGTCCAGCAACCACTTCCTTAACATGGACGACCGACCCTTTATGAAGTGATAAATTTTCAAGCGTAATGTAAAGGATTCTCATTGGTTCTCATTTTTTATCTTTTGGTTGATAAACCATTTGCAGAGATTTTTTCCTGCTTTCTTGGACTCCTAATAAGGAAGCCAGGAGGATATTACATATTTTAGACCTTACCTTGCCGAAATGCCTCTTGAATCTCTATAATTTTCTTTGGAAGATCTCTTCTGAGCTTATTGGCAATGAAGAGCCATTTTAGCCGCCGTTCAATAGGCCAGGAACGATATTCATCTATTTGTCCTTTTGTTAGGATGTAAGAAAAGCCCTTTTCTTTTCCAATTACTAAGGAGTCCATAATTGATCCCGATTTAATCGGGATGAAAATCTCCCCCAACCCCTCTTTGCCAAAGAGGGGGAATTCCTCCCTTTTGTAAAGGGAGGGGAGGAGGGATTTAGCCTTCAGTGTCCATATAATTATTAACAAAAGCTCCTTAAATCAGCCTCACCCGTTTAGCCACATACTCTTTTTGACATCCCAGGTGAGTCGAACTGCATCTTCAAGCCAATTGAGAATATCTTCGGGTTTTAAATTAATAAAATCTTTTATCTCTTCTTCAGAATGAATCCTCTGATAATCAAAGGTATCTTTGAACCATTCCATCAAGAACTCAAAAGGGACTTCAGCAGGGCTCTGAAATTGTTCATTTAATGGTTTTTTAAGGTAGGCATATTTATAAAGTTCTTTAATGTCCATGGGCATTCTTTTTTAGTTCCTTAATCATATTGAGATGATGGATATCCTCAAGGTCCCTTGGTCTGCCTGACAATCTCTTTAATTCGATAAGATCGTCAATGGAAACAAGGCTTATTGGGATACCCTTTAAGTGAATTGTGGTTCTTGATTGATAGGCTTTCTCAAAATCGACAGGGTTTCTTAAAAAAATATCAATATGTTTTATTGGATCGGAAAGGTCAATAAATGTGAAAACAACCGCACCTTTTTCTTTGACCCATTCCTCCCGTTTTTCACTGGATGCGAAGTCAATTGGTTTCACAGGAACTCTCGGTTGATAATTCAGCTTTTCCATTGCCTTTATAAGCTTCTCGAGATTTCCTTCATCAAGATCAACCATGATGTCTAAATCAACTGTCATTCGGGCATAACCATAAAGATTAACAGCCATACCCCCTACAATAAGGTACTTTACCTCTTCCTCATATAATGCCTTAAAAATATCCTCGTATATCAATGTGACCCCATTAGACGAATTTTCAAAAGATAACGAATTTTACGAATAAAATCCATTCGTGTCATTCGCTGCCATTTGTGCTATTCGTTTCTATTTTCCATAAATCTTTTTTATCTTCTCAATACAAACCGACCAGAGAGCTCTTTCTTTAACTATAGACTGGTTCCATTTACGACCCCTCTCCAGCAATTCTTTATCATGGATGGCATCAAGAATTCTCTTTGCCAATAGAAATTCATCGTGAGCAGGAAACAAAAAACCATTCCTCCCATTCTCTATCCACTCTCGATTCGGGGCAATATCTGTGACAACAGGGAAGACTCCTGAGGCCATTGCTTCAAGCAACGAAACGGAAGTTCCATCATCCAAAGATGTGGAGACATAAATCTCGGCCTGAGAAAGCAGATTCGCCATCTCCTCGTGCCTAACCCAACCTAAAAACTTAACCGAAGGGCTTATATTTAAATCTTTGACTTGTTTTTCCAAACTTTCTCTTTCCGAGCCAATTCCAGCAATCATAAATTTAGCGTTAGGTTCTTCTCTAAGGACAATCGGGATAGCTCGAATCAGGAGGGATATGTTGTAAATGGGTTGTAATTGTCGATTGCTTAGTATTGTAACCCCCTGGCCTGTACGATTGACTCCTCGGCTTACCAATGACCTAAAAAAGTGTTCATCCACCCCCATTGGGGAAACGGTTATTTTTTCTCCTTTAATGCCAAGTTTTTCAATTCCTCTCCTAAGCGCTTCGGAAACGCATATAATATGTTTTGCCCTTTTGCAAACATATAGAAAAATCCTTTTAACAATGAATGTCTTCATCGTACCTATTCTGAAATCAGAACCATGAATCGTCACAATCAGGGGAGTTTTGATGATTGAGCCCACCAAAACACCAATGAGTCCTGTTGGGATTGCCCAATGTGCATGGATCAGATGACATTTATGTTTACACATAACATAGATTGTCAGGAAGAATCCTGTCATATAATAAATAAACATTCTCAAATACGGAATCTTTTCGTATTCAACTAAAAGACGGTTTCCGGAAAAAAAGGGGAATCGATAGACCCTAATTCCCTCCTGATCCTCAACATAATGACTCTTCTCATAAATCTTTGGTGTGACTACTGAGATTTGGTATCCGGATTCCTTCAACAAAAGAGCCATTTTTTTAATAAACATGCCACGGCCAGAGGATTCGAAGTCAGGATAAGCATTCGTAATAAAGCAGATTGATTTATTTCTCAACGTTTATTTTCACCACTGTTAGTTCTAAGGAGTCCATAATTGAGAAGACATATATTTCTAAAAATCTCCCCTTACCCCTCTTTTCCAAAGAGGGGGATTCCTCCCTTTTGCAAAGGGAGGGAAGGAGGGATTTGGTCTTTAGTAACACCACAATATTCATCTTTCGACTCACGCAAAATATCTTCTTCTCTATTTTTCCAATACCTTGCAATATTGAGCGGAGTGTCTGAATAAAAATCACCATCCTCATTTATTTTATTCAAAATATATTTATACGTCTCTACCCATTTCGGATAAAAAGTTTCATTAAAGCCCCTGACGTGGTAATCCACCAAAAATACCCCCCCATGCTCTTTTACTGAATTAATCAATGCATCAATCTCAAATTGTGGTTTGCTGAAGTAACTCAGCCCAAAATATTTAAAGAGGTGATCGTCCATCAACGAAGTAGGTAGTTCCAAGACTCTGGCGTGCCGAAGGCGAATCGGATCATATAAATGGAAAGGGGAACAAATCCCAAACCGAAACCCAGATCGTTTTGCAAAACATACGGAGGAGTCATATAATAGGCCAATCTCATCATGTATTAGCGCAGTTTCTGAAAGATTATCAGGATTCATATGCCAATAGTGATGTCTATTGCCAAAGATGGGTTCACGAAGGCTTTCTTCTACCGTTTTTTTTTCCTCTAAAAATCTATCGGTCGATTGATAGGCCAAATAACTGCTATGCAATCCAACTTCGAAACCATTTTGAGCTAAATAATTCAAAACCCTTTTAAATTGATCCTGTCGAACATCATAAAAAGGGTCAGGGGCTTTAAAAACATAACGCAATAGATTTC
>Ga0315277_10002568_pt1 | contig 25209 bp, 18 predicted proteins | sample YL17G05_15_MG_FD_203695 | JGI IMG/M metagenome (GOLD analysis project Ga0315277, IMG submission 203695) | Sediment microbial communities from Yellowstone Lake, YNP, Wyoming, USA - YL17G05_15 | ecosystem: Environmental > Aquatic > Freshwater > Lake > Sediment | place: USA: Wyoming | collected... | reverse complement strand
GCAAGCGTTTTTCAATGGTTTTTTGCGAGTTGTAGGTTGGCACTGGCACAGAAACAAGTGACTTCTCCCTGTATATCTCAACATTCGCCGCCTAGTAGAGAGGGTGCGAGAATGTTTGTTTATGAGGCTTCTTTCTAAAGTCGGACAATATTCCGTTTCTGAACTAGAATAACACGCTTACTTTCTGAGAAAACGCAGCCTCTCAGGATTTCTAACCTGTTCATTCAAAGAGTATGCTTCAAAAAGCTCAAACCCTGCTCCGCAACCCTTACATTGAACATATGGATGTTCGCGTCTTAACCCCACCCAAAAGCCTACATTAGCATTGCATTTTGGACAAATTTTGAAGCGTTCAGAAACGCTCTCGATTTCCTGTAAATTCACGTGTTCTCCAATCTCCATTTCATATTTGGCTTTCTCGGAATTTATCGATTTTGGTAAGGTTTTTTGGTTATTGTTGAGATAAAACAGTCTATTAGTTTTGAACATGCCTCCAATTGGCGATGCCTACGAAGACGCAATAACAAAACTCGGCGGAGAGAAATGTCGCGTCAGGTTTCTGCAAGAGTTATGGAGTTAGAGCGTGTTTTTGAATAAGTCCTCTGCGCTTGGTATTTGCAAATCTCTTGTGCTGGATTTTCCTGCAAGCGCTAAGGCTTCCTTTAGTCCCCTAAGAATGACAACGGGCGTTGCTTCTGTTGCCTGACCCATCAACAACTCGGCTGCGCAGGCTATCTCGTCCACCACTGCAATGTTCTTTACCTTCAGAAGCTGACCGAAAAGGTCTTTCTTGCCCCGATAATCTTTGAATGGTTTTATCCCAGCCAAGCCTATGGCGAAGTTTACTTGCCCGCGTCTAAATGGACGACTGTACGTATCGCATATAACCACTCCAATGTTTTTTCCTGTTAGTTCCTTGATTCTGGCATGATATTTTTCTGCTGAGGCATCGGGGTTTTCGGGCAGAAGCACAAAATTGTCCAGGCCTTTTATGTTTGATTTGTCGATTCCAGCGTTTATGCATACGAGTCCACGTTTGTCTTCAACAAGCAAGATGTCACGCGAGATCTTGAGAATTCTCTTCGTTTCTGCCAGAACGAGCTCGACGAATCTAGGGTTTTTTCCGATCGACTTTGCGATTTCTTCCGCCTTTCTGGAAGGGGTAATGTCTTTGAGTTTGAACACTCGGTTTTCTGCTTTTGAGAAAACTTTCTGTGCGATAACTATTATGTCGCCATCCTCGAATGCTATGCCGTTCTTTGTTGCAATTTCGATAGTTATCTCAGCTAGATCATCGCCGGAATTTATCAGTGGAAAGTCTTCGAGAGCGCATACCGTGAAGCTTTTCAAGGATTTTCTCCTCGCGATGTTTTAGATTGTTTGCTTACTTTGTTAAATCTCTTACCTAATTACTCATTTGTAGAAATCTAATCAGTACAGATTTTGAAGTTTGATCGTGGATTCATAATGCTTAAAGTAACTTTGACCAAAGGGATAGTCCAAGTTGGCTAAAGCAGCGGATGAGGAAGAATGGAAAAAAAGTTAAGATCGTTGACCATAGCGTTTGTCCTAGTTTTCAGTTCATGTTGCCTTATGAACGCAAAATTTGTGTCAGTTTCTACTGCAACATATGTTGAAGGAGCGATTACGCAGGACACTGTCTGGACCTTGGTAGACAATCCATTTGTAGTGTCCAAAGATGTTCGCATCTACCCGAACGCAACATTAACGATTGAACCTGGTGTAGAGGTCAAGTTCGGAGAAAACTTTTCAATAACTGTCTCAGGAAAGCTCATCGCAGATGGCACGAGCAAGGCGATAACTTTCACTTCCAACCGAGAAGATGCTTTGCCAGGAGACTGGAACTCGATTGTGTTTAATGGGACGCAGATGTCTACACTCAGAAATTGCTTCATAGCTTATGGAGATAACGGCATACTCGTGGAAAATGGTAATGTAGACATCGAAAACAGCAGGATAACACATTGTTTGCAGAGTGGAATAAACGTAACAAACAGTATAGTGACCATGAAAAACAACACAATAATTGAAAATGTCGCTAACGGTATTGGCATAACCGGAAGCGGGCAAGTTAATGTGCAAGAAAACGTGATAATCGATAATGAGAATGGTATACTAATAGCCGGATCGATGGCTAGTGGAGTTGACATAAGCCAAAACACAATTTCGGCAAATAGAGCCAATGGAATACTAGTTGGTCCAGCGGCGCACAATAATATTACAATTATTTATAACGCTATCTCATCGAATAATCACGGAATTCATGTTACGACTCAGGCAAGCACTAACATAACTGGCAATTCCGTCTCGTATAATGATGTTGGATTCCTTTATGACTCTGGAACACACGCTGTTCACCACAACGACATTTACAGCAACACGATAGGTGTAGATGTGTCATCTAATGTAACTCTTGTCGTGAATGCGGAGCAGAATTACTGGGGAGCTTCCAATGGGCCTTACCACGAATTCCTAAATCCAACAGGAAGTGGAAACCCGGTTGGTGGCAACGGATTGAATCTTGATTTTACATTCTTCTTAACAAGGCCTTTCGGCTATATCAACACTTTGCCTACCGCAGTGCTCTTTTGTGACAAGAGCAGAGTTTTGCCGAACCAAGAAGTTATGTTCTTTGCCACAAATTCAATCGATGAAGGCCATATTGATTGGTACAACTTTGACTTTGGAGACGGCAGAACAAGCGGCTGGACAACACTGTCCATTTTCACTCATAAATATTCTTCAGTAGGCAATCATAGCGCCAGAGTCACAGTCATGGATGATTTTGGTGCCACAAACCAAGATAACTGGATAGTTAATGTTCAAGCAGGTCTCTCTTCGCTTACCGTTGAAGTCAATATAAACACAGATAACTTCACGATTGGTGAAGGACAACAAGTTGCAGTATCGGCTTATGTGAGAGACTCTGTTGGATCGCTAGAAAATGTGAACGTTACAATGTTTGCAGTGAACGGTGGAAACTTCACTCGGTGGTTTGGGCTTACCAACTCATCAGGATATTTTGACACAGTGTTCACTGCTCCGGATATTGTTGAGCCGCGGAATGTTAGAGTAGTTGTTTCAGCCTCGAGAAGTGGATACGCGGACAACTCTGCGTACAAGTATCTTAGAGTTCTGCCGCAACTTTCAGTTCAGTTGAGCGCAAGTCCAGCAACAGTCAAATCAGAAGGCACCACCCAAATCACAGTTTACATCAGAAGCAACGATCAACAAATAAGCAATGCAAGCGTCACGCTTATGGCAAATGCAGGCAGGCTTTCCTCAGCAGCAGGAATTACTGGTTCAAATGGCGTGTTCACGGTGACGCTTGAAGCCCCACAAACGACAATGTCCACCAACGTCACAATTACAGCGAATGCCACAAAATTGGGATATGTTGGCAGTACAGGCCAATTCACATTAACTGTGGAGCCAAAAATACTTGGCATTCAGGTTTCAGTAGGGTCAACAACATTAGTCTCTGAAGCCAAAGCAACGGTCATAGTTCATGTTGAATATGAAACAGTACCGATTGAAGGCGCAGATGTCACAATAGCAGCGGAAAGCGGAAGTTTTAGTATAGACAATAAAATAACCGACACTAACGGAGATGCGAACTTCGAGTTTACCGCTCCAATTGCCAATGAGTCAAGCAGTATTATAGTTACGGTGAAAGCCACAAGCTCAGGATATGCAGAAAACCAGAATCAAATGATAATAATAGTCAACCCCAAGACTTTCAGAATCATGGTTTCAACGGCACTCAATACGACTCGAGCAGGAACTCAAGTTGATGTTACTGTTTACGTAGCCTGTGTTGAAGACTCCAAACCTGTTGCGGATGCACTTGTTACAATTTCGGCTAATGAAGGGAACTTCTCAGTTCCTGTCAAGACAACCAACGCAACCGGCAAGTGCGTTTTCATATTTACGACTCCTCAAACAACGGTTCAGATTCCGGTAACCATTACGGTCAACGTCGCTAGAAACGGTTACGCAAATGGGGCAAATCAGACAGCCTTGACCATAACACCACTGCCGGTTGCGCCTGCGGAAGGCGGCTGGCCAATAACAACTATTCTCCTAATTCTCATTCCAGTGATAATCGTTGTTGTGGTTGTCGTTTTGGTCAAGTTGAAAGTTATTGGAGTTTCTGTTGGCGAGGAGGAAGCCAACCGAACGTAATGTTTCGCAAGACGTAATATTTAATAGACCGTATACCTCAATATTAGGAGTACAGGAGAACAACAATGACACAAATACGCCTCAAAGGAACACTTGCAAAACTGAAGAAAATCAAGATCAAACTCAACATTGGGAAACACGAGCAAGTCGCCATACCCCCAGCACCACCAAAGCCAGTGCCACGCGGATTCAAAATCATGGAAAAGTATCCGCTCTACGAACCCTTCGCACATGTAGCCATAGCCCAAAGCCCAAAGACAGGCGAATACAAATACGTGCTAGACGAACTTCAGCTTGACCCTCTTGAAAGAGGCGTATACAATCGCATTCTGGAGATTCTGCTTGCAGAGATCGAATCGCCAAAGGAAGAGATTCTAGACCCCAGAAGATTCTTCGCGGAAGAAGCAAAGAAAATCGTGGACAAATACCGAATCAGCTTAGGTTGGCTACCCGATGTTTCATGGTACAAAATCCTTTATCATGCAGAGAGGGACCTTGTTGGTTTTGGCAGAATCGATCCATTGATGCGGGACCCGAACATTGAAGACATCTCCTGCGACGGAGTACAGAAATCCGTCTACGTCTGGCACAGAAACTACGAAAGCATCGAAACCAACATTGAATTCGAAAACGACGACGAACTCGATAACATGGTCGTAAAACTAGTGCACATGGCCGGAAAACATGTAAGTTCGGCCTTCCCGATCGTAGACGCTTCTCTGCCGGGCAAACATAGACTTGCAGTTTGTTATAGACGTGAAGTGACACCGTTCGGAACTGCCTTCACGATTAGGAAATTCAGAGAAGATCCCTACTCAATTGTGGATTTGATAAACATAGGCACGTTTTCAGAAGAGATGTCCGCGTACTTCTGGATGTGTCTCGAAAACAGAGCCTCAATTATGGTGCTCGGAGGAACGGCAGCAGGGAAAACTACTGCACTGAACGCGTTAGGTTGCTTAATCAGACCAGGCAGTAAAATAATCACAATAGAGGAAACAGCAGAACTCAACCTGCCCCTTGAGAACTGGATTTCTTTGATTGCCAGACAAAGCTATGGCTTAGGCGGAAGTAGCGTTGGCGAGGTTTCGCTTTTTGACCTTGTGAAAGCTACCATGAGACATCGCCCAGACATACTGGTCGTAGGCGAGGTCAGAGGACAAGAAGCCTATGTTCTCTTTCAGGCGTTGGCAACAGGCCACGGTGGCATGTGCACCATGCACGCCGAAAACCTGGACTCAGCAATCAAACGTTTGACGCAGAAACCCATGGAGATTGCGCCAGCTTATATTCCTTTGATGAACATTGTACTGTCGATCCAGAGAGTTCACCTAACGAAAGGCACAGAGAAGAAAGCCTATAGACGTGTGATGAACGTTAACGAGATCGCTGACTATGAGGATTACAGAGCCATCTTCAAATGGCATCCACCAAAAGACGAGCAAATTGCGACATTTGACAAGAGTGTTATGCTGTCATCAATTTCTGAACGTGTGGGTGTCAACAAGAAAGACTTAATTGATGAGATAGAACGGCGCAAGGTCGTCTTGCATTGGATGCGCGAACGAAACATACGTAGCTACAAGGATGTAGCTGCGATAATCGCGGAGTACTACGCAAGACCAAAGCAGATTTACGAGAAGGTAATTGCAGGGGAGGAGGTAAAACCACTTGCCGTTTCTAGAAACCCTTGAGGCATGGTCATTTAGGCTTTTCGGAAGAGTAGCTCCCTCCTTTCTGAAAAATGTATTCGAGTTCAAAGACAACCTAGAAAGAGCACGGATCAAGATATATCCCGAAACTTACGTTTCAATAATGTTCTTAGTGGCAACTTTGACCCTCCCAGCTTCAGCAATCTCGCTAATCATCGTGTACCTCTATGGATTTCTTCCCATAATATTCCTAGTACCGCTACCATTCTACGTAATGATAGGGTTCATGTTGATACCGATTTCCAGAGCTAGCGAAAGGTCAAGCCATCTGGAAAGGGAGATGCCGTTCGCGGCCGCCTACATCAGCGTTATGGCTTCTGGCGGCATAGCACCCTATACGAGTTTCAAGCGGTTGGCTGGCGTGGAAATGATGCCAGCCATGAGCGGAGAAGCAAAAGAGATAATAAAGGACGTAGAGATTTTCGGCATCGACCCTTTAACAGCTATCGAAATCGCCGCAAAGAAGAACCCTCTGGATGTCTTCAAAGACTTTCTAGCAGGTTATGCGTCAACCGTTATTATCGGTGGAGACATCGGACACTTCCTTGAGAGGAAAGCTGAAGATATCTTCAAGGTACGCGCATTACGTGTGAAGGCTGCGGCTGAACGGCTTGGAATGCTTCTGGAAACGTTCATCATCGTGATGGTTCTGATGTCCCTGTGCTTTTACATTCTGTTCAGTGTTGAGTCTATATATAGTACCGGCAGCATGTCCCTGTATTCAGGCATAATTCTCTATACGTATGGGTTTACGCCCGGGCTCTCTCTAATGTTCATCTATTTGGCACACAGTATGCAGCCCAAGACTCCTGTCGTGGAAATGCGGCCATACAAGGTGTTCGGACTATGCAGCATAATAGCAATAGTGCTTTTTCTGCTACTAACCGGCTTCATGGGCGCGATCGAGATTCCCTTCTTCAGCTCACTCAGAACAATAATCGATTTGCCAATAGCCATCGCCGTAGCCCTTTTTGTCGCAACAGCACCAGCGGCAGTGGTTCACAGCAAGCTATCGCGGAAAAGGGCAAGCACAGAAGCTGGCATCAACAGTTTTCTAAGAGACTTGACCGAAGTGAGGAAGACTGGTTTGTCTCCGGAGAAATGCATTGAGAGCCTTTCAAGACGTGACTATGGTAAGTTCTCCAAAGAGTTACGCAAGATCAGCTCGGAGATTTCTTGGGGAGTCCCGGTGAAGAAGGTGATCATGGATTTCGTTGGTAGAACGAAGAGCTGGATGACGCAGATCATCATGTTTCTGCTTGTCGAGACTATAGATGTCGGCGGAGGTACAATTGCAATGATTGAGTCGATTGCGAGGTTTAACAACCTGACCATGGATGTCGAGAAGGAGAAGAAGATGGCGGTCCGTCCCTACGTAATGATGCCTTACTTTGCAGCTATATTGCTCGTGGCGACGACAAGCATGATGATAGGCTTCACTTCAGGCACTCTAAACATGGTTCCTAGCACTACTGGCGCAGAGAAAGATTTGGGTCCGATGATATTGACCTTTACGACGTCGTGCATCTTCCACAGCTATCTGATTGGTGTGGTTGCTGGCAAGATTAGCGAAGAATCCGTGGCAGCAGGTTTCAAGCATGCCTCGGTACTCGTGATAATCGCGGTTGTGGCAGCAAAATTGGTGCCTATGTTCGTGAAGTTCGTTTAAGGGGGAGAAAAATGGGAAACAAAACGCGACATTGCAGTCTGCGAAAAGATAGGAAAGCTATTAGCCCAGCAATTTCCTCCGTCATCATGACAAGTTCTGTGGTAGTGCTGCTTCTAGTATCTATTGTATTTGCGAACAATTTTCTGGGTGCAAGAATGGCTGAAAACGAATACAGTGCGATAAAGCAATTCATGCAAACAATTGGACTCCAAGTTGATGACGTTGCATGGACTATAGGCCGTACACAGACAATGCGATATGCAAGCAAATACGGCGCCGTGAATTTTGAGACTGTGTGTCTAAACTACACCGTTTACTTGGATAAAGGCAACGGGTACGTGTATTTTTCGCACAACACAACAGGAGTACTATTGTTCAACATGCCAATAAGCAAATACTCCATAGCAAACAACTATCAACACCGCATTGTCCCTTCAGACCGCTCGTTTCTCCAAACAGGCACATCCGCCCCAGTAGCGCACGTATTTGAAATGGAAAAGATACCTATGGCGGATGGCAATTACCTCAGGGTTGTTGTTGCGCCGTCAATAAGAATGCTGAACTCGACGATAAGCAGTGGCGGGCTGACAAAAAACTATTACAAATTTTATCTTTGCGCTTTAAACGCAGGACTTAGGCCGTATTACTCGCAGTCTGTGACTCTTGCTGGCAATGGGGTGGCAGTCAAGACAGAAAGTGCGGTCAACAAGGTCAAAATCCACTTGAGTTTTCCGAAGGCAACTACCGGCTTCGACGACAGTTTCTTCAATTTTGACGGGGCGGATAAAGAAGTAGACGTTCCTGATGGCTCAATAATAGAAGTTTACACAGGTAAGGTGATTGTTTCCTTAGGACTTTACGCCTAGGGAAAACGGAGGACTCGGAGAAATGCCGCATATCACAATCGAGTACACTATTATGGTTCCTTTGCTCATATTACAGATTTTTCTTTTCCCTCTCGCAGCAGGGTTGCTTATGAACATATGGGTGGATTCACGGAGAGCTCTTGCATTGCAGGACTCAGCTAGCCATTTAGGAAGCACTGTACAGCAGTTGTACTTCTCTCTAAACCATGAAACCATTGGCAACGGAACAAGAATAACAAACAACCCAGGGGTGCCACCACTAATTGAGGACCACTACTTCACAGCAACGTCAGCAATACGAGCGGTTAGTGCACTGCCAAACTCTACGAAAATCTTAGCTTTGACATTGGCTCTGACAGGTACCCAAAACAAGGTAACGCTGTCAGTCATCCTAGGGCCCAATGCACAATGGCAGAATTCCACATACATGAGTAACTCTACACACGCAGCCGTAAGTGCGCAGAAATTTAATGGTGCTATTCTTCTGCGTTTCGGAGAATAGTTGGAGAAACGAAAATGACAGGTGCAACTATCGACCATCTCGTTTCAGTTACCGTTTTCCTAGCTGCAATAGTGCTTTTCATAGGGCTCTTCAATCAGACAATTCAGACAGCCATTATATATCAGCAACACAGATACTTGGCATCTAGATGTAGTGACATACTTGATACAATACTACTGAGTCCTGGCTACCCAATCAATTGGGGAAAGACTGACACTTATCCAACATTTTTTGGTTTGCAGGATCCTGAATTTACACAGTATAGAATCAGCCCCTATTCGCTCATGCGTCTGCAATCAGTGACAGGCACGCCGATTACCTATCCAAAAACGGGATTAACGTACAGTAATATTACAATGGGTTTTGGGAATTTTCTTCTGGTCCCTTACACCAAGGCAATTAACTATTCAGCAGCAACCAAGCTTTTGGGAGTCAATAACACTCTGGGATTCCAGCTAACCGTAACACCCATTATAACGGTTACCATAACAGAGACCCACGCATCAAATCCTTTAACGGCCAGTGTGAAAGTTTATGGACTGGGTTTTCCGCTCTCAAACGCCACAATAAGCTATTGCTTCCTCAAAGTCAAAGCAAGCCAGGGCAATACCCCATTGTACAGCAGCACTTTCGGAACAATTTTTGCTGACGACGAGGGAGAAGCAACAGTAAGCTTCCAGAACGTTGCTTCTGATGAATCCTATGTCTTGATAGCATACGCGCATCTGCAGGGGCTTGTGGGAATAGGCTATCACGAAAGAGTGACTTCGACTAAAAGATACGTCCTCCCGCTCATAGACAGTTTTGCGCAACGGCGAGTGATACTTGCACATAGTTACGATGTCCACTACGGTGGACCCCCAGAGTCTGCAGTATTCTTCAATGCGACCTTTGTCTTGTTAACAGAAGACTTCACTCTGCGCGAAATGCCAATGGAAAATTCGACAGGAAAAATCGGAAAAGTCAACTATGGAAACGGCCAGCCGTATGCGAATCTCACCATTCCAACATACAATCCTGGAATTCTGATAGCCACTTACAAAAGCAATAACGAGGACGGCATTGTTCTGATGCCTTGGGGAATGAGTACGATGGCCTTTCCTGTAACTTTCGGTGACAAACTGACTGACAAAGAATGGATTGTCACTAGCATCCGTCAAATCTTAGTAAATGGGATTGCATACCAAGCTAAGTTAGCCTTATGGAGTTTCAAAGGTTATTCGGTGGTTGGCTAGAATGATGCGCACAATAGAGATATTACTTGTAATCATAATAATTACGGGAGCCTTCATAATTGCTGCTTTCTTCGCAGTTTTGCCGTCTCCTCGACAAGTATCACCTCTAAACCTTAGACGCCTAGCTTTGACAACCTTGCAGACATTGGATGGGGACTACAGCATGAGCACGACAGTATTCAAGCCTACCGGAGACTCATCGTGGGCCAGCCTTCAAATAGCACTTTCAGCTTCTCTTCCACCCAACATTGTTTACAACTTTTCAGTTTACGAGGTCCAAAGCAATGGCAAACTTTTCAACCCAATAAAATCAATGTCAAATGCAAGAGACCTTGGGGTGGGCTCGGATTCGGCTTCTTACCTAACAGCTTCTTCTAACGTCTCTTTCTCCTCAACACCACAAAAGATAGGAGAAAGCGGAGGCGGAAGCACACTTTACATCTTAAATTGTAGCGACGCAAATGGCTGGTGGATCACAGGATATACGGCCCAGAAACTGGCAGGCGATTTGCGGATGCTTCTTTCGCCCTACTTCCAAGCAACAATAATGGTTCAGAATACTACCCAGCTTGGGCTTTTGCTAAACGGTACCAAGATAACGAGTTCTCCATATGAAAAGGTGGCAAGTGCGGTATTGATAAATACTTTCGGAGAGACGGTTCCAATACCTTCAGGATACTATCTCACCCAAGGAGCTCAAGATTCCTATGCAAAGTATTGTTATCTTCTTGGGCAAAGAGTTCGCCAGTACAATTGGACGTGGGCAAGCATAGTGGGTTGGCCACTGTACTATGTCAGCAACACTGTCGCTCTTTCTGGAAGCCAGAACGGCTGGGGCATATACGGAATGGTTATGGTTGGCAGTCCTGGTCTTCAGAGCTTCCTTCGGGGATTGGACAATCAAGCATATGCTTATGGCAACAGTCAAACAGGTAGCCCAGGTGTTGTTTACTTATCATCCGTAGCGAAATATTATTCCGACTACTACGGTATATTTCCATCAACATACTCCACAGCAACGCGAGCCTTGTCTACGTCAATACTTGGCACATATCATCTGAGTGTGTCAACTTGTATCTTTGACCAGACAGGCAATTGGATAGCAGGTGCAGTGTACAGGCACGCCGGAACTGGAGCCTTTCTATCACTCGGTCTAGCTAGAACGCCCGATGTGAGACTCACGGCAGTTGGTCTCCTGAGCGACTACAAACCTAGGCTTTATCGATCAGAATACACCGCTGCTGGCACCTCTAGGCTTGTGGTGTTGCAACTTGGACAAGTAGGAGGAGCGTAGAAGCTGAACAATAAGGGTCAGTTCTCAATAATCGCGGCCTTGTTCGTCGCTGTGATTCTAGTCGCAACTGTAATAGCTACCTATTCAACGATACGCACGAGCCTAATCCGAGATCAGCCCCAAGTCTTGAGCGCCATAGATGAGACGAACCTTGCAATAAAGCAGATACTTGGTTTCACTGCAGGCTACTATGGCTCAGTTCTAACAGTTACAGGAAACAACACGTACGCGAAAATACTTGCGCTAAAATACCTTGACAGCGGGGTACAAAACATAGCAAACATGCATCCACAATGGGGAACATCCTTCAAAACAATTGCTTGTCAGCTAAGCACGCAATGGTTCGCGAGCAGGAGCTCCAGCAGTGCAGACTTAAAGATGTCATACAATATAACCGGATTGGGAATCTACGGAGTGACCTACGAAACTTCATGCTTGCTCCGAACAAACATAATGAACACCACAGCAAACCAAGCCAGATTGAATGTGACCCAAGACAACGACGAGCCCATTATCCACCTAGGAAAGAAGAACTTTAAGTTTTATCAATACGCGACGAATGCAACATGGGCCAAAGTTAATCCCAGTACTGAACCAACATCCTTCGCAAATGGCACATACCTCATTGACATTCCATCTGGCGTCGACCCGTATTCTTACTTATTACAGATCGAAGACCCAAGGGGAATCATAATTGTAGCTTCATCCTTCAGCAAATATGTTTGCACTTTGGGCTGGAACGCCACATTCTATTCGTCGCTCCGTGGGGAGAATCTGATAGTTGAGCTTCTACAAAATGGGACAGCCAGATGGCTAGGACAGAGCCTAGGATTCACTACGCAAACAAAACCAATCCCACCGGTGCCAGTGAAATTGATTCGCTTAAACCAAACCGTAAATGGTATGAACCGGGAAGTCCCATTCCAATTGGAAGAATGGGGTTCTGAATATCGAACTCCAATCAGCATGGCAAGCAATTTGAGCGTTGTAAGCGGCAGAACCATGATCGTCTTCTTAACAAACGCAAACGTTTCACAAACAACACTGTGGTGGAGTGGAAATGACTCTGCGACCCAAACATGGTACGCATACAGAAATCAATATTTCACACAAGACGACCCGAGCAACGGGATCCTGACAAATGGTAAACTTCGACTCTCGCTCGATGGTAACAACTGGCTAACGTCGCAAGTTGGCACGTTTTCTGCCAAAGCAGATTTCATGCGCATCAACAGCAAAACGCCTACATATGGCTCAAACCTTGCTTATATCATTCATCATGGTGTGATCAGAGACGTAATACATCAAGAAGCAGAGTGGTCGGGCGGAATCACGAATTGCCCAAACGTCTACTCGCAACTTGTGATAACTCTTCCGGCTAACGCCACGTACTACACTTATCAGTTGCGCCTAATGTTCGTCCAATCACAGCAAAGTAGGAGCATAACAGGTCTGTGTCCAATCAAACTCTCAAGTACAATAGGGCAGCCGCAGACAGAAAACGGAACGTCAAGCGGCTACCCAATAGTCGTGAACGGCACAGGTCTGTTCTACAATTACTCTGCATCATATTGGAAGCATCACTGGAGTCAAATGATCTCGGGAACAAAGGGATTTGGAATAATGTTCACAGATGACGCTAACAGAAAACTTTACGCTTTCGACCCAATCGCGGCGAAGACGGGTGCTCTCAAAGCTAACGCTACAGATCGAACAATCCAATTATTGCCGGTCGAAAGGGCACCGACACCGTTCACGTATGCGTTGGATGTGATCTGGTATGGCGCCGTGCTGACTTTTGATGGAAACACGCCGGTCTACAAGCAAGCAGGCGCTACCAAGACGGGTCTTTGGATAACGGTAGAGTATCCGCCGACGATTGCTGTTACCACACAGAGCTAAATTCGGAGAGTGTTTGATTGTGGGCTATTTGGAATGTATATTTAGAGTTCATACAAGTTAAATAAGTAATCCAAGGATTCCATACGTAACAAAAGGTGAACCCATGCAATCGAGAAAAATGTTGAAATCACGAAAAGCCATATCGCCGATACTTGCCACACTACTCTTGATAGTTATAGCAGTCGCTGCCATAGTCGTCACGTACGCGTGGATAATGACTTACATGGGCAACGCAGAACAACAGGCCGGAATAATGCTGTATAAGTCGAACGTAAACTTCCACGAGCAAGACGGCACCAAGAAAATAGCCATTGACGTAGGAAACTCGGGAAAATCAAACACGCAACTAATAAGAGTTTACGTCGGAACATCAACCACCAACAAGACGGAGCAGACAACAACTCCGTCACTTCCAATAATGCTTTCTGGCGAATCAACTGCGACCGTCACTGTGAACTACGACTGGACCGCAGGAGCAACGTATCACTTCAGAATTATCGCCGCATCAGGACAATCTCTTGACTTTCCAGAACAAGCACCCGCCTAGACGATTATTCATCAACAACTCCTTCTTGATCCGCAGATCTCCTTTGGAGAGTATCTAAACTATTAAATAGGGAATCGAGGAACAGCTGCGATACTGTTTGCGGTGCGTCACGTGCAGGAAATATTTGAAGCGTCAAGAATGGTCGTAGCTTTAGTTTTTTTGTTCCACGCCTCTTGGCTTGACTATAAAACACGAGAAGTAAGCAATGTCGTCTGGATCATTTTTGCACCAGTTGCATTTGCACTGACGTTCATTGAGTTATACCTTTACGACTTTTCCCAAATATCCTTGTACGGACTTTGTTTTGGTCTAACCGCAGTCTTCTCGATAGCCCTTTTCTACTCAGGGGGGTTCGGAGGTGCAGACTCCAAAGCCCTGATGTGCTTAGCATTGGCTCTACCTTTTTACCCTCAAAAACCATTCGCACCTATAATTGGAGAAAACTCGCCAATTTCTCAAACGTTTTTTCCAATCACCGTGTTCAGCAACTCTGTTCTGTTTGCCGCGGCTTCTGCAGTCTTTATGCTTGCATACAACGTGATTTGGCACGCAAAAAAAAGAGAAAATATATTTGAAGGAACCCACCGAACCGAGTCTTTCTGGAAGAAAATTCTAGTGCTAATAACCGGCTACAAGATGCCCATCGCCAAACTGAAGGAAAAATGGCACATCTACCCTCTTGAAGACATCGAAGAAAACACTGAAGGCCAACTCAAGCGAAAGCTTATCATCTTACCGAAAGACGAAGGCCGAGACGAAATAATCAAAAGACTTGACACGGCAATCAATGCTGGAGAAATTCAAGAAAAAATCTGGGCGACTCCCGGCCTGCCTATGCTCATTTTCGTCACGGCAGGATTAGTCACAGCTTTATTGCTTGGCGACATCGTCTGGACTTGCATCCGACTTTTGCTAAGATAAAAAAAGCATGAGAACTAGAGGATACTCGATTTTCGCCTAGAAATCAGAAAACCTGCAATCACCATAAAAGCGGATGAAACGCCGATCAAGGGGAAGACATAGATCCGATATGGATAGTTGACGACAGCTGTCATTGCTGCTTTTTCGTAGGAATAACAAACTCCGCTTGCGATGTACATGGCGATTGAAAGAAGAAGCAAAGAAATCTCCAGTTTGAACTTCAACTACATTCCTCGTCAAAGGCAAAGCGCATTTCCATGAACCTTTACGGTACTAGTCCAGACATACTAAAATAGTTTGTGAAACAATGTTACTGCGGACGAGAGCCTTTTATGCTAGGTGACCGAAATTTGCATCGCGAATGCCTCGCAGAGCTCCAGAAATTCCTGAAAACCGAAACTAGTGAATTCAGCGTGGTTGTAATGCCGGACTTCTTCCTCGACCGCCTGATAAGCTTGGACATTGACGCAAAAACACTCTACAACAGCATCGGTCGCGTCGCAAAAAAGAAGGGCGGCAGTATAGATGGCATAAAGCAAACAGAGCTCAGAGGGGGAAACGCCGTAAATACGGCTTCAGCTCTCGCGGCTTTGGGCGCAAGAGTTACGCCTATAATATGTACAGACAAGCTTGGACTTCAACTAATCAAATACTACCTGCGCTCAAAAAAAGCCGATCTTTCTCATATCAAGGTGTTCAAAGAGGCTTCGGTAACCACCGCCTTAGAGCTAGAGGCTGAAAGCGGAAAAGTTAACATCATGCTAAGAGATGTAGGCGCGTTGACTGATTTTGGACCAGACAACTTGAATAACAAGGATTTTGAAGCGATCGAAAATGCGGACTACGTTTGCGTTTTCAACTGGGCTGGAACCAGGCGTTTTGGAACAGAACTAGCCAAAATTGTTTTCCACCGAACCAAGGCAAAGGGGAAGGGCAAGACTTACTACGATACCGCAGATCCCACGCCTAACCGAGAAAAACTTCCAGCCTTGATGCAGAATGTCTTGCTGTCTAAGGATGCAGACATTCTGAGCATCAATGAAAATGAAGCGGTCTGCTACGCAAAACAGCTGAACTATGAACCTGAAGAAATGAATAAAGGCAAGTTTGACGAATTGGTGATGGAATCAGCAAGAATTCTGGCGCGTCATCTTCAAGCAAGAGTTGACTTGCATACTACGAGCTTTTCGGCAACTTTCACCAAGAAAGGCGAGACCGTGATTCCTGTTTTTCGCGTTTCAGTATTGAGAGCGACTGGCGCGGGTGACGCGTGGAATGCCGGAAACATATTGGGAGACGCATGTGAGCTTCCAGATGAACAGAGGTTAGCGTTGGCGAATGCTGTTGCAGCCTACTACGTTTCTGACCCGGCTGGGATGCATCCTACTAGAAAGCAGTTGATAGAGTTCTGTTCGAGGCTGCAACGCAAATCGGCGGAATAGAGTTTGAAAGTTATTTAAACTTATTCGCATTCTTAACCATGGAGACAATTAAACTGGTTGAGGATGCAGAAATATGAAGGCGGTTATCCTGGCTGCAGGTAAAGGTGTCAGACTTCAACCGATTACGTTGACTCGGCCGAAGCATCTGATAAAAATTGGCGGAAAACCGATATTGGAACACTGTTTGGATGCGGTGAAGAAATGCGGCATAGAAGATGTTTTGATTGTCACTCATTACATGGGTGAGACTATTCGCGACTATTTCGGCGATGGAAAGAATTTTGGCTTGCGAATTGAGTATGTGGAGCAGAAAGAGGCGCTTGGCACCGGTAACGCGGTAAGCGTTGCCGAGCCTTATGTAAGTGGAGATTTTCTGGTTGTCTACGGTGACTTGTTGTTCACAGCTGAAGCAGTCAAAAACGTTATGAATCTGCACAGAAAAGAGAAACCTGCTGCAACGATGGCAGTCGTCCCAGTCGACGCGCCGGAAAATTATGGGATCTTGGAGCTTGAAGACGAAAAAAGAGTCAAACGTATAGTCGAAAAGCCGAAACGGGAAGAAGCACCGACGAACTTGGCTAACGCGGGCATCTACGTTTTCACGCCGGAAATCTTTGCTAAAATTAAGGAAACACCAGCCTCAACCAGAGGCGAATGGGAGATTCCAGACGCCCTTTTACTGTTAATCAAAGATGGAAAAACGGTCTTAGCGATGAAGATTGCGCGTGAAGACTGGCTGGACATGGGCAGACCTTGGGATCTGCTAGAAGCGAACCGTTGGGCGTTGACGAAAATGAACCACAAAGTTTGCGGTCTTGTTGAAGACGGCGCACATTTGGTCGGACCTGTGACTGTGGCGGAGAGCGCGCGAATACGTTCTGGAGCTTACATTGAAGGCCCAGCATTCATAGACGCAGATAGTGACATAGGACCTAACTGTTATATTCGTCCATACACCAGCATAGGCAAGAAAACGAGGGTTGGAAACGCTTGCGAAATCAAAGAGAGCATAATCATGGATAATGCGCATGTTGGGCATTTGTCGTATATTGGCGACAGCATTCTGGGAGAGAAGTGCAATCTGGGCGCGGGCACGATTATGGCTAATTACAGATTTGATGCGGGATCAGTGAAGATGATGGTCAAGGACACGGTTGTGGACAGCGGGAGGAAGAAACTTGGGGCAGTTTTAGGCGACAGCGTGAAGACTGGGATTAATGCTCTTTTCATGCCCGGCGTCAAGGTTGGGAATGGTAGTTGGGTGGGTTCGAACGTTGTTGTTGAGCGGGATTTGCCTTCTAATAGTGTCACATTGCTGAAGCAGGACTTGGAAAAGTCACAGTTGAACCGTTAATCGTTACAGAATTGCGAAAACGTTAAAAGGAGTTCGAAATTTTCTTCTAGTGATGCCAGATGAAAGAAGAAAAACAGTTGAAACTTTTAAGAGAGTTGATTCGAAATTCTAGGAGAAGTGACAGAGAACTGGCCAAGGCTATTTCAGCTTCGCAGCCGACCGTGACAAGAAACAGGAAGCTTTTGACGGATTACATTCGGAGCTACACGATTGTTCCGGAGTTCAGCAAGATTGGCTACGAGATTCTGGCTTTGACTTTTGCGAAGGCTAAGACGTACAGGAGAGAAGAAGTGGAGGCAAAGATGGAGTTTGCGGTTAAATGGACTATGTCGCATCCCAACATTGTTTTTGCGTCTGATGGCGAAGGCATAAGCAAGGATGTTGTGGTAATTTCGCTTCATGAGAATTATTCGAAGTATGCAGATTATATGCGGGAGTATTCTGTGAATTTTGCAGATTTATTGAGCGACATTCAGTCATTCATCATCAGCTTGAAGACGGGGATAATCTTTAAGCCGTTTGACCTAAAGTACCTGGCTGATGATCTTGAAAGTATTCATTTGACTGAATGATTGCCTTCTCATTTTTGTTAACTCCTAAATAGTGGTTCTGCATCTCGTGTAGGGTAGAATGGAGGTTAAATGGAATGTCAGTTGCGCAGAGAAGATTTTTCACCGAGGTTGCGGCGTTAGTGGATAGAACCGTGATTGTTGTGACTACAACTGGGAAGACTCTCAGCGGCACGTTGATTGGTATTAATCCTGATAATCTGAGCTTGTGTTTGGCTGAAGCTAAAGACGAAGAGAAAAAAGTGTTTCACAGGGTTATTCTTAACGGAAGTGTTGTCGCGCAGGTTTTCGGCGTGGAGAAGCCGTTCGACTTGAAGGCTTTGGCGGATCGCTTGGAAAAGGTATTCCCAACTATGGTCAGGTTGTATGAGGATAAGGGTTTCATCTGGGTCATGGATAAGGTCAAAATCACTGAGAAAGGCGTTGTGGAAGGTTCAGGTCCGGCTGCAGAACGTGTACAGAAAGTCTACGAGCAATTTATCAGCGCTTTCAAGGGCTAGATCGACCAGCGGAACTGTTGCTCCTCTTTCTTCTTTTCTTCAACCGCGGTAGTTATCAAACCGAAGGATTCGAGAATTTTCTTGGTTTCCACGGTTGATTCTTCGAGCCGCGACAGGTCTACTTGCATGTTTAACAGCTTACCCAGCATCAATAGTGCTTGGCGGGCGGCGTTTGTGTCCGGCTGGGTGCCCAGCGTTTCGACCAACAATGATAAACCTTTGACTTCTCTAAGGCCGCAAATGCCTATGAGCAGGCCGGCGATTCCGTATACTTGGCCAACCATTATTTTTACCCCTAGGTTCAAAGCTTCTGTAACAGTTTCCTTATCTGAGCCGCAGGCGTAGATCTGCGGAGTAGCTGGAACCTCTTCCTGTCGGAATCCGCCGAGGGTTATTGCGTAACGGCAGCCTAGCTCCTTGACGATTTCCAGTACTTTCTCACATAGTTCGTACTGTCCGAAGGTGGTTAGTGCCTGAGTGTTGCCGTACCAGAGGATTAGGTCGCGGCCGCCTGTCTGGCTTTTATGATAATAGAGTTCGCTGGTCGGAGCCCGTGTGCCTCCGGTTTCGGTTGTGACGGCGAGGTCTTGAAAGGCGGAGGAAAATATGCTTACGAAGCGTTTGGCTTTCAACTCGCGGATCAAATGCAATGTAGCGATGTTAGCCACGAAGCCTATACCCGGCAAGCCTTCAATGAGAACTGGGTTATTTAGTTCGGGTTTTTCCTGTACGTCGACGATGCAAACCATGAGCTGGGCCCTCTTATTTTAGGGTAGTAGAAAGAAAAAGGTGATATAAGGCTGTTTGTCGGGAGGCGATTGGGTGCTACTGGAAGGCTATGAATTGGGTTCTTTCTAGGTCTTTTAGGTATTTTAGTATGCGTTCGGTGTTGGTTGGGGTGTATTCGGCGCTGACGTGTCTGGCGATTTCATAAGCGCTTCGTTCGCCGTTCATGAAGTTGAGGATTTCTGCCATCTTCTTTCCGAATTCGGGGTCTTTGTCTTCGACTTCCGTGTACCACTCGTATTCTTTCTCGCCTAATGCTTTTTTGAATGTATCCATGCTGAGGGTGCCTTTGAATCTGCGTTTCGGTTTGAGGCTTTTGACTTCCTTTTCGGCTTTGGCTTCCTCTAGCTTCGGGATCTTTAACTTTTGGGTTTTGGCAAGGTATTCTGTAGCTTGTTTGAGTCTTTCGGTTTCTTTCTGCGCGAGCGTGGTTAGGTCTTGGCAGTGTTGCTCGATGATTCGGGCAAGGGTTGGGATTTTGGCGAGACGCTTGACGGATCGGGCAGCTTCAGTCTCCCGCCACAGGACATGCCCCAGCTTGTCTTTGCTGTCTCGGATAATTTTGGCGATTTCTTCGGGTTTATCCTTGTTTTTTAGGATGGCATCTATGGTTTCGGTTGTGGTTTGTGCAATGCGGGATTTGGCTTTGGCGGTTGTGAGCATTGCGATTTGGAAGGCAGTTTCGGCGTCAGCGTTTGCGAGGGTTAGCGCGGCGACGGTGGTTATCCAGCCGACGCGTTTGAGGCTGTCTTCGCTGACTTTGTCGATGGTGTCTTCGCTCGTGTGATAGTAGAGGTCTGGCCATTGCAGGAGCATGACGCATGGAACGTGTATTGTGGCTTCGGTGAATTCGGCGTGATCACTTCCACCGCTGAAAGCTTGTGTGCGGTAACGAAACGTGCTACCTGAGCCGAAGTGCGTGGTCGGGTCGAAGGTGTCGACTGATTGTTCGATGAGACTGTAGACAAAATCGTTCAGGTAAGAAGGACAGCTATCTGGTGTACGATCCAGGGTAAGGGTTGATTTACATAGTTCTTGGTTTTGGCCGACCATGTCTAGGTTTACGCCTGCCACTAGGCGTTTTTTCAATTCTGGATGTTTGGACAGGTAAGCTACAGTGCCCAGAGTTTCGGGAACCCAGATGAATCGTATGGTACGAGCAGGGGTTGAGATTTTGCGTTGTGCGATGAGCGTTTTGATGGTGCGCGCAATTTCCAGAAGGAGACCACTTCCGGAGGCATTGTCGTTTGCGCTGGGCTTTGGATGACAAAGGTGTGCTACTAGGAAGATTTCCTCTTGAGGCTTGATCTTGCCCGGTATGGTTGCGGTTATTATTTCTGCGTGGCCAGCGAAGAGTTTGGCGTCTACTTCTGCGTGGAGCCTGACAGATTTGCCGCCTTTCAGCAAGGCTCGCAGAGCGTTGCCTTGTCGTTTGCTGAGGCTGAAACCAAATGTAACTTTTGGGAGTTCTTCGGCTGTGGGCCATATGGCTTGATAGGCGTGGGCGTCAGGGATATCGAGACTTTCGCGGACGTTGGGCATTTCGTAGGTTATGGCGTCGGTTATGACGCCTGCGGCACCACATTTGTAGACAGCTTGAGCGTGAACTAGTTTGGCTCGACCAGTGGCTAGAACGAACTTGTCTTTTACGTCTTTGCCCTCATAGTCTTTGGGTTTGGTTCCTGCGCCGACATCAATCAGCTCGGCGGTTATGCCCTTAGACGGGGTAGCATTACTAAAAGTATGCAAGCTTTGGGGACAATCTTCGTAAATGCAGAGCAGCTTCTCCTCAGGCTCGACCAAGCGGAGTTCGGCGTTCTTTACGGTCCAGCCAATCGGACTAGTGTAAGTCCAGTATTTGCTTTTGCCATCAGCTGGAAACTGTTCGATAATCGCGTCCTTCAAACCCAGTTTCTGAAGTTCGGTTTTGACGTGTTCGGCAGCTTCATGAAACATGGAAGAACCTTGAATACGGTGAAAACGAGAAATTTGGCTTACAAAGGATTTAGCGATGCTTCCAGAAAGCTCGTCTTTAACAAGTTTTTTTAGAACCATTGCTGATTCACGAACCTTTATACTAGTTGGTGTTAACTGATAAAAGATTTTAGTGTCCTTTGCTAGGTAGAGGTATATGCAGGCTTTTGAGACGAAAGAAAAGGATTTGCTTTCGCGAATTGGAAAGCTCAGAACGAAGACTTGCGTAGTTGAGACTCCGCTTCTTTTTCCAGTAATAAGCCCTGTCTCGCAACTTGTTTCACCCAGAAAGATTAAGGAAGTATTCGGTTTTGACGCTCTGATAACGAACGCGTACATTATGAAACAGCGTTTCAAAAATCAGCCAACAGGGAATGGCTTACACAAGTTACTTGATTATGACGGAGCTGTAATGACTGATTCTGGGGCTTACCAGATCCTTGTTTACGGTGACGTACAGACCAGCCCAGAAGAAATCGTTCGTTATCAAGAGCAGATAGGTTCAGATATTGCAACCATTTTGGACATTCCAACCGGTTGGAAGGTTTCAGAGGAAGACGCGCAAAAAACAGTCAAGGAAACGTTGAATCGGGCTAAACAGTTCTTCAAAGTAAAAACGCGTGACGACATTCTCTGGGTCGGTCCGGTTCAGGGCGGCAAGTACCTTAATTTTGTGGCTCATTCGGCCAGAGAGATGAGTAAGCTACCTTTCCAGATTCACGCTTTAGGCAGTCCGACAGAGGTGATGGAGCGCTATCGTTTCGATGTGCTCATGGACATGATTATGACGGCGAAGATGAATCTACCGCCGGACAGGCCGCTTCACCTGTTCGGTGCTGGTCACCCGTTCATGTTCTCTCTGGCGGTGGCTTTGGGTTGCGACCTATTCGACAGCGCTGCCTACGCGCTCTACGCCAAGGAAGACAGGTACATGACCGAAACCGGCACGGCCAGACTGAACGAACTTGAATACTTCCCATGCACATGCCCAAAATGCACCAAAACAACGCCTAAACAGGTAATCGAACTGTCAGCAAAAGAAAAAGAGGCTTTTCTCGCTGAGCACAACTTGTACGTGTGCGCGGCCGAGATCAGGCGCATTAAACAGGCTATCAAGGACGGACGGCTCTGGGAGCTTGTTCAGCAGCGAGTCCACAGTCATCCCGCGTTATACACGGCTTTCAGGAAGCTGAAGCAATATGAGGATTTCATTGAGAAGCACAGTCCAGCCGTCAAGAACAGCGGCCTGTTCTACTTCAGCCACAATGACCTAGTCCGACCCGAAATCGTCCACTACCGCAGAACCCTGAAAGAAAGATACACCAAACCCAAACAAGCAAAAACGCTTCTGCTCTTTCCGCAGACACGGAGCAAACCATTCAGCAAATCCACGGAATACAAGCAAATAAGAAAAGCACTCAGAAAACACGCTGACACTGTCCACACGTGCTTTTACGCGGCGCCCTTCGGAGTAATACCCATTGAACTGGACGAAGTTTACCCGCTCAGCCAACACGAAACCGCCACGCCACCTGACAGCGAAACAATCCAGTACGTAGCCAGCCAAGTCGCAGACTACATCAACCGCACAGACTACAGGAAAGTCATACTCCTGAACGACTCGCAGAACTGGAGCAATGCCATACAAAGCACGGCTAGGAGAGTCTGCAAGCAGAAAAACATGACCATCAAACTACTTAGTAACACAAGAGACCTGCAGATAGCATTAAAATCTAGCATCTGACTTACCCCTAAAGGAAGGCTCCACATATAAGGAAGGGGTAAACACTCGGAGAGGGCCTCCGAAAACCTTTGGAGGTCTAGTTGTTGGCTATTTTCAGCGTCAATAGGTTGCCCTGCAAAAAACTAGATAAGAGTACTCAATTTAGCAGTAGGAAAGGCCATGATTTGAGACTTTTCTGCAAAAAGAGTGAAATGGTTGGAAAAGAAGTGTTTGCTTTTTTACTTCTTTTCGAGTTGTTTTCTCATTTCTTCATACGTGGATTTTATATCTTCGACTGAAGCCTCGTCTTCCAATGTTGTCGTGTCACCTAAGGCTGCTCCAAGTAGCACTGCCTTCAGCAGTCTCCTCATGATTTTGCCACTGCGCGTCTTCGGCAATTTGTTGACAATCACGATTGCATCGGGTGTAGCTATGGGGCCAATAGTGTTTCTGATGTGCTTAACCAGCTCTCCGCGGAGCTCATCTGACGGCGTGAACCCTGTTCTCAATGTGACGAACGCAACTGGCACTTCGCCTTTGACAGCGTCTTCCTTGCCCATCACCGCAGCCTCTGAAACGGCCGGATGCGACACCAATGCGCTTTCAAGCTCAACCGTGCCAATTCTGTGGCCAGCAACTTTCAAGACTTCGTCTGCTCTTCCCAGTAGCCAGAAGTATCCATCTGGATCCTGAACCGAATAATCTCCTGTGTAGTAAGTGCCTGGCCATCTTCCAAAGTACGTCTGCTTGAACCTTTCAGCGTCCTTCCACAGCGTCATCAGCATTCCCGGCCACGGTGTCCTAATAACGAGGAAGCCCTTGGTTCCTGCTGGCACCTGTTGTCCCTTCTCGTCCCAGACTTCTGCAAGTATGCTCGGAAGCGGATTTGTTGCAGAACCAGGCTTCAGCGGCACAAGCTCCAAACCGTACAGTGGCGCAATCATGAAGCCGCCTGTTTCGGTTTGCCACCAAGTGTCGATAATTGGCAATGTCTCTCTTCCGATAACGCGGTAGTACCACTTCCACGCTTCAGGGTTAATCGGTTCACCGACCGTTCCAAGCAAGCGGAGCGAGCTTATATCATGCTTCTTCACCCAGTCTTCACCGAATTTCATGAACATCCTGATTGCTGTCGGAGTCGTGTAAAGTATCGTGACGCCGTGTCTTTCGATTATGTCCCACCATCGGTCGTTCGCCGGATAATCAGGCGTGCCCTCGAAAATCAGCGAGGTAATGCCCATCGTCAAAGGCGCATAAACGTTATACGTGTGTCCAGTGATCCAGCCGACGTCTGCAGTGCACCACCAAATGTCTTTCTCGTTCGGGTTGAAGCCCCACTTCAGCGTCCAATAAGCCCAGACCAAGTACCCGCCCGTGCCATGCTGAACGCCCTTAGGTTTTCCGGTCGTACCCGAAGTATAGAGTATAAACACTGCGTCAGTCGACTCCATCGGTTCAGGCTCAACATAGGCGTTAGCCTCAACCTTCCCCAAAGCCTCATGATAATAGACATCTCGGCCTTCCTGCATCGGAACCTGCTGGCCAGTCCGCTTGACCACGATGACTTTCTCGATGGTTGGAGTATTTACTAATGCACGATCAGCCGTGTCCTTCAATGTAACAGTCTTTCCTCTTCTGTAAGCTCCGTCAGCAGTGACCAATATCTTGGCTTCGCAGTCGTTTATCCTATCTGCTAATGCTTCTGCGCTGAACCCAGAGAACACGACAGTGTGAACCCCGCCAAGACGCACAATAGCGAGCAGCGTGATCGGCAATTCGGGAACCATTGGCAAGTAGACGGCAACTCGGTCGCCCTTCTTCAGGCCTAGGTTCTTCATGACCTTAGCGAGCTTGTTGACTTCGCGGTAAAGCTGATAATACGTGTAGGTTCGGACTTCACCGAGACCTTCACCTTCCCAAATATAAGCGAGTTGATTCTTCTTCGACGTCCCCAAATGCCTGTCCAAAGCGTTGTAGCTGATGTTCAGTTTTCCGCCCGGGAACCAC
>Ga0315277_10002567_pt1 | contig 25213 bp, 24 predicted proteins | sample YL17G05_15_MG_FD_203695 | JGI IMG/M metagenome (GOLD analysis project Ga0315277, IMG submission 203695) | Sediment microbial communities from Yellowstone Lake, YNP, Wyoming, USA - YL17G05_15 | ecosystem: Environmental > Aquatic > Freshwater > Lake > Sediment | place: USA: Wyoming | collected... | reverse complement strand
CGGATGCGCGCCGCGGGCGACGGCGAGCTTCACCGCAAACTCGTACCGAAAGATTGGCAGCGCCGCAGCCGGGATGCCGACCCCTTCCAGTTCTTCCATATCAAAGTAATGATCCGGCGCCGTGGCATGGCTAAAGGAGATCTCCTCCGGCGTGTTGCGCCAGCGGTCCGCCTCGCCGGAGAGGAAGGCGATGCGCTCCTGCGCGTCGGGCGTGCGGACGAACGCCGGAAAATCCGCGGGCAGCGACGCGAGGGCAAGCTGGTTCACAACGCGGTGGCCGTCATAGTCCCAGGCGCGGACGCTGGCGGTGGCGACGAACAGGAACGCGGTGAAAAAGGCGGCGAGGCGGTACATTTGCATGTTCAACGTATTGCTGCCGGCACTTTAGAACGCCGCCTGTCAAAAGCAAAACCTGAAATCGAAGCGCACAAAATGCGTGTGCATTCCTGCGCAATCGTGGTTCAATCCGCCGCGTGAAGATCATCAGCGACGAGCGCTGCACGTCTTACTTTGCGCCGGGCCATCCGGAGCGGCCCCAGCGAATTTCGGCCACGGTCGAAAAGTTGCGGGCGCAGAAGGAACTGCCCATCGTCTGGGCCAAACCGGGCGACGCGCCGTCCGAGGCCATCCTGCGCGCACACACCCGGCAGCACGTGGCGCGGCTGGACGTGCCGGAGGATTTCGACGCCGACACGGCTTGGCATCCAAACATCACCGATCACGCGCGGCGCTCGGTCGGCGCGGCGCTGGAAGCGCTCAAAGCCGCCCGCGCCGGCGAAACGGTTTTCAGCCTCATGCGCCCGCCCGGCCATCACGCCACGAAGAACCGCGCGATGGGCTTCTGTTACCTGAACAACATCGCCATCGGGGCGCTCGAAGCGCTGGCCATCGGCGTGAAGCGCGTGGCGATTTATGACTTCGACGTGCACCACGGCAACGGCACGGAGGACATCCTGCTGGACAAACCGGGCGCGGCATTTTTCTCGATTCATCAGTATCCGTGTTACCCCGGCACAGGCACGGCGCATCGCGGCGAGAATTGTTTCAATTACCCAGTCGCGCCCTATACGCCGCGCGAGGACTACCGCAAGACCTTGCAGGCGGCGCTCGACGCGTTGAAAAAGTTCAAGCCCAACCTCGTGCTCGTTTCCGCCGGATTCGACGCCTACGCGCGCGACTCGATTGCGCAAGAAACGCTGGAGACGGAAGATTTCCACTGGCTGGGCGAGAGCATCCGCAAACTCGCCGTGCCGACCGCCAGCTTGCTGGAAGGTGGCTACAGCAGCGATCTGCCGGAACTGATTTTCGCCTACCTCAAGGGCCTGAACGGGAAGTGAGTCGCGGAAGCTTGGACGATGGCGAAGCGCGGCATTCCAACACCCGAAAGCGCTGAGTTTGGTGGTCTTCCGCTCGCGCTGCACGGCGGAGGAAGATTCGTCTTGTCACGCAAGGATTTCGTTCCGGCTTACGTCGCGGCCTTCGAGCAGGGGATGCTTCAGGCGAAAGTGAAAACCGCATTGCAACTCCTGCGCGAATGCCGGCTGTGTCCGCGGGATTGCGGTGTCAACCGCGCCGAAAACCAGGTTGGCATTTGCCGCACCGGCCGCTGTGCGCGCGTGTCCAGCGCCTTTCCGCATCACGGCGAGGAGGATTGCCTGCGCGGCTGGCGCGGTTCGGGCACGATTTTCCTTTCGTGGTGCAATCTCCAGTGCGTGTTCTGCCAGAACGCCGAGATCAGCCAACAAGGCGAGGGACAGGACGTAAGCGCCGAGGACCTGGCAGCGCTGATGTTGCGCTTGCAAGCGGCCGGTTGTCACAACATCAACTTCGTCACGCCGGAACATGTCGTGCCGCAAATCCTCGAAGCCCTGCCGCTGGCGGTGGAGGGCGGTTTGCGCCTGCCGCTGGTCTATAACACCGGCGCTTACGACAGCCTCGAAAGCCTGCGACTCATGGACGGCTTGGTGGACATCTACATGCCGGACTTCAAGTTCTGGAGCGGGGACCGCAGCGCCCGTTACCTGCACGCGCGGGATTATCCGGCGGCCGCGCGGGCGGCGATTGCGGAGATGCACCGGCAGATCGGCCCGTTGCGCGTGGACGAGCAGGGCGTGGCTCTGCGCGGCGTGCTCGTGCGCCATCTCGTGATGCCGGGCCTGCTCGACGAAACCCGCGAAATCATGCGGTGGCTGGCCGCGGAAGTCTCGCGCGACACTTACGTGAACCTCATGGACCAATACCGTCCGGCGTGGAAGGTCGGCCTTGAGGGGCGCTACGCCGAAATCAACCGCACTCTGTCGCCGCGCGAGTTCGGCGAGGCAGGGGACGCGGCCCGCGCGGCCGGCTTGTGGCGATTTGACAGCCGTTGGAAGTGACGCAACCTTGCCGGCTCAAAAGTGGTCAGCCAAGCAAGACATGGCTTGCGGAACCGACGGGCATTGAGTAACGATGACACTTCGCAACGACGGGTGGTGAGGAGAGATCGTTGCACCCTTGGGTTTCTGCCCTGACGCGCCGCGGGACTTTTTGAAAGGAATTTGACGCGCGTCAGATTACTGGTGTGGAAGCACGGGCAAGATGCGCGGGCGTCTTGCTCGGACGGTGGTGGACGAAGAATTGAGATGTCAGCGATCTTCCCAAAGTGGACCAACCGCCTGCCGCTGATGATCCTGACGGGGCTGTTCCTCGTCGGCGGCGGCGGCGTGGCGGGCGTGTGGTATTACTTCACGCCCAAGTACACCCGCGTCGGCTACCAGCCCATCCAACCGGCGCTGTTCTCGCACGCGGTCCACGTGACTCAGCTCGGCATGGACTGCCGCTATTGCCACAGCGACGTGGAGAAAGCGTGGTTCTCGAACGTCCCGTCCAGCACGACGTGCATGAATTGCCACAACCAGGTGTTGAAGGACGATCCCAAGCTGGCGCTCGTCCGCGAAAGCGCGGCCACGGGCAGGCCGATTCCGTGGGTGCAGATTCACAAGCTGCCCGACTACGTCTATTTCAACCACTCCGTGCACGTGAACCGCGGCGTCAGTTGCGTCGAGTGCCACGGACGGATTGATCAGATGGACGAGGTCTATCACGCGAAGCCGTTCAGCATGTTGTTTTGCCTGGAGTGCCACCGCGATCCCGCCTCGAAGCTGCGCCCGCTCGACAAGATCACGGACCTGGGCTGGACGTGGAGCGCCGACCCGAACCAGGCCGCGCAGGAGCAACGGGCGCAAGGCACGAAGTTCGTTCACGATTGGAAGGTCGAATCGTTGGAAAGCTGCTCCGCCTGTCACCGATGAAGACGATTCCCCCTCCATGCCCCGAGCCTGAAAGCGGCCGCAAATACTGGCGGAGTCTCGACCAGTTGGCGGAGACGCCGGAGTTTCGGCAATGGATGGAACGCGAGTTCCCCGAAGGCGCAAGCGAGTGGAGCGACCCGGTTTCGCGGCGGCACTTCGTGAAGATCATGTCCGCGTCGTTCCTGCTGGCGGGCTTTGGTCTCGCAGGCAGCGGTTGCCGGCGGCCGGAAGAGAAGATCATGCCCTTCGCGAAGCAGCCGGACGGCTACATCCACGGCCAGCCGCAGTATTACGCCACGGCGATGCCCACGCGCACCGGCGCGATTCCGCTCGTCGTCAAGGCGCACGAAGGCCGGCCCGTCAAAATCGAGGGCAACGACAAGTTCCCCGGCGGCAACGGCAGTACCGACCGCTACGCGCAGGCTTCGATCCTGAACCTGTACGATCCGGACCGCGCCACGCGCTTCACGAAGAACGGCAACACGGTCGGTCGCGCCGAGGCGATGGACTTTCTCGACAAGCTGGCGAAGGAATTGGCGGAGAACAAAGGCAAGGGGCTGTGTTTCTTGTTCGAACCAAACACGTCGCCGTCGTTCCACCGGCTGAGGAAGTTGATCCGGCAGCGGCTTCCCGGAAGCATGTGGTTCGTTAACGAGTCTTTGGGAGCCTCAACTCACAACTTGGCGGCCACCGCCGCCTTCGACGAGGAAGCCCAGTTTATCCACGACTCGTGGGGACACACCCGCACGCCCTATTACCGGCTCGACAAGGCCACGCGCATTCTGTCGCTCGATTGCGATTTCATCGGCGCTGAGGACGACAGCCATCGGTTCATCCGGGACTTCGCCAAAGGCCGCAAGCTGGCGAAGCCGCAGGACGAGATGAACCGGCTTTACGTCGTCGAGAGTCTGATGACGCTGACGGGCACACAGGCCGACCATCGGCTGCGCGTGCCGGCGAGCACAGTGCTCGGCGTCGCTGCGAAACTCGCGCTTGAAGTCTTGAGGCTTTCTCCGCCCGCTGGTGTGGACGTGAGCGGCCTGCCCGGCAGCCTCGCTAGGATTGCTGACACGGCGAAAGTGGATCCCAAGTGGATCGCCATGTGCGCCGAAGATTTGGTGCAGCACAAGGGTCAGGGAGTGGTGATGGCGGGACATCGGCAGCCAGGTCAGGTCCATCTGATTGCACACGCAATGAACGCCGCCCTTGGCGCAGTGGGCCAGACGCTTGAAGTCCACCAAGCCTCAAAGTCCTGGCGTAGTTCGGAAGACCGTTTCGTCGCGCTATGGTCGCTGGCCAAGGTATTGAACGACGGCAACGTGGACACGCTGGTCATCCTTGGCAGCAACCCAGTCCACACCGGGGAAGCGGATCTCGATTGGGCAAAGGCGCAGCGCAAAGCCAAAACCGTCATCCGTCTCGGTTACTACGAAGACGAGACCTTTCCGCTCTGTGACTGGCACTTCCCGCAGGCCCACTACCTCGAATCGTGGGGCGACGCGCGAGCGAGCGATGGCACGCTCGTGCCGATTCAGCCATTGATTCAACCGCTCTTTGGCGGCTTGACCGAATTGGAGTTGCTTGCGCGGCTGGCGGGCGAGACAGCGACCAATCCGCACGACATCGTCCGCGAAACCTTCCGCGTCGAAGCGAAGCCCACAGACTTTGAGGGAGAGTGGAAGCGTTTTTTGTTCGACGGCTTCCGCGCCGGCAGCGCAGCCGAACCGGTTGCCAGTCAGTTCAACTGGCAGAAATTCCGTTTTGAAATCAAAGCGCCTCCATCGCCCTCGAAGGACAAGTTGGAAGTAATCTTCCACCGCGACTACAGCTTAGATGACGGCCGATACGCGAACAACGGCTGGTTGCAGGAGTTGCCCGATCCGATCACCAAGATGGTTTGGGACAACGCCGTGCTCCTCAGCCGCAAGACCGCCAGCGAGCTCGACGTCAAGAACGGCGACGTGATCGAGATTTCGTTGAATGGCCGCACGGTCAAGGGCCCGATTTGGGTTCAGCCCGGCATGGCGGATTATTCGCTCGGCCTTGCGCTCGGTTACGGACGCGAGCGGGCCGGTCGCGTCGGCAACAAGGTCGGTTTCAACGCCTACGCGTTGCGCACCAAAGATGCGCCGCATTTCGCCGTCGGCGCGACGGTGCGCAAGACCGGCGAGACTTACGTTCTCGCCTGCACGCAGGACCACTGGTCCATGGAAGGCCGGCCCATCGTGCGCGAGGCGAACCTGGAGCAGTTCCAGAAAGAGCCGGACTTTGCGAAGCGGCTGAACATGCACGAGCCGCCAGTCGTCAAGCCGCTTTATCCGAACCCGCTCGACCAGGAGAAGCTCAAGGCGCATCACCAGTGGGGCATGTCCATTGACTTGAACGCTTGCGTGGGCTGCTCGGCGTGCGTCATCGCGTGCCAGAGCGAGAACAACATCCCAATCGTCGGCAAGGACCAGGTGCGGCGCGGGCGCGAGATGCACTGGATTCGGATTGACCGCTACTACGCGAGCGATCCGGCGAAGGAAGCCAGCAAGAATCCGTTCAATCTCGAAAATCGGCAGCAGGTCGAGGCGTGGATTGACGACCCGCAGGTGGTGACGCAGCCGATGCTTTGTCAGCATTGCGAGGCCGCGCCGTGCGAAAGCGTCTGCCCGGTGAACGCGACCGTTCACGATCAGGAGGGCCTGAACGTGATGGCCTACAACCGCTGCGTCGGCACGCGGTATTGCTCGAACAACTGTCCGTTCAAAGTCCGCCGGTTCAACTATTTCGACTACAACAAGCGCCCGCTCGACAAGCTCTACCTCGGCCCGCTCGCCAGCCGCAAGGATGACGAGTGGGATTTGATCAAGATGATCAAGAACCCGGACGTGACGGTGCGCATGCGCGGCGTGATGGAGAAATGCACGTTCTGCGTCCAGCGCATCGAGCAGGCGAAAATCGCCCGGAAGGTCAAGGCGCGCGACTCGGGCGACGTGGTGGTGCCGGACGGCACGTTTACAACGGCGTGCGCGCAGGCGTGCCCAGCCGGCGCGATTGTGTTCGGCAACATTGCCGACCCGGAAAGCCGCGTGTCGAAGCTGAAGCAGCAGGAGCGCGATTACACGGTGCTGGAGTTCCTGAACATCAAGCCGCGCACGACCTACCTGGCGCGCGTGCGGAATCCGAACCCGCAAATGCCGGACTACCAGGCAGAGCCTTGGACGCTGAAGGAATTCGAAGCCAAGTCGGGCCACTCGTACAATGCCCACGACGCAGCGCACGGGGAAAGTTTGCCCACGGGGCACACCGTCGAGAAAGGAGGGCACTGATGGCGCTGCCCGCGACGCAAGTGCAGATTCCGCCCGTGCCCAAGGAACTGGAGCGCGTGCCGCTGGTGGGCAATCAGCGCAGCATTGGCTGGCTTTCGGACCATCTCGCCGGCATTGCGGAAGGCAAAACGCCGCTTTGGTGGTGGTGCGCGTTCGTGCCGAGTTTCCTCGCGTTGTGCATGCTGCTTTCGATGCTGGCTTACCAGATCAGCACCGGCGTCGGCGTGTGGGGCAACATGCACCCGGTGATGTGGGGCTGGGACATCATCAACTTCGTGTGGTGGATCGGCATCGGCCACGCGGGCACGTTGATCTCGGCGATTCTCTTCCTGCTGCGCCAGCGCTGGCGCACGGGCGTGAACCGCGCCGCGGAGGCTATGACGATTTTCGCCGTGATGTGCGCCGGCATTTACCCCGCGCTGCACGTCGGCCGCGTGTGGTTTGACTGGTGGCTTTTTCCAATCCCGACCTCGAACGGCATCTGGCCACAATTCCGCTCGCCGCTGATGTGGGACGTGTTCGCCGTTTCGACCTACTTCACCGTGTCGGTGCTGTTTTGGTACATGGGTCTGATTCCGGACTTGGCCGTGATGCGGGACCGCGCGAAGACGAAGATTCGCCAGTTCCTTTACGGTTTGTTCGCGCTCGGTTGGACTGGTTCGAATCGGCATTGGAGCAATTACGAGAAGGCCTACCTCATCCTCGCCGGCTTGAGCACGCCGCTGGTGTTGTCCGTGCACTCGATCGTGTCCTTGGACTTCGCGGTGTCGCAGGTGCCGGGCTGGCACACGACGATTTTTCCGCCGTATTTCGTCGCCGGCGCAATCTTCTCCGGCTTCGGCATGGTGCTGACGCTGCTCATCCCGCTCCGGAAGGTTTGCCATCTCGAAGACGTGATCACCCAACGGCACATTGACGTGATGTGCAAGGTGACGCTGGCCACCGGCAGCATCGTGGGCTACGCCTACGGCATGGAGTTCTTCATCGCGTGGTACAGCGGCAGCCCTTACGAGCGCTTCGCGTTCATGAACCGCGCTCTCGGGCCTTACTGGTGGGGCTACTGGATCATGATCATTTGCAACGTGGTCGTGCCGCAACTTTTCTGGTTCCCGAAAGTGCGGCGGAATCTGCTCGTCGTGTTCATCATCTCGATCCTCGTGAACATCGGCATGTGGTTCGAGCGGTTCGTCATCATCGTGATCTCGCTGCACCGCGATTTTCTGCCGGGCAACTGGGGTTATTTCAAACCGTCGGTGGTGGACATTTGCACTTACATCGGCACGTTCGGTTTGTTTTTCACGATGTTCCTGCTTTTCTTGCGCTTCCTGCCGATGATCGCGATTTCGGAGGTGAAAGGTGTGACGCCGCAAGCCGACCCACATCATCCGTTGGGCGGCGCGAAAACCAACGGAGGGCATCACTGATGAATGCCACCACCAAAACCTACGGCCTGATTGCCGAGTTCACCACGCCGGCCGACATCATGCATGCGGCGGAGAAGGTACGCGATGCCGGTTTCCGGCGGTGGGATGTTTTTACACCTTTTCCGGTTCACGGCATGGACAAGGCGATGGGCTTGAAAAACTCGAAGGTCGGCTGGTTCGCTTTCCTCGGCGGCGTGACCGGCTATGCGACGGGCATGTTGATGATCTGGTGGATGAATGCCTTCGACTACCGCATCGTCGTCGGTGGCAAACCGATGTTCAGCCCCTTCGGCGCATTTCCGCCGTCGTACGAGCTGACGATTCTCTTCGGCGCGTTTGGTTCGCTGGGCGGGATGCTGTTCCTCAACCGCCTGCCGCGCCTGCATCATCCGTTGCTCAAGCACCGGCGCTTCATCGAGAACGGCGCGATGCACGACAAGTTCTACCTCGTGATCGAAACGGACGACCCAAAGTATCACGCCACGGAAACCCGCAAGCTGCTCGAGTCCACGGGCAGCGCGCACATCGAGACGGTGGAGGGCTGATGCGCTACTTCCTCATTCTCTTCGTCGTGTGCGTGGTGGCAGTCTGGGCCATCGCCGGCAGACGGGGCAGCCTGTCGCGCCGGACGCCGCTGGAAGTTTTCCCGGACATGAAGCGCCAGCTCAAGCTGCGTCCGCAACAGCCGAACGCGTTTTTCGCCAACGGCCTCAGTTCGCAGTTGCCTGTGGCGGGCACGGTCGCGCGCGGCACGCCGATTCAAACCCTCGCCGGGCCGGTGCTGCCATTCGAGGATGCGCCGGTAAACACGGGGCGCGTTACCGGTACGACGAATTTCATCGAGACAAACCCGCTGCCGGTCACAACAACATTGCTGCGCCGTGGGCAGGAGCGGTTCACGATCTACTGCTCGCCCTGTCACGGCGGGCAGGGCGATGGCAACGGCGTCACCAAGAAGCTCGGCATGGCGGTGGTGGCGAACCTGCACGACAAGCGCATCGTCGAGATGGGCGACGGTGAAATCTTCAACGTCATCACGCATGGCAAGGCTCCGAACTTCTTGATGCAATCCTACGCGGCGCAGGTCCCGGTCGAGGACCGCTGGGCAATCATCGCCTACGTGCGCGCGCTGCAGCTGAGCCGGCTGGGGTTGGTGGACGATCTGCCGGCGGAATTGCGCGACAAACTGCCCCAATAACGAATGAGCACAGAAGCCAAAATCGCCCCGCCGCCGCTTGACCTCGCCCGCTGGCGCAACCTGCCGACGCAGTTCATGGTGGTGGGCAGCCTTTTGGCCGTGCTCGGCGCGGCGCTGAACTTGAAGGAGTTCGCCCACGGCTGGCTGGTGGCGTTCATGTTCTGGCTCAGCCTTTGCCTCGGCGGGCTGTTCTTGGTGATCGTGCATCACTTGTTCGACGCCGGCTGGTCCGTGCCCATCCGCCGGTTCTGCGAGCACATCGCGACGCTGCTGTTCCCGTGGATGCTGCTGCTCTGGATTCCCATCGGCCTGCTTGCGACGAAGCTCTACCCTTGGATGAGCGCAGACCCGCACGCGGACCATGCGGTGCATTCCAAGTATCCGCTCTTCACGGCGCCGATGTTTTACATCGTGGCGGCGCTCTGCTTCGGCGCGTGGTGGCTGCTCTCGAATCGCCTCCGGCGTTGGTCGCTGAAGCAGGACGAAACCGGCGACGCGCACTGCACCTACCGCATGCGGTTCTTTTCCTACATCGGCATCTTTCTGTTCGCCGTCACGCTGTCGCTCGCGGCGATCATGTGGATGAAGGCCATGCAGCATCAATGGTTCTCCACGATGTACGGCGTTTATTATTTTGCAGGCAGCGTCTGGATGACGCTCGCGACAGTCTATGTCATCACCGCAATCCTGAATCGCCAGGGCGTGCTGACCCACGTGCTCAAGGATCACCAGTTTTATTTCCTCGGCTCGCTGCTGTTCGCGTTCACGGTGTTCTACGCCTACATCCACTTCTCTCAATACTTCATCATCTGGAACGCGAACATGCCGGAGGAAACGTTCTGGTACGTCATCCGCGAACAAGGCGGCTGGTTCTGGGTCGGCATGGTCATCATCTTCGGGCACTTCTTTCTGCCGTTTCTCGCGCTGCTGCGGATTGATGTGAAGAGCGTCTTCCCCTACATGATTCCGCTCTGTGCGTGGGCGTGGCTGATGCACTTTGTGGACCTCGGGTTCAACGTCTTCCCGGTGATTCACGAAAACGGGCCGCCGTTGCAATGGCTTTGGATCGCTCTCGGGAGTTGGGCGTTCATGGGCGGCCTGCTCGCGAAGGTGTTCCTCGCCAAATACGCCAGCGCCCCGCCGTATCCGGTGAAAGACCCACGCCTCATCGAGGCGATGGGGCTTTACCATCCGGTCGCCACGCAGATTTCCGGTGGTGAACTTGATCAGACCGACGAGTTGCGCGATGCGCCGCCGCAAACGGATGGAGGTACGAAATGAGTTGCTGCTCCGAGAGGACCCGCTCCACGTTTGCCTATGTCGTCGCCGGCGCGGGCGCGTTCTGCATCGTCGCCGTGCTGGTCTGGCAGACGCGCAAACTCATCCAACCGCCGCCGCTCGGCGAGGACCGCGTGGCGGTGCGCGTCAAGAACCTTGCTGAGGTTCGCGGCTTGGATTCGCCAGCGCTGACGACCGTGGGGTGGGTTGATCAGAGCAAAGGCATTGTGCGGCTGCCCATCGAAACGGCGCTCAAGCTGGCGGAGCGGAAGTGGCAGAACCCGGCGCAAGCCCGGTCTAATCTCATCGCCCGCGTCGAGAAGGCCACTTACGTTCCGCCTCCGCCACCGGCGAAGCCCAGCCAGTACGAATGACCCTGGTGTCTGATTGCCGGTCTGAATGGCGCTTGCGTCTTGGAGTGCGGCAGCCCTCTGCCGCTTTCATGAGCGGCGGCGACTCCAGCTATCAGGCATTCAAGGACAAGACAACCCCATGCGACGGCGCACCACAAAGCGGCAGAGGGCTGCCGCACTCCAAGACGCTATCGCGCCGTCTCGCCACCGGTTTCGCCTCGCATCGGTTTTCAGTTCGGGCATGAAAGCGCCATCCGCCAACGCGCCGCTGTACGTCACCGACCGAGCGTCGGTGTCGCCCGCGGACCTCGACGCGTCCTGCCGGCTGCCGGCGCTCGCGCTGTTTGCCGGCGCCGCAATCTGGCTTTTCGTCGCTTCTGTTTTCACACTCATCGCCTCGATCAAGTTTCACGGCCCAGGTTTCCTCGCCGACCACGCTTGGCTGACCTACGGTCGCGTGCGACCTGCTGCGTGGAACACGCTGCTCTACGGCGGCGCAATGCAAATGGGTTTGGGGGTTGCGCTTTGGATACTCAGTCGCTTGGGTGGCGCGAAACTTTCGCAACCCATTCTCGCTATCGCGGGCGCCAAGATTTGGAACCTCGGCGTGCTCGCGGGCGTGGTCGCGATGCTCGCCGGCGGAAGCGCTGGCTTCGATTGGCTGGAAATGCCGCGCTACGCCTCCGTGCTTCTGTTCCTCGGCTACACCCTCATCGGCGTCTCGGCGCTGGCGACGACGCACCGCCGCACGCTGCGCGAGTTCTACCCGTCGCAATGGTTCCTGCTCGCAGCGCTGTTTTGGTTTCCGTGGGTTTACTCGACAGCGAATCTGCTGCTCGTGGCGCGCCCGGTGCGCGGCGTGGCGCAAGCCGTCATCGCATGGTGGTACGCCGCGAATCTGCAGGTCGTCTGGCTCGGCTTGGTTGGGTTGGCCATCGTGTTTTACTTTGTGCCGAAGCTGCTGGAGCGGTCTTTGCACAGCCGCTATCTGGCGCTCGTGACCTTCTGGGGACTGGTGCTGTTCGGCAGTTGGTCCGGTATTCCGGACAGCGCGCCGCTGCCGGCGTGGATTCCGACGCTGAGCACGGTGGCCGGTGTGCTCGCGCTGGTTCCGCTACTCGCCACCGTCCTCAATTACCGCGGCACGGTGAAAGGCAAGTGCTCCGTCGTCTGGACGGATCCATCGCTGCGCTTCGTCGCGCTCGGGTTCGTGGCCTACGTGGTGTCGGCGCTCATGGGTTTGGCGGAAGCGCTGCCCGGTGTTTCCGGCCTGCTGCAATTCACGTGGTTCGTGCCGGCGCAGCACCACTTGCTGATCTTCGGCTTCTTCATCATGGTCGCGACCGGCGCGGCGTATCACATCACGCCCCGCGTCACCGGGTTGCCGGTTTGTGCGCGATGCATGGCGGTGCATTTCTGGGTGGCGGCGCTGGGGATTCTGCTTTCCGTCATGCCGCTGGCCGCGGGCGGCATTGTGCAGGGACTCAAGCTCAGCCAGGCCAGCGTGCCGTTCATGGACGTCACGCACGCCACGTTGATGATGCTCCGCGTCAGCACGCTCGGCGACGCACTGTTGCTGTTCGCGAATTTCATCTTCCTGAAGAACATCGGCGGCGTGCTGCTGCGATTGGGCCGCGCGCAATTGGCAACGTCCTGGGCCGTTGCCACGGCGCCCGCGCAAACCCCGGAGGCCGCGCGATGAGCCGCGGACCGTTCATTTTCCTCGCGGCGTTCTTCGCGCTGGCCAGTTCTTGGTTTGGGCTGGTCCTTGTGCCGCAAGCCCAATTGGGCCGACAGGTCGAATCCAAAACTGTGCCCGCCGGCGACATCTACCCGCAAGCCAGGCCCGGCCTCGCCGCGCAGGGCCGGGAGGTCTATCGCGCGAACGGCTGTGCGAGTTGTCACAGCCAGCAGGTCCGGCAGGACGGCATCAGCATCGGCATGGCGGTGGTGAAGCCCGGAACAAATCTGACGGAGCTGGTGGAAGCGATTTTGAAGGTCGCACCGGAACTGGGCCGCAACAGAGCTGCCCGGCTGGTGCAGGAGTTGCCCAAGCCCATCCTCACCGGCGTCACCCGCATGGAAGCCGACAAGGCGCGCCGCGAGATTGCGGTCACCGGCGCGAAGGCTGTGGTGACGGTGGAACCGGTTGGCCCGGACATCGCTCGCGGTTGGGGCAAGCGCCGCAGTGTGGCGGCGGATTTTCTGTTTGACCGACCGGTGATGCTCGGCTCGCAACGCGTCGGGCCAGACCTCGCGAGCATCGGCAGTCGCGCCGCGAGCGAGGAGTGGCTGCTCGGGCATCTCTACGCGCCGCGCAGCGTCACACCCGGGTCAACTATGCCGACCTACCGTTACCTTTTTGAGAAGCGCCGGATTCAACGCGAACCATCACCGGAGGCGTTGCGATTACCGGAAGCATTCAAGCCGGAGCAGGGATTTGAAATCGTGCCCAAGCCGGAAGCGAAGGCGCTCGTCGCTTACTTGATGAGCTTGAAAGCCACCGCGCAACTTTTTGAAACGCCGATGCTGCTGCCGCCCGAGCCGGCATCCGCCAGCACAAACGCGCCTGCCGCCACGTCGGGCGGAACGAACAGCCCGACGAGACCATGACCCGCGAGCCCGCCAACGTCATCGCTGCCGAACCGGCCGAGCCGAAGGCCGGAGGCGTGACCATGCCGATGTGGCTGGTCTGGGCGCTGGCCATCGCCGGGTACTGGGGCATGGTGTATTTCGATTCGCGCGGCGGCTGGTTCAACACCCAGGTTTACGCGCCGTACGCCACGCTCGACGAAGTCACGGCACTCCAGCCGGCGTCTGACGCTGACGCTTTCGTGAACTGGGGCAAGGTCAAGTTTAAGGAAACGTGCGAGTTGTGCCACGGTGAGGACGGCATGGGCAAGCCCAACCAGGCCCCACCGCTCGCAGGATCCGAATGGGTCAACGGCCCGGCCAACCGCGTCATTCGTATCCCGCTTCACGGCTTGAGCGGGCCGATTGAGGTGGCGGGCAAACAGTACAACTTCGCTTCCTCCATGACGGCCATGGGCGCGGCATTGCCGGCGGAGGATCTCGCGGCGACGCTCAGCTACATCCGTCAGGCGTGGGGTAACAAATCACCCGCCATCACGACTGAGGAAGTCAGCGCGGTCAAGGCCGCGACAGCAGGCCGCACGCAACCGTGGACGGTGGAGGAGTTGAAGGGGATCCAGTAATCCGCGCCTTCCCGGTCAAGGTTCGGCCGGTCGCGACAAGCGCCCAACCCCAAACCCTGCGAAGAAAAAACCAAAAACAAAAGTTGACGGCCCACCGTCTATTCTGTAATTTCTGTCTATACAGAAATAGAAAACATGAAACCGCTCAGCCCAGTCCAACAAAAGTTCATCCTCCATTGGGGCGAGATGGGCACGCGCTGGGGCATCAACCGCACCGTGGCGCAGATTCACGCCCTGCTTTTCATCTCGGAAAAGCCACTCAACGCCGAAGACATCGTGCAGGCGCTCGGTGTCGCGCGCTCGAACGTCAGCAACAGCCTCAAGGAACTCCAGGGCTGGGGCATCGTGAAGCGGGTGCATGTCATGGGCGATTCGCGCGATCATTTCGAGAGCCTCAAGGATGTCTGGGAGATGTTCCGCGTGGTGATGGACGAACGCAAAAAGCGCGAATTTGATCCCACGCAGCGTCTGCTGCGCGAATGCATAACTGAAGCCGAACGGGACAAGGAAACGGACGAATACACCGAGCAGAAGCTCCGTGAACTCGCCGAGTTCTTCGACACCACTACCGCCTGGTACGGTCAGATCCGTCAATGGCCCACCGGCGCGCTGTCCAGATTCGTCAAGGCCGGCGACAAGATCCGCAAGCTGTTGGGCATCGGCGGCTGATGGCCGTTTTTTTGATGCGCGATTTCTATGACTACGGAAATTACAGACAACAAAGCCATCGAACCCGCCGGCTGGATCTTCTTCGACGCCGAGTGCCGATTCTGCGTCGCGCATCGTCGCCGCTGGGGGCGCATCTTCGAGCGTCGCGGTTTCGTCTGGCTGCCGCTGCAAACGCCAGGCACAGCCGAGCGGCTTGGTATTTCGGAGTCGCAGTTGCACGCAGAAATGTGGCTGCAACTCGCGGATGGCCGGAAATTTAGCGGCGTGAACGCCTGGAGCGCGCAGATGCGCCACGTGTGGTGGCTATGGCCGCTGGGTGCCATGCTTGCCTTGCCCGGCTTCAATGCCGCCGCGCGAGGTCTCTATCGCTGGCTTGCGAAGAACCGGCATTGCATCGGCGGTCAATGCCGCATATCGCCACGCCAACCGGGCGAACCGCATCGCCACGCCACCTTCCTCGAACTCCCATGAAAACGAAAATCATCCTGGCCGGCGGCAGCGGCTTCCTCGGAAATGTTCTCGCGAACTACTTCGCCGCCAGAGGAATGGAAGTCGTCATCCTCACCAGAAACCCCAAGCAACGGGCGGATGCAATTCGCGAAGTGCGCTGGGACGGCGTGAGCGTCGGCGATTGGCTCAAGGAACTCGAAGGGGTGCGGGCGCTGGTCAACCTCGCGGGCTTCTCGGTGAACTGCCGTTATCACGCGCGAAATCGCAAGCTCATGCTCGATTCGCGCCTGAACTCGACACGTGTTCTCGGCGAGGCGATTGCGCGCTGCGCCAATCCACCGCCGGTCTGGCTCAACTCCAGCACGGCGACGATCTACAAGCACACGTTCGGTCCGGCATGGGACGAGGCGGGCGAAATCGGCGGTTGCGCCGAGGCGAAGGACATCTTCTCGGTTCACGTCGCGACGGAATGGGAGCGTGTGTTCAACGAAGCGAGCACCCCACGCACGCGCAAGGTCACCCTGCGCTCAGCGATGGTGCTGGGTCACGCCAAGAACAGCGTGCTCCCGAACTTGCTCCGGCTGGGGCGACTCGACCTAGGCGGCAGCTTGGCGGGCGGACGCCAATTCGTTTCATGGATTCACGAGGAGGATTTCTGCGGCGCGGTCGAGTGGATCATGGAACACGAGAATATCAGCGGCGCGGTGAATCTCGCCGCGCCGAACCCGGTAACGAACGCAGAATTCATGGCCACGATCCGCAAAGTCTGTCACGCCCCGTTCGGCCTGCCCGCGCCGCGCTGGTTGCTGGAGATCGGCGCGTTTGTCCTGCGCACCGAAACCGAATTGCTCATCAAAAGCCGCCGCGTCGTGCCCGGCAAACTGCTGGCCAACGGCTTTGCCTTCCGGCATCCGCACCTGCTGCCCGCGATTGAACAACTCGTCGCGTAACTCGCCTTCCCACCATGCCAGTCATAGAGCTATCCACCGTAATTCGCGCGCCGCGAGAGCGGGTCTTTGACCTTGCCCGCAGCATTGACGCGCATCAGGACACCACCGGCGGCACGGAGGAGCGCGCCGTGGCTGGCGTCACGCGCGGGCTGATTGGCATGGACGGTGAGGTGACCTGGGAGGCGCGGCATTTCGGAGTCCGGCAGCGGCTGACGGTTCGCGTGACCGCTTTCGACCGTCCCAAACACTTTCAGGACATCATGATTTCCGGTGCGTTTAAGAGCATGGTCCACGACCACGAGTTCTCCGAGCATCCGACGGGGACATGGATGCGCGACCGCTTCGAGTTCAAATCGCCGCTGGGAATCCTCGGCAAAATTGCGGATTGGCTTCTTCTTACTTCCTACATGCGCCGCTTCCTCGTTCATCGCAACGAGGTGTTAAAGCAGTTGGCAGAATCCTCAGCATGGAGTCGTTACCTTGAGCACACCTAACAAACGCGCTGGTGTGCCGCCCCGCTTCCGGGCCGGGCGGTTCACAAGAATTTCCCAGCGGCTTCCACAGCCGCCGGGCATACCGCAAAAAGTCTAATGAACATCAACCATCAAACAAAACCATGAATACCAACCTCAGCATCTACATCGCGTATTTCCTCGTCAGTCTTGGGATGACGATCTGGGTAGCGCGTACGCTGCATAAAAACGGGAGGCTTTTTCTCATCGAAGCCTTCTCCGGCAATCAAGAAATGGCCGATTCGGTGAACCATCTCCTTTTGGTTGGCTTTTACCTCATCAACATCGGTTTTATCCTTCTTTTTCTTCGTGTCGGTCCTAAGCCAGGCGACATTGTTGAAGGCGTCGAATACATCTCGACCAAACTCGGCATCGTCATTCTCGTCCTGGGCGGGATGCATTTCTTCAATATGTTCAACTTCTCCAAGATGCGAAAAAAAGGACTCGCTCATCGTCCACCACCGATCCCACATGCAGCGTAAGAGAACTGACAGCAACGCTGTGGGACTCATGAAAAGTACCAAACGAGCGTCTTGACGAGCCTCGCCTCTGCCAGGAGTCGCAGCCATGAAAGCTATCATTATCGGAGGAGGGATCGGTGGGTTGTCCGCCGCCCTGGCCTTGGGGCGCGTGGGCATCCGCTGCGACGTCTTCGAGCAAGCGGAGGACCTACGGGAAGTCGGCGCGGGCCTCACGGTTTGGGCCAACGCACTTCAAGCTTTGGAGCAGCTTGGGGTAGTCCAGCGTGTGTTGCCGCTGGGCTCGAAGGTGGATCGCTTTGAACTCCGCACCAGCACCGGACAGACGCTTTCCACAACCTTGTTTGTCAACCTGGAAAGAAAGCTCGGAGTTCCTGTCTGCGTGGTCGTTCATAGGGCGGACCTGCTTCGGGAACTGGCCTCCGGGCTGGAAAAAGGCCGCACGCATTGCGGCGCCCGCTGCGTCTCGATCGAGAACAATGCAAACGGAGTGCTGGCGCGGTTCGCGGACGGTCGGGAGGCGAGCGCCGATCTTTTGGTTGGCGCCGACGGCCTGCATTCGGTCGTTCGCTCGCAACTGCACAACCCCTCGAAGCCACGTTACGCTGGCTACGTTTGCTGGCGGGGGGTCGCGCATCTGGAGGTCAAAGACCCGCCGCCGGGCATGAGTTTCGAGACTTGGGGATCTGGCGCCCCCTTTGCCGTCCATCACTGCGGGCCAGGACGACTGTTCTGGTATGCCACGCGCAACCTTCCTGAGGGAGGCGGGGATTCACATGCCGGGCGCAAAGCCGATGTCCAAGACATTTTTCAGACCTGGCATTCACCGATCCCCGAAGTCATCGAAGCCACGTCGGGCGTTGAAATTCTGCGCAACGATGTGGTTGATCGCATTCCTCTGGTGAACTGGGGCCTGGGCCGTGTGACATTGTTGGGGGATGCGGCTCACCCCACGACGCCCAACCTAGGCCAGGGCGCCTGCCAAGCTATCGAGGATGCCGTGTGCCTCGCAGTCAGTCTGGCGGGTAGTCGCCACGTGGAAACTGCTCTGCGACATTACGAGCAGGCGCGCCAGCCGCGCACAACGGCGATCACGAACGACTCCTGGCGGGTTGGGAGTCTAGGCCAGTGGGAAAATTCCTTCGGCTGCTGGTTGCGGAACAGGCTGACCCGGTGGTTTCCAAATGCGGTTTCATTGCGATGGATCGTAAACAGAGTGAACCATGAATTGCCGCAGCTCCATGGTCCCGGCCTGTCTGAAAAGCCAGAGGACAAACCCTGATTTGAGATGATGCGGCAGCAAACCAACAAGCGGGTGGAGACGAACCGCTACTCCGCTTCCGGGCCGGACGGTTCGCAAGAATGTGTCAGTGACTTCCACAGCCACCGGGCGTTTCCGGCGGCGGTCGCTGAACTCGTCAGGGCAATATCGCGTGAACACGCATCAACCAGTCCTGGTGATCGGTGGTACTCGAGGCACCGGGTTGTTAATCGCCCGGCTCCTGCATCGGTCAGGCCATCGCGTTCGCGTGCTCGCCCGTGATCGCAAGCGGGCGCTGACCCTCTTCGACGAGACCGTCCATGTCGTGGACGGAGATGTCACCAAGCCGGAGACGCTCCGAGCGGCGATCGAGGGTGCGCGCCACATCATCTTTACGGCAGGATGTCGGAGCGGCTACCCGGTGCGCGAACCGCAGGTGAAAGCCGTCGAGTATGAGGGTGTGCTCAACACGCTTGCCGCTGCCCGGCAACTCGGCTTCGCCGGCCGCTTCCTCTACATGAATTCGAGCGGCCTCACGACACGGTCAGTCTTTGCCACTTGCTTGAACTTCTGGAAAGGCAACACCCTCATCTGGCGCCGGCGCGTCGAGGACGAGATTCGTGCGAGCGGCCTGGAGTACACCGTCATCCGAACCGGCATCCTCCTGAACCGACCCGGAGCGCAGCACCTCATTACTGTGACTCAGCAGCCGCTTCTACTTTCCCTCCGTTATCGAATTGCTCGCACTGATGTGGCGCAGGTTTTCCTGACCGCCCTCGAACATCCGAAGGCTAAACGTGCCACCTTCGAGGTAGTCTGGGGGCGACGAGGTCAACCGGAGGCGTGGAGCAGACTCTTGGATAAGCTGCAGCCGGACGCGGCTTCCACAGCCAGCGCGCGTCCCCCCGGCGAGGGTGACTGAACTTGGTCCAGACCACTTCGAACATCAATGAAACGACTAAGACAATCTGACTACGCCACGCTCATCGCCAGCGTTGCGGTCCATGCCGTATTTTGCGTCCAAGCAGTTATTGCCGCGGTAAAAGAAGGAGGGATGTTCCTGCATGAATCTTTCTTTGGGCTGTTTCTGCCCCACAATTTTTTCATGTTCTTTCTACCGCCGGCCTGGCCGATCACGTACGGGGGAATTGGTCAACCACCCGAGGTGGACTGGCTCCGATTGGCCGGCAAACTAGCCGTTGCTTTTCCTGCGTCCGCTGTCTATGGCCTCCTCTTGGGTTCCAACTGGTTCTTGCTCATTGGAAGGAGGTCGAGAAATAATGCAGCATGACGAAACCCGGGCGCGGCCCCCAACCGCCGCCCACCTCTGCAGGGCGATCGCTTCCGGCGGCGGTTACGGTTCGTTGGCATTTGCACAAGCATGAGCACGATTGTTGACAACCCAGTTGTTGGCGTGGCGGTGGTGGTTCTCGCCAGCATCGTGTTAATCGTCCCCACATTCGTCGCCCATTTTCGCAGGATCCGGGCTTTCCGATCCGTATCGGCGCTGAACGCTCTGACGTTATTGCTCGTCGTTTGCTTCCTTGTTCCGGGTTGGTTTTTCTGGGGGCTGTCGCCTCTGTTTCTCTGGGGCACGGTGGCGATATGGGTAGCCACCGCTACCTGGTCCTTGGCAGGGAGGCGACGTGATTCCTAACAAGGGTCTGCGGGCATGAAACGTCTTCACCTAATCGAAATCCACGATCAGGATTGGTGCCCACGCACCATTCGCGACGCGGGCACGGATTACCTTCAATTCGTGATCGCTACCACGAAACCCTACACGGCCATGATTCCGATTCTGGCCACGGCGCTCCAGCGCACGGGCACCCGGCGAGTGCTTGACCTGTGTTCAGGTGCCGGCGGGCCCTGGTTTTGGCTGCACCCGATTCTGGCGAAGCAGGGACTGAACGTGTCGGTTTGCCTGACGGACAAGTACCCGAACCTCGACACGGTCGGCCAGTCGAGCCGCCTGACAGATCAGGCCGTGCGCTACCATCCGCAACCGGTGGACGCGACGCGAGTTCCCGAGGAGCTGACCGGATTCCGGACGATGTTCTCGGCCTTTCATCATTTCCGTCCGGAGGAGGCGCGTGCGGTGCTGGCGGATGCGGTTCGGAAGCGTGAAGGCATCGCCGTTTTTGAGGCCACCCACAACAGTGCCCTTGGGTGGCTGGTGGTGTTGCTGGTGCCGCTCATGGTACTCCTGATGACCCCGTTCATCCGTCCGTTCCGCTGGTCGCGCTTGCTCTGGACATACCTGATTCCGGTGATGCCTTTGCTGGGGCTGTTCGATGGCCTGGTTTCGAGTTTGCGAACCTACAGCGTCCGGGAGTTGCGCCAAGTGACCGAAGGTTTGAACGCGAAAGATTACCTGTGGGAGATCGGCGAAATGAAGAGCACGACGGGACCGATTCCCATTACGTATTTGATTGGAGTGCCGATTGACCGTGCAATTTGACTTGAATGCGTCCGAATTTTTCATGCCCACGTCAAACAACATCCGTAACGTCGCCGAGCCCAAGCATGTGCGCGAAGTCTCGTTGGTCGGCACGAGCGACTTCGGATTCTGGTCCGATTACCTCAAAGCTGAGGGACTGGTGCCAGTGCGGTGCGGAGGTGCGGCACAAGTGGTGATCGTGGCAGCGGAGATGGTTTACCTGGGCATTCGCTTTACCGAAGTCAGCTTTTCTGTCCACGTTGAGCAGGCGGGAGAGGGCGGCCGGGAAGGAATGCGGTTGTTGCATGCTTTTACCTCCAGCCGTGCTTTCGCTTGGTGCGAGCGCACTCTGTTCGCCACGCCTTACAGTTACGGCGAGTGCCAGGTTTCGGTTCAGAGTCCGCTTTCGGTGCGGGTGAGGGCAACGGGCGGCGATGTCTTTCGGGCGGAGATGTCGCCGCTGGAGCGGGCAACCACGCGGGCGGGTGACGAGGCTTGGGAGGGGCCGGTGTTTCTGGCACCCCGCAGCGCGGCGGACGACCGCCAGCTTTTTTTGGGCGCTTGAGTGGCCACACGGTAGCCTACCCGTTCTTGAGCGGTGACAGTGTCGCGCTCGACGGTTCGATTGGAGGCGGAGTGCTTCGGCCACTGGTGGATTCGGGGTTTTCGGCCAAGGAGTGGGTGGTGCGGGCCGATGCCACACATGGCAGGTCGAAAACGTATCGCAGAACCGAAGTGTCTGCTCCATGAACAGGACGCCCGAGTCGGTCCGGTGCCTCCCCGGGCGAGACTGGCCTCCGGTTCACCTACATCCGCCAGGCGTGCCGGCAACAAGCCACAGGCGATCACAGCAGAGGAGCTGTGGCCTGTCCAGTGAGTTGCGTAGTGCTCCGTATCGCCGCCGCCGTGCGAGGTTTCAGTTCCTGACTCCTACGAGACACGGCCACGCATTTCGATTTGTTGAATCGCCCACGCCGCGTGTTCGGCTACCAAGTCGTCAGCGTCTGAAGCTGCGGCTTGCAGTGGAGGCAGGCAGGTTTCGTCCCCCACGTTGCCGAGCGCGACGCAAACGTTGCGACGCAAGCCGCGCAGTTTCACCCGCGCCGGCGGCGTAGCGGCAAAACGGCGCTTGAATTCCGCTTCGTCCAGCGCCAGCAACGCCAGCAAGTCCAGCGCGCCCAACTCCGGCCAGGCGCTCGCCCGCATCAACCGGCCCTCGCGCGCAAAGCGATTCCACGGGCAAACGGCGAGGCAATCATCGCAGCCGAAAATGCGGTTTCCGACGGCGGGGCGGAGTTCGACGGGAATCGCGCCTTTGAGTTCGATGGTCAGGTAGGAAATGCAGAGCCGCGCGTCGAGTTGGAATGGCGCAGTGATGGCGCGCGTGGGGCAGGCGTCGAGGCAGCGGATGCACGAGCCGCAACGGTTCTTCTCCGGCGCGTCGGGTTCGAGTTCCAACGTAGTCAGGATTTCGCCGAGGAGAATCCAGTTGCCGAAGCGGCGGCTGATGACGTTGGTGTGCTTGCCGACGAAACCGATGCCTGCGCGCTGCGCAAACTCGCGTTCCAAGATTGGCCCCGTGTCCACGTACCAGAGCGAGCGCGTGCCGGGGCCGCCGAGTTGATCTATAAGCGCGCAGAGTTCTTTCAGCCGCGCGCCGAGCACTTCGTGGTAATCGGCGTGGCAGGCGTAGCGGGCGACAAAGGCGTGACGAGTGATGGGTGACGGGTGGCAGGACTCGCCGGACTGGTCCGACGTCGCATTGTCACGCCCACCGTAGCTTGCCGCTACGGCGACCACGCTCCTCGCGCCGGGCAGAACCTGTTGCGGGTCCACGCGTTTGTGAGCGTTGCGTGCGAGCCAGGCCATTTCGCCGTGTTGACCAGTGACGAGCCAGTTTCGCAAGACTTCCGCCGTGGCGGGCGGCGCGGCGGTGGTGAAACGGCAGTCGTCGAAGCCGAATTCCGCGGCGCGCTGGCGAATGCGTTCTTTCATCGCGAGGTGGCGCGGGCACTGTGGAATTGGTGGAGGACTTGCGTGGCGACTTCGCGGATGGAGCGCATCTCGATGTTGATGAGCACGTCGGCCTGCCGGTAGAACGGTTCGCGCTTCGCCAGGAGTGAGCGGATTTTAGCCAGCGGATCCGGGTCTTGCAGCAACGGGCGGTGCGTGTGTTCGCGGACGCGTTCGTAGATGGTTTCCGGCGATGCCCACAGGCAGACGGTCAACGCGCAGGTTTTCAAAACCGCGAGGTTGTCGAAGAAGACCGGCAGGCCGCCGCCGGTGGCGATCACGAGTTTGCTGCGGGCGGCCAGCTCGCGGACGGTGGCGCGCTCCAGTTCACGGAAAGCCGTTTCACCGTCATCGCGGAAGATTTCGGTGATCGTCTTGCCGACGTGCGCCTCGATGAGGGCGTCGGTGTCGAGGAGTTCAAATTGGAGATGATCGGCAACGAACCGGCCGACGGTGGATTTGCCCGTGCCCATGAAGCCGATGAGGGCGAGGTTACGAATGTCGCGGTCGTTGGTCATGGCGGTTTCATTACTGGAAGAGCGCCGTTTCCGCACGAAGTTTCTGGAAGGCGGCATCCGCCTTCGCCGGTCTTGTCACGGAAATTGCGGTGGACGATGATTGCCGCCATGCGGCGAAAGTTTTCCTCGGTGATTTCCTTGCTGGCCGGCCTGGCTTGTGCCGTTTCTAGCGAAGCGTTGCCTCGACCGAATATTCTGTTTTGTCTCGGTGACGATTTCGCCTGGCCCCACGCGGGCTGCTATGGCGACAAGGTTGTGCGCACACCGAACATTGACCGCCTGGCGCGCGAAGGTGCGCGATTCAATTTCGCGTTCAGCGCGGCGCCGTCCTGCACGCCTTCACGCGCGGCGATGCTCACGGGGCAATGGCCGCATCGGCTGGCGGAGGGCGCGAACTTGCACGGGACGTTGCCGAAGCGGTTTCCGGTGTATCCCGACTTGCTCGAACAGGCGGGCTACGCAGTGGGCTTCACGCGCAAAGGCTGGGGGCCAGGTAATTTCAAGGTGGGCGGTCGCGAGCGGAATCCGGCGGGGCCGCAATTCGTGGACTTCAAGTCTTTCCTCAGCACCGTGCCGACGAACCAGCCGTTCTGCTTCTGGTTCGGCAGCCACGAACCGCACCGACCGTACGAAAAGGGCGCCGGGATGCGCGCCGGGCTGAAACCGGAGGAGGTGGTCGTGCCGCCGTTCTGGCCGGACACGCCGGAGGTGCGCGGCGACATTCTCGATTACTACACCGAGGTCGAACAGTTTGATCGCGACGTGGGCGAGTTGTTGAAGCTCGTTGAAGCACGCGGGCAAACGGCGGAGACGCTGGTCGTCGTGACGGGCGACAACGGCTGGCCGTTTCCGCGCGCGAAGGCGAATCTCTACGACGCCGGCACGCGGCAACCGCTCATCGTACGCTGGCTGGCGCGAGTCAAGGCGGGCCAGGGGTTCGACGATTTCGTCAGCCTCGCCGATCTGGCGCCGACGTTCCTTGAAGCCGCCGGCTTGAAACCGTTGCCCGAGATGACCGGGCGCAGTTTTCTTGGTCTGGTTAGTGGCACGGAGCGGCCCGGAAAGCGGAACACGGTCTTTATCGAGCGCGAGCGTCATGCGAACGTGCGCGCCGGCCACCTGGGCTATCCCTGTCGCGCGATCCGCACACGCGACTTTCTTTACATCCGCAACTTCGCGCCGGAGCGCTGGCCGGCGGGCGACCCGGAGAAGTGGAAGGCCGTCGGGCCGTTTGGCGACGTGGACAACGGGCCGACCAAGGAGTTCATCCTCGACCATCGCGGCGAGCCGGTCGTCAGGAACTCCTTTCGCCTGGCTTTCGAGAAACGTCCGGCGGAGGAGCTTTACGACTTGCGCCAGGACCCGTCCCAGATGAACAACGTGGCGGGGCAGGCTGGCTACGTGGCGGGGCAGGAGAGGTCGCGAATGACATTGGATCAGTGGATGAAGGACACGGACGACCCCCGTGCGGGCGAGGGTCAAGCCCGCTTCGACGCGATGCCCTACTACGGCGCCGATGGACCGACCTCGACTAACGCGAATCGGAGTTCAGCGGGGCGCACGCGTTGATTGAAAAACCAATCTGGAGTTTCTCCAAGGGCGTTTCGGCGGAGCGATCGTTGCCCTGGGTGTTCTTGCGTTCGCGCCGCCTGCGGCACCACCCTTCCCCCCGCATTGACTCGGGGATGCGCTTGGCCGCGCTCCGCGCGGTGCCGTCTCCGTGCTAGGAGTCTGTCGGACTTAACTCAAGGCTGCGGTGGGGCGACAATGGCAGCGGTTTCGCGGGCTGGGGTAACGAGGTTGGGCCAACCGACAGGGGGATCAAGTTGGCGGTGCTTGCGTGTGCCCT
>Ga0315277_10002566_pt1 | contig 25214 bp, 23 predicted proteins | sample YL17G05_15_MG_FD_203695 | JGI IMG/M metagenome (GOLD analysis project Ga0315277, IMG submission 203695) | Sediment microbial communities from Yellowstone Lake, YNP, Wyoming, USA - YL17G05_15 | ecosystem: Environmental > Aquatic > Freshwater > Lake > Sediment | place: USA: Wyoming | collected... | reverse complement strand
ATATGAGGTACATCATAGACTCCTACGCTTGGCTAGAATACTTCATGGGCACAGAAGCGGGCAGAAAAGTAAAGGCGATAATTGATTCCGAAGCCAACGAGAAACTCACGCCATCAATATGCTTAGCTGAGATCTATGCTAAGATTCTGAGAACTGAAGACGAGAAGAAGGCAGAACTCCACAGAGCCTTCATAAAGTCAAGAAGCGCTCTTGTCACGCTTACCGAAGAATTGGCCGTCGAAGCAGCCAAGATCGACGTTGATATGAAGAAGAAGGTTCAGGGTTGGGGCCTAGCCGACTCGATTGTTCTCTCAACAGCGCGGAACAGGAACGGAAAAGTCGCCACTGGCGACCAGCACTTTCGCGGGTTGGCTGAGGCTTACATGGTCTAACAACCGTCTACAAGCCAGAGTTCCTCTCTTTCATGCCCTAATGTGGCAGACAACTCTTCTTGGTGGGGCAGGTGGGATTTGAAACCACCAATATCGTGGGTACAATCTTTGGGAGGAACCTCTTATCCTGGACGGCAGTAAATTCACCGACTTCTTTGGAACCGAATACCCCTTCCGAAGCTGCCAGATAGGAATCAGAGAAACATTAGCGTGGTTGCGGAAACTGTCTTAATTTCGGCCCTCGCGTGTGCGCACCATAAGACCCACGCAGAAAGAACTAGATGTCAGAGACAGTGAAGATGATTCTGACCCCAATCTACCGGTACATACAAGCCGACTCAACAGTCGAGCTTGATCACAGTAACACCCCGAATCTCGGAGGTTTTATTAGCTCAAATCTCTCGTCCGGAGACGAACCCATTGGCGCGACCAACCGTGCTTCTAGGCGCTTTCGCCATTCTACTCTTGGTTTTGCTTATCATTCAGATCTACGCTGATTTATTTCGACTTACTCCGTCTTCTCTGACGATTGTGGTTCTGATATTTGGTGTGGTCCTAGTTCTGTCGTACCCAGACATTACGAAATTCAAGGTGGGTCCAAGCGGATTTGAATTCGAACGACAAGCCCATGAATTAACACAGAAACTCCTAGCTCCAACAGCAACGACAGAGAGAACTGCAACCATCACGTCGACAGCGAGGATTATTACAGGGATTGAACCGCGCGAACCGGATTCCCGCGGTGCGTTGTTTACGATATTAGTGGATATCGAACGCGAGATGGCAAGATTTGCTGGACTGCAAGACACGACCCGCCGCCGATTGGGTTTCGGTGGTCTAATTGGGGCCCTCACCTCAAGGGAGCTATTGGATCAAGACCTCCACGAAGCTCTGGAATTCTTGAGAAAAATCAGGAACTCTGCATTCCATGGAGAATACCTAACTGAGGATCAAACAAAAGCTGCATTGAATCTCGCCACTATAGTGCTCGCTAGATTGAAAGCGATAGAGACTCCAGGTGCGTAGCTATCGCGGCCCTAGAACCTGCGGGAAAAGGAAATGAGGGCTTAAGTCTGAATTCTTAGCCAATCTCTAATCAGTAACTGGAACCTCGCAATCTCGTCATCGTTGAGATCTGCACTATGCGCGACAACCCCCCTCAGCGAATTCAGTTCCGAAAGAATCCTTTGCATCGCTTTCTGGCTTCGAATAGTATCAGCGAAATCTGCCCAGTTTGCATTCAGAATATCGATCAATTCTCCGAAATTAGTGTAGGTCAAAGGGTCTGTTGAACGAATCGACATTGGGCTGTCCTTCTCTCTGTCTTGGCGCTCCTTGGCGTCTCTTTGCACCTTCTCAGGAACTTTCTGGCTCCACCACTCTGCGGCGTACTTCTCCTGCATCCTCTCTGAGATAAGTCGCCTAATTGTGTTTTCAATGCAGTAATAGAGAACATAGAAATCCGCCATTTTCCTGGCCTTGGACAGAATGTCAGCCTCGAATAGATCAACATCGACAACGTCTTGCTTCTTAAGCTGCTGACTCCTACCGATGCTGATCCCGGACTCTTCGAGTTTAAGCAGTTCAGATTCTAGAGTAAGGTTCCCCATCCCGAACAGTCTGACACGGTCAAGTGTCCTAGAATTACTCATGGAGGATATTCGCTCTTAGGCTCTTGAAGATGGCATTGAAAACTTCGATGTCCGTGGTTGGAGGCAGATTGAGAACAATTGTGTAGGACAGGTTCACGCCAGATGGTTTGGTTTGGAGGGGTTCCTTCTCCTTCCCCTTGGCCTCCTTTTCGGGCGGGGCTGCCTTGAAATCTGCTAGTGCACAAAGGGCCATGAATGAGCCAACGATTCCATCGAGCGCTGGAGCGTCATCTCCCAGTCCTGTTACTCGTTTGACCACATTGGTTAGCTCACTCTTGTCAAGCTTGTAGGCATATTCACTTGCATTGAATATCGTTGGGTAAGACGCTTTGATTCGCGTGGCCATTACGGCTTTTGACTGAGAAGCATCTCGGTAGTCCTTATAATCCTGTGTGGGCACGTTCGCGCTGTCAATAAATCCAAGGCGTTTTAGAAGGGACGGAAATGCCCTATCGCTTGAGGACTTGAACCCCAGCATAGTTTCCAGATAATCTTGGGTGAACTTTGGCGGCGTAGACGCTTCGCGTATTTTCCCAAACAGAGCGCCAAGCTTACCGTAAGCGTTAACATACGGTGGGTTCTCAGCCATTTCGTCCACTCAATGGTTTAGTGTTATCGCCTTCCTAATTAACTGAACAGGCATCCATTGCTCCTCTCCAAGAGGTTACTGCTCCTCTGCAGGAACTGCAGAAGGCAAAAGTCAAACTAGAAATCAGCCAGAATCTAGGCCGTGAAGAGGATCGGTCTACTTTCTTTTTGCGGCTATGAACATCAGTAAGGCTACGATCCCAACTGATGAAGTTGCAACGCTGTATTGGAAGGCTGCTGAAGGATTGGCATTAGTCCAGAGGTATCCGAAGATCGAGTTCGCGACTAGAGCACATGCACCAACAAGAATGTAGTAAACGCCGTAAGCGGTGCCTTTGAGTTCGGGTTTTGTGAAGTCGGGAATCATCGCGCGTTGAACGGTATCCGCTATTGCCAAGTAGGTCCCAAACGCAAAAGCGATCAAGAATGCGTAGGGCGCGTATCCCGCAAGGATAAGCCCGGCCGCCGACGTGACCAGGAACATACTATAGCTCAGGAATAACACGGGAGTTTTACCTATTTTGTCAGCAAGGATCCCGGAGGGCAGGCCGATTATCACTGTGGCTACATTGAGTGTTGCATAGACGAGTGCCAGAATCGTGGGGTCCTGGATACCTAGCAAGCCGGCCTTCAAGAGTATGAACGAGTAATTGTACGCACCCGCACTGAAGATTCCGAGAACTGCTAGTAAGAAGACAAAGTCGTGGGTCAACACTGCTCTCACGTTTTGAAACGCGGTCCCTTTTCTCACTTTTCCGCGAGTGTCCTTGACGAAGAAAACCAGTATGAGCAATGCCATTGCGGCGGGGATGAAGGATACCCAGAACACTCCGCGTATCCCAATGAACGGAATCGCTGCAAACGCGAAGAGAGGACCGAGAACAGCACCTACTTGGTCAAGAGATCTATGAAGACCGAATCCTTTACCTGCTTCCGATTTTGCCACCGAGTCGCTGATCAGAGCGTCCCTTGGTGAAGTTCGTGTTCCTTTCCCAGCTCTGTCAGTGAGTCTTACCGCGAAAGCCTGAGGCCAAGAGCCTGCAAGAGCGAAAAACGGCTTCGCAATTGACGAAAGACCATAACCAAGCATTACGAGGGGTTTTCTTCTTCCGATCTTATCCGTTAGGACTCCTGCGATGACTCTGAAAATGTAATTGACAGCTTCGGCGGTCCCTTCAATCAATCCTAGGATCGCTGCTGAGGCGCCCAGACTCGTCACAATAAAGAATGGCAGTACCCCTAGAATCATTTCAGTCGATACGTCGGTGAAGAGGCTAACGTATCCTAACCTTATGACGTTGCGGAACCCTAGCCGTTGTTCTTCGTTTGCGGGTTTTGCCACAATCTGTGCTCCGTGAAGGTTGACAGCGGTCCGGTTGAGTTGGAACCATTTCAGTCCCTTATCAAACCTACTTGTTCGTCATGCAAGCCACGTTATTTACACAATGAAATCCAGAAAACAGAAATCGAGTGGATCAGACCGACTTGGCCCCCACAGTAGGCTGTCGCAATGAAATCGGAACCCGGTAGAACTGCGAACGATTTTATGAAATTAACAATCGAGGAAGCTAAGCTTGGACTGCGGGAGGGCGGCATTCCGATCGGTTCGATTCTAGTCAAGGACGGCAGAGTCATTGCAAGAGGCCGCAATAGGCGTGTGCAAGAGAATGATCCGATCCTGCACGCTGAGATCGATTGCCTCCGCAACGCAGGGAGAATCGGCAGTTACAATGGGACTACGATCTATTCTACACTGATGCCCTGCTATCTCTGCGCTGGAGGAATAGTACAGTTTGCCATAAGGAAGGTAATTGCAGGGGAATCAGAGAACTTCCCTGGTGCTAGGAAGTTCATGGAGGAACACGGCGTTGAGGTAATTGACCTGAACATTGACGAATGCAAGAAACTGATGAGAGACTTCATACAAAACAACCCCAAGCTATGGAACGAAGACATCGGCAAATTGTAGCCGCCGAAGGCCTCGCACAACCCACCTTTGGTCGTCTGTAAACCAAATCGCAAGTGCGGACGCTTGAGTCACTCCGTAATTGACGGCACGAGTTTTCGTTGTACATTTCCAAGCTGGCGTTAACGAAAACTAAATGGTTGCGGTGGCCTCTGGTGTGTGCGGGTCAAATCGTGCGCACACAAAAGAAAGCGGCATCTGCTAGGGGGTTACCTGCCCTGAGAAGACTCCTTTGTACGAAGTAGCTTCAAGCGCTTCCTCGATTATCACTTGGCATATCGCGGTTCCAGGATGCAAGGCCAAGGGAAGTGGAGAGACATTGAGAATCTCCAGAACGACTCTACCGGTGCTTCCCGGTTGAATGAATCCACTGCTAAGATGGATTAGAAGCCCCACACGTGCAAAACGTGACCTTCCCTCAATTCGCCCACTCAAAGTAGATGGGAGTGTGAGGATCTCCTTCGTTATTCCCTGAACGAGCTCATTAGGCATTATGAGGAAATGCCTACCTCTGCTGACCTTCACCATTCTAGTGAGTTGCTTGTAGTCTGCAGCCTCACGAACATGGAATACGTCTCTTGTTTTTTCAAAGACCCGAAACGTATGACCGAGGTGAAGATCAATCGAAGCGGGACCAACCTGCTTCTTGGTGAAAGGCTCTATCCTAATCGAGCCTTCTTTAATCATCTTGAAGATTCGATCTCGTCCTAGAGTTGCCATATGCTCCCTGCCTATTCATCACGCAGCAAGTAGTGATAAATGTCGACATATTTGCTCCCTAAGGATTCCCTTCCGTTATCATCTTCACAAATCAGTTCTCGTGTGGGTCTAATGGTGCGCACCCCCCCAGAAAAAAGAAAAACACCTAACGGTTACAGGGCGATCTCATAGATCTCGTCAACACCAATCCTCCGTGTTAGACGATTAAGAACTTTCACCAAGGAATTCGCTGTTCTAGCCAGCTTCTCCAGTTTCTTCCTGAGTAGTCGTCTATCGCTTCTGCGCTCAAAAAACCAGAGTTTGTGGATTATCATATTGCGTTCCTCCCTAATTTCGTGAATTCTTTTGTACAGTTTGAAGTCGATTAGGCAGTCAACGTATGCGACATTAATCGCACCGAAGAAATTCAGTTTCTTGCAGAAGTTCCGTATCTCTCTGACGTCCTTAGGGGAAATTTGCTTTGCTGACCTTGTCCACAGCCCGTTCGCATAGACTAACCACTTCAACACGTTTTCTATGAAACTGTAGAGCAGAGCGATGCTTTCAAAATATTTTTCCTTTTCTTTGTTGTTCAAGTTGGTGTTGATTTCATCAGCCATCTCGTTAATGAGCTGAACGAAATCGTCCTTTTTCAGCAGAGCTAGAAGATTCTGAGACAACTCGATTGATTATCTCCACAAGTTCGACGGAAAAGGACCTAAGTGTTCTTAGTACTTCGCCAAAGTTATCGCTTTCTAAGCGCCAACGTAATTACCTAAAGTCAGTGTGGTTTTCGTCCCTGCTTTCAAGTAGGGGTAGCCAATTTAGTGACGTGCTGCAAAGGCGCAGTAAACGCAACGAGTTCCCTCTGACGTTCCTCAGAGATAAGCGCGTCGTCCAGTAAACGTATTAGATTCTCTTCGTCCCCATTCTTGCGAAGCAAGATCGCTGCCACCAACGATAATCTAAGGTAGTCGAGATTGGACAACAAGAGGCTTTCAACACTTCCATATTTTGAATCAAGTGATTTTGTCTCGCGGTCGCTAAGTTGACTACCATGTGCAAAAGCGCTTCGAACATTGTAAGCATCGTTCAAACGCTGTCTGACTTCAAGTGAGTTGTATCCCACCAACCCAAGCAGTTTTCCAAGCCGCACACCAAGCCGAAACACAAGTTCTTGTCTCTCTTCTCCCCTCAGTAGGAGGGCCTCTAATCCCATGACTGCATTTCCGAATCTTCTCTCCAGAATTTGGTCTCGGGTTAGAGCGTCTGCATATCGTTGATAGGCTATGCCTAAGTAGTCAATATCCTTCATTGATTTGTCATAGAGATTTTGAGGAATTGCATTTCTTAGCACGTCACAAAATCTAGCCAATGCCGTCTCGTCTTTTGCAGTAAGTAGGTACCCAACTGCAGCTTGGGTCGGGTCGGGACGCACCATTTCAAACGACCCGTAATCCGCCAGAAGATCGGACACATATCGAATTCTAATTGCGTTCACGCTCCCGACCTTGTAGAGCCGCAAGATCGCAACAGCATGTTCCGCATGCATCAGAGCTTCGTGATCATCTCTTGCCTCAGACACAACTTCCAGGAGGGCTGACCACCAAGGAAAGAACTCCGCAAGATCGGTTCCTTTAACGGCTAATTCTTCAGTAAGATCATCGTTTGTCGGCTTCCTAAGGACCATGCCTTTCGCAATGTTGATTCTTTCGACACCCATAACAACACCCGTGAGTTTGGCCACAATGCGAAACTCGAGTGGTTCGCCTCGGAGATTTCTCAATAGGTTTATGATTTTTGAATTAGGATCTATGACTTCAGAATCAGCCTCATTGAGACATTTCGATATGATGATCCTCGTGAAATTTCTAAGTGCCCTACTAACTCTTTCTTGGTCCCCAAAGTTCTTAGTTAGGTATTCGAATGCATTTTCGTACTCTTTGAGCCCGGTAACCTGGGTTAATGCTGCATGGGTTGCTTTAGCCCATGATGGTCTAGTGAAATCTTCCGTCTGAACTCGTTTGAACGAATACCCTGTGTCAGTGTATGTAATGTCAGAGTTCTCAATTGATACACGCGTATAGAGGTTATTTTCGGATCTGAGCAGCCCTTTGGAAATTCCTTCTATCACTACCTTTTTCACACACGAGAATAGTTGCAGGAGTTCGTGCGGGAAATCCTCTTCCGACGGATGAGTCATGGCTTTCTCACAGATTACTGCTACGGAATTTTGAGCCTTTGACGAGTTCTTGCATACACCGTGAAACCCGTTTCTCTTTTTGCGTTTCTGCGTAGATAATGAAGAGTGCTCTTCCCGATGGCGAGCCTAACTGCGTCTACGTGACTCAATGATTGTATTCGTCTCCGAAGGGTGACATCGTCAGATCTCTCAAGAACAAGGCACGGCTCAGCAAAGTCAAGGACTCGAGATCTGCCTTTTAGGAAACGAGCAAGCTCCGTTGCCGTCTGTTCAATGACTGTATCCCATTTCATAACAAGGCCTTGGTAGTTTGCTCCTGAATTGAATTGCTCGCGCAGAAGATCAATGAATCGACTCCTTGCTTCCGCATCGAATCTATACTGGTAATCATCCCCGGTGAAATAAAAGTGAGGAACATCCAACGCGCCCGACGTAGGTCCATCAAAAGGCGATTTCTCTAAAACAAAACACCATCAGGCTAATGCAGGTCTTGTTTTGGCCAGTTCTTCTTCAAGCATGTTGAGTTCTTGGCGGGCTAGTTGTTCTTGCCAGTCGGTGAAGTTTCCTATTTCAAGGAGACTCTTGATCAGTCTTATGCTATTCTCAAGATGCTCCGAGATGTTGCCATTCTCGTACCCTGTTCCTGTGAAGAGTGTGGTTTGGCGGGCTGACCAGTCTCCTGGTTGATCCGAGCCGGGAATGAGTTCTTGAACATACTCAGCAAACGTTGTTCTATCCACCAAAGCACCCAGCTTGCGGATCGAGTGATCCTTACGCCATAACCATTCGTCCACCCCGTACAGTGGCATGTCGTAGTTGTTTGCACATAGAGCGGTCAGGTTACCCATGGCGAAAGCAATTAGCGGGATCCCGTAGCTCTTGGCCACTTTGTCCAGCAACTTGAGCCCTTCCAAAGAGATGAACCCATACAGAATCCACATCTTGATCCGGGAACCAATCTTCTCACTTCGATTCACGGCGGCCTCTATGCTGATTTCCGCTGACCTGCTGCTAGCGACTGTGTCCTGCATCATCAAGAAGATGCTACTGTTTCTTGGAAGATGCGAAAAGTCCTCATAAACTATGTTCAGTTGTCGCTGGATCATACCATCGTGGTCTCTGTAGGAAGTATGAGTGTACCTAGGCCTGATGTAGACGGTTTTGAAGGAGTTCGGAATCAATCGGTTTGCAGCTTGGTGAAGCTGGTATCCCGGTGCTGCTCGAAGGATCTGTTCGAAGACTATATCACCATTCTTTTTGGGCTCGTGGATCCCACAGAGCTCAAGAATGGCCGGCAAGGCCTGCTCGGCGGCCTTTGATGTGAGTTCTTCGAGTTCCTGTCCCACCACATACGGGTGACACGCAATTCTGCGAGTCATGGGAGTATCGATGATGTACGCGTTCGGAGACGAATGTTCGACCTCGTAGATTCTCGTGTTCTCAGCGAGATGTTTTTTCTTTAGCGTCACTTGCCTTGTCGCGTCAACATTGACACCATATTCTTGAATCAGCGAATCCACTAAGCTTGTTTCGTGTTGTTCCACGACCGCCATCTCGGAAAACAAGGACCTAATGAAGTTGAGCGCTTATTGAAATATGTAACCCATGAGCCATGATTGTTCACCGTTTTCTGTCGACCCCAGAGTAACTACCAATAATAGACTTCCATGAATCGTATTTGCTTTCGTTTGTGAAACCATATAAGCGCAGCAACTGGCAAAGTGCTAAGGCAGCGAGGTGAAGACGCACGAATAAGATGGCGATAGCACTTCTTGTAGTCGGATTAATTGTTGGAGCAGGCCTCACGTACGGTATGCAGGCATCTCAACTCGCGGGGATCCAAGCACAGATAAATGATCTCACAGCGAAGAACTCTTCACTGGAAGCACAGCTCGCAGCGTTGCAGGGTGCAACGACGAAGCAACTGAAAGTTTTCGCGGTTTTTGCAACTCCGATTGAGGAGCCTTGGGACAATGTCATACATCAGGCCTTGTTGAAAGCACAGACGGAACTCAACATAGTCTACTCATTCAGCGACAAGAACGGTTACGGACCAGACTTCGAGAAAGCGTTGAGAGACGTAGCATCGAAGAACTATGACATCATCTTCGGCGATGGTTTTGGCAATGAAGAAGCTGTGAGAAATGTAGCGAAGGATTATCCTGGTACACAGTTCGTTTTCGGATCTGCCGGTGGACCAGCAAATCCAAATGTCTCCGTGTTCGATGACTATCTACATGAGTCAGCATACTTGGCTGGAACCATAGCAGGAAAGATGACCAAGACAAACATACTCGGTGTTGTCGCGGCCTTCGCTGGAGTGGAAGAGGTCGCGCGAATAGTGAATGGTTTCATCATGGGAGCAAAGGCGGCTAACTCGAAAGTCAAAGTGAAAGTCGCGTTCATCGACAACTGGTTTGATCCAGCAAAGGCAAAGGAACTAGCGCTTGCGGAGGTCGACGCCGGAGCGGACATACTGTTCGCAGAACGTGCTGGTGTAATCGAGGCGGCCAAGGAGAAAGGCGTGTATGCGATTGGAAACATGCTTGACCAAGCTTCGTTGGCTCCGGACACTGTCATTACCAGCGCAGTCTGGGACATGTACCCATTAGTCAAACACGTCATTGAACGAGTTAGAGCAGGTATAGTTGAAGCGTCGAACCTGCAGGACTACTCTATGATGTTCAAAGGAGGAACCTATCTAGCTCCTTTCAGAAACTTTGACAGCAAGGTCCCAGCGGACGTGAAAGCCTTGGTGGCAGACCTGCAGAGCAAAATATTGGCCGGCCTGTTCCGAGTTCAAATGGTGGAGTCTCCCCCACAATCCGATTAGAAGATCCCCTACCTTTCCTCACTTTTTCTTTTCTACGCTCTCCGACGCGACGCGGATCGCTGAGTCAAGATGAGCGATATAGCAATTCAAGTGAAAGGGATAACGAAACGTTTTCCGAACGTAGTCGCGAATGATCACATCGACCTCGAACTTCGGAAGGGAGAGGTCTGCGCGATTCTGGGTGAAAATGGTGCCGGCAAAAGTACCCTGATGAAGATAATCTATGGCCTCTATCGCGCCGATGAAGGACAATTACTCGTGGGAGGCAAGCCGGTAAGTATCGACTCGCCGAAAGGAGCGATAGCTCTTGGAATAGGCATGATTCACCAGCACTTCACTTTAGATGAAAAACTGACAGTCGTAGAAAACCTTGTCCTGGCAACTGGTCAAGGCAGGGCACTGTTGAACCTCAAAGAGGCAAGCGAACGTCTTACGGGCCTCTCCAAAAAGTATGGCCTTGAAGTCGACCCAACCGCAAAAGTGTACCAGCTTTCAGAAGGCATGAAGCAACGTGTCGAGATCTTGAAATTGCTACTTCGAGGAGCGGAAATTCTAATATTCGATGAACCTACAGCTGTCCTGACTCCTATCGAAACCGGCGATCTGTTCAAAGCCATTCGAGCTTTGGCCTCGGAAGGACACGCAATAGCTTTCATTTCACATCATCTCGGAGAGGTTCTTTCGATAAGCGACAGAATTGTGGTTCTTAGAAACGGATCGGTTGTAGGAGAGACAACTCCAACGGGGACGAGCAAATCCGAATTAGCTCAGATGATGGTTGGCAGAGAGATAGAAGCAGTCACACGCCACAAGGCTCGTGAGAAAGGCGCTCCCATTCTTGATGTGTCTGGAATCCGTGCGCTCAGCGACAAGAAACTCGAAGCTGTCAAGAACGTTTCATTCATTCTTGATGCAGGGGAAGTCCTTGGGATTGCCGGTGTTTCTGGAAACGGCCAGAAAGAACTCATAGACGTTATTCTGGGGATGAGAAAGGCAACCTCAGGCAAACTCATCCTAAATGGAAACGATGTCACAAACAAATCGACCAAGGAAATCATTGAGCAGAAGCTGAGGTGTATACCAGAGGACCGAATAGGCTGGGGGCTTTTGATGGGGAACTCCATCGCTGAGAACCTCATCCTAGGGCTTCATAGGTCGGAAAAACTCTCCTCAAGACTACCCCTGCTGGGTGTGATAAAGGAGAAAGAGATTCAAGATTACGCAAAACAGTTGCTCGCTAGATTCGACATTCGGGGAGCCGACGTGAACGCTCCCGTGAGACTCCTTTCTGGAGGTAACCTACAGAAGGTCATTCTGGCCAGGATACTCTCACAAGAACCGCGGGTCATCCTAGCAGTTCAACCAACGAGAGGGCTCGACATTGGCGCGACCGAATTTGTTCACAAATTGCTTCTCGAACTGAGAGATAAGGGTGTAGGAATACTCCTCGTCTCAGAGGACCTAGAGGAGATACTTGCACTTAGTGACAGGATCGCGGTGATATTTAGAGGCGAAATTCTTGGCACTTTCACTGCTGAATCAGCGACCAGCGAGAAACTAGGACTGATGATGGCGGGAGTTACTGAGAAGGGGTAAAGAATCCTGAAGTTCCCAATCAGACTCGAAAAAGCAGCAACACCAAGCCCTCTCAGAAAGACTCTCCTTCCCGTCCGAGCGTTTGTCGCCACTTTTCTTGTGGGAACAATACCAATCCTAGCTGCGGGTGCTAATCCGCTCGACGCATACTATGAGATGTTCTTGGGCGCTTTCGGCAATGTGATAGCAATTTCAGAAGTCTTGGTTAGGGCGGCGCCGCTGATGCTCACTGGATTAGCGATTGCAGTTGCATTCAGGGCTAGGTTCTGGAACATAGGGGCGGAAGGGCAACTGTACGCTGGAGCGATACTGGGAAGTTTTGTCGCGCTTAACTTTGCGGACTGGCCGGCTTGGATTCATATTCCCATGATGATCCTCGCGGGGATGGCCGGCGGTGCGCTCTGCGCGTTGCCGGGCATATTGAAAATCAAGGTTAAGGTGGGCGATGTGGTGACCACACTGATGCTCAACTTCATCATGATAATACTCACAAGCTACCTGGTTCAGAACGTCCTCAAAGACCCATTCACAGGCTGGCCTCAATCCGCACCAATACCCGATTCTGCAACCTATCCAGTTCTCATACCCTACACGCGATTTCATCTAGGAATAATTATTGCCCTTTTCTTTGCTCTCGTAGTTGGATATGGACTGATTCAGTATACGACGCTAGGTTACGAAATCAAGGCCGTTGGTTCCAATGAGATAGCTTCACGATTGGCCGGAATCAATCCGACGGCAGTAACGATAAAGACGGCATTGATTAGCGGATCCTTTGCCGGCCTTGCAGGGATCGGTGAAGTTGCGGGTATTCGTCACCACCTGATTGCAACACTATCACCAGTTCCAATAGGTTATGGATTGACTGGAGTGGTCATTGCTGTGATGGCTGGGCTGAACCCTTTCTGGGTGGTTGTCGTGGCGTTCTTCTTTTCGATAATAATCAACGGCTCTCAGACCATGAGCAGAGTAACAGGTGTCCCAATTTTCCTGTCTGAGATCTTCCAGGGCTTGGCGCTGTTCTTCACTCTCTTCTTCATGTTCCTTGATCAATACAAGATCAGGAGGGTCCGTTAGTGGCGATAGAGCTTCTGAGCGTTGGTTTTCTTGTGGCGATGGTGGCCGCCTCCATTAGGATCGGCACGTCGCTCATGTATGCGACACTAGGAGAGATGCTCACAGAACGCTCAGGGATACTGAATCTCGGGATTGAAGGCTTAATGATCTTCGGAGCCATGACCGCATTCATCGCAACCTATGCAACGAATAATCTAGCCATAGGAGTAGGCGCTACGATCCTCGTAGGATTGATTGAAGGCTTAATCATGTCCTTCGTTTACGCCAAGATCGGAACTAATCAACACGTGTGGGGGGTCGCCTTCACCATAGCCAACTTCGGACTTGCCTACTTCATCTACCGCTTGTACTTCGGTTCTCCCGCTGTGATCCCCACGGTGACGCCTCTTGCACCTGTCAAGATTCCGATACTCTCTGACATTCCAATCTTGGGGCCAATCCTCTTCCAACAGTATGCCTACACTTACGGCGCTATCATTCTCTTCGTTGTATTCGCATTTATCTTCAAGTATATGATGTGGGGGCTCATCGTCACTGTCGTGGGCGATAACCCAATCGCGGCCGACACAGCGGGGGTCAACGTCTACCGAACGCGGTATGTCGCCGTCACTCTCGGAGCGATTTTCATGGCTCTTGGAGGCTCCTTCCTCTCTATCGCTCAGTTCAACTCGTTCCTGTTCGAACTGGTTGCCGGCCGAGGTTGGATTGCCATAGCACTGGTTACCATTGGAAATTGGAAGCCGATGAGGTGCATGGTTGCCGCGATCTTCTTCGGATTCGTCGATGCTTTCCAACTCAGACTGCAGGCTCTTGGATTAACCGAAATTACAGTGGCTGGAACGAATATCGCGATCCCATTCCAACTGTTCCTAATGCTCCCATACCTCCTAACCATCGTCTTCCTAGCGATAGCATCGAGAACAGCGGACTATCCGACGGCCCTACTCACGCCATACAGCAGAGAATAGCAAAAGCACCGGTTCAGGGATCACAAGAAAATCTTGACACATGGGCGACTCGCATGAATGCCGACCTCACCATCCGAAAGGCGCGACTGCGCTCGGGACGAATATGCGATATCGCGATCACAGGAACACAAATACACGCCATAGATGAAAAAAGCGATACCTCACCGCAAAATACAATCGACGCCCATGGGAGACTGGTTACGGAAACATTCGTCATCGCCCATCTCCATTTGGACAAGGTTATGACGGGTTCTCTTGCGGAGGAGACGGCGCTCACACATTACCATGGATCATCAAAGAGTAACGCGATGACCGCGATCGAATTGGCTTCAAAAGTGAAGGAGCACTATGTAGAATCTGACATCGAGCAACGCGTCCGACGCGTTTTGATTGACGCAGAGTATTACGGTGTCAGCCACATCAGGGCGTTCGCTGACGTAGACAACAAGACCGGGCTAAAAGGTGTCAAAGCCCTTCTAAAGATGAAAGACGAATTCAGAGATCGAATTAGCATTCAGATTGTGGCTTTCCCGCAAGACGGAATCATAAGAGAGCCTGGAGCGGAAGAGTTACTCTACAAATCAATGGAGTCGGGCGCAGACATAGTGGGCGGAATTCCATGGATAGAATACACAAAGAAGAATTCGAAGAAGCACATTAAGATCGGATTTGAAATCGCGAAGCAGTTTGGCGCTGACATAGCAATGTTGACTGATGACGCGGCCGATCCGGAACTGAGAACAACTGAGTACTTGGCCACTGAGACCATCAAGAACGAATGGAGTGGTAGAGTGACAGCGTGCCACGCAAGATCCACCGCACTATACAATAGCGCGCATCACAGGAAGTTAGTAGCCCTGCTCAAGAAGGCGGGAGTGAGCGTGGTCACTAACCCCCATACTGGGCCTCTACACGTTAGAGTCAAGCAATTGCTGAACGCTGGAGTAACAGTCGCCCTTGGACAAGACGATGTGTACGACGCATACTATCCATATGGGAGGTGCAACATGCTCGAAGTGGCCTTTCTAGCAGGCCATCTCATGTGGATGATGACTCGAGAGGATCGTGAGGTCTTGTATGACATGATAACACTGAACCCTGCCAAGATAATGAAACTTGCAGACTATGGTATGGCTCCGGGAAAAGCCGCAAACCTAGTCATCCTTGACGCTGAAGATTCCAGACAAGCCCTCGCGTCCCACTCAGAGCCACTTGTTGTAATAAGAAATGGAATCCTTCGCTCGGAAACGCATTCTAACAGGAGTCGCCGAAACCTGGCGATAAGACCCAGTGAATAGCGGGATAACGGAAATCGCTTAAATGTCTCCATTTCCGTACCACGAGGATATACCGGCGTGTCGTCTGTGACTCAACTTGTAGACTCTAGTGGGCGCATTACGCGCAAGCTTCGAATATCGGTCACAGATCGATGCAATTTCCGTTGCCAATTTTGCATGCCCAAGACCCCAATCTGGTTGCCACGCAGTGAGATCCTAACGTTTGAGGAGATTCACAGAGTCGTCTCCGTCCTCACTCGGATCGGGGTTGAGAAGATCAGGCTGAGCGGCGGCGAGCCCTTGATGCGCCAGGACATCGAGAAACTTGTCGAAATGCTCGCAGGAGTGCCAGGAATACGCTCGCTGAGCATGACAACGAACGGATTCCTCCTCGCGGACAAGGCGAAAGCCTTGAGGAAAGCCGGACTCAAGAGCGTGACAGTGAGTCTGCACAGCCTTAAGCCTGAAAGATTCAGTCAGATCACAGGCGGGGGAGTCTACGAGAAGGTTGTTGCCGGGATAAGGGCCGCGAAAGAGAACGGCTTCAAACCACTCAAAGTAAATGCGGTAATAATTCGCGGATGCAACGAGGACGAAATCGTCGACCTAGCCTCTCTTGCAATCTCAGGCAACCTTACTGTCAGATTCATCGAGTATATGCCCTTCGACGGCCAACGACTCTGGGGAATGGAGAAAGTCGTCAGCGGAAAGGAGATCATCGAACGAATTCGCGAGCAGTACGAGCTCATCCCAGTTCCCCGCGAGAACGGTAGCACAGCCAAGGTCTACAAGTTTGCGAATGGCGTTGGAGAGATCGGTGTGATAACGTCAATCACAGAGCCCTTCTGCTCCGATTGCGACAGAATTCGGCTCTCGGCGAATGGGAAAATTGTTCCCTGCCTTTTCGAGAAAGCCGGTTACGATCTTAGACCTCTCCTAAGAGGCGACGCTTCGGATGAGACATTATCAAATTTCATGCGCGACAGTGTGCTCCGCAAGGCCGCAGGTGTTGAAACGCTGCTCAAGAAGTTCAAAACGTTGGAGCATGTCAGACCGATGCATACAATCGGCGGGTAGCTATCCATGAAAACGTACACGGGTACGTATAAGTAGCATATTTGGGCGGCAATCTTATTATGGGAAACTCGCTAGCTCTCCAGAAATCTCAGAACACCAGTACCTTTCACAGTGAATCCAACAACATAGCAGGAATAACTATGAGTGAACCAAATCTCGTTCGAATCGGAAAGAAACCCATAATGAACTACGTCACCGCCTGCGTCACACTCTTCAACTCTGCAAGCGGAGATGTGATGGTGAGAGCGAGAGGTCAAGCCATAGAGAAGGCAATCGACACAGTTCAAATGCTGAGACACGGGTTTCTAAAGGACATAGTCATCAAGAAAATCAACCTAGGCTCCGAAGATGTAACCCGCTTCAACGGAACGAGGGGGAACATCTCGATCATCGAGATCATTCTTTCGCGCCAACAGCAGAATCCTCCAGCGTGAAAGCGCGAACCCATCCTCTCCGAGTTGGAGCAATCTTGGCCACGTATGATTTGGTACTGATTGCATTAGCCCTTGCCTTGACATCCTTCTTCTACACCATGGCTGGATTCGCGGGAGGCTCACTGTTCACAGCACTTTTGTTGCTTACAGGTCTGGCAGCAGGTCAAGCCGCCCTCGCAGGCCTGATCTTCAATGTCTTCTCAGCCACGAGCTCCTTACTGAGATGGAAGATACACTTTGAGAAAGAATTCTTGTGGTTCCTCGTGGGTTCCGTTCCCGCTGCCTTCCTCGCTGGTTTGCTCGTCCTGCCTGATGCTCTGCTCAAGATAATTATGGGAGTCGTAATAGCAATCGGAGGCTTTTCCGTAATGCTCGCAACGTATCCTCTACGAGTATTGAAAGTCAATCCGATGTTGAAAGTAGTGATTGGGGCGCTCATTGGAATAGTAGCTGGACTGACCGGGATTGGAGGGGGCGTCTACTTGGCTCCGGTGCTGATATTAGCTGGGATGGCGAAGCCCAAGACAACAGCTGCCACAACAACAATCTTCATTTTGCTAAATTCCCTGTCTGGAATAGCTGCACGGATTCCGCGTCTGGGAATTGTCATCTCGAATCCTCTGATCGTTGCAGCAATCCCTGTCGTCTTGGTTGCAGCCCAGTTTGGAAGCTACATCGGCTCGCGAAGATTAACTCAAACCAACGTGAGACGAGTCATCGGACTAGTCCTAATCTCCGTCGGACTGTACATTGCCTCGACTGCATTTTGATGAAGGATCGTGAACTCGCGGATACACTGCGAGTCAGTTAGTTGCAGCCAAGACATATGGACGAAAACCTTTTACAATCCTCAATCAAAGCCGCCTTGCCTTTGAGGGAAACGTCGTTGACAACGAGAGTTGAGAAGCCGAAGATCGTCGTGACACCGCCTGGCCCGAAGGCTCGCGAACTTCTCCAGCGAGACACGAATGTTCTTTCGAGGTCTGTGGTAAGATGGTATCCTCTGGTCGCTGAGTCGGGTTCAGGTTGCGTTGTGAGAGATGTGGACGGCAACGAGTACGTTGACTTTAATTCGGGTCTGGTCGTTTTGAATGTGGGTCACTCGCATCCGAAAGTCGTCAAGGCGATTAAGGATCAAGCGGAGAAGCTCATCCACTATTCATGGACCGATTTCTATTACAAGCCGATTATAGACTTGGGTGAACAATTAACCAAGATTACGCCAGGATCATTTCCGAAGAAGGTCTTCTTCTCGAACAGCGGCGCCGAGGCAAACGAAGCTGCAATGAAAATGTCACGTTGGCACACAAGGAAACCACTCTTCATGGCGTACACGGGCTCTTTCCATGGTAGAAGCTTTGGGACAATGAGCCTGACGGCCAGCAAGCCTGTTCAAAGGCGTCACTTCTTCCCGCTGGTTCCAGAGGTAACCCATGTACCATACCCATACTGCTATCGCTGTCCGTTCGGTCTGGAATATCCTAAGTGCAACATGTGGTGTGTCGACTTCATTGAACAGGAAGTTCTGATGAAGTATCACCCGCCCGAAGATACCGCCGCAATGTTCATCGAACCAGTACAAGGCGAAGGGGGCTATGTTGTTCCCCCGGACGACTACTTCCAGCGGTTGAAGAAGATTCTCGACAAGTACAACATTCTGATGGTAGACGACGAGATCCAATCAGGCATGGGACGAACAGGAAAATGGTTCGCGATTGAGCATTGGGGTGTAACACCAGACATAGTCACCACGGCCAAGGCGCTTGCATCAGGCATGCCAATAGGAGCAACAATAGCCAAAGAGGAAATCATGGACTGGGAAGGAGGCTCTCATGCGAACACTTTCGGAGGCAACCCAGTCGCATGCTCTGCGGCACTGCAGGTGATTGATGTCATAAAGGAAGAGAAACTGCTCGAAAATGCAACGCGACAGGGCACGTACTTGATGAAACGATTGAAAGAGATGCAACAGAAATATCAGGTCATCGGCGATGTGCGCGGAAAAGGTCTCATGATAGGCGTAGAGCTAGTGAAGGATCAAGAAACGAAACAGCCAGCTGCCGAGGAAGCGTTAGACGTGATGAACAAGTGCTTCAAGCGCGGTCTGGCGATCATTACCGCAGGTAAGAACATGATGCGTTTCGCACCTCCGCTGATCATAACGCACGAAACAATCGACGCCGGCCTAGAAGTGTTCGAAAGCGCCGTCAAGGAAGTAGCTGCCCAGCTCAAGTAGAAGCTTCCAGATTCCTGATTTCCTTCTCATTTTTTCCATACGCGACAGTGGCCACCATACCAACCTTTGACCCAGTTATGTGGAAATGAATGGTTTTCCATGGATAACTAACCTTGCCTAGTGGAAAGCCTTTTGATTGAGCATAATGCGGCCCATGCCAACGATCTCGCACAGAAAATTACGTCTCAGAGATGGTCTTTGAATGCAATCAGCTCTACGCGGATTCCTACTTCTATCTCTACTACTAATCACTACGCTCGGCATCGTGGGGATCGCTGTTGGCCAACAGCGAATACCGTTTGACGGACTCAAACTCAGATACTTCTCTGAAACGACGCAAACCGTTCAAGAAAGAACGGGAATCTACGCAAGCTGGTCGACCACGCTCCTATTTCACAACGTGTCCGACACTTCTTCAGTAATGGACATCGTTGTGAACGGGACGGTCACGCAGAGTAATCAGCAGCAACCCGAGAAGTTCAATCGGACTGTCAACTTCCCAACTGACCGAGACACGCTGATCTTTCTCAGGAACGGAGGACAAGACAACTTGACAATCTATGCGGGTCCATCTGGCGTAGCTATTCCAGCTCTTCCCGGACTCACAATCGACCTAACTAGGTCATGGAATCTACACGATAAGCCCCTTATTCGAACTCCCTTGGGGGCGTTCTCTAGTTACCGCTATCACACCGCCATCAAATCGATCGCGATTCCAACAGGTGGGGCACTCGACTTAGACTTCTACGCCGCATATGAGATGAACACACAGGTCTTGATAGCTGGAGAAGTCTGGGCGACAATCAACGGCTCCTCCGCCATGATCGCACGAACAGAGATCCGCGAAGCCAACTTATTCTCCACCCAGGGTCCATCGCGTTGCCTAATTGCGACTGCAACATACGGATCCGAACTCGCTCCACAAGTACAATTCCTCCGAGACTTCCGAGACGAGAAAATTGACAAGACGTTTGCCGGGGCGAGCTTCATGATCGCCTTCAACACATGGTACTACATATTCAGCCCATCAGTCGCAAGCGAAGTTCACGCAAATCCAGCGCTGCAAGCCGTAATGCAGGCAATACTCTACCCGCTTCTATTGATCTTGCGAGTAAGCGCGGCGCTTTTCGATGCCTTTAGCGTCCAACCAGAATTTGCCGTGCTTATTGCGGGGTTGGCTGCAAGTGGAATGATTGGAATCTTCTATCTTTGGGCTCCAACCTTACTCCTTCACAGACGATATAGAGGCGGCGTCAACCGACTTCTGAGGCCTTTGCTCATCACCTTCGGTGTTGGGCTGGTCGGGCTTGCTCTCGCCGGGATTATCGCCAATTCCATACTCGCAATTTTCAGTTCAGCAACGATCGTTGCAGCAAATCTCGTTCTTTGCGCGTCACTACCATGCTTTCTTTCCGATCGAACGTTGCGCTGGCGCAAGAGGTCTGTCAGATAGTTCCATCACAAATTGGTCATATCCTGCGGGAATTTGCGTCATACAATTCTGAACGACCGGAAAAAGAGTTGACATAAGAAATGCGTACTGTGATCAGCCTAGTCAAGCAGATCGTTGAATTAGATGCCTCAAAACAGTATTGACTAGTTTCAAATATAGTTGCAAGCTAGAGTTGGGCCATGAAATTCAAGTTTGGTTACACGGGCGTGCGCGTTCGGGATCTTAACAAAGGGATCGAGTTCTTCACGAAGCTACTCGGAATGAAAGTACAAGCGCGTATTCCAGCTCCTTGGAACAAGGGTGAGTTCGCGAACTTAGTCACAGGCGATGGTAAGCACTGGCTTGAAATCAACTGGTATGCAGACGATAGTCCAGTGGCGGGACCATTCAAAGAGGGCGAGGAGCTTGATCACCTAGGCTTTGAGGTGGATGATTTCGAAAACGCCCTAAAGCGGTTTAACGATGCGGGGTATCCGACTCTCATCGGGCCGATTAAGGCAGGAAACTGGGACGTGGCTTTCGTGAAGGGTATAGACGGAATCTGGCTGGACATATACCATATCACCCCACGACCCAAGAAGAAGTCTAAGCCTCGAGGGAAAAAGAAGCGTCCCAGATGAGTTCAAGCACGTTTTTTCCTCATCAAATTCCGCGACACGGATGATAAGAATCCTCCATAGGCAGGGTCACTCGGCGAAAGCTTTCTACTCATATGACAAGACATATGTTACGACTTAGTCCGAATAGGCGTTGTGATGGTTATGGAAGTGAAACGAGTAGCAGTGTTAGGAGCAGGCCTGATGGGACACGGAATAGTCCAGGTCTGCGCACAAGTAGGGAAATACGAAGTTACGATGCGCGATATAGAGCAACGATTCATCGACAACGGGATGAAAATGATACAGGACAGTCTGCAACGCTTCGTCAGGAAAGGAACAATGAGCGAGGGCGAGGTCAAGGAGGTTTTGAATCGGATTCATCCGACTCTAGATCTGAAAGCGGCTGTTCAAAATGCTGACTTGGTCATTGAGGCTGTAACGGAGAACCCTCCGCTCAAGAAGTCTGTGCTCGCCGAAGCCGACAAGTATGCACCTCCACACGCAATAATCGCCTCAAACACCTCCTCGATTAGCATAACGGAGATTGGAGCAGCCACCATGAGGCCTGAGAAAGTCTGTGGCATGCACTTCTTCAATCCGCCTCAACTCATGAAACTCATCGAAATAGTACGCGGCTTGAAGACATCAGACGAAACCGTGGAAACCATAAAGCAGATTTCCACGAAACTGGGCAAGGAATCAGTAGTTGTGAAGAAGGACACGCCAGGGTTCATCGTAAACAGAATCCTTGTCCCAGCCCTTAACGAAGCCGTCTTCTTGGTTGCCGAGGGAGTTGCGGACCCTGAGGACATTGACAAGGCGTGCGTGCTTGGGCTCAATTGGCCGATGGGACCGTTGAAGCTGCTTGACTACGTTGGCATTGACACGACGCTCTTCATTTCAGATGTGATGGTTAGCGAGACTGGAGACCCGAAATTCCGTCCCAGCAATCTATTGAAGCAAATGGTTCGTGCAAACCTCCTCGGCAGAAAAACAGGACGAGGATTCTACGATTGGACCGAGAAGAAGTAGACCACAAAGCATCAAGGGAGTAGCCAATCGAAAGCTAACCCCGCGAACGCCACTAAGCTCATTCGAACAATACGGCCAAGAAATACTGACACTAGAAAGAGCCAGAGCGGTACACCGAAGGCTCCCGCAAGCAGACCCGCGACATCAAAGGCGGGATTCGGAGGAGCTGAGAAAGCAAACAAAACCACGCCAGCTCGCCATGGGTGACGCATCTGTCTCTGCATCCAGTTGTTGATCCGCGTTTGTTGCACGGCGCTTCGGCCGGTTCGTCCAACAAGATAAGCCACTGTTTCGCCTAATGCGGATCCTGCGGCTGCTGCCAAGATGATCCCCCAGACATTCAGAACCTGGGCAAGCCGCGCAATCACAGGGTAGTAAGGAACAGGAATGAAGACGGTGGCATTTGCTATCGCAGCCACCACGAAGGCTCCCAGATAGCCAAGTCTTCCTAGATGCGCGACAACGTCATTGGGGAGCATGATGTATGCGATGACATTCAATACAAGAGCAGCGAACCCAATGGCGATCGAGAGCCACAAGCCGCGTCGTTTCTTTCTCACATTTCGAGATCCGTGATCAGACATGGTCATTTCATCCGTGTAGATGACTGTAGAGGCATGATGTGTGGCTGCGGAAGGTATTTTGTTCGATCATTTAGTCGCTTTGTAACTTCTTCTCCAGGTTGCGCAGTGAAATTGCTGAGCTCGGCAATATGGCCAAAAGTAGTGGTCCGACAGTTGCTACTATCAATGCCAGTACAATCAATTCGAGTCCTAAGGCCTCGCTGATCTTCGGAATACCAAAGACAGTAGCCAATGTGTTAGGTATGGCTATGACGAAAGTGATCCAAGTCAGGGCCAGCATAACCCAAGTCAAGCTGGCGAGGCGCCTGTTAAGCTTCATATTAGACGCAGCCAATTTGACCATAGCCGTTATCATTCGATCTTCATGTTTCTCGATCTTCAATAGCTCCGTGAGCAGTCTTTCCTCGGTAGGTTCATGAGTCAACCTCAAACCCTCTTGGTTATCGCTGTTTTTCTCCCAGTACTCAGTCCGACATTAAAAGAAGTAACTTGTGATTACTCCATTGAGTCTTGACCAAACACAAATAGGAGCGCTCAGCTTAGGGCGACAAAGATTCGAAGATGAACACCGAGGCTGGAGATACGCATGATCGACATTGGCATGCGATAGCGCCAGCTGAGGCACTAGGAATTCTGAAGTCAAGTGCAGAATTCGGACTCTCTGATCATGATGCCAAGTCTAGGCTGGCCCTTTATGGACCGAACGTGATAAAAGCCCAAAAAAGTACGCCTGCCTTTCGGATTCTTCTCAAGCAATTCGCTAACCTTCTGATAGGAATTCTTCTCTTCGCTACCTTCATCTCAGCTTTGCTTGGTGAGGTCGTAGACGCAGTAGTCATCTTTGCGATAGTGATCCTCGCCGTATTGCTTGGGTTCTTTCAGGAGTTCAGAGCAGAGAAGGCACTTGAATCATTGAAGAAAATGCTCAGCCCCACATGCAACGTAGTCAGGGATGGTGTTCGGAAAGAGATACCGGCAGAGGAACTCGTCCCAGGTGATATTCTTCTTCTAGAGGCTGGCGAACGTGTCGATGCAGACGGCCGGTTGATAGAAGCATTCAACCTCCAAGTGGATGAGGCACCACTCACCGGCGAATCAGTCCCAGTGGCAAAATCAATCAGCAAACTTGGCGAAAGCTTGTCCGTTGCCGACAGGATCAACATGGCGTACACTGGAACAACAGTCACACAGGGTCGCGGCAGGACCCTAGTTGTTAGCACTGGCATGCGAACTGAATTCGGCAAGATTGCCATTGAAGTCGCGGCAATCAAAACCGAAGAAACCCCTCTCGAAAAACGTATGGAAGAGATAGGCAGGAGACTTGGGAAAATCTCGCTTATTCTTGTGACCGTAATAGCAATCGGGGGTTTAGTTGAAGAGTATTCAAGAACAGGAACAGTAGGATTCAGCTTCGTTGTCAGAATCTTCCTATTCGCAGTAGCTCTCGCCGTTGCAGCCGTCCCAGAAGCTTTGCCGGCCATTGTAACTGGAAGTTTGGCGATTGGTATGCGGATAATGGCGAAGAGAAATGCCCTGGTTCGCAGTATGCCGGCTGTCGAAACTCTAGGGTCCACTCAGATAATCTGCTCAGACAAGACTGGAACATTAACTAAGGGCGAGATGACCGTTCGCAAGGCCTTCGTTGCAGGAAAACTCTACGATGTTACCGGAAGCGGCTACGAACCGAAAGGCGAAGTCACATCAAAACACGAAGTAGGATCAACCGGTAAAGACGGGTTGCAAAGATTCGCGCGAGCTGCGATTCTCTGCAGTGACGCCTTGCTGATGCAAGAGGATGGTCATTGGGTCGTCAAGGGCGACACCACAGAAGGAGCCCTACTGACACTGGCAGAGAAAGTCGGCGTTAAGCAAAATGAGATCAGAAATTCCAACCCAAGAATAGGCGAAGTCCCCTTCACTTCAGAAAGAAAGCGCCTAACAACTATTCACACAGATCCAGGCAGCGGGGCCGCCGCCTACATGAAAGGAGCCCCCGAAATAGTAGTCTCATTCTGCACCTCCTTTCTGGAGAACGGAAAAGTCAGGGTCCTGACGGAAAACGACAAGGAAAGAATTCTGAAGCTCAATGAGTCAATGGCGCTTGGTGCACTGCGAGTCCTCGCTGTTGCCGAGAAACGCTTTCACATGCCTCCGACCGATTTCTCGGAGAAGAGTATTGAATCAGGTTTCACTTTCTTAGGTTTGGCGGGAATCATTGATCCACCAAGACCTGATGCTATTGAGGCTGTCAAGACCGTGAGGGCCGTGGGCATGAGGCCTATCATGATTACGGGAGATCACAAGCTTACCGCCTTAGCTATCGCAAAAGAAACGGGGGTCTATGAGGAAGGCGACCTAGTGCTGACCGGCGAAGAACTCGACAGATACAGCGAGAGTGACCTAGAGGAAAACGTGGAGAACATCAGCGTTTACGCGCGTGTCTCCCCGAGCCACAAGCTCAGGATTGTCGATGCATGGAAGAAGAAAGGCAAGGTAGTTGCTATGACTGGCGACGGAGTCAACGATGCCCCTGCCTTGAAGAAGGCAG
>Ga0315277_10002565_pt1 | contig 25216 bp, 20 predicted proteins | sample YL17G05_15_MG_FD_203695 | JGI IMG/M metagenome (GOLD analysis project Ga0315277, IMG submission 203695) | Sediment microbial communities from Yellowstone Lake, YNP, Wyoming, USA - YL17G05_15 | ecosystem: Environmental > Aquatic > Freshwater > Lake > Sediment | place: USA: Wyoming | collected... | reverse complement strand
CACATCTATGACAGATCGGGAGTCAAGATATATTTCCATCGTCTGACCCTTTTTCTTGACTCCCGAAGGGCCTCTTGATTTTGGCACCTCTCTGCGCATGCATCCTTAGCGTGCCGCACATCCATCTGTTTCCTGCAGTGTCGCCGGTCCTTATTTCATGCCAACCAGCACTGGTTCTTCCGAATCGTGCCAAACATCTATTGGATACTCACCCCGGAGTTGCCGGAAAGAGAACTCACGCGGCGGCATCATGAAATATTGGGCATCGATCAGGCGGGCCTATTCACGGATTCGAGATTACGGTGCTAACGGGTCACCGGACCTATGTGAGTCCTCGAGACTCCGCCTGCCCTGTTCCGGCCGGTACCTTCTCCTGGAGCCATGGCACTGCATGCTGCGGGAGGCCGTTTGTACCTGCCGGAACTAACCCATTACTCGCTCATTGCTGTACTCCTGTTTCGAACGCAAAAGATACTGAGCAATTACTAAAATCTTGCGTGCCAGGTTCCGGCGGGCCAGCGTTGGATCCACCTTCTGCCGGATATCCTTTTCCCATCGCGCCGACAGTGCATTACTGCCGCGCTGGCACGCAATCGTTGCCGCCGCAGACATCGCGACGTGCTTTACCAGCCGGCTGCCCGAGCAGGAAGCCCGCCGAGTCCCAATGCCGCGGGATTCGTGCTTCCGGAGGCTCAGGCCCGAGTAGCGCCACAGCTTCCGTTTGTTCCGGATGCGCCGCCCCTCCTCCAGATAGGCAACCAGGGTACAGGCGTAAATAAAACCGATGCCTGGGATGGTCATCAGTAGACCGACCAGATGTTTCATCGGCTTGGCCGACTCCCGCACGAGGCGAGTGTGTTTTGCCTTTAGCTGCCGGCAGTGATCCATCCGTTCGTACAATAGCCGGGCCAGTTCCAGGTTGGTTCCCGGTTTTTCCAGTTTCTTCAGGTGCCGGCTCCGGTTGCCCACGGAGTAGATTTTGTCCCCCGTCTCGTGCAGGCCATTGAACAGGAAAAAGCCTTTTAGCCGGTTCTTTGCCCGCGTCAGCTCACGTGCTGCAATCCAGTAAGCACGCACCGCTTCACGCAACATCCGATACGCCAGCTCGGGATGATGAACAGGCTTGAGCCTCTCCAAGTAGAGCAACTCAGACAAAGATTCGGAGTCGGTTTCGTCGCACTTGTCCTCCGACTCGCTGATCAGCTTGTTGAACTGCGGCTGACAGCGGATGACGTCAGTAACGTGAGGCTTCAGAACCCGAGTCACCCAGTCGGCCATTTGGCACTCTTCGACAGCCACCCTCTTGGGTCCAGGGATGCCGTCGATAAACTTCTCCAACTCGGCCCGCGTCGTTTCTATCCGACGACGAAGCACGATTTGTCCTTTTTCATTACGCACACATGCTTCCGTGGTTGTACTATGTAGATCCATTCCTATATGCTTCATCAGTGGCCTCCAGTGTGGTCGTCTTGTTAACAGACTGACGATTAGTTGTCTCACACTGTGAGGCCCTTGTCATGTTCTCATCAACCATCGCCGACTTGCATGGAGCGGGGCTTGCTCTGAAGCGCACCCCAATAATTGCCTCAACATCGATCCGTAATGAAAGCTCTCGGGTTGTGGGGGAATGTAATCTTCAAGCAGAGGCCCAAAGATACCCCCCTTCCCACCCCTCCTCTCCCACTTTTGGCCAGGCGCCGAAAAAGCCCCCCACTGTTACATGGGGCTTTTTCGGCGCCCAGTAAAATGCGGGCGATGGGGCCGTTGCAAGCATCTGGGCCAAACGTTTTTTGTTTGGCGCAGTGCTTGCGGCCCCCAGCCCGCAACCTCGCTGCTGGCACTTATGGGCTTTTATTACACGCATCTCCTTGAGCGCTGTGCTCTCCATTTCCGCTTACCTGCTCATTGCTGTACTCCTGCTTCGAACGCAAAAGATGTTGGGCAATCACGACGATCTTTCGTGCCAAGTTCCGGCGCGCCCGCTTCGGATCCACCTTCTGCCGGATATCCTTTTCCCATAACGCCGAGAGGGCATTACTCTCGCCGCGGGCGACTATCGTTATCGCCGCAGACATCGCGACGTGCTTCACCATGCGGTTTCCCGAGTGCGAAGCCCCCTCAGTCCCAGTGCCACCGGATTCGTGTCGCCGCAGGCTCAGACCCGCGTAGCGCCATAGCTTCCGTTTGTTCGGAATGCGCCGCCCGTCCTCAAGATAGCCAACCAGGGTGTAGGCGCTTATCGGACCGATCGCTGGAATCGTCATCAGGAGATGAACCAGATCCTTCACCGGCCTGGCTGATTCCCGCAGGATGCGAATGTGTTTTGCCTTTAGCTGTCGGCAATGATCCATCCGTTCGTACAGCAACCCGGCCAGCTCCACGTTGCCTTCCAGTTTCTCCAGTTTCCGAAGATTCCAACTCCGCTTGCGCACGGAGTAGATTGCCTCTCCAGTCTCGTGCAGGCCATTGAACAGGAAGAAGGCTTTTACCCGATTCTTGGCCCGCGTCAACTCACGCGATGCAATCCAGTAGGCGCGCACCGCTTCACGCAACGTCCGATAGGCCAACTCCGGATGATGAACCCTCTTCAGTCTGTTCAGGTACAGCAACTCAGACAAAGCTTCCGAATCCGTCTTGTCGCACTTGTCCTCCGATTCGCTGATCAGCTTGTTGAACCGCGGCTGGCAGCGAATAACCTCCTCAACGTGAGGCTTCAGAACTCTAGCCACCCAGTCCGCAATTTGGCTCTCTTCGACAACGACTCTCTTGGCTCCTTGAATGCCGCGGATAAATTCCTCCAGCTCGGCCTGCGTTGTTTGTATCTGACGACGAAGAACAATTTTCCCTTTTCCATTACGGACGCAAACGTCCGTTGTTGTACTGTGCAGATCCATTCCTATATGCTTCATTTGTGGCCTCCAGCATGCTCATCTCGTCGACTGCTCGACGAATCTTTATTTTACTGTGAGGCCCGTTCTGTCATATTTTCACGGATCGGACTAAAGATATGGCGCGGAAAAGGGCGAAGCGGGATACCGAGTCCCTGAAAAACAACGAGAAAAACAACGAATCCGGCAGGGGAAAAAGCCGCAATCTCGAAAAGGATACATGGAAGCCTGGGCAATCAGGCAATCCCCTGGGCCGGCCCAGAGGTTCGGTAAGCCTCACGACGCAGCTGAAACGGGTGATGGGGCAGATTGTCGAGGGCGACCGGCAAGGGATTCTATAGGAAATAGCTTTGCGTTGCTGAAGTGAGGATATCGAGAGTTGGCGCGGAAAGTACGGGAATTCTCCCAGCGGCCGGGGAAGTCGGCGAATCTAGGCCGCAATTGGGGCGGAAAACGAGCCGAAAAACGAGGAAGGCAGGAGAAGCGCACTTCGAGTTCGAGGGGCGCTTCTCCAATCCGTTCGGAGTTCGCACCAAGACACAGCTTCCCCTATGCGGCGCGGGCACAATCATGCGGGGCCAGGGTACGCGAGCCGATTGGAGCTTCATTCGCTCGGATCGAACGATCGGTCGGCATCTTCCCCATCGATGGCTGGCGGATCGAAGTCATAATGAAGAGCTCTGGGAGGAGGGGGCGGCGGGCGCTCGGGTCGATCCCAAAGCTTGCGGTGGCGCACGATTCTTTCGATGACGGCGAAGTTATCGATGAGGCTGATGATCTTGAGCGGGCCGTTGCAGCGGGGACAGAGCAAAGGGTCGGCTTCAAAAACCTCCTTAATCAAGCGCGCCCAGGAGCGCCTGGTGCGGCGGGCGCTTTCATCCTGCGCTTCGGGGGACCGAACGGGCTGGCTGGGTATGGGGCAGGTTTGTCGCACGCGGGCGCGGCGTACGTGAGACCACTGGCCGTGGTATCGGTTAACTGTTGGCCGGCATCGGGGATGTGGGTGCACAAGGCGGCGAGGAACTCTAGGGCGGGAGCGGTGGCGGATGCAGAAGAATCCGGCGCGGCGCCCCGATCATGATTGTCGGGATCATAGGTGACCAGTCGTCGCTGATCTCAGACCTTTTGGGGATTTGTGTTCGCGGAACCTGTGTACTCCTCACTTGCTCCAGGGAGTCGTGGGCGCCTCATAATGCGAACCACTGTGCCATATAGTTCCCCGCCCAAGGCATCAAGTGAGTTGTGCTCAATATCCTCGCTTTTTCCCAACTTGCTTACCCAGACGCCAGAACTTTTTTGCCGTGCTACATGTTGGGGGGTGCCATCGATTGCAGCGTAGATGGCGATTTTCTCGCTGTCGGACTGGAGATCCGCACTCTCACAGATGCAATAGCCATGAATCTCGAACACTCGAATCCAGCTTTCCAAGCTGTCGTCTCTCGGAACACCCGGAGGCCAGTAATAGCCTCTCACGCCAATCATGCTAGGATCCCAAAACTGACTGTAATCGTAAAACGCCCAACCGATACAGTTCGGCCTGTCAGTAGCAGGGCTAGTTACTTTGAACTCCTCCTTATGCAGATTAGGAAAATCTTCTTCAAGATGCGCGCTGTTCATCTATCGAAGATAACCCCGTGCCATTCCCCAGTTTAACCAGGCCTGAACTGCGGCGTCGAAATCATCTCCAGGTTTTGCTGGATCTTCTCTTGTGATAGCATGCAATGCCCAAAGCCAATGTCCGCCATTCTTTTCTAATTCCTGGAAGATGAAAGGAAGCGCAGCTTCGCCCATCCCAATGATGCTCTGATAGGCTGGGTGCAGAGCCATTTTCGTCAGAGATGACATGTAACGGGTCTCACTTTTCCATCTTTCTGCAAGTTCTTGAAAAATGCGCTCCGTGCGATCGGACCAGGCTACCCACTGCCAGTTTCCGAATCGTCTTCTTTCCGATCTCAGCCTAATTCGCGGCCTTGCATGAAATAGCTCGTGGGCCTCTAACCTTAGGCCTGCAATCTCTTCGAAATCGGACAAATGCCATTCCTCTCCACGAGCATGTTGAGCACAAGGTGAGGTTAAAAGCTCATCCATTTTCGAACCACCCATCCTTTAGCCAAAAACCTGCAGTTTTGCTGAATCGAAGAGAGCACTCAGGCTCCTGCCTTTTGACCTAGCCCGATCAAGCAAAGCTTGTAACTTCTCCATATCCTCAGCATTTATTGCTAGGTAAATCTCTTTGAGTTCGTTTCCCTCATGATAAGTTAGCTTGAGAGTGTGCGATATTACGATCGCAACCGGCGCCGCCTCTGGATTTGTTCCAAACACAGGACGTGCATCAGTCAGAATTCGTGCGCTGCAGAGAGTGTGCTCATGCTCATATTGTAGGCTCAAAGCCTTTGATGCGACATTGAAGGCTTCGAAGCTGAGTAGTTTTTCTAGGCGGTCTTTTACGTTGTTTTGATCTTCCTTCGGAACTATCAGTTCTTTGCGCCCGCTCTGCTCCATTGCCTGAAAAACGTCGTTCACAAAATCCCCTATAGGGGACTCAGCAACGTCAGGATAATCTCTCGCAGAATAAAGGGAGACCAGCGTGCGCACTATCTTGCTCGCATCGCTTCGCGAAATTGATTTGATACGGCAGGAGACCACCGAGGAGACATTTTTCAGACTGATCGATGGCGTTACCTCCGAAAGCACCCCAAGAAGCTCGTCCATCGAATCATCCGAGAGCGAAATGATCTTCGCCAATCCCGGCACATACTTCGTTGGAATGGTTAGCGATGCCAAAGTACGCCCTCCAAGTTCAATGCCATCATGCATAGTGTACCATGACCTCGCATGGTCATGGTCTTCAAGGGCTTAGAGTTAAATGCCGTCAGGGATCTTTGAATCTTACAAAACCTGCAATGGATAAGATGATAGGCAGCCACGTGTTCCAGATTCTCCAGCCTCTTGCTGAGGCCCAAGCATAGCCTAAAACGCCCCCGGACGAAAGTTCTCATCGCGATTGATTTCGGTGATGCAGTCGTGCAGACCTGCGGCCGCGACTTTTCCCGGGTCTCTTGATCTTGCGGCCGTTAATCCCTTCGTTACGGCTGGCTGCGGCCAGCGCAGCCACTTCGGGTCAAGGTTCTTTTCGGCGGACGGACTGCAAGCGCGATATGTGCTTCCTGTCAAAAGAGTAAACTTCGTCGATTCCTTCGCGTTCCATCACAGCGGCGACATATCCATCCACGAAATCCACATTCTGCGCTTCGTACAGTTCAACCGCCCTGGCCACGAGGGCTCCATTAAGAACTTCCAGGCCAGGCGTTGCCAGGATGCCTCGGATCAACGTGGAGATCTCCGGTTTCCCCAACCGATACGACGATTCGAGAACCCAAACAACCTCGGCCACAACCATTTCGGCGGTTACCAGGATCACCTTCCCCCCGGCGGCATCCGCGAGCAGGCCGGCGACCTTGTCCGCTTTTCCGGGATCGTCGTTGGTCAGGTAGCGGATGAAGAGGTCGGTATCGATGAAAGCCTTCTTCACGCCATCTCCTTAAGCACCCGATCAGCCACAGAGCGCCGCGCCTTGAGCCGCTCCTGTGCCAGGGTGCTGTGCCGCAGCACAGGAACGGCACCACGAAGTTCATTCAGCGTTTTCACGGGCACCAGGACTGCGCGATCCCCCTCGATGACGAAATCCACTCGATCGTTGGGCCTTATGTTTAGGCGATCCCGTATGTTCTTAGGAATCGTCACCTGGCCCTTCGTCGTTACCGTCGCAAGCATGTATTACCTCCTCCTTCATTCCTTACTTATTATTATCGGTAAGATTTCCGGCAAGTCAATAAACAATACCAGAGTCCCGTTGGGGGCGGGACATTTTCCCGCCCGCGCGGGCCAAGCGGGTGCCGGCTCCCAGCCTGCCACGGTAGGCGGGGATAACACGGTGCAGCTTGATTCGTTCTTCGTGTCATCGTATTGCTTTTGTTTTAAAAGGACAACACGAAGACACGAAGAGCACAAAGACTCCCGAGTTCTACCTGTGCTGGTGTATTCTTTCTGACGTCGACGGACGCAAATACAGTTGCGATTGGGGAATCAAATCGTAGAACTGGTCAGGAGAAACTCTATGTGCCCTAGCGATCTTGCGGCTAGCCGGACTGCGCGGCCCGCATCTTCATCGCTGGGCTCGCCGTGGGGCAGCAAGCCCTCTTCCGTTGGATATCGCCCGCGATAAATGCTGTTCAGATAGACAGCGTCGTCCATTGTTAACTCAACCTGCCAGCCGCCAGCCCGAGCTCTATTCAGCAACTCGACGACATCGTGGGTACGCATGGGACGCTTCCCTCTCTTAAGGATCAGGGCCTTAAGCGCCTCCTCCACGCACTGCTGGCTGTGCAGACAAGCCCCGCGATACTTGCCGTGTTCGAGAAGTATGGAAGCACTCTCCATTTCGTCACGTGCTTCGGTAAGCCAAGCCTGGGTAGCCTTGCGCATGTAGACTACCCTCCCGTTTTCGACTATTTCCTCGATCAATGGACTTCCGGCAGCATAAAGTCGCCGCACCTCCGCGGGGGTGTAAACAAAGAGGTCGAGCGGCACCCCTCTGTCCGCCAGCAGTCGCTCAACCGCCAGCCGCCGTTCCAGCGGCCGCAGGTTGGTCTCTTTAACAATGAGAAGGTCAATGTCGCTGCCCTCGCGCGCCTCGCCGGATGCATGTGAACCGAAGACAATAATCCGCTCCGGGGCGTAACCGGTCACAATGCGATCAACAATAGCATCGAGAGTGGTTAACATGATTGCATGGTAGCTACCGCATAATGCCGCCGCAATAGAAATCGCGGGCGTGAGGCTGAGGCAGGCTATGCCCCGGCGGTGTTTCCCACCTGGATTTTGATCCCGTGTCATGGCCTGAAAATCTATTAGGCCGAAAAATGAAACAACAGACATGCCGCCGACATATAAAACAACATATGATTGCTCTGTGCCCTCTGTGCTAAGGCGCGCTTCCTTCGCTTCCAGGAAACGATTCTTGTCGCCTTTAGCCAGGTCTCTGTGGTTTTACTGAGTGAGGCAAACATGACCCACCATCGTATTCAATGCGTCCGCCTTTGTTTTCGGGGCGCTTCTGGCCTATGGCTCGTCTTGCTGTTCTCTGCCGCGCTGAGGGCCGCCGACCCGCCTCAGGTTGTTTTGCTCGATTGGCTGGGCGGAGCAGCCCCTTCAACACAGCAGGGAGTGAGTTGGGGTGTGCCGTGGCCGAAGGGCGCGCTCAAACCGAACCAAGTTTTCTCGCTTACGAGTGCGGATGGCCGGCAACTGCCAGTTCAGAGTTGGCCTTTGGCCTACTGGCCCGATGGCTCGCTCAAGTGGAGCGGCTTTGCAGCTGTGGCGGGCCCACAGGCCGCCGGTCCATTCAAGCTGGCCCCGGGCAGAGCGGAGGCGGGCGCGACAGCTGTGCAGCTCAAGGAAGGCAGCGAGGCCCTCGAAATCGACACAGGCCGGCTCCAATGCCGCATCCCTCGTCAAGGGGCCTTCCTCATCGAATCGATGACGATCGGCGGGCGCATTGTCGCGCGTCAGGGCCGCTTGATCTGCGTCTTGCAGAATGGCCCCGACGGCGACGCGGACAGCACCCCGCAGCGGGAGAAATACGTCAGCAGCGTGAAGAAGGTGACGGTGGAACAGTCCGGCCCGGTGCGTGCCGTGGTAAAGATTGAGGGTGTGCACAAGTCTGAAAAGGGGAACCGGCAATGGCTCCCATTTTGCGTGCGCCTTTACTTTTACGCAGGCCAGGAACCTGTGCGGATGGTGCATACAATCGTTTTCGACGGCGACGAGCAAAAGGACTTCATCCGCGGGCTGGGTATAGCCTTCGCGGTACCAATGCGCGAGCAGGTTCAGAATCGCCATGTTCGCTTCTCAGGGGAAGGCTCGGGCTTGTGGGCCGAGCCGGTGCAGCCGCTGAAAGGTCAAGACGGACGGTTCGTGGCAAACAGCGACGGCCGCGATGCATACCCCGATCAGATTGCCGGCAAGCGCGTGCCCAACAAGGAGGCGGCTAATGCAAAAGGACAACACTTGCTGGAATCCTGGGCGGTGTGGGATGGCTTCAAACTCGTACAGCCAAATGCCGATGGGTTCACAATCTTGAAGCGCACGAACCCGCAAAGCTGCTGGCTGCCGGCAGGCGCCGGCAAGCGCGCCTCGGGATTGGTGTTCGTCGGCGACATCAGCGGCGGCCTGGCCGCCGGGGTCCAGAACTTCTGGCAGTCATACCCTGCTTCGCTGCAGGTCCAGAATGCCGCTGGCGACGCGGCTCAGCTGGAGATCTGGCTGTGGTCACCCGACGCCCCGGCGATGGACCTACGCCACTATGACACCAGAGCCCACGGCCTCGAAGAAGTTTACGAGGACGTGCAGCCGGGCTTCAGCACGCCCAACGGCGTGGCGCGCACCAGCGAGCTAACACTGTTTCCGAGCGCCGGAGTCCCGACCAAGGCAGAAACGGTCAAGGAAGCCTCGATCAGCCGAGAGCCGCCGTTACTGGTCTGCACACCGGAGTACCTGCATTCGGCGCATGCCTTCGGCATCTGGAGCCTGCCGGACCGCTCAACCCCGTTCAAGCGAGCGCTCGAGGAGCAGCTCGACGCTGCCATCGCCTACTATCAGAAGGCAATCGAGCAGCACCATTGGTATGGCTTCTGGGACTTCGGCGATGTGATGCATTCCTACGATGCGACGCGCCATGTGTGGCGCTATGACCTCGGCGGCATGGCCTGGGACAATTCCGAGCTGGGAACCGACATGTGGCTGTGGTACAGCTTCCTGCGCACCGGGCGCGCTGATATTTTCCGCATGGCCGAGGCGATGACGCGCCATACCGGCGAGGTGGACAGCTATCACCAGGGCCGATTTGCCGGCTTGGGATCACGCCACAACGTCCGCCACTGGGGGTGCGGCGCTAAGGAGGTACGAGTCAGCCAGGCTGCCTATCGCCGCTTCTATTACTACCTGACCACCGACGAACGCACGGGTGACGTGATGCACGAAATGGTGGATGCGGACTACAAGGCGGCGGAAATCGATTCGATGCGCCTGGCCTCGCCGATCACTGAAGACCAGAAGAAGTATCCGGGACGCGTGCGTGGCGGGCCGGACTGGCTGGCCTTCGTCGGCAATTGGATGACCGAGTGGGAACGGACGGGGAACACGAAATACCGCGACAAGATTCTCGCCGGCATGGATAGCATCGTCAGCATGCCCTACGGGTTCCGCTCGGGGACGGACCTTCTGTTTGGTTACGATCCCGCAACCGGAAAGCTCTACCCCCTCACCAATGTCGTGGGAGACTACAACCTGGCAACGATCATGGGCGGAGGCGAAGTGGTCTTTGAGCTCAATGAGTTGATCGACCATCCCGGCTGGCAGAAGGCCTGGCTGCAATACTGCAGGCTGACCAGCGCACCCAAGGAAGTGGTTGCCAGAGACATGATCACCGGGACGGAAGGCGCCGATGGCACCTACGCACGTTCCGACCGCCTGGCCGCTTATGCCTATCTGCGCACAAAGAACCCGGCATTTGCCCAACGAGCTCTGAGACAATTAATGGGCAGACGCGGCGGCGCGGCAAATGCGACACAGCGCGTCGAGGGTCCGGATGTCCTGAATCCCGTTGACGAGGTCCCCGGGGTGGGGACCAACGGCGCCGCGCAGTCGAGTCTTATCGCCATTGAGGTGCTGGAGATGTGTGCCGACCGGCTGCCCGAGTCCGCTCAACAGCGCAACGAGGGTGCCAACCGACGGTCGCGGAACTTTCAATGAGTTTTGGTATCTCGGATGAAAATCCTCCGAGGGTGTCTCATTTTGGATGGTTGTGACCCTTTCGGAGGTTGTCAGAGCTGCGAGCGAAGCGAGCGGGGGAGCTGAACACGATTCGATTACTTTTCCAACACAGATCAGAGAAGATTGCATTTAAGAGACAACTGACCCTCATGCTTCGTTTTTCCGCTCCCTTCGGTCGCGGCTCTGAGGGATTACCTGTAGGGTAGCAAGCACGTGGCTATCGCTCCGTATCGATATCTATTGGTGATCTTCGTGCGCAGGCGCGCAGTAACGATTCATGAGCAATTCTGTGGTGAGTTTCGCGCCGATCCGCCTGATCTCAACAATGAAACGGGGGATGTGACATGCACGGCAAGCGTCTTTGGGCTGCAATAGCGCTTCCAGGAGTCTTTGCGGGATTCGCGATAGTCAGTCCTGCGTTGAACACGGTGTCCTGGGCACAAACAAACAGGACCAGCTTCAGATTTGCTTTCGGGCCCGGGAAGGTAGAACCAGGGTACATCCAGGTCCTCCCAACCACGATTTACACCAAAGAGCTTGGTTACGGATTCGACCTTGGATCAACGGTCACGGCGGTCGACAGGGGCGGGGACGATGCGCTGCGAAGCGGCTTCTGCACCAGCGACAAGCCCTTTTTCTTCTCGGCCGATCTGCCGGAAGGCAATTACAGCGTGACGGTCATAGTCGGAGACATGGCCGGTGAATCTACCACCACCGTTAAAGCTGAATTGCGCCGGCTGATGCTGGAGAACGTTCATGCATCGCCAGGGAAATTCGAAACCCGAACTTTTACGGTCAACATCCGAATCCCAAAGATCGCTACAGGTGGCGAGGTCAGACTGAAAGAGCGCGAAAAGACTACTGAATCCGCGGCCTGGGATGACAAATTGACTTTGGAATTCAACGGTACTCGCCCCTGTGTCTGCGCGCTGGAAGTCACCAAAATGGAAGATGCCATAACGGTCTATTTGTTGGGCGACTCCACCGTCTGCGACCAGCCAAGCGAACCATGGAATAGCTGGGGGCAAATGCTGCCCCGATTCTTCAAGCCGGGGGTAGTGGTTGCCAATCACGCGGAATCGGGAGAGTCCTTGAGGAGTTCGCTTGGCGCCAGGCGTCTGGACAAGGTTCTGAGCACTATGAAGGCCGGGGACTACCTGTTCATCCAATATGGGCACAATGACATGAAGGAGAAGGGAGAGGGCGTCGGGGCTTTCACATCCTATAAGACCGACTTGAAGCACTTCATCACTGAGACACGCAAGCACGGCGGCATCCCCGTGCTCGTCACCTCCATGCATCGCAGGACCTTTGACGACGAAGGCAAGATCACCAACTCTCTCGGCGATTACCCCGAAGCGGTACGCCGGGCAGCCAAGGAAGAAAATGTCGCACTCATCGATTTGAATTCCATGAGCAAGCTCTTCTACGAAGCCTTGGGGCCGGAGAACTCCAAGAAGGCTTTTGTGGACAACACCCACCACAACAATTACGGCAGCTACGAACTTGCGAAGTGCATCGTTGAAGGCATCAAGGCCAATAAGCTCGGCATTGCCAAACTCCTGGTGGACGAAGCAGAGACGGCATTCGATCCGGCTCACCCTGACCCGATTGAGAGCTTTAAGGTGCCCGCCAGTCCAATGTCCAGAACCCGGGTACCCGACGGCAACTCGGTTGGCGATTCGCCCAAACCGGCTGTTGCAGGTAAGGTAGCTGCATGAGAGTCCTGGGAATGCATATCTTGGACGCGGCCATTATTCTGCTGTTTCTCGCCGCCATCATCGTAGTGGGAGTCGTTACCGCCAGGAGCGTGAAGCACCAGACCGACTTTTTCCTGGGCGGGCGCAAGCTGGGACGCTGGCTACAGTTCTTTCTGAATTTCGGCAACATGACCGATTCCACGGGAGCGGTGGTCATCTCCAGCGAGGTCTTTCGCCAGGGTGTCGGCGGCCTGTGGATCGGGTTCCAGACCCTGTTCATCACTCCCTTCTACTGGTTCTCAGCAGTCTGGTACCGCCGGGTACGGTTGATCACCATGGCCGATCTGTTTGTAGATCGCTTCAACAACAGGGCCCTGGCCACGGCTTACGCACTCTTCAATATGTTCCTCGCGCTCTTTCTGCTCGGCATGGGGAATGTCGTCACCTACAAAGTGGCCTCAGCGATGATCGTCAAACCGGAGGCGGATTATACGGCGCAGGAACGGCAGATAGTGGAGAGATTCAAGGAATATCGACAGCTCAAACAGGGAGCGGATGCAGGTTCTCTTTCAGAGGCGCAGCGCCAGCGCTTCGACGCGCTGGACAGCATGAACAAACGGGGTGAACTCAAGTCCTTCATCTCCTACGTTCAGCCACTCCCTTTCTACTTCGCTTACACGGCGTTCATTTGCATCTACATCGTTCTCGGCGGGCTGCGGGCCGCGGCCTTCTGCGATGCTTTCCAGGGAGTGCTGGCCGTAATTATGTCCGTGCTGATGATCCCGATTGGTCTTCATCGGATCGGGGGTTTTGGGAGCCTGCACCAGATTGTTCCGGAGCAGATGTTCAGGATGTTCGGAACCGTCGCCATGAGCGAGTACACGTGGTATTCGATCGGCGCCATTGTTTTCGCCAGCCTGATACAGATTTTCGGCCTGATCCACAACATCACGATTGCAGGATCGGCTCGCGACGAGAACGCCGCGCGCATCGGCGCGGTCTCCGGGGGCTTCTCGAAGCGTTTTGTGCTGATCGCCTGGGCCTTCTGCGGCCTGATCGCCATCGCTATCTTTTCTCGCGGCATCTCCGACCCCGACAACGCCTGGGGAACGCTTTCACTTACGCTGCTCGGACCCGGACTAATGGGCCTCATGCTCTCGGGTATGCTTTTGGGCCACATGCCTGCCGTTGGCGCCAGCGCCGTTTCCATTTCGGCGCTCGCCACGCGCAATATCTACGAGCCGCTCTTTCAAGGCCGAACGCAAAAGCACTACGTGCGAGCCGGGCAATGGTTTGTCGGCATTGTGCTGATGTCAGCCGTTCTGTTTGCCCTGCTCTTCAAGAGCGCCGTTAACATGATGGTGATGGTGATTACCTTCAACACGTTCTTTGGCGCGGCCGTGCTGCTGACTTTTTTCTGGCGTCGCATCACCGCCGGAGCGGTAAAGTTGGGCCTGGTAATCTGGGTTGTCCTGATCGGCATCGTACCCTGGGCGCTGCCGAGCCTGGAATTATTCCGGCGGCACCCGGCCTTATTGGTGCAAACGAGTGGGCAAACCGTGCAAGTGATGGCCGGCGCCACGGCGCAGGATGTGGCTGCCGGGCGCGCCGCGCGCGTCGGACAGTCCATCTCCAGAAGCCACAACATCCTGCCGGGCAGCGTGTTCTTCGAAAAAGTGGCGCGCATCAACCCTGAGGATTCCAGGTCGTCCCTGGAAGGACTCGGCCGCTTTCACATCGAAGCTTATTTGTTGCATATGCTCGGCATTCCCATATCTCGGTTCACATCGGCTGGGCTGGTCACTACGCGTTGGCTTTTTGATGGCCTGTTCCCTTTTTTCATGCTGATTCTTTTCAGCTACTTTACCCGCCAAGCCGAGCCGGAGCGGGTCCGGCGTTTCTACGCTAAGATGAAGACGCCGGTGCTCGCTGCTCCGGAAGAAGACGAGAAGGAACTGGCGCTCAGCTACGCCCACCCGGAACGCTTCGATCACCTGAAACTCCTGCCGTCTACAAATTGGGAGTTCAGCAAGTGGGACCGAAAGGACTTCGCGGGGTTTGCGACGTGCTGGGGTATCGTGGGAGGGATACTGCTGTTCCTATGGACGCTGCTGCGCGTCGGTGCCTAGTTCTTGGTGTCCTTTGTATTTTTGGTGTCTTTGTGGTAAGGCATTGACCCACAACACAAGGACGCCAAGATCACGAAGAGCGCCAAGAAGCGCAAAGCCAAATGCTGGCTATTTTCAGGAGAGTTGCTCATGCAGCGATGCTACACCACTGCGCATGAAAACGGTCAGCGGATGCCAGAATGGATCCCAACCCGCCGGCACGCTGCCCCATAAGCAGTCGTTCAGAGCCGCGACCGCAGGGAGCGGGATCACATAGCGTGAGGGCCAGGCTTTTCTCCTATCAAGGTTTTTCTGATCTGTGCTCGAAAAGGCATCGAATCATGTTAAGGCAGTCCGCTCGCTTTGCTCGCGGCTCTGACATCCTCCGAAAAAGTCACAGCCATCCAAAATAGGACACCCTCGGAGGATTTTCAAGAGAGGGCACGAACTTGAAAATTGCGATAATCGGGTCAAGCGGCCACGGCATTTTCGTCCTGGAAGGGCTGCGCCGGAAGCCGGACATTTCGGCCACGCTGGTGGGCCTGGCCCCCGGCTCCGAGGGCGAATCCATTACAGCGCTTGCCGAGGCCTGCCATGCCGACGGCCTGTGCCCGACACTCTACGAAGACTACCGGCGGATGCTCGGCGAACAAACGCCGGACGTCGTCGCGGTCAATCCATTCTTCTGTGATCACGAGAAAATCACGCTCGAGTTGCTCGAGCGACGAATTCATGTGTTCGCCGAGAAGCCGCTGGCGCTTACATTGGAGGGACTGGCGCGGCTGCGCGATGCTTACACCCGCAGCGGCGTCCACCTGGGCTGCATGCTCAATATGCGTTACGAACCCGCTCTGCGCGCAGCCTACAATGCCGTCCGCTCGGGTGCCGTCGGCGAGGTCCGCCTGGTCCATGCCCAGAAGTCCTATAAGCTAGGCCAGCGGCCGAAATTCTTCAAGCAGCGAGCAACCTTCGGCGGGCTGATTCCTTGGGTTGGCATCCACGCTATCGACCTGATCACTTGTATGAGCGGCCAGCGCTTCGTGAGCGTCTATGCCGCCCACTCCACACGGAACAATCGCGGCCACGGGGAACTCGAGGTTTCGGCCAGTTGCCTGTTCCGGATGAGCAACGAGGTGATAGGCACGGCCGGCATCGATTACCTGCGGCCAAGCGCCGCACCAAGTCACGAGGATGATCGAGTCCGCGTCGCCGGCACCGAGGGCGTGATTGAAGTGCGCGATCGCAAAACGATATTGTTGAATTCCACCGGCGTTAGCGAGCTGGAGCCGGATGCCTCCACTTCCCTTTTTGGTGACTTCATGGACGAGGTGCAGGGAACGGGGCGAAGTTTGGTGAGCACCGAGGAGGCATTCATCAATACCGAAGCGGCGCTGCTGGCGCGCCAGTCGGCCGATAGCGGTAAAGTGGTTTTCTTCTGACGGACGCCGCACATGCGAACCGGAAAACATAAGGTTGTGCTCGTCGGAATCGGCGGCTATGGAAACATCTACCTTGAGGAGCTGTTGCGCGGATGTGCGGAAGGGAAAATTGACCTGGCGGGGACCGTGGACCCGGCGCCCTCCGCATGCCGCTATCTCAGAGAATTGAGCGACATGCGCGTGCCTCACTTCAGCAACATCGGGAAATTCATTGAGTGCGAGCGCGCTGATCTGGCGATTATTTCCACACCGATCCATTTCCACGATGAACATACTTGCCAGGCGCTGGCCGCCGGCATGGGAGTAGTTTGCGAAAAGCCGCTGGCTCCCACCATCCAGCAGGCTCTGCGGATGAAAGCCGCCGAGGAACAGTCCGCCGGTTTTGTCGCCATCGGCTACCAGTGGTCGTTCGCCGAGCCAATCCTGGCGCTCAAGCAGGTCGTGATGGAGGGGCGCCTGGGGCGACCATTGAGACTGAAGACACTGATCTGCTGGCCTCGGCCGGAGAGCTACTTTTCGCGCAACAACTGGGCGGGTCGAATCGCATTGCCGGGGAACGTCTGGGTTCTGGACAGCCCGGCCAATAACGCCATGGCCCATTACCTTCACAATATGTTTTACCTGCTGGGCAACACGCTGCAGAACAGCACCGGACTGGAGGAAGTCTGCGCCGAGCTATACCGGGCGAACGACATCGAGAACTATGACACTGTGGCATTGCGCTGCCGGACCGACGAGGGGGTGCCGGCTTTCTTCTACGCTACACACACCGTGCCGGCCAACCGCGGGCCGATTCTGGAGTACGAGTTCGAAAATGCAGTCGTGCGTCTTGATGCGGAGCAGGGCAATCATCTCTGCGTGGCTTGGTGCGACGGCCGCGTTCACGACTACGGCGAGATTCTCGAGTACCCACATCGAGGATATTTTAACAAGCTCTGGCGTTCGCTGGCAGCGCTTGATGGCGGGCTGCCAGTTTCCTGCACCATAGAGTCGGCCATGCCGCATGTCGTCTGCGTTAACGGGGCGCAGCGGACCAGCGAAGAGATCACGACCTTTACAGGAGATTCCTTGGAATGGATCGAGACGGCAGCAGGGCGGGTCAGGACCGTCTCTGGCCTCCAGCAGGCACTGACGGACTGTTACCTGAATTGGGAGCTGCCCGGCGAGTGGGGAGTCTATTCCTGGGCGAAACCGGCCTCTCCAATCAGCTTGCGTGACAACATGGGCAATCAAAGATTTCCTTTGTGATTCTTCGTGTCCTTTGTGTCTTCGTGTTGGCATCTAAAAATGACAACACGAAGACACAAAGGACACAGAGACTCACAAACCACATCATGGAGGTGATCACCGTGGTTCTCCGAAAAAGCAAGATTTTCTCTAGCGTGTTTGTAACGTTAGTGCTGGCTGTTGGGGCGCTGTGCTTTGGGGACGTCGAGCAAATGCAGCGGTCTTTCATTCAGCCGCCGGATGATGCGCGCATCATGGTGCGCTGGTGGTGGTTCGGCCCGGCTGTCACCAAGCCACACCTCGAGCGTGAGATGAGGTTGATGAAGGAAGGCGGAATCGGCGGGTTCGAGGTCCAGCCTACGTATCCGCTGGCCCTGGACGGTGAGCAGCCAGGGCTGAAGAACCTGAAGTTCATGTCGCCGGAGTTCCTCGATGCCCTGGGTTTCACGGCCGCCAAGGCCAAGGAGTTGGGTCTACGGATGGATTTGACCTTCGGCAGCGGCTGGCCCTACGGGGGGCCCCAGTTCTCGGCGAAAGAAGGGGCGACAGCAATTCAGACCCAGGAGATGACGGTCCCTTCCGGACAGCATAGCGCAAAGCTTCCTCAGCTTCCGGATGGACAAAGCCTGGTTGCCGCCTTCATAAAAACCGGCGGCGGATATAAGGAAGTGCCGGTTGTCGACAACGAGCTGCGGATTCCTCCGGAAGTGACCGGAGAAGCAAAGGTTCAGTTGTTTATCAGCCGGGGCGGCATCATGGCGGTGAAGCGACCTGCCTACGGCGCCGATGGGCGCGTGATCGATCACTACAGCCCAACCGTCATTGACAAGTTCATCAGGGAAATCGCCGAACCGGCGATCAAGGCGTGCGGGCCGAATCCGCCTTACGCCGTCTTCTGCGACAGTCTGGAAGTCAGCGGCGAGAACTGGACGCCGAACTTTCTAGCGGAGTTCCAGAAGCATCGCGGCTATGACCTGCGGCCGCTGCTGCCGGCGCTATTCAACGATATCGGCCCCAAGACCGCGGACATCCGCCATGACTGGGGCATGACGGCCACCGAACTGTTCAATGAATATTTCAACGGCGCCTTCAAGAAACTGGCCAACGCGAACAAGAGCCGATTTCGCATCCAAGGCTACGGAACGCCGCCGGCGGCACTGTACAGCTATGCCTATTGCGACTTGCCTGAGGGTGAAGGATATCAGTGGAAGGGCTTTTCCACCTCGCGCTGGTCTGCTTCGGCCTGCCATTTGCTCGGGAAACCCGTTGCATCCTCGGAGACCTTCACCTGGCTGCACTCTCCCGTGTTCCGCGCCACACCGCTCGATATAAAGGCCGAAGGGGACATGCACTTCCTATGCGGAATCAACCAGATCATCTGTCACGGCTGGCCGTACACGGCCGAGGGTGTCACCTATCCGGGCTGGAGCTTCTATGCCGCCGGTGTCTTCAATGAGAAAAATCCTTGGTGGATCGTCATGCCCGACGTAAGCAGGTACCTGCAGCGCGTCAGCTTCATGATGCGCCAGGGGATCCCTGCCAACGATGTCGCGTTATTTCTCCCCAACAGCGACGCGTGGGCGAGTTTCGGCCGGAATTTCAGCATGAACGCCGCCCTTCAGGGGCGGGTAAGCAGCCTTGTCCGGGTGATTCTTGATTCAGGCTACAACCTCGATTTCTTCGATGACCAACTGCTCGAAATGAGCGGCAAGATCCAGGGTAACGCGCTGGCCTTTGGCGACGTCCGATATAAGGTTGTTGTCCTACCCGGCGTTGAGCGCATCCCGCCGGCCACGATGCAGAAACTCGAGCAATTCGCCCGCGGCGGCGGGATTGTTGTCGCGACGCGACGCCTGCCGGATCTTGCTCCGGGTTATCAGGCGAGCAACCGGGACACGCAAACCGTCCGTGATATAGCCCAGCGACTCTTCAAGAATGAAAACGCTCCAGGCCTGTTCATCGAGGATGAAACCCAATTCGGCAACGCGCTGGCCAAGCGATTGGCACCGGATGTCGCGATATCCCCGGCTGCGCCTGAGATCGGCGTCGTACATCGCCGTACCGACGGCGGCGAAGTCTACTTCGTCGCCAATACCAGTAACCAGCCTAAGAGCGTGAAGGCGAAGTTCCGCGTTGAGGGGATGCAGCCCGAGTTATGGAACCCCATGAACGGCCGCGTCAATCCCGCCTGGATCGCGGAGAAGTCAACCGGAGCGACGGCCGTTAATTTGAACTTGGGGCCATATGGTTCGACGATCGTTGTCTTCACAAAACGCAGCCTGCCTGGTCCAAAAGCGGCTCCGGCGATAGCTTCCTTGCCGAAGCCGGCCGATCTGAGCACCGGCTGGACCGTCAAGTTCGGCGAGAATGCCCAGCCTTCCGCCATGGACAAGCTCGCCTCCTGGAGCGACAGTCCTGCGACGAAGAACTTCTCAGGTGTCGCAACCTACGAAAAGACGGTCACGGTTGCCCAGGAAATGCTGAAGCAGGGCTTATCTCTGGTGATCAGCTTTGGCAATACTACCGTCCCGCAAGCCGGCGGAGGCGTCAAAGATGGCATGGGATATAAGACCACTCTGGAAACTCCGGTGCGGGAGGCAGCAGTTCTCTACATCAATGGCCAGCGGGTTGGTTCCGTGTGGGCCCCACCTTACTCGATCGACGTGACCGGCCGACTCAAGGGCGGCGAGAACAAGATCCGCATCGAAGTGGCGAACCTCGCCATAAACTATATGGCCGGCATCAAGCTTCCCAACTACAACTACGATGGAGTCACCAAGCAATTCGGCAACCGGTTCCAGCCGCAGAATCTGGATCCGGTACAGGTTCTGCCCGCAGGGCTACTTGGTCCGATCCAACTCGTCGCGGCTGCAAAAACGGAGCAATGAGTGCGAGCTGCAATCGGGCGCGCGGGATTTCTTCATCCGTTTTGACTCGTCATTGGAGAATCACACATGAACGCCTATCGAGCGCTAGTCATCATGTTTGCAGCGATCGTCTGTTACCCTGTCGCAGCCCTCGAACGGCCGGACGTCACCTTTAAGGTTTTTCAGTTTCCCCCCGACAAGATTCCGCGGATTGACGGCAAGACCGATGATTGGGACATCGTGCCCAAAGACTATGTCATCGGCATCGACCAGCTCGTGGATGACAATGGCAAGCATGTCAAGCCCGACCCGAAGAACCTGGATGTTCGCGTGCGCGTTGGGTGGGTAAAGGGTCTCAACCGGTTATATTTCCTGTACGAGGCCTATGACGATTACTGGGATTTTTCCCGGCCGGATTTGCATAACGATACCTTCGAGGTGGTGCTGGACGCCGACGCTTCCGGCGGGCCCTTGATTGATCACGGGCATCCCGACGTCTGGAAACCCGAAGCGGTTGGACCGGAAATGTCCGTCTTCGACAAGCGGTTGAACCCGGCGGAAGATCACTGGTCTTTCCACGGAGTGCACGCGCAGAACTATCACATTTTCACGCCGGCCAAGGACAAGGACTGGTGCATGGCTTGGAGTTCCGCGACGTGGATCAAGGAACTGCCTTATGCGAACGCCGCTTACTCGTACAATTTCAATCCAGGCGAGTCTGGAAAACTGATACTTGAATTTTGGATCACGCCTTTCGATTACGCTGGTCCTGAAGGCCCGCCACGCGCCGTGGAATCCGTGCTCTTCGAGGACAAGATCATCGGTCTGTGCTGGGCGATCATCGATTACGATGACGTCAAGGCAACGGGGAATAACGGATTTTGGAATCTTTCGCGCAAGCACACGATGTACGGGAATGCATCCCAGCTGTGTGCCTTCAAGCTCATGCCGCTGGAGCCCCAGTTCCGGAAACCAATCGAGGCGCAGTGGTCCTTCAAAGTGGTAGATATGGACCGCCGTCTAGTTGCTTTTAAGGATCTGTCCGAAGGGAAGATCACGTCCTGGAAATGGGACTTTGGTGATGGTGAGACCTCGACGGAACAGAATCCCATACATCAATATAAGAGGGCTGGAAACATTGTCACCGTGCTCGAGGTTGAAGGCCCGGCCGGCAAATCGCGCCGTTCAAAGGTGTGGGATGTTCAACTGAAGTGACTTTCCGCCGACCTCACGGGTTCTCTGGCAGTATATGCCGGAGCTCGAGAAGCAGGAGTAACTCGAAGAAAAAACGGGACACGGATTTGCACGGATGAACGCGGGTGCCAATCCGTGTGAATCTGTGCGGATCCGTGTCCAATTATTTATTGATAAAAGCACGGCCGACTAGCCATGGTGGTCTTCAGGCTGTACTTTGCTGAATCACTGCAATAACATCCATTCCGATTGTGTCTGCATGATCTGAGGGGTCGTTCCGACGCGAGGCATGAAAGCTGCCTGACAGACGCACGGCAGGTTAATGATCCGCGGCTGGAGAAACCGACCAATAAAAACGGATTGTATGTTGGAGTGAAGCATGCGCCGATATATCGCCGCTCTGTTCAGCCTGCTGCTCATTGGGGCTGCACTTAGTTTGTTTCCCAAGGACACCAAAACCGATCCGCGCCTGAAGCAGTCCTTCCGGCGTCCTGATAATAATGGATGGACGTTCATTCACCTGGAGGGCACTCCTTCTGAAATCGGATACCAGCACGGATACCTTCTCGCGTCCGAGATTTTGGACATGCAAAGAGTCGCGCTGCTCGAATTGACCCACGATACCAAGAAGGACTGGGCGTTTTTCCGTGATGCCGCGCGGGACATGATGTGGCCCCGCATCGAGTTTCAGTATCGCGAAGAACTTCAAGGCATCACATCCGGAGTGAACGCGCGGGGAGTGAAGCTGGATCTGTGGGACATTGTTGCGATGAACGGATTGCTCGAGTGGGGATATTACGTGAAGGAATACGACAAGCAACACAAAGCCCTTTCTCCCAACTCCTCAACCCCGCCGGAGCACTGCAGCGCTTTTGTCGCCACGGGCAGCTACACTACAGATGGCAAGGTGGTGATTGCCCATAACAACTGGACCAGTTACCTTGACGGCGAGCGTTGGACAATCATCTTCGATGTCGCACCTTCGGAAGGCTATCGCATTCTTATGGACGGACTCCCCGGTCTTATTGCCAGCGACGATGATTTCGGCCTGAACTCCGGCGGCATCATGATTACCGAGACCACCATTACCGGATTTGAAGGCTACGACCCCGGTGGGATCCCGGAATTCGTCCGGGCGCGCAAAGCCATGCAGTACTCGGCTTCCATCGACGACTTCGCACGCATCATGAAAGAGGGCAACAACGGAGGCTACGCAAACGACTGGCTGGTGGCTGATCGCAAGACCAATGAGATTGCGAGCCTCGAGCTGGGCCTTAAAAATGTAACGTTGGAACGCAAGAAAGACGGTTATTTCGTGGGCGCCAATTTCCCCATTAATCCCAAGCTGGCGCTGGAGGAAACCAAGTTCGATATGAAAGATGTGAGCAACAGCGCCAACGCTCGTCACGTCCGCTGGGAGCAGTTGATGGCGGAGTACAAGGGTAAGATTGGCGTCGCTGCTGCGCAGCGCTTCCTGGCCGACCACTACGACACTTATCAGCAGAAGAATGACCCGAATGAGCGGACTCTGTGCGGCCACGTCGATCTCTCGCCGCGCGGCCTGCCCTCGTGGCAACCCCCTTACGGCATCGCCGGCGCTGTACAAAACAAGGTCACCGACTCCACAATGGCGGAGCAGATGATCCTCTGGGCATCTGCGGGCCATGCCTGCGGAATCAATTTTAAGGCAGCCGCACACCTGAAGGCCCACCCGGAGTTCAACTGGCAAAAGAAATATCTCCGGGACATGCATTCCCGTCCGTGGACGACGTTTGCGATTCCCAAGTGAGTAACCCCGAAGAACGGTGCTGATTGGGAAGTCCGCAAGCCGCAGCATCGGGCAGGTAGTCGCCTCAGTCCAGCGGATAGTGGGCCAGCAAGTGATCAACGGGGCGGATACAATGAGGATTGGCTGCGTACGCTGGCAGCCTTCGACGGGATTACGGGAATGGCTGTATAGAGACCGCGGTTCTGCAGCAGAGCAACCACGAGGAATTTCGCGCCGCCCTGAGCGATCAGTGCCACAGATCCATTGAATCTTGCCCGAGCCGGAAAGTACCCGGCTTCATGGAGGAATCTTGCGATCTGCCTCCCGGGCCTGAGCGGATTGAGCTCCAGCGGACTGGCAGTCTCCTGAATCTCCCCCTTCTCGTTAATGGCGACAAGCCGGATCAAAATGTCGTCGGAATTGGGATTTGCGATCGCAAAACCCGTGAAGCGAGACTGACTGTCATCGTTATCCACTGGAATGGTTGCCGCCTCCACGGGCTGCGAAGCCAGAACGCCGGCGATGGTCTTTATTCCGTTGGAATCTGCCAGCTGAAAAGTCGCAACGCCGCTGAGTGCACCCCCAAACGATTCAAGCCGCGCCCAGCCACTCTGCGACGCGTCTGCTGAATCGATTGCCGATGCTGTGATTGCTTGGCTGGCGCCTGCAGGGATAGAAATCGACAGAGATGAGCCGGCCGTGGTGGAAACATGCGCCCCTGCCACAGTTAATTGCGCTGTCCACGGGCTCCCGTTACGGGAAGTGAGGTAGAGCGTTCCCGCTGCCGCTGAAGCGCCCGTGTTCTGGATGGAGAAACTGGTTGTAAAGCCGCCTCCCAGGGCTACATGCGAGAAACAAACCTTCTGGACTGGATTGTAGCCGAGCTGAACCACCTCGAAATCATTTGCCGTCAACGCGTAAAAGGCGGGGTTCAGGATATCGTTGTCCCAACGCGTATCATAGGTCCCGCTGATGTACATGTCGGAGCCGTTGTCCGCGACAATGAGGCCGTACTTTTTCATGGCACGGAAGATCTTCTGGATCTCAGGCCTGAAACTGGAGATGTCGCGCCCAGCCTTCAGGCGCAAGCGCGCGCCCATCGGCAGCGCTTGCAGGTTGGAGCCGGCGCGGTGAGAAGCGGGGTAAACGTAGCCGTTTGTCGCGCGCACGGTTACGCGGAATGTGTGTCGGATTTCCTCGGAGCCGAAGACCTCGTCGTAACGGACAAGACCAGGCAGGATGGCCAGTCCGGCAGCATCCGCGGAAGTCCAGCCCTCGGGGCGGCGTTGGTTAGTCTTGGTATCAAAAAAGGCGCCTGAGCCGGCATGCCAGCCGGTGCCGTCATAGAAAAGGTTATACAGCTCGGAGAGAAGCAGGTTATCGCGATCGAAGATGAGCATGTGGCGATCCGACTGGCTTCGGAGATCGACATTGCCCGGAGGTCCGCTCTCGATCCAGTGAGCTTGGGTGATAGCTTCGTCGGGAATGGGGTAGAAGGGGTAGGATTGTCCCCTGCTGTGGTCTACGCCATCGGACTCATCGGAATAAAGAAATGTCACAACCTTCTTTTGCTGGATCGAGTCGACGGTGATAAACGGAAAACCATAAATCTCGACACTCCCCGGCGAGGCGTTTCCTCCGAAATCCGGATGGAGCCGTCTGGTCCCCGTACCGTTTATAAAGCTGATGAAATCGGCCGATTTGGGGTCTACCGGAGCGGAGCTGATGTCGAGGTTCCACCAGTTGTCGGGAGGGAACAATGGTTGCGGGAGCGCACCGCCCAGGACAGCAACCCCGGCATAAATCGGGATGCAGAACAGGAGGCCACAGGCAAGCAGTAATTTCCGCACAGGCTTTCCTCTCAAGCGGTCCGCATGCTTTTTCGCAGAATCAATTCGACAATTGCATCCTCCAATCATGCCGGAGGCCGCCGCCAAGATCAAAACAATAAGACCGTCATTTCGTAGCCCGTTAGTCTTGGGGGGAATTCGTGATGATCCTCGTACTTGCTGGGGGATAATCTGCCACGAATTGCACGAATCACACGAAGGCTCGGCAGGATACTCTCCCGCTCACCCCACATCGGCTAGTGCAATTCGTGAAATTAGGGGCCCGCTTCTTTCGTTCAATTCGTGAGATTCGTGGCCTGTTTTTTCCCAATATCTGACACATTCCACGTAACCAGAAGAGAA
>Ga0315277_10002563_pt1 | contig 25222 bp, 19 predicted proteins | sample YL17G05_15_MG_FD_203695 | JGI IMG/M metagenome (GOLD analysis project Ga0315277, IMG submission 203695) | Sediment microbial communities from Yellowstone Lake, YNP, Wyoming, USA - YL17G05_15 | ecosystem: Environmental > Aquatic > Freshwater > Lake > Sediment | place: USA: Wyoming | collected... | reverse complement strand
CCGCCGTCGCATTGCCTTGGACATGCAGCGGGACCTACACGCTCCCGCCCGCTGCCAAACCATCGTCACCCTCCATCAACAACGCGAAACGGGGTAACTATGCTCTGTAACGTTGCTACAGTCTCTTGATTATTGATGATTTGTCCGGTAACCGACCCCGCGCCAGCGCCAATCATCAATCATCCATTATCAATCATCAATTCACAGGACGATGGTCCTGTGGCGGTGGCTGTGACATTCGATGTTGACGGCGACCGGCAGGGAGGCGATGTGGCAGGGGGCGGTTTCGATCGACACGGCTAAGGCCGTCGTGTCGCCGCCGAGACCCTGCGGGCCCAGGCCCAGGGCGTTGATCCGTTCGAGCAGCTCCCGCTCCATGCCCGCGTAATAGGCGTCGGCATTGGACTCTCGCAGGTCCCGCAACAGGGCTTTTTTGCTGAGCAGGCAGCAGGACTCGAAGTTTCCGCCGATGCCGACGCCGGCAACGAACGGGGGACAGGCATCCGCGCCGGCTTGGCGGACCACCTCGACGATCCACTCGATGATTTGCTCCTTATCGGCGGTGGGTCGGAACATGCGGAACTGGCTTTTGTTCTCGCAGCCGCCGCCTTTGGCGACGACGGTCAGCTTGAGCTTGTCGCCGGGGACGATGGCGAGGTGAATCACGGCGGGTGCGTTCGTGCCGGTGTTCACGCGATGCTTGAGCGGATCGACGACGATGCTCTTGCGCAGATGTCCCTTCTCGTACCCGGATGCGACGCCTTCGTTGATGGCATCGATGATCGTCCGGCCGCCGCCCTCTTCCGCGGAGCCGACGACAACCTCGGCGCCCTGCTCCACGAAGACGACCGTCAGTCCGGTGTCCTGGCACAGGGGGATCAGGTCCTCCCGGGCAATGCGGGCGTTCTCGATGAGCCGGCGCAGGATGCCCGCCGCACCCGGATGCGTTTCCCGGGCCGCCGCCAGTTCCAGGGCTCCCAGGACGTCTTCGGGCAGCTCATGACAGGCCGCGATGCACAGCGACTCAACGGCCTCCCTGACTTGTTCGAATGCGATCGTTCGCACGGTTGCCTCGTTCGCGAAGCGGGTGTCGCAAGAAACATAGGACTAATAGGACCCCCGTTGCCTGCCGGCATCGGGTGCCATGTCCACGCCCCGTGGACGTGCTTCCTGCGATGGCAAACGCATGCTTACGCGAAAGCGTAGTACGTGTTTAGCCTGCGTCCTCTCCTGGGTCGGGTGGCACCGCCAAACTCGTTTGACGGTGCTGTTTCGGTCGCTCTGACCATTCGAGACCCCACGGGCAAACGAGTTTGCCCGTGCCACCCACGACTGGGCCTTTCCAGGCTAAACAGGAACAAAGCGTAAGCAGGGCGCCCCACTTCCATGATTTCTCTACTTGCCCAGGACGCTCAGCTCGAAGGTCTTGCAGGTGATGTTGCCCATGTCGTCGCTGATCTTCAGGGCGATGACATGCTCGCCGGGCTCCAGGTCCTCGGTGACGATGGTGAAGCTCTCGTCGGTCGTATCGAAGACGAGGTCGTCCGGCAGAGTTCCCTTCCACTGCTTATTACTGTCGATCGTGTATTCCAGTTTGCTGATAACGCTCAATTCGTCGGTGATCTGGAGCTTGAGCGTGGCGGCCTTGCCGCTCTTGTCGATGGAGTACTTGCGGATGACCGGGCCGGTGTTATCGACGACGATCGGGTCGCTGATCCGGCTGCCCGTCAGTCGCGAGGCAGGGGTGTTGCTCTTCTCGTCGCTGGCGACGACGCGGACCTCGTAGCGGCCGTCCTCGACCGTCTTGCCGTCCCACTCGTAACTGTCGGTATCGACTTTCTCTTCCACCTCGATCCAGTGCGTCCGACCGACCTTCCGGAAGTCGATCTTGTAGGAGAGCTTGTCGTCGTTCTCGTCGCTGGCCTTGTAGGCGATCTTGAAGAAGCCCTGCTTGTCCGGATTCTGGAGCCGGCTGACGTCGATGGACTCGACGCGCGGGGCCAGGTTCGGCACCGTGCTGGCGACGGCGACCTCGCGAATCAGCGGAGTCTTCTGATTGTCCTGGCTCTCGAGAGTGAGCTTGTACTGGCAGAACCGGCCCAGTGGGCAGCGCAATTGAATGGGCTCGGTCATTTCAGTCATCTCGGTCCATTCGGAGAACGTCGGATCGTTGACATCCTTGACGTTTCCGCTTCGCGAGGCGACAAGTACCCTGCAGCCGCGGGGGATCTCGGCGTCGATCTGGAGCTTGCCCCATTTGGCGGGCTGGCCCGCGTCGATCAGGTCGGAGGTGTACGTTCCCTGGGTGGCGTAGCCGGGCGACAGGAGCACGAGCTTGGCCGGGTTCGCCGTCCCGATGTACACATCCTTTTCCGCGACGGTCACGGCGGTAATCTGCGTCGCCTGCTGGTCTTTGTAGACGATCGCTTCCCGCTCGTTGCCCGGCTCGACGGCGTAGAGTTGACCGTCGTTGCCGGCGCCGACGAAGATCCGGTCATCCTGCTTGGCCATGCAGAAGAAGACCGCCGGCTCGCTGCAGACCTCCTCGACGTACCCCTGCTTGTTGATCCGGTACACGTAACTGGCTGTGCCCGGTTTCACCGTCCGGGGTGCCGGTCGCGGTCGCGGTGCGGCCGCGCTCGGCGATTCCTGGCTCGTATTGGCGATCTTGAGTCTCATGCCGCCTTCAGCGTCCGCCACGCTCTTGCCGCCCTCTTCCTTGGGCTCCGGGCGGCCCGCCGATGTCGGCTGGGGCGCAGCTTGCGCCTCCGCCATCGCCACTTTGGCGGAGGTCGCTGTGGCGTACAGGCAGCCTGCCTCCGGGGAAGCGCCGCTGAGGAACAGCAGCGAGCTGATCTCGGGCTCGTCGCTGTCGTACACGACGGTAGCCGTCTTGCTGCGCGGATTGACTTTATAGATCAGGCCCCTGGTATCGCTGCCGGCGTAGAGCAGCCCGTCCTGGCCGGCGGCCAGCGACAGGATATTCTTGTCGGGGCTGTCGTACACGAGCTGGGCCACCTTGCCGGAGGGGTCGAGTACGTAGATCTTGCCTTCGGGCCCCGTGCCCACGTAGATATTGCCGATGGTATCGACCTCGATGGCGAAGATGTATTTGGCATCGTTGGGCTCGAAGATCGTTTCCATTGAGCCGCCCTCGTACCGGCACAGCTTGCACGGCTTGCCGCTGGTGCCGACCAGCAGCCGGCCCGCCACGTCCATCCCCATCGCGAAAATGTGCTGATTGGCGAATCGCTCATCTGCCTTGATGACCTCGCCCTCCGACTTGGCGCTTTCGGCGGCCTTGGCGGCGACATTCGGTTCATTCGTGGCTGGCGATGCCGGTTTGGCGGGGGTCTGGCCCTCGGGGGGATACAGCCTCGTCAGCTTGCCGAGACTGTACTTATAGACGCTGCCATTGGGGCTGGTGCCGATGTAGATCGTGCCGCCGGAGACGATGATGTTGTTGATGGACCAGGCGTCGGGGAACTCGGTCGTCAGGACCTTGGCGGCCCGCCCGAGTTGGATCGTGCCCCGGGAGCTGACGACGACGTTATCGCTTTTCCCCGCTAGGAGGTCCTTGCCGCTGGATTGCCGCGTGATCTTGCTGGTGACGGCCCAGGCCGACGAGCAGAACAACAGGCCGGTCACAAATACAGCGATGCCTGTCCGGCGTGCGTGGCCACATCTACTTCCCATGTTCACTCCCTATGCAGAAACTGAAGCTGACAATCGCCGAAGCAGGCCGGAAAAAGGGAGCACGCCATCGCGTCGCGCCCTCCTTTGTCGCATTCGCCCCTGGCATGCTGCTGAACTGGAAGAGATCAGGCACTTCCGGCCGACTTCGTTGTTTTTCGACTCCAACCGCGGCGTTTTTCACCTGCGCCACTACTGCTCTATTATTATCGGCACAATCTCCTTGTCGGCTATAACAGTGCCTGTCTCCACGATCTTCTCCACCCACTGGGGATACGGCTGGGCGGCCACCGTCCGCTTGTCGCTCTGGAGGATCATGCTCTTGGTCTCCGGGAAGCTTGGCAGCTCTGCCTTATCCAGCGTGATGCCGCTGGGCGGAAGTATCAGGAGGCAGTAGAGCTTCGTGCGGTCGATATTCAGCGCGTCGTTCAGGGCATCCACCAGCGTCTTTTGGTTGGTCGCGACGAACCGATATGGCATGACCTTGCGGAGGAAATTCTCGTACTCGTAGATCCCGAGCAGCATCAGGTTGTACTTGCCCGGGGCGACGCTCTTGGGCACGGTGAGCTTGACGTGATGCCGCCTCTTTTCCTTCAGGTAGGACTCGATGACGAACTCGATATCGAGATCGTCGCCGGCCTTGATCTTCGGATCGGCGACGTTAACCGACCAGAGGTACCCAGCGATGTTTTTCGGCGTGACGCGAACGGTGCAGTCCACCGATTTCACCTCGGGGCAGCCGTACGGATTGTTCATGAGCAGGGCTAGCGCGCCCCAGATCTCGGTGGTCGGCTCGGTCACGTCCGCCCCGGTGGAGGTGTTGGCGAAGTGGATCGATCGGCCGTCGGTCAGTTGGATCGCGGCATTATAGGAAACCGTGTGATCGACCGGGAACGAGGACTCGAGCGGCATCGCCGCCCCGGTCACCGAGGCGCGAACCAGGTCAGGCGTGAGCAACTGGTTGTAGGCCACCTGGCAGTTGTACGTCTGCGGGGCGCCATTGCACGGCTCGATTCGCACCGTTAGCGGCACCATCTTGGGCTTGGCCCCGATCTCGCCGTAGATGGCCGTGCAGCCATTGACCGTGATGGCTCCGATAATATCGCTTGCGGCGCCGAGCTTGAAGGACCGCTGGATGCTGGAGACGACGGTGTAGATCTCGCCGCCTGCCAGAGGCAGGTCCGTCGCGCCCTCGCCGAGGAAGGGCAAGGTGTGGCCGAACCCGTACACGCGGTTGCCCCGCACTTCGGTGACCGTTCCCAGCGGGCTCATCTTGATATCGCCGGCGACGAGCGGAATGGTAAGCGTGCCGCCGGGCTTGAAGGTCGCCATGGGGTCTTTGCCCGATGGCGCGGCGCCGCTGAGTCCCGGCACGGCCATGAAACCCATCGCTTCAAGCTGCGGAGCCAGTCGCTGGCACGCCTCCGCCGACAGACCGGAAATCAGCATCGGGCAGGGCAGAGCCATCGCTCCGCCCGCACTGCGGCGGCTCAACGGCTGCATGGCTGTGATTTGCTTGCCGATCTCGGCCAGGTTGATCGGCTTGGAGAAATCGAATTGGAACGCCGCATGGGGCGACGCTGGTGCCGACGGCGAGGCGCTCGATGGGCTCACCTGGAGCATCTCCTCAATGGGGGTAACGGCGTATAACGGGTCTTTGGAAAAGGCAAAAGCCATGGCCAGCGCGCCGGCCAGACGGCCGTCTATGTACATCGGCGAGCCGCTGCAGCCGGCGACGGCCCCCGTGTGCTTGAACCGCTCATCCAGACCAACCACGAGGATGATGTTGTGCCCCGGCTCGAAACTGCGGACGATGTTCAGGACTTTCAACCCGAACTTCTCGATCCCGGCCTCCCCGAAATCGGTCAGGCAGTACCCCTCCATGCCGGGCTTGACGTCGTCGATCTTGATGTACCGTTGCGGGTCCCAGAGCGCATTCGTCGAAGCCTCCTGCCTGCCCCCCGCGACGGCGCACGCCAGCAGCAGCCAGGCGACAACGGCCCAAACCATTGCGGGCCGCCGGCGTAATATATACATAGCGACTCTTCCCGACTTTACGTCCAACCCCAGCATGTATGCCCTTTCGAAAAAGGAGTACCAAATATTAACTTTTCGGCTGTGGGATTGCAAGGGAAAAGCAGTTTTGTTACTATATTGGTTTGTCTCTCTGTGGCCCGATAATCGGGGCGAATGAGTCTTACTGTCGCAATGGAGCGCAATCATGAAAGCGGATCATCGGCATGAGCTGAAAAGCAACGAGTTGGCCGCCTGGCTGGCCAACCTGCCCGAGTGGATACGGGAGAATCGCACGACGCTGGTCGCCTCGGCGGCGATCATCGTCGTGGCCGTGGCAGTCTATTTCTGGATATTCTATCAGAGGAATATTGCCTCGGTGAGGGGGCAGGTCCGCCTGACCAACCTCGTGACGCAGTTGCCGGGACAGAAGGCCGGCCTGGCCCGATCGATGGGCCAGCAGAATGACCAGTCCTATCTCCTGATCAATCTGGCCCAGGACCTGCAGGACTTCGGCCAGAGCACGCACAACAAGCAGATGTCCGCCCTGGCCCTGATCGAGCGTGGCGACACGTTGCGAACGGAGCTGCATTGCCGGTCCGGGCAGGTCGATCGCGAGTATGTCGCCAAGCAGATCGCCCTGGCGCAGGCCAGCTACAACCAGGCCTTGGAGAAGGGCTCGACGAACCCCGCCCTGGCCGCCAAGGCCCAGTTCGGACTGGGACTTTGTGAAGAGGAGCTGGGCAATCTGGACAAGGCCAAGGAGATCTACCGCAAGGTGGCTGGCAATGCGGCCTATGACGGTACAGCCGCCAAAGCCGCCGCGGCCTTCCGCCTGAAAACGATGGACGACTATCGGGGCCTCGTGGCCTTTAAGCCCGCACCGCCGCAGCCTCAGCCCGAGGCGCGGGCCCCGGTGCCTACGATACGACTGAAGCCGGGCCAGGCGAGCGCGCCCGCTGTCGTGACCGTGCCCAGCGACACCAATGCGGCGCCGTCGCCCGTCCCGATCGGCCCTGCGCCCGAGCCGAGCGGCCCGCCGGCAAGTACGGCGCCCGCTCCAACTGTCCCCTCGCCTCAGCCGAGCACTCCGCCTGCGGGTACGACCCCTGCTCCGGTGCCCGAGGCCAATTCGCCCACCGGCGGCTAATGCAGTTTATGGAAGAGTTTGAGTCGCAGGATCTGCAGCAGCTCAAGGGCCAGGCGCTCACGTTGCACGTGGGCGTCGGCATCACGGAGCGCAGAATCGACAAATATCTGCACGGCCGGTTCAGCAATCTGAGCCGGCACTTCCTCCAGGATGCCATCCGGTCCGGGGCCGTCAAAGTCAACGGCCAGCCGGTCAAGCCCAGCTTCCGCCTCACTCACGGCGACAAAATCGAGATCGTCATCCCCGAGCCGCCCAGCAAGGACATTCTGCCTGAGAATATCCCGCTCGACATCCTCTACGAGGACAACGACATCATCATCCTGAACAAGGCGCCGGACATGATCGTGCATCCGGCGCGGGGCAACACCCACGGCACGCTGGTCAACGCGCTGAAGCACTACTCCGATCGGCTGTCCAGCGGGTTGGGCGAGTTCCGGCCGGGCATCGTGCACCGGCTCGACCGCGACACCACCGGCGTCATGGTCGTCACCCGGCACGAAGGCGCCCAATGGAAGATCGCCAAACAATTCGAGCTTCGCCAGGTGAAGAAGACCTACCTGGCCATCGTGCACGGCGTGCCCGAGCTGCACGCCGACCGCATCAGCGCCCCGCTGGGGGTCCATCCCACGATCCGCGAGAAATACGCGATCCGACCGGAGATTGGCAAGGAGGCCGTCACGTTTTACGAGGTCCTCGAGGCGTTCCGCGGCTTCTCCCTGGTCAAGTGCGAGCCGCACACCGGCCGGACCCACCAGATCCGCGTCCACCTGTCCTACATCAAGCACCCCATCGTCGCCGACGACATGTACGGCGGAAAACTCGTCTACCCCTGGCAACTGGCCGACGCCGAGCCCGCCGTCGAAGAGCCCGTCATCGCCCGCTGCGCCCTGCACGCCTGGACCCTCGAATTCACCCATCCCTCCACCAACGAGCGGGTCAAATTCGAAGCCCCCCTGCCCCCCGACATGCAAAAACTCCTCGACCTCCTCCGCCAGTACCGCAAGCAATAGCACTACTGCTTCACCCGCCAAGGCCTTTGACCGAACCTGCATGATTTCAACGTGTCGAGAAGTGCATCCTTCGGCATTCCGCTCCTCATCACCTCCTTGATGGTTTCCCTTACGTAGTGCCGTAGTTCGAGAATATCCTCTCGTGCAACAACTGATTTGTCACCGGTGTGTACGAGCTTTGACCTCTTGTCATATAGGCCCTTCATCTTCTCGGAGATCCTTTGGCCATCACTCTGACTTTGTCCGAGCAACACGCCAGCATTCGTGGAGATCCAATGTGTAATCCTCTGCTGATCCTTCGGGCCAAGTAGAACCTCCATAGCGATCATCAATGAGAGAAAGGCAAGGCCGATGTCGTAGGTTTCGTAGGATAGATCGAAGGTCCCAAGAGCCAGTTGAAGAGCCTTGTCGGGCAGCGGAAGCGACACACTCTTTAGAAAGGACTCGGCCTCAGAAATCTTGCTCGGCGTCAGAGCGAACTGCGTGGCGTCCACGATGGGGCACTCTCGGATGTTAGAGGCAAAGAGTTTTGCCTCCTTCCCAGTGTCTGCGAGATGGTACGCGAACGAGCAAGCAAGAACAATGTTCCCTTCCTTGAACAACCTGAGAAGACGGCACTTGTCTTGAACACACCTGTGCGCTTCACCCAGTACTTTGGGACGCATACCCACGCGCCTCCCTCGGGGGTGGCTTCGAATTGAGCAATGTCGGTTCTCAGGACGCAGTAATGGCTGCTCCGGGATAGAATGCTGAAAGCTGTTTGCAGTCCATAGCACTCATGGTACCTGTTGATCTCTCTGAGGAATGGCGCGACATCATTGCTCGACTTACGTTTTATTGCGAACCCCTCGCCCATTCTGAGACCTGTGACCGAGTGATCCACGTTCGCAAGGAAGCCTATGAAGTGAATAGGTACTGTGGCCATGATCGCCTTTCTCTTCTGTGACTACAGTAGAGTATTCCATTTCCGCCTCTGGCGAGGCGGGAGTTTGCCGCGTTGGGCCTCCGGCATGGCTGCAGAGGGCTGGCGCCAGCACGGCACCGGCCCATGCCGTATGGCACCGCTACGGTGCTCAGGTCGCACTCCTGCGGAGCCCTATCCCCCGTGGCGGCAAGGCGATCCTACCACAACATGCCGGAGGCTCAAAGCGATAAACTCAAGGTGGGTCAGACCGCTCCTGTCGTTTTTCGATGCCGGTTTGTGGAATGGAGAACTTGGCGCAGGGTCCGCCAGTGAGTATGATGTATCAGGAGAACCAAGCGGTGGGATGGGTTTGTAGGAGTACCAAGGATGCGTCTCGATGAGATTCCTGAGATCGCGCGACTGAGCGTGCCGGAGAGAATCCTGCTTCTGGAGGACCTTTGGGAGAGTATCGCTTCGGAGCCATCGAGTGTTCCCGTGCCCCAGAGCCACCGGGCCGAGTTGGACAGGAGGTTGGCCGAGTACGAAAAAGACCCCGGCAGACTCCTGACGCTTGAGGATTTGCGCCAAAGGGTAGAGGCAAGGAGATGACCTACGTCCTGCGGTTTCTGCCCGAGGTTGAGACGGACGTTCAAAACGGCCGCCCATGGTATGAGGAGAAGTCACCAGGGTTGGGAGAAGAGTTCCTGCGTGTCTTCTACGCATGTTCCCAGGAACTGACACGAAATCCGACGATACACCAGGAAGTACATCGGGAGTTTCGACGATGTCTGTTGCGGCGGTTTCCCTATGCGATTTACTTCCGAATCAAAGATGACCGCGTGATTGTCTTTGGGCTATTTCATTGTGCCAGAGACCCTCGCAGACTCCGAAGGGAATTGGGTGAGCGAGAACAGTGATCACCGGATAGATTCGCCGGGCTGCGTTATCGAGATGGTTCTATGACTTCTTCTCTTTGAGATACATTTTCCAGCGTGAACGACAGAGGAATTGGCCAGTTGGTGTAGGGTTAAGGCGAAACCTCGCTGATGCCTGTGGCAAGTGAAAGTGGCGTGTGGGAAATATGTTCGAACAGGATGAAACGTTGAATGCTTTGCGGGAGGCGCTGGAGCTTTCGCCGGAGAACGGGATTTTGCGCAGCCAGTTCGCCCGGTTGTTGATGACGCGCGGGCGGCTGGAAGAAGCGGAGACCCTCCTGCGCGAGGGATTGGCCAGGTGCGCGACGAGCGAAGTGCTCCAGGCGACGCTGGCGGAGTGCTATCGCAAGCTGGGCAATACGTCGGCGGCGCTTGTCATTTTGGAGGACCTCGTCAAACGCCCGAACTGCAAGCCGGAGTATCTTATTCAGTATGCCCGGCTGTTGCTGCTGAAAGGCCAGTTGTCCGAGGCGGCCCAGGCCTATCAGCGCGGCATCGCGCGCAAACCCGAGCTGGCCGACCCTGACCTTGCGGCGGCGCTCGACGTTCGACCCACGGGCGAGAGCGAGCCGTGGCAGGACGAGCCCGACGTCGATGAGCAGGGGCGGATTCGCATTCCGGTCGGGGAAAGCCGCCCGGAGGACCCCATCCTAGAAATGGAGAAGCCGGACCTCGGATTCAAAGACGTCGGCGGCATGGACGACCTGAAAAAGCAGATTCGCCTGAAGATCATCGAGCCGATGAAACATCCGGAAGTCTACAAAGCTTACGGCAAGACCGTCGGCGGCAGCCTTCTGATGTACGGCCCGCCGGGCTGCGGCAAGACTTACCTGGCCCGGGCCACCGCCGGAGAGATCGACGCCGCCTTCTACTCCGTCGGCCTCCACGACGTCCTCGACATGTACATCGGCGCCAGCGAGCAGCGCCTGCACGCCCTGTTCGAAAACGCCCGGGAGCACGCCCCGTGCGTGCTTTTCTTCGACGAGGTCGATGCCCTCGGGTCCAGCCGGGCCGACCTCAAGGCCAGCAGCGGTCGACACCTGATCAACCAGTTCCTGTCCGAGCTGGATGGCATCGACGGCGTCAACGACGGCATCCTCATTTTGGCGGCCACCAACGCACCGTGGCACCTGGACCCGGCGTTTCGCCGGCCCGGCCGCTTCGACCGGCTACTGTTCGTGCCCCCGCCGGACATCGAGGCCCGCATGGCGATCCTCCGCGTCCTGCTGCGAGGCAAACCCCAGGTGGACATCGATTGTGACGCCATCGCGAAAAAAACCGAGAAGTTCTCCGGCGCCGACTTGAAAGCCATCGTGGACCAGGCCGTCGAGGATAAGCTCGAACAAGCCCTGGCCAAAGGGGTCCCCGAGCCCCTGACGACAAAGGACCTGTTGCACACCCTCAAGCAGGTCAAGCCCTCCACCGCTCAGTGGTTTGCCTCCGCCCGCAACTATGCGCTCTACGCCAACGAGGGGGGCATCTACGACGAAATTATCGACTATCTGAAGCTAAAATAGAGCCATTATGATCGAACGAGCGCTGCTGTTGCTGCAACAGTCCCGCTATGACTTGGCGGAAAAGGAGTTGCGTCACTATCTGGCCCAGGACCCCGAGAATGCGCAGGCGCACTCGCTGCTGGCGCTGAGCCTGGCCCAGCAGGACAAGCTCGAGGAGGCGGACGGCTCGGCCCGGCAGGCCGTTCAATTGGCGCCGGACGAAGCCTTCTGCCATTACGTCTTGGGACTGGTCAAGGCCCAGAACGAAGATCTGCAAAGCGCCCGCCAGTCGATCGAAGAGGCCATTCGTCTGAACCCGGAGGACAGCGACTATCACGGCTTGCGTGCCTTCATCTACCTGAGGGCCCAGCGCTGGCAGGAGGCCCTGAACGCCGCCAACGAGGGATTGACCCACGATCCGAACCACCAGGAATGCCTGAACCACCGGGCGATGGCCCTGGTCAAGTTGAACCGCCACGAAGATGCGCGTCAGACGATCGGCCACGCCCTGCAGGAGAACCCGGAGAACGAGCATACGCACGCCAACCTCGGGTGGACCTATCTGCACGAGGGCCAGCACAAGAAGGCCCTGGAGCACTTCAGCGAGGCCCTGCGCTTAGACCCGAATTTCGACTACGCGCGTCACGGATTGGTCGAGGCGCTCAAGGCCCGGTACTTCCTGTACCGCTGGCTGCTGCGATTCTTCCTCTGGATGAGCACGCTGTCGCCCCGCGTCCGGGGCGGGCTCATCATCGGGGCGTACGTCCTCGTGAAGGTTCTGGGAACTGCGGCCGAGCGGAATCCCGCCCTCGCGCCTTTCATCCTGCCGATCGTCATCTTCTACGCCGTTTTCGTCCTGCTGACCTGGGTGATCGACCCGCTGTTCAACCTGGTGCTCCAGTGCAACAGGTATGGCCGGTCTGCGCTATCGAAAACGCAGCGATGGAGCAGCTCCATCTTTGGCGTGCTTCTGCTCGGCGTCATCGCAGCCGTGGTCTGCGGCGTGACCACCGGGCTTATGCCCTTTTACCTGCTTGCGGCGGGATTGGGAGTGCTCATCATTCCCTCCAGCCGCATCTTCGAGGGCCACGAGGCGAAGCTCAATCCAAGGTCCACAGGCTTCGTCCTCGGCATGACGCTGTTGGGCGCCGCGGCCGTGGTGTCGCTGGCCCTGGGATATGAGCGGGCGGCCATGACCTTCTTCGCCTTCGACTTCCTGGCGTTCGTCGCCTTCACCTGGTTCGGTGCAATCCTCGGCCTCCAACGCCAAAAAGTCTGATACCGATTACGCATGAGTTCTTCGTAGCCTGTCATCACGCTTTGGGTGGCAGCGGCAAGCACCAGCTTGCCGACGGTTTGCCCATCCGCCATCGGCAAAGCCTTCGGCCTTGCCGATGCCACCCGGAAACACGAAATACTCAACCGTAATCGGTATGATTTGCATCAGGCTTGATTCTTCTCGCCGTGTGTCATCCTGAGCACAGCGCAGCCTCCGCCCGCAACCCAATCAAGGGTCATCTGGTTGTTGCCGCCTTGGGATGGCGCCGTCCCCAACCACCGGGGACTCTGTCCCCGGACCCCTGAGATTTTGCGCTTTTCGCCAATAGCACGGGAGCGGGCTGACAATCCATGAGACGCCGCCGGCCACATCAAGACCCGGTTAAGCGAGGACGAACGGGGACTCGGGCAACTCCTTCACCACAGCAGTTGCTCTTCCATCATGCTATTGGCGCAAGGCGACAAATGCCAGGGGTTTGGGGACAGCGTCCCCAAGCTCGCAGGACGGGCTTTAGCCCGTACGGTTCTTGTGCCCTGGCGACTCCCAAACCATCTGCAAGGGCCGAAGGCCATCCTGTGTAATGCCGATTCGCACTATTTGCTCTTGCGGGTGAGACTCAGGTCGCCGGAGAACAGGCGGCTATCGTCAGCGTACTTCGTGACGAACGCCTGCAGCTCCTTGGTCGAGGCCGTCAGGACGAACCGGTCGTCCACCTCGGTAAACTTCACGGCCTGCGGCTCGGCCTCGATCAGCTTCTTGAACTCATCGTCGTTGGTGAACCGCATCTTCAACTGGTCGCCGATGGCGTCCACCCGCAGAAAGCCGTGCACCGGCAGGAACAGGAACGCATTGTACAGCAACTTCGCCTTCTCGATGTCCCGCTCGCCCGACGGCAGCGTGTCGGGCAGGACGTCCAGGAACATCCGACTGCCCAGCTTGACCAGGCAGGCGGCCAGAGAGCCCCGGTGACCCTCCTTGTCGACGATGTTCAGCCGGTACACCCGTTTGAACTCGCTCTTGAGGTCGTCGGGCAGATTCCCCGACTCCTCTTCGGTAATGCGCGCGAACTCCCACGAGGCCTCCGGACTGTTGACATCTTCAAGCCAGACGCCGAGGAGCTTCTCATCGAAGGCGAGGTCGTCCTTCGTGAACAGCGGATGCAGTGAGACAATCGGTACGCAGCCGGCCACCAGGCCCGCCAGACAGTAGATCGCAAGCTTTCTCGTCTTCATAGTCGCATCTCCAAACACTCGATCATCCAATGAATTCGATTCAAACCACCGTAGTGCCACAGAAGAGTGCATCCTGATAATATGCACCTCGTTGGCGGTACACGACCCTTCTTGCGGTCCCACTGGCGCAAGGGCACCTCATCAGCTTCGGCTTTTTCGATGATGTTGCGTTTATCGCTTTGTGGGTACCGGCGGGGAGTGTGGGAGGCCCGGCGTGATGCCAAGCCCTCCCCACCGTATACCACCGGCTTCGGCGCTCGGGTCGCTCGCCAGCGTTGCCCTGTCCTCCGAGCCGGCACAACCAGTCTACCCCTTGCGACGCCGCAGGGCAAGCTCCCCACCGGTACCTATAAAGCGATAAACGCACGATCAGAGCGACCGCGGACCAAGGCACGTGCGCAAGAACCGTCATGCACCGCCTGTCGCCTGTCGGGCCTGACCGAAACCGGTTGCGGGGCGGGCGTGAAGTCGGTACAGTGCACGGCTCGCTGTGTGGGTTCAATGGATAGTACTGTCACGATCGGGATATGGCATGTTCGATCTGGACTGGATAGGCTGGCTGGTTGTCGGTTTCTGTGCCTTCGTCGTGGGGGTGAGCAAGACGGGTCTGCCTGGATTGGGGATTCTGCACGTGCCGCTGATGGCGATGGTGCTGCCTCCGCTGCGGTCCACCGGCGTGCTGCTGGGCATGCTGATCCTCGGCGACCTGTTCGCGGCGACATACTACCGCCGCAGGGCCGAGTGGAAGCACGTCGTGCGTCTGCTGCCGCCGGCGTTAGCCGGCATCGTCGCCGGTTGGTGGGCGATGCGGTTCGTCACCAATAAGCAGCTCGGACCGATCATCGGCGTCATCGTGCTGGTCATGCTCGTGCTGAATTACTGGCGCACCCGCATCGGCGGCGAGGACGCCCCCATTCCGACGCAGTGGTGGTTCGCTGTGACGCTCGGGTTCATCGCCGGGGTCACGACCATGATGGCCAACGCCGCCGGACCGGTCATGGTCATCTACCTGCTGGCCATGCGCCTTCCCAAGCTCGAGTTCGTCGGCACCAGCGCCTGGTTCTTCTTCGCCGTCAACTGGCTCAAGGTCCCCTTCAGTGCGAACCTGAACCTCATCACGCTCGAATCGATCCGGCTCGACCTGCTGATGCTGCCGCTGATCGCCGCCGGGTCCATCGCCGGCATCCTTTTCCTGAGGCGAATCCCGCAAAAAGCCTTCAACAGCGTCGTCCAGATCCTCGCCGCCGCCGCCGCCATCAAGCTGCTGTTCTGATGATCTCGATGTGCTTTTTGAACCGCTTGTCGTCGGTTTGCGTGTGGTCCATGCGGTAGTGGACGCCGCGGCTCTCTTTTCGCAACTGGGCCGCGTGCGTGATCATCAGGCAGGCCGTGAGCATGTTCTGGCATTCCCAGCCCTCCGGGGCGTCGAAGACCTTGTCCATCACGTAGCGATGCCAGAAACGGATGATCTCCTGGGCCTCCGCCAGCGGCTGGGCCTTGCGCGTGATGCCGACGTTGCGCCACATGAGCGAGCGCAGCGAGTTGCGCACGTCGGCCGTATCGAGCCGGCTACGGTCCGAGAGCGGAATCTTGTACTGGATCGCCGGGTGCTTGACCGATGTCACGTCCGTCTCCGGGCGGGCGGAGACCGCCTGCCCCGCGATCTTGCCGAAGACGAGCCCTTCGAGCAGGGAGTTGCTGCCGAGCCGGTTGGCGCCGTGCAGGCCGGTCGAGGCGACCTCGCCGCAGGCGTAGAGGTGCTCGATGCTCGTCCGCGCCAGGACATCGGTCTTGACCCCGCCGACCATGTAGTGGGCGCTCGGACGCACCGGGATCAGGTCGTGGCTGACGTCGATGTCGAAGCTCTCGCACAGGTCGCTGATGAGCGGGAAACGCCTGGCGAAGTACTCCTTATCCAGATGCCGCACATCGAGATAGACGTGGGTGGCGTCGGTCTTGCGCATCTGGGCGAGGATGGCCCGGCTGACCACGTCGCGCGGGGCGAGCTCTCCGGCCTCGTGATAGTCCTTCATGAACCGCCGGCCCTTCGTGTCGAGCAGGTAGGCCCCCTCGCCGCGAAGCGTCTCCGTGATCAACGCGCGGGAGGCGCCGGCGACGTAGAGCGTCGTCGGATGGAACTGCACGAATTCCAGGTCGCGCAGGACCGCGCCGGCGCGGTAGGCCATGGCCAGTCCGTCGGCCGTGGCGACCGCCGGGTTCGTCGTCTCGCGGTACAGTTGCCCGCCGCCGCCGGTGGCGAGGATCGTATCGGCCGCCCAGATGATCTGCAAGGTGCCGTCCCTGGCCCGGCCGATGATCCCGACGCAGCGATTCTCCTCGTCCGTCAGCAGGTCGATTGTAAAGAAGTACTCGATGATCCGGATATTGGGCGCCTTCCTTACGGTGTCGATGAGCGTCTCGGCGATGGCCCGGCCCGTCTCGTCGCCGTGGGCGTGGGCGATGCGGGCGTGGGAGTGCCCGCCTTCGAGGGTCACATCGATCTCGCCGTTGACGCGGTCGAAGCCCGCCCCCCACTGCTGCAGTTGCCTGACCAGCTCGGGCCCCTGCCGGACTACCTGCTCGACGATCTGCGGCTCGCTGAGCCCGCAGCCGGTCTTGAGCGTGTCGGCGATGTGCGACTCGAACGAATCGTCGCGCCGGAGCACTGAGGCGATGCCGCCCTGGGCCTTCCACGTGTTGCTGTCTTCGAGGCCGGCCTTGCAGACGACGATCACGTTGCGGTGGTCGGCGGCCTCAATGGCGGCCCGCAGGCCGGCGACCCCGGCGCCGACGATCACGCAGTCGGCGAAAAGCTGGCTGGTCGAGATCGAATCGATATTCACCAGGTAGCGTCGCGGCTCGCCGAACCGGATTCGCTCGGCCGCAATCGCCCCCTGAACCTCATTCTGCTCATTCATAACCTTCTATCCTGCCCGAACGGGCCCAAACATCACCCTCCCCATCAAAGCCCGCCATCATACCGACCCCGCCCCCTTTTGCAAACACCGAAAACCGCCATCAACAAGCCCTGGTCGAGCACGAGGGGACTCAGGATGCCGCGTGATATAAGGTACTAGGGGACGCAGGGCCGCTCGCGCCCTCGCCATGGCACGGACGCCGCGGGAGCGAATCATCAATTATCAATAATCAATGCTCGTCAGGCCACGTCGGCCAGGCCTAAGGAGCCGCCGAATTTGGCTAAGAGGGCCCGGCGGATGTTGGCGTGCTCGGGCTGCTTCAGGGCGGGGTCCTTGTTGACCAGCTCGAAGGCGTGGCGGCGGGCCATCACGAGCAGGTCGAAGTCATCGACGATGTTCGTGATTTTGAGGTCAGGCAGGCCGTGCTGGCGGGCGCTGAACAACTCGCCCGGACCCCGGATGCGCAGGTCCTGCTCGGCGATCTCGAAGCCGTCGTTCGTCCGCGTCATTACTTCGAGCCGGCTTTTGGCGGCTTCGTTGTCCGTCTCGGCGAACAGCAGGCAGAAGGACTTCGATTCGCCCCGGCCGATGCGGCCGCGAAGCTGGTGCAACTGGGCCAGGCCGAAGCGGTCGGCCGCCTCGATCACCATGATCGTCGCGTTGGGCACATCGACGCCGACCTCGACCACGACGGTCGAGACGAGGACGTCGATGACGCCCTTGCGGAAATCGGCCATGATGCTCTGCTTGTCGGCGGAGGCCATCTGGCCGTGCAGCAGCGCCACGTTGAAGCCGGGGAAGACCCGCACGGAAAGCTCCTTCCAGCCGTCGGTGGCCGCCTGGATTTCCTGCCCGCTCTCCTCGACGGCGGAGATGCGCGGGTAGACGACGTACGCCTGCTTTTTCGTTTTGAGCCGCTCGCGGATGAAGTCGTAAGCCTTCTGGCGGTCGCGCGGGTCCACCCAGCGGGTGACGATCGAGCCGCGGCCGGGCGGGCCCTGCTTGATCACGGAGACGTCGAGGTCGCCGAACGCCGTCATTGCCAGCGTTCGCGGGATAGGCGTCGCGGTCATCACCAGGCAATGCGGGGCGCAGTCCTTGCGCAGATCGGCCCGCTGATGGACGCCGAACTTGTGCTGCTCGTCGATGACGACCAGGCCCAGGCTGCGGAATTCAATGTCCTTTTGGAGCAGCGCGACGGTGCCGACGACGATATCGATCTCGCCCTGCTTGATCTGCGTGAGGATTTCTTCGCGTTTGGCGCCCGTGAGGCCGCCGGTGATGAGCACGCGGCGGACCTGGCTGCCCTTGAGGTACCGCTTGATGCTCAGGTAATGCTGCGAGGCGAGGATTTCCGTGGGCGCCATAATGGCGGCCTGGGTCTTATTGGCGATGGCCAGAAGAGCAGCGTAGAGGGCCACGCAGGTTTTGCCCGAGCCGACGTCGCCCTGGAGCAGGCGGTTCATCGGCGTCGTCCGCTTCATGTCCCCGGCGATCTCGGCGATGCAGGCGTTCTGGTCGCCGGTGAGCAGGAAGGGGAATCGTTTGCGGATGCGGCTGTCGATCTCGTCGGTAAGGAAGCATGGCGTGGCATACGCGTAATGCTGCGTGTGATAGCGCCGCAGGGCCAACCCGAGCTGCATGAGGAACAGCTCGTCGTACTTGAGTCTCCGCTTGGCGGCAGCGAGCTTCTCCTCGTCGGGCGGCATGTGAATCCAGGCGAATGCGTCCTTGCGGCTGATCAGGTTGTTCTTGAGGAAGCTCTCGTCGTAGAACTCCTCGATCAACTCGTCGAGGCGGTCGAGCAGCGGCAGGAGGATGCCCTTGATCTGCCGGCTGCTCAGCCGGGCGGTCGCCGGATAGACACCGCCGCTGAAGTACTTGTCGGATTCCGCGTGCTTCTCGTCGAGGACCATGAATTTGGGGTTGGCCATCTGGAGCTGGTGCTTGTAGATGGCCGCCTTGCCGGAGACCATGAGCACCTGGCCCAACTGGATTTGATTTCGCAGGTAGCCGCCGTGGAACCAGACGACGCGGCAGGTGCCCGTCTCATCGCTGACCATCACCTCCAGCAGAGGCTGACGCCGGTACTGCTGGAAATCGATGGATTCGACAAGGCCGACGATCGTGGCCGGCTCGTTCGGCCGCATCTGCGCGATCTTGCTCCGGCCCGGCGCGAAGACCCAATCGCGCGGGAAATACTCCAGCAGATCGCCCACCGTCCGCACGCCGAGCTTCTCAAAAATCGCCGCCCGCGCCGGCCCGACCCCTTTGAGGTACTGCACCGCCGTCACGAGCGTTACGCCTTCTTTGCCCTGAACGTCTTTGGAAACCGCCCCTTGCATATCCCCGACAACTTTCGATTCCACAACTTACATGACCTATGACTCAAAGCCTTGTAGCGGGTGGCAGCAGCAAGCGCAGCTTGCCGATGGTTCGCCCATTCGCCATCGGCAAAGCCTTCGGCCTTGCCGCTGCCACCCGGCGACTACAGAACTGCACCCGATCCCGTTCCAATTACACCCACCTATTCTACTCTGCCCATGGTCTATTGAACAGTCTTTTCATTCCGGAAAGCCGTGCTGGCCGATGAGTTTTACGAAACGGCAACTGCCGGCGTAGCTCTCGATCAGCTTGCCGTTGTGCTTCTGGGCGACGGTGAGTTCCTGGATGGAGTGTTGTCCGATGGGTGCGACGATGATGCCGCCGTTGGCGAGCTGGGTCACCAGGGGGCCGGGAAAGTCCGGAACCGCCGCGGTGATCATGATGCGGTCGAAGGTCCTGTCTTCGGGCCAGCCGCAACTGCCGTCGCCGACGCGGAATTCGATGTTGTCAATGCCCAGTTCGCCCAGAACCTGCCGGGCGACCGCCGAAAGATCAGGAAATCTTTCGATGGTGCAGACCCGCTTCGCCAGTTGGGCAAGCACGGCCGTCTGGTAGCCGCTGCCGGTGCCGACCTCCTGGACCTCGCAGTCGCGGCTGACGCGCAAAAGCTGCGTCATCAGGGCCACGATATAGGGCTGGGAAATCGTCTGACCCTCGCCGATGGGCAGCGGGCCATCCGTATAGGCTCGAGAACGATGCTCCGGCGGCACGAACCGCTCGCGGGGAACCTCGGCCATGGCCCTCAGAACATCCGGGTCCGTGATGCCGCGTCCCCGCAGATGCTCTTCCAGCATGCACCGGCGAGCCGTCTCCAAGTCGTTGTCCTCACGAGGCCTCAACATGGCGCCTATGATGGACGCCGCACGTGCCTTTTGCAAACCAAATTCACACCCGGCGGTCGCGCACCAAATTCACGAGAATCGCGCAGAACCTCTCGCAAAATCGGCAGTAATCAATTATGAATAGACAATAGTGAATCCCAGGGTCGGTCGGGCGGTCGCTCCGCGCAGCCTCGTGCTGTGCGGGGAGGAAAGTCCGAGCAGGGCAGGGCACGGTGATGGCCAACGGCCACCGGGGGCAACCCCAGGGACAGTGCCACAGAAAACACACGGCCGATGGCCCTTCGGGGCTCAGGCAAAGGTGAAATGGTGCGGTAAGAGCGCACCGCGGCGGCGGCGACGTCGCCGGCAGGGAAAACCCCACCGCCTGCAAGACCAAGCAGCCGGTCGGCGAAAGGGGTTCCCAAACGCCAAGTACCGCGTTTGGGGTGCCGAGCCGCACCCGGCCCGGGTGCGAGCGGCTACGGCCGTTCGGCCGGCGGGTAGGTTGCTTCCCGCTCCGCGGGAGAGCTAGCCGGCAACGGCTGGTCCAGATAAATGATCGCCGCCCCCCTCACGGCGGGCACAGAACTCGGCTTACAGACCGGCCCTGGGATTTACGAGTTGCGGGTCAGTGCAGGAACCGCTTGCGGTAGCTCAGGAGCAGGCCGGCGAAGGACAGCAGGAACAGGACGGCCATGATTCCTATGGAGGCCTGGTGGCCTTTGGCCACTTCGAGGGCCTGAACCATGTCACAGGTTTCCTGCGTCAGTTGTGCGTTGGTCTTGATGGTGGAAGCGGCCTCGTTGATCTCCCTCATATTGAAGCTGTGGAAGCTCTGTCGCAGTTGGGAGAGCGTTTCGCGGCTGTGGCCGTACATCTTCTTCATTGCGAGGTTCCTGTACCCCAGCGCTTCCAACTGGCTGTACTGCTCCGAGGCTGTCTTCAACTGGGCCTCCGCGTTCACCAGGACGTTGCGAACCTGCGAGACTGTTTCCATGGTCGCCGCGCGATGGCACACGGCGCATCGGCCGCCCTGGCTGTGCGGCCGCAGATCGATGATGTCCACGCGCGATTCGGCAATGGCGTGCGAGCCTTGGCCGTGACAGTATAAGCACGTCGGATTGCCCAGGTCCCCGTGTGGCGAGCCCAGGTGCTTCTCCTTGATCATGGAGTGGCACTTGCCGCAGAAGTAACTGACGCTGCGTCCCCGCACGGCGCTGGTAAACTGCTCGTCAGGCCGGTTGACCAGCGAGAGCTCCCGGTTTCGCTGCTGGTGCGAGCGATTCTTGAGTGCCTCGTCGCTGTTGAACCGCTCCCGCTTGACGGAAGGGTCCCCGCCGTGACAGCCGTCGCAGGCGACGTTGTTGCGGAAGTGGACGCTGTGTTTCCATTCCTGCACGACCAAGCCGAGCTTTCCCTCCAAGTCCTGATGACAGGAGACGCACGCATTGTCCTTATAGGGGTCGGCCGGTGTGGCTGTGGCTTGCGCGGATGCGCTTGCAGCGGCACTGTGAGGTGTTTCCTTCCCGCTTGTAGTGGCACCGTGAGACGCTCCTTCCGATGCCCTTACGGGCACACTACAAACCGATAGAACGAGGGTGCAGGCAATCAGGAATCTCGACATCATGGCAACCGATCCCTTTCTTCCGCACTCAGAGTGCGATGCACGATGCGCCATTCGGTGATCAAGAACGCATAGAACACGGTGACGGCGAACGCCATGATGAACACGGCGAACAGGAAGCGGCGGGTCTCATCGTGCGGCCCGCCGGCGAACAGTCCGCCCGGCGGCCACATCGCCCAGATCGTCAGGCCGAGAAACATCGCCAGGCCCTCTGTCGTCAGCGCCGCCACGAGTTTCATTCGCAGGCCCTCGTCGGTGCCTTCAATGCGTCGCCGCAGCACCCACACGATGGCGGCCGCTGTAATCAGGAACAGGAACAGGCTGATGGAGTACGCAAGCAGGGGGCTTATGGACCATGACAGTCCCTGGCCGAGCACCACGAAGAACGCCATGCCCTGGAAGCCGATGAGGATCAGGCCTGTATTGAGCAGGAGCAGCCACTTGAAGGCGTCGGCGAGTCCCAACTTCCTCATCGCGACGCCGGCCAGAACGTATCCGCTGATCCACAGGACCGGCCAGACGTACATCGGGTGCACGAGATCGGCCAAGGGCATCTCCATGCGGCTTCGCACCCACAGCATGAATGCGGCCGGGAGCATAAATGCCAGCCAGTGGATGATGAGGGTCAGCAGGCCGGTCTTCCAGTCGGCCTTGTTCACCTGCGCGGATCGCAGCGGACACCAGAAGGGAAACAGAAACAGCAGCCCGACCACGATCATCTGCGTGAGGATTCCCAGGGCCTTGCCGCTGATGCCCAGGACTTCCGACGGCATCAGCTTGAGATACTGATAGACGGCCAGGAAGTACCACTCGGGCCGGATGTGCGGCGGCGTGCTGCCGGGATCGGCCGGCTCCTGCTCGTGCGCGAAGCCCTCGATCCCCACGTGCTCCAGAGACACCGGCAGCACCGCCAGGAACGTCAGCAGGGCGAGCGTGCAGAGCACTACGATGATCATCTTGACGATCTCGTTCGGAAAGAACGGCTCGAGGTGCTCGGCCTTATACTGTTCTCGATAATCGACACCCATTCGCAAATCTCCCTGGACCCGGCGTCCCTTACAAAGGCCGGGAAATCCCGGTCCGCCGGATCATCAGAAAATGCATGACCATCACCAGCACAGAAATTGCGGGCAGGACCCAGATGTGCATGGCGAAGAAAAAGCCCAGCGTCTCCCCGCTGATCGACGGCCCTCTTCGAATCAGCAGGACGATGTACTCCCCGAGCAGCGGGACGGCCGAGGGAATCTCCGTGCCCACCTTGGCCCCCCAGTACGAAAGCTGGGTCCACGGCAGCAGGTACCCGGTGAAGGCCAGCATCGTCGTCGTGATCAGCAGGACCGAGCCGCTGATCCAGTGCAGCTCCCGCGGCTTGCGGAAAATCCGCAGGTACGCCACGCGGGCCATGTGCAGGAAGACCAGGGCGATCATGAAATTGGCCCCCACGGAATGGATCCGCTGGATCAGCCAGCCCATCGGCACGTTGCTCTTGATGAACGTGACGCTGTCCCAGGCGCGCTCCGAGTCCGATTTGTAATACATCAGCAGGAGAATGCCGGTGAAAATCTGAATGCAGAAGATCAGGAAGGCCAGCCCGCCGAAACATCCGGCCCAGCTCAGCGTCCGCGGGACCCGCTTGCGGGTCAGGTTCTTCTCGATCACGGGCGTCAGGTCGAACCGCTCGTCCACCTGGTCCATGACCGCTTTCGTCACTTTGGTGATTGTACTCATGGCAACCTACGCAATGACAAGCACACTTTTGGAGATCTCGAACTTGACCTTCTTCAGGGGCACGTTGACGGGGCCCTTGACCACCGCTCCCTGGTCGTCGAACACCGCCCCGTGGCAGGGGCAGCGGAACACGTGTTCGTTCTGGTCCCACGAGACGAGGCAGCCCAGGTGGGTGCAGGCGGCGTCGAATGCCTTGGGCTGGCGGTTCGTATAGATGAGCACGACCTGTATGCCCTCGCGCTCGAAGAACAGCGCCTGGTCTTCCTTCAGGTCGGCCAGGGGCAGCTCGATGCTCTTGGCCGTATTGATCCGCTTCGGCAGGCGCATGAACGAGAACACCGGAAATGCCACGATGAATCCGGCTATGGCGGTCATCATCGCAATACACGCGTGGAAGAATCCCCGCCGGCTCGACTGGAGCGAATCCGACGCGCGGAGATTCTCTCCCGCCTCGCCGAGAGGTCCCGCTCCGTGATTGCACGGACAACTAGTCATGCCAACACCCTTTCATTGCTGGTCCATTTCCAGCAGCACTTGCGCCGCCTTCTTGTAATGCTCCAGGGCACGGTCCTTCTCCCCCTGCGCCTCGCAGACGGCGCCCATCAGATAATTGGCCTGGGGATGGCTCGGATGCGTGGTCAGGAGCCAGTTGAGCCGCCACTTGGCCGAGGCGATCTCTTCGCCGCCCCGGCGGATCTCGACCCAGGCCATCAGCAGGTTCGCCTCGATGTTGTTCTCGTCGGCCTTGAGTACCTTCTCCAGTTGCTCGCAGGCCTCGGGCAATCGGTTCAGCCGGATATAACTCTGCGCCATGCCGATCCTCGCCGGCACGTAGTTGGCGTCCAGGGTCAAGACTTCGCGGTAGCGTTCCAGGGCAAGCTCGGCGAAGCCCCTTCGCATCAACTGCCCGGCCAGGCCGGTCAGACGGCCGACTTTGGCCGCCGCATCCTCCGAATTGGCGGGTCCCCGGGACACCGCCACGGAAGACTCATACTCCTCGCGTGTCATCCGGCCGACGGAAAACAGGATCGCATCCTCCACCATATCGGAGAACGTCAGCGGGAATCCCGACAGGGCGAGGTTGATCTTGCCCTGCTTATCGATGATGACGACGCTGGGCAGCACGATGACGCCGTAGTCGCCGAAGGCCTTGCGGTCCTTGTCCAGCAGGATGTCGGCGCGAATCTTGTCTTTCGCGTCGAGCTGTGCCTTCTGCTCCTGGGTCGGCTCCTGCGACATCACCAGATAGACGGGCAGATCGATCTCGGTCAGTCCGGCCGTCTTGTAGATTTTCTTCAGGGCCGCCAGCGCGTCCAGGGTCCGCTCGTTGTATGGCTCTCCGAACATCAGCAGGATCGGCCGGTCGAGCGGTTGCGAGGTGACGCGTTTTCCCGGCGGCAGCATCGCCGGCAGATCGAAGGCGGGGGCCTTGTCATACTGCTTGAGATGCGATACGGCCAGGCCCGGAGCGGCGGCGCTCGCGACGAGAAGCGCGATCAGGACCGCACGGCGTGAGAGACAGTTTCGAGAGCCTTGTATGTTGAATTCTCCGGATTTCATGAGACTGATCTCCCGCAATTAGTTCGCCGGTTTGTCGTTGCCGGCCGGTTGCGCCGGCTGCGGCTGGTCCGACCGGTCGTAGCTTCTGGCCGTATGACAGGCCGGAGCGCACGTGCCGCCGTTTGGCTTCTGCTCGAATTTGATCTGGTATTGCCAATTCCCGTACGGGACGACCTCGCTGATGTGCGCCGGGCTCTTGCTGGCGTGCACGGCGTGGCAGGCTCGGCAGGTCCGCCCCTTGCCCGGCTTGCTGACGTGCACGTAGTGGAGGTTCAGGCTCCCGTTGCGGAACTGCGTCAGCCCGCGGCCGTTCTCGGAGGAGACCAGATCGGCCCGGTGGCACATGAAGCACAGCTTGTAGTCGTCCGGGTTGAACTTGGCGTAGAACAGCTCCGGATAGCTCTGCGTCAGGAGATTGGGCAGGGCTGAGGCGTGCGGGTTATGACAGGCCGAACAGTCCGCCTGCCGGATCGG
>Ga0315277_10002562_pt1 | contig 25226 bp, 27 predicted proteins | sample YL17G05_15_MG_FD_203695 | JGI IMG/M metagenome (GOLD analysis project Ga0315277, IMG submission 203695) | Sediment microbial communities from Yellowstone Lake, YNP, Wyoming, USA - YL17G05_15 | ecosystem: Environmental > Aquatic > Freshwater > Lake > Sediment | place: USA: Wyoming | collected... | reverse complement strand
AACGGGCATCGTCACGCCTTCTTTTCCTCGAGGTCACGGTAAGAGGGCGGCAGGAAGGTCTTGAGTTTCTGCTCGACGATCCTGGGGTTGTCGCCGGACTGGATCGACATGACGCCCCTTATGATGATCTGCTTCATCAGCATTTCTTCCTTCGAGCGGATGCGCAGTTTGTCGGCAAGCGGAAGGAAAACGAGGTTGGCGGAGACGGCTCCGTAGAGCGTGCAGAGGAAGGCGACGGCCATGCCCTCGCCGATCTTGGTGGTGTCCTCCATGTGGCGAAGCATGAGCACGAGGCCTATGACCGTGCCGATAATGCCGTAGGCGGGGGCATAGCGGCCGGCGGTTTCGAAGAGGCTCCTGCCGTCGTTGTGGCGCTCGCCGAGGCTTTCGAGCTCGCCTTCGAGGATCTGCTCGATGAGTTCGGGGTCGGTGCCGTCGACGGCCATCTGGATGCCCTTGACGATGAACTTGTCCTGGATGGACTCGGTCATGCTTTCAAGGGAGAGTATGCCGTCGCGGCGGGCGATTTCGGCGTACTTGACGAGGTCGGCGATGAGCTTGTTGGGGGACTTGGCCTCCGCGAAGAAACAGTTCTTCAGGACCTTCGGGACATTCAGGACGTTTTTCAGGGGAAAGGCGACCATGAGCGTCGAGAAGACGCCGCCGTAGATGATGAGGAAAGCCGGGATGTCGAGGAAGGTCTTGGGGGGCTCCCCTCCCCCGAACATCGACCACGAGAGAACGACGACGCCCACTACCACTCCTACTACGGTTGCGATATCCATAATCCACCTCGCCGCTGAGCCAGCGGGTTTCAAATCCTTTCGGGCGGAAAGGTTCTCAAGGCCCTTCCGTACTCGATGACGCGCCGGACCACCTCGTCGACCGGCTCCCTGACGATGATGCGTTCCTTGGTCGACAGCGTGATGATCGTGTCGGGCTTAGCCTCCACGTACTGGATCATCTCGGCGTTGACCACGAACTCTTCTCCGGTCAGCCGCGTCAGCTTTATCACTTTGTCCTCGCGCCGGCGGCGCGGGGCGGCGGTTCACGCCGCCCCGCGTCCCGGCAGTCAAGAGTTACCTGATCGTGTTCAACAATTCAGTCAGCATCGTGTTGGAGGTGCTTATGACCCTCGAGTTGGCCGTGTACCCGGTCTGGGTGACGATGAGGTTGACGAACTCGTTGGCCAGGTCGACGTTGGACTGTTCGAGGGCGCCGGACACGAGGGTGCCCGAGCCGAAGGCGCCCGGGGCGCCGATCTGCGGGGCGCCGGCGTTGGGCCCCGGGCTGAAGAGGTTGTCGCCGGTGGCGTAGAGGCCCTGGTTGTTGGCAAAGGTGACCAGGGCGACCTGGGCGAGGTTGGCGACCATGCCGTTGGTGAAGATGCCGGTCACGATGCCGTTGGCGCCGATGGCGTACTCGTTGAGGGTTCCCTGAGCCGCGCCGTCCTGGAGGGTAAGCGCGACCTCCGACTCGTCGGCGGCGAACTGAGTGATCTGGCCCAGGTCGGGCGTAACCTGAAGGGGCGTCACCGGGCCGCCGGTCCGGTCGACGACGATCTGGTCGTTGGAGACGCTCTGCACGGCGCCCTGGTCGTCGAAGGTGACGGTTCCGGTGCCGACGACGCGCGAAGGAGAACTGTTGTCCGGCGACTCGGCATACCAGCGCCAGACGTTGCCCGTGGCGCTGGACTTGGACTCGAGGACGAAGGACACGCTGACGTTGACCTCGTTGCCGAGGGAGTCGTAGACGGCGAAGGGAGTGAAGCCGCTTTCGCCGTCGGCGCTCTGGGTCTTGGCCACCGTAAAGGGCCTGGCGATGGCGCCGGTCGAAGAGAGCGTCAAGTCGGAGAGGTCGTTGGCGGTGCCGAAATTGCCGGCGATGTCGAGGGCGCCGGTGGCGGCGTTGATCGTGACGCCGGGCGTGCCGGGGACTCCGGCGGCGGTGTTGATGCCAAGGTTGGCCTCGAGCCAGGCGGCGAGGCTGGTGTTCGGGCCGACGCCGCCGAGGGTGCTTGCCGCGCCGACGGTGAAGGTCTGGGAGGGCAGGTTTCGCCCGCCCTTGGCGGCGGAGAGCGTGAGGGTATCTCCGAGCGCGAAGAAAGGCACGCCGCCCGCGTCGGTGAGGTTGGACATAAGGGTCGCGGCGGTGGCGGGCAGGCCCGTGGAGATGTCGCGCAGGGCCTGGGTGCCGAGCAGGCTTCCCATGGTGCCGGCGTCGCCGGCGGCGTTCAGGTTGCCGGTAAGGGTGATGCTTTGGGTGGCCCGGGCGAGGCGCATCGAGCCGAGGGGAATGGTTATCTCCTCGGTGGCGCCCGTCGGGTTAATCTGGAAGTTCGGGTCGGCCATCCATCCCTGGACGAGCATTCCCTTGGAATTGGTCAGGACCTGGTCGGCGCCGAGGCTGAAAGACCCGTCGCGGGTGTAGAAAGGCCTGCCGGTGGAGTCGGTGACGATGAAGAATCCGTTTCCCGAGACGGCGAGGTCCGACGGGACGCCGGTGGTTTCGATGGACCCCTGGTTGAAGTTGGTGCTGGTGGCGCCGATGGTGGTGCCGAGGCCAACCTGGATGGGGTTCACGCCGCCGAGGTTGCCGCTCGGCGCGGTGCCGATGCTCAGGGTCTGGGCGAAAGCGGTCCTGAAGAGAACCCTCGACGAACGAAAGCCGGGGGTATTAACGTTCGCGATGTTGTTGCCTATGACGTCCATGCGGCGCTGATGCGCAATCAGGCCGGACAAACCGGAGTATAGGCTTGTGGAAACTCCCATAATCTCCTCCTTCTTTCTCGGGCCGGCCTAAACGCGGCTCGGCCCGGGGCCCCCTCGGTAGAGGACCGGCCCCTTGTGTCAAGCGAAAACGGCGCTGTCAATGTTGGTGAAGACGTTTTCCTGGAGCTTCTCTCGCTCGATGGCGGTGACCACCGTGCGGTTGGCTACGTCCAGGATGAGGCCAACTTCGTCCATGAGGACCAGCGCGTCGCGGCCGCCCTTGGAGGCGACCCTCGAGGCCGCGGCGGAAATCCGCTGCATGTCCGCGTCTCCGAGGACGATGTTTCTCTGGCGAAGCCGCTCGCGCGCGTGCGATGAGAGCTTCACGGCGTCGGCGCGATCCGGCGCGCCGGGCTGCCGCAGGACGCCGTGGAGCAGGGCGCGGAAATCAGGGGCGCCCGCAGGGCGGACCGCGGCGGTATCAGCCGGCGCCTGCCGCGCGACGCCGACGGGGTTAGTCTGCCTGATCATTTGCCCGATACCTCCTGTATCGCGGTCACGTCGTCGAGGTTAATCTCGTCGCCGGCGCTGGTGACCAGTGTCACGCCGTTCTTGGAACTGATGTTCGCCTTGACGACAATGCCGGTAACGTTGGCGTTGTCGGTCGAGACGCCGCTCACCTGGCGGCCTATGAGCCCGCCCGCGGAGAGCACCTTCTGCTGGAGCGTCATCTGGCCGATCGACTTGTCGAGGTTCGAGAGCGTCTCCATGTTTTTGATCTGGGAAACCTGGGCCAGGAGCGACTCGTTCTTGACGGGGTCCAGGGGGTCCTGGTTCACGAGTTCCTCGATCATGAGCCTCATGAAGTCGTCGGGCAGCAACTGGGAGTTCGAGAAGGAATACTGCCTGTCCGTCGCTCCCGCGCCTGACGCTGCATTAGTTGAAGAAGTCACTTCCACTCGTTATCACCTCCTCTTTACGCTAAACGAAGACGTCCAGGACGCCCGCCATACCGGCCGGCGCTCCGGCGCCTACCGGTTCCAGGGATCGCATCTCGACGGGCGGGGCCGCGAACCGGCGCCTTGAGTGGCCGGCGTCGGGGTTCTGCTCGCGGCCATGCTGCCGGCCGCTCGCGGCGAACGACGCCGCGGAGTCGCGGTATTCAACCGACACCTGGCGAAGCTCGACGCCCGCGTCGCGAAGCTCCGCCTTCAGGGCGGCGATGTTCGACTGCAAAACCGCCTGCGCGGCGGGTGTCGACGCCTCGATCCTCGCGGTTACCACGCCGCGGGAACTCGACACCTCGATGCGGACGGTGCCCAGCTCTGGCGGATAGAGACGCATCCTCACGGTCGTACGTCCGGCCGTTTCGGCCTGCGCGATGGCGTTGGATATGCGCGCGATGAGCCGGTCCTGGTCGGCACTTGCCGGCGCGCGGGGCCGCTCAAGGGCCTGTGACGCCTTCGGCTGCGAATCCGCCGGCGGCGCGCCGACGGCGTCGAGAGCCGCGGCATCCGACTCGGACGCCGCTACGGCCTTTGGCGCACTCTCTTTACCCGCAAGGGGCCGCTGCACCGCCGCGGCAGGCGACTGCGACGCCTGGGCAACCGAGTCCGGCGCGACTGCCGCTTGGACCGCTGCCGGCTTGCCCGAAGCGGACAAATCGGCGGGCGCCGCATCGGAGACCTTCGCGGGCTCGGCCGCGCGCGCGGCTCTCTCTACTCCTACGGCGTCCTCCGGCCCGGCCTCAACAACCGTGAGGTTACCGGCGGCAGGAGCATCCACCGCCGATTGGGGGGACGCCTGCGCCGGGGCCGCGGACGGCCGGCCTTTGTCGCTGGGATCCGCCGAAGGCGCTTTGACGGGGGCCTGAGGCTTCGGGACCTCGGGCGGCGTTTCCAGTTTTCGGTCCGACTTTTTGAGGACCAGCGCCAACTCCGCAGCGACGACCTTTTTGCCCTGGGCGGCGTCGGGCGCGACGAGCGCCTCAGGCAGTTCGACCGCAGGCTGTTTCACGTCCGCAGCGGGCGCGGGTGCGCCTTGAGCCTCGGCGTCGGCCTGCTGCAGCGCGTTAGTTACCGCTGCTCGGTTACCTGTCCCGGCACCGTCGCCGTTAACCACAACAACCGCAGCCTCGACAGGAGAGCCTTCCGCCGGAGCCGCCTGCGGCTCGAGACCCGAGAGGCGAGCAAGCGCCGCAAGGGCAAGCGCGAGCACGTCAGGGGCGCCTGCAGGCTGGGTTTCCCCGTCGGAGGACCGCTCCAACTCGGGGGCGTCAGGCGCCGAGGCCGCCGCATTCGACAGCTGGGCCAAGGCATCGAGAAGCCCCTCAGGGATGAGAGCGGCCTGGTTTTCGACGGCCACCGCATCTTGCCCGGGGGCATTGCCTGGCTCAGGCGCGCCGTCGCCCTGCGCCGTCGCTGGCGCAGACGCAATCGCCAGGAGCTGCGCGAGGTTGCCGTCGGCCGTGGGCACGCCAAGCGCCGCGGCGAGAGCCGACGCGAAGTCGCCGGCGGCGCCGGGCAAACCCTCCGGCGCGTTTGCGGCGAGCGCGGGCGTCCCCGCTGGAACGACGATGCCGGCGGCCGGCGCCGGGCATGGCACGGATTCCATCATGAGCTCTGTCATACTGTCACCTCCTTTCTCACAAGTCAGTGCCCGGCCGCCGGGCGGTTTACTTTCTGGCGGCTGTAGCAGCCGCCGAAACGGTGACCGCGGCCTGGTCACCGCTGAGCATTTCAAGCAGCCTCACCGCGCGGGCGGCCTGCCCGGGGGGAGGCGGGTTCTGGTCGTCGAGTTTCTTAATCTGCGAAAGGACCTCGGCGGCGAAGCCGGTCTTGAAGGCCTTGAGGTAGCGAACGGCCTTCTCGTCCGGGAGGCTCGAGAGTATCTGGGCGACGTCGGAGGCCTTCATGGCCGTGTAGGTGGCGACGGCGGCCAGGAAGGCGCGGTCCTTTGCGGCGGCCTCCTCGGCCGCCTTGTCCCGGTCAAACGCGGCGACGTCTCTTTTCAGGGCCTGCTCGCGCGAGTCGAGTTCCTGTCGGACGTTTTCGAGCTCGCGCTTCATCGAGGCGACGGAGTCCTTCTCGGCGGCAAGCGCGCCCTCCTGCTCGGCCTTGGACTTGCGCCACTCGGCGACGGCGGCCCGGAGCTCCTCCTCGGTCTTGATCTCGACGGGCTTCTTAGGCGCCTCGACCTTCACGGGCGCTTCGGGGGGGCTCACGAGTTTGCCCTGGAGGACCTTGACGAGGTCGGCGGCCTTGTCGCGAGTGACGATCCCGCCGGAATAGAAGACGACCGCAAGGATCACCTCGGAGGCAAGTATGAGGGTCGCGATAAGCATCAGGGCGCGGACGGCATTCTGCAAGGCGCCTTTCATACGGTGCCCTCCTCGGGAGAGCCGCCCCGCGCCCTGATGAATCGGGTAGCCGCGACCTCATCGAGCTGGCCGGTTTCCTCGCGGCCCGCGTCGTAATCGTGGTCCAGCCGCTGGCGCTGGCGCACCTTCTCGAGAACCTTCTTTTCCCTGGAGGCGGCGGCAAGCTCGCCGCGGCGGGACTCGAGCGCCGCCGACGCGTCGCTGAACCACTCGAGCGCGCGAGCGACCTGGGTTTCGAGGTAGGTCAGGTACGAGCGGTACAGTCCGAGCTCGCGGGCCGAGAGCCTGCCGGTGCCGATTTCGGCGAGGCGCGTCCTGTAGCGGGCGAGGTCGTCGGAGAGGCTTTTCAACTCGCCCTCTCTCCTGCGAAAGACCTCGACGGCCTTGGTGAAGGCGCGGCGGCGGTCCTGTTCGAGCTGCCTGCGGTAACCGAGGACCTTTTCGAGGGAGAACCTGAATCGTTTCATTTACGCGCCTCCGGCTGGCGGGCGGCGAGCTGGGAGCGCCGCGCTTCGGCCTTTTTTGCCAGGGCAATAAGGGCGCCCCGGGCGTCGTCGAACGAGGAGCGCTCGGCTATCGGCTGGCACAGGTAGGTCTTGATGTCTTCCATCATGTCGATGGCGAGGTCTATCTGGGCGCTGGAGCCCCGGGCGTACGCGCCGATATTTATCAATTCCTCCGACTGCTTGTAGGTGGCAAGGAGAGCCTTTATCTGTCCGGCAGCCGCCTGGTGTTCGGCGTCCGTGACGTCGACCATGACGCGGCTGATGCTTTCGAGCGCGCTCACCGCGGGGTAGTGGTTCTGCTGGGCGAGGTCGCGCGAAAGCCAGACGTGGCCGTCGAGGATGCCGCGGCAGGCGTCGCCGATGGGCTCGTTCATGTCGTCGGCCTCGACGAGAACGGTATATATGCCGGTGACGGAGCCGGAAGCGTCGCAGCCGGAACGCTCGAGGATGCGCGGCAGCGTCGCGAAGACGCTCGGAGGGTAGCCCTTGGTGGCGGGCGGCTCGCCGGCGGAGAGGCCTATCTCGCGAAGCGCCATCGCCATGCGCGTCACGGAGTCCATCATGAGCATGACGTCGAGCCCCTGGTCGCGGAAATACTCGGCGACGGTCGTGGCCACAAGCGCGGCCTTGACGCGCAGGAGCGCCGGCTCGTCGCCGGTGGCGACGACGACGACGCTGCGCTTCAGGCCTTCGGGGCCGAGGTCTTTTTCGATGAAATCGCGCACTTCCCTTCCACGCTCGCCCACGAGGGCGATGACGTTGACGTCGGCGTCGGTGTAGCGGGCCATCATGCCCATGAGGACGCTCTTGCCGACGCCGGCCCCGCTGAAGATGCCGATGCGCTGGCCGCGGCCGATCGTCAACAGCCCGTCGAGGACGCGTACGCCCGTGCCGAGGGGCTTCTTGATGCGGCTTCTCTTCAAGGGGTCGGGGGGCCTGCGGTAGAGCCGGACGCGGCGGCCGCCGAGGATCGGCCCCCTGCCGTCGCGGGCGCGTCCTCTCCCGTCGATAACGCGGCCGCGGAGTTCGATGGTCACGGGGACGGCCTGGGAGGCGCCGGTGCAGCGGACCCAGTCGCCGGCCTTGAGGCCCATAGTATCGCCGTAAGGCATCATGACGGCCTTCTGCGCCTTGAAGCCCACGATCTCGCCCTCGACGCCGCGCGCGTGGCCGCTTTCGACGCGGCAGACGGCGCCGACCGGCGCGGGGAAATCGGAGAGCTCCGAGGTAAGGCCGACCACGCGCTCGACGCGGCCCTTCAGGACGCGCGTGTCGTGCGCCTCGAGGGCGGCGATTTCCTCTTCGAAAAGGGCCTTAGGCATTGGCATCCCCGAAAAGGACGCGTTCGACCTCGGCGAACTGCGCCTCTATGGTCGCGTCGAGAACTCCGGACTGGCTGGTAACGAGACACCCGCCCGGCTCGAGCGACTGGTCGGCGACAAGCTTCACGCTCGACAGGTCGCCGAGGGTCTTCGAGATCTCAGGGAGGCGCTCATTGACCACGTCCAGGGTCGAGGGGGCGACGCGAATGACGAGGTTTCTGCGCTCGGAGAGAAGGTCGAGGCAGCGCTTGACGTTGTCGGGCGTGACGTGGCGGTCGGCGGCGACTTCGCGGCCGACGATTTTCCTGGCGATGAGGACGCTGAGCTTCAAGAGGTCCATCTCGGCCTGGGTGAAGAGGTCGTCCTTGGTGCGGCTGAGCTCGGCCGCGGCGGCACAAAGGGCGGCAGACAGCGTTGCGATGTCGGCCTGGGCCCGGGCGAATGCGGCTTCGCGGCCCTCGCGGCCGCCGAGCTCGGCGCCCTCCTTACGGCCCGCCTCGAAGCCTTCGACGCGGGCGCCGTCTGCGGCGGTGCGGCGGATTTCTTCGGCGGACTTTCTCGCGGCGGCGATGACGGCGGCGGCCTCGCCCTCGGCCCTCGAGAGCAGCGCGGCGGCCTGGGCCTCGACGTCGGCGAGGTCGAAGGCGATGGCCGACCTGTAAGCGTCGGCGGCGCCGGCTTTTACGACGTTAGACAACAATCTCCCCTTCCGCTCCGCGGCCCTGGATGATGACTTCGCCGGCCTCCTCGAGGCGGCGGACGACGTCGACGATCTTCTGCTGGGCGGCCTCGACGTCGGAGAGGCGCACGGGGCCCATGTACTCCATGTCCTCCTTGATGAGCGTGGCGGCGCGCTCGGACATGTTGCGGAAGATCTTGTCCTTGAGCTCGTCGGAGGCGGTCTTCAGGGCGAGCGCGAGGACCTCGTTGTCGATTTCCTTCAAGACCTGCTGGATGCCCTTGTCGTTGACGAGGATGATGTCCTCGAAGACAAACATGAGGCGGCGGATGCTTTCGACGAGGTCGGGGTCTTCCTCCTCGAGCGACTCGAGGATCGTTTTCTCGGTGGCGCGGTCGGCGAGGTTGAGCATCTCGGCGACCGCCTCGACGCCGCCGGTTTTCTCGTACTTCTGGACGACGATGGCCGCCAGGCGGCTCTCGAGGCCCTTCTCGACCTCCTTGACGATGTCGGGGTTGGTGTGCTCCATGGCGGCGATGCGGCGGACGACGTCGAGCTGCTTATTGGCCGGAAGGCCGGCCAGGACCTCGGCGCCCTGCTTGGAATCCAGGTGCGCCAGGACAAGGGCGATCGTCTGCGGGTGCTCGTCCTGGATGAAGGTCAGGAGGTTCGAGCTCTCGGCTTTTTTCAAAAACGAGAACGGCGTCGAGCGGATGGACTGTTCGACGGCCTTGAGGATTTCGTCGGCCTCTTCGGCCGAGAGCGACTGCTCGAGGAGCTGGCGCGCGTACTCGAGCCCGCCCTGCTCGACGTACTGGCGGGCCTTTATCATCTGGTAGAATTCCTCGACGATGGCGGTGCGATCCTCGGCGGCGATTTCGCCGAGCGTGGCGATGGCGGTCGAGACGGCCTCGATGGAATCCTTGTCGAGGGAGGACAGGATCTTTGCGGCCATGTCCTGGCTCATGCTCACGAGGAGGACGGCGGCCTTGGTCATGCCGCCGAGTTCGGATGGTTTTTTGGCGGTCACCATTTACGGTTCCCTCGCCATCCACCTGCGGATGAGGCTGACGGCCATCTGCGGGTCGCGGCGGACCATTTCCTCTATGCCCTCACGCATCTTGGAGACGCGCCTCTGCTCCATGTCGACCTCGGGTTCGGGAAGCGGGATGTCCTCTTCGGGCGGCTCGACGGAGGCCTCGGCGGCGGCCTCCTCGGCGGCGCGCTTGGCAATGGAGCGGATCATGACAAGGGCCACGAGCGCGAGGACCGCCAGGCCTATGCGGTGGACGTTGCGGAAGAAGACGTCGGAGACGGCCCAGGGGATCGCGGCGGCGGAGACCGCCGCGGAGGCTATGTCGAGCTTGTTAAAGGGCGCGGCGGAGAATTCCACCTTGACGATTTTCGAGGTGAGGTCGACAGGCAGGCCTTTCATGAGTTTGGCCTGCCAGACCGCGTACTCCCGGACGACACGGTCAGGAGCAACGAGGTCGGCCTCCTTGAGGTTGTCCTGTTCCCTGATGACGGTCTCGAGGCGCGCGAGGTCGACGAGGACGGAGATGCTTATGTCCTTTATCTCGCCGGGCGGGAAGTCCGTCGTCGCCTCGAGGACCGGCGCCTTGGAGCTCTCTTCCTCTTCGGTGCGCGACGCGGCGCCCGACGGGGCGCCGCCGCCGGCGACGGACGCGGCGACGTTCGGCTGGGTGAGCGTTTCGCCGCCGGCGGAGCCGCTGCCGCTGGTCTGGGAGGAACTCGTCTTCCTCTCGACGGTGTCGTATTCCGTGGTCTTCGTGGTTTTGGCCGTGGTATCGACGGCGGCGGTTACGAGCGTCTGGACCTGGCCGAAGGTCGGCGCGAGGAAGTCCTGTACCTTCCTGGAATAGTACTTGTCCCAGTTCTGCTGGAGGTTGAGGCGGTTGGCGGCCTTTGAGAAGGCGGAGTTCTGATCCTCGATGCTGTAGGCCTGACCGGTGACGAGGTTGGTGACGACGACGGCCTGCGGGGACAGCTTAGGGCCGACGGCAGCGGCGACGAAGCGGCAGATGGCGGCCTGCTTGGCATCGCTCAAGGGTTCGCCGGTGCGCGGCTGAATGTGGACGGCGGCGGTGGCCTTCTCGGGGCCGAAGTAGCCGTCGCGCGAGGCGTTGATGATGACCTGGGCCTTTGCGATCTCCGGGGCGGTCTGGATCGAGCGCGCAAGCATGTTGCCGAGGGCGATGTTGTAGTTCATCTGCTGCTGCTCGGAGGTCTGGAGGTTGAAGCCCTGGGGTTTCACGAGGTCCTCGAAGCCGAAACTCTTCGAGATGTCGCTCGGCAGGCCGCCCTTTTCGGTAAGCGCCATGAGGACCTTGTCCTTGTCGGCGGGCCTGACGAGGAGCATCCCGTCTGCGAGCCTATAGTCCATCTTCGAATCCTTGAGGGCTCCCTGGACGCCGGACATCTCCGCGGAGGAAAGCCCCGAGAGCGCGGGCGTGTACTCGACGCGCCCGCTCCACATGACCAGAAGCACGAGGCTCGCGGCCACGACGCCCATAAGCGCGACGATGCTGTAGCGCTGGCTGGGCGGCAGCAACACGAGCACCGCGCGGACCTTCGCGAAAATCTTGCGAAAATAGTCCATCGTATCCCCTCTCCCCTCGCCAGGTTACCTCATATCCTCAGCTGCTGGATTTCCCTGTAGGCGTCGATGATCTTGTTGCGGATCGCCATAAGGTTCTTGAAGGCGAGATCCGCCTTTTCGACCGCGGCCATGACCTCGGTGATGTTCTGGGTCTTGCCGGCCGCGAGGTCGGTGACGGCGCGCTCGGCGTCAAGCTGCAGGTCGTTGACCTCGCTCAAGGAGTTGATGAGGACGTCCTTGAAGCTCGGACCGGCGGCCTTGCCGTCGCCGTGCGCGGCGGACGAGCCGGGGACCACGAGCGGCCCGATTGGATTTATTCCCTGCGCCATAAAGTCACCTCAGGATCTCAAGCTATAAGCCGCAGTGCGGAGCCTATGATCGTTTTGCCGGATTCGTACGCGGCGACGTTGGCCTGGTAGGCGCGCGTCGCGGCGATCATGTCCACCATCTCGATGACGGGATCGACGTTGGGATAGAAGACGTAGCCCGCGTCGAGACCGCTTTTCACGGCGTCCGGGTGGTCGGGGTCGTGGACCTTCTTCAGCGGCGAAGGGTCCTGGATCACGCCGGATATCCTGACGCCGAGCCCGCCCAGGCCGGCGGCGCCGGGGGCGAAGAGGGCGACCGCGCGGCGATACGGGATGCTTCTGCCGCTCGGGTCGCGGGTCGTCTGGACGTTGGCGACGTTGTTGGCGATGACGTCCATCCGCACGCGGTAGGCGGAGAGCGCCGAGGCGCTTATGTCAAGAGTGGAGAACATCAATCAACCCTTTCTCTAATGGCCGACTGGAGCATCAGGTATTGCTTTCTCAAAAGGTCGCTCAAGGCGCGATGCATGATCGCGTTCTGGGCGAGGTCCGAGACTTCCTTGTCGAGGTTGACGTTGTTGCCGTCGTGGCGAAGGATTCCGGCATCGGCGCCTCGCGCCTCGACAGGCTCGATGACGAGCCCGGACGGGCCGTCGGCCACGTGGCGCGTGGGCTTCAGGGCGAGTCCGGCGGCGCGGCCGGACCTGGCCCTGTCAATCGCCTTTGAAAGGGCCTCCTGGAATTCCTCGAGAGGCGCCGCCTTGGCCTTGAAGAACGGGGTGTCGGCGTTGGCGATGTTGTTGGCGATGATGCGGTGGCGCTCTTCGAGAAACGAAAGCGTCTTCGTCAACGCATCAGTCGCCGGCGAGAACAGACTCTTACCAGACATATCGAGCCCCGCTCAAATGCACGGAATCGCTACCCGCCATGAAGCAAATCCGGTACCAAGAGAAACGGCGGGCGCGCCGCAGAACGCAACTCCTTGTCGGGCCGTTGGTTAAGCGACCCGGCTCCACGCGGCCGACGCGAGCCGAAAGAGTACTATTTGCCCCGTCACGCAACATTTGCCTGGATCTTCCATTCGCGCAAGCGGTTGATGAGGGTCCGCACGGAAATCCCGAGCGCCTCGGCGGTTTTCTCGCGGTGGCCGCTGTAACGTTCGAGGGTGAGTTTTATGAGCGTCTCCTCGGCCTGGCTTATGGTCATGCCGGGGCACAGGACATGGCCTGCGGGGGAAGGCGGCTCGGCGGCGAGCCAGGCCTCGATGTGCGCTTTCTCGGTTTTGGAGCCGAGGCCCATGATGAAGGCGCGCTCCATGACGTTTTTCAGTTCGCGGACGTTTCCCGGCCAGGGGTAACGCACGAGAAGCCGCATGGCGTCCTCGGAGATCTCAGGCGCCTCGCGGCCGCTCTCGCGCGCGAGTGCGCGCAGGAAGTGGCGGGCGAGGCCGGGGACGTCCTCGGCGCGGTCCCGAAGCGGCGGCACGACGACGGGGAACACGTTCAGGCGGTAGTAGAGGTCCTGGCGGAAGACGCCGTCGGCGACGGCCTTCGCGAGGTCGTGGTTGGTCGTGGCGATGATACGGACGTCCATCCTGCGGGTGGCGCTGGAGCCGACGCGCTCGTATTCCTTTTCCTGGAGGACGCGCAGGAGTTTGGCCTGGAGGTGGGCCTCGATTTCGGAGACCTCGTCGAGGAGGACGGTGCCGCCCTCGGCAAGTTCGAAGCGGCCGCGGCGCATCTTGTCGGCGCCGGTGAAGGCGCCCTTTTCATGTCCGAAGAGTTCGCTCTCGAGAAGCCCTGCGTTCAAAGCCGCGCAATTGACGCAGATGAAGGGCCTTTCGCGGCGGCGCGAGAGGTAATGGATGCGGCGCGCGACGATCTCCTTGCCGGTGCCGCTTTCGCCGCTTACCATCACGGTCGCGTCGGTCGAAGCGACGCGCTCGATGAGGGCGCTTACGGCCGTGAGGCCGCTGTCGGCGCCGACCATCACGGGGATGCTGCGGTCCTCGTCGATGCGGGAGCGCAGGAGTTCGTTTTCGCGAAGGAGCTGCCTGTGTGCGACGCCGCGGCCGGCGACAACCTCGAGTTCGTCGGGGTCGAAGGGCTTGACTATGTAGTCGAAGGCGCCCTTCTTCATGGCGTCGACGGCGCTTTCGACGGTGCCGTGCGCGGTGATGACGATTACGGGGACGCCGGGCGCGGAGTCGGCCACCTTCGCGAGGAGCTCGAGGCCGGTCATGCCGGGCATGCGAAGGTCGGTTATCACCAGGTCATACTCGCCGGACGAAACCGCGGCGACGGCGGCCTCGCCCGAGGCGAAGGCCGACACTTCATAACCGGCGCGGGAAAGCGTCTCGGAGATGCTTTCGCGCATCAGCGACTGGTCGTCGACAACGGCGATCCTCGCCACCTGCTATTCTCCTCTGGCCGGGCCGACCGGCAGGGTGAAGGAAAAAACGGCGCCGCCCTCGGGGGCGTTGGCCGCGGAAAGCTTCCCGTCGTGCGCGCAGACGATGCGGCTGGTCATCGCAAGGCCGAGGCCGGTGCCGCCTTCCTTGCGGGTGAAGAACGGGTCGAAGATCTTGGGCAAATCATCGGGGGCGATGCCGGCGCCGGTGTCCGCGAAGCGCACGGTCCACGCCGGGCGCCCGTCGAGGCTGGCCGGAAGGGCGCTGACGGCGAGGGTGCCGCCGGAGGGCATCGCGTCGCAGGCGTTCAGGATGACGTTCAGGAAGGCGCGTTCGAGGAGGTTGAAGTCGCCGAAGATGACGCCGGTCTTTTCGGCGTATTCTCTGCGTGCATCGACGGAGTTGGCGTCGAGGGCCGAAGACGCAAGCTCCAGGGCGGCGTCGACCGCCTCGGCGATCTGGATGGGCCTTGCCTTGGGCTTCAAGGGCCTGGTGAAGTCGAGTATCTCGCCGACGATGCGCGACAGATCGCGCGTGGCCCGAAGGATTTTTTTCGCCCAGGCGGCGGCCTTGTCGTTTTCCGGCGATTCGCGGGCGATCAGCCCCGCGTAGAGTTCGATGCTGCCGAGGGGGTTGCGGATTTCGTGGGCGACGCCGGCCGCCATCTCGCCGAGGACTTCGAGGCGGTTCTTGCGGGCCAACTGCCGGTTTTTCTCCGCGAGTTCTTCGCGAAGGCCGGCGACCTGCCGCTCGAGGGCCTGCTGGTTGGTCTGGAGCCTTTCGGCGAGCGCGTTGTAGGCGCTTATTACCTCGCGCAGGTCCTCAAGGCCCCTCGGTGCCGTTACCGTCACTTTACCCCTCCCTGTCGAGAATCCGCCCGGCATGCTGAAGCCGGCCGCCGCCGTATGCCTTCACGGCGCTGCGCCCGGCGGCGATGCCGCTGATGCCGGCGGCGGTTTTGTCCCTGGCGGCCGCTACGATGCATTCGATCGCCTTCTCGCTTTCGATGATGCGCTTGACCATCGAGGCGATGTCCGTCACTGCGGCCGCCACCTCCCGGCGCGCCGGCTCAGGCAGCGCGGACATGGTCTCGTCCCAACTCGAGGCGTAAGGCCGGAGTTTCGCGTGGAGCGAGTCGATGGCGCCTATGACCCCCTCCTTTCGCGCGATGACCTTCATGAGGCCGCGCGCGCCGGAGGCGGCGAAGACCTTCGCTTGGCCGAGGCTCAGGGACAGAAGCAGCGCGTAGGCGTCCTTCTGTGCGGCCAAGAGCTCGGCAAGCTCGCCGTAATCACGCGTCGACATCAGGCCTCCCCTGTGCGCCAAGCCGCAATGGACTGGAAAAACTCGCCGCCGGGAGAAGGGGCGGTGCCGCTGCGCTTGAGGCTGAATATGGCCCGTTTGTAGGTCGCTTCGGCCTCCCGCTTCTGGCCGAGGCGGTAATAGCAGTTCGCCATCTGGAAGAGGGCCCGCGTGGCATCGGGGGTATCGACGTTGGCTTCGACGGCACGGTCGTAGAGGGCGAGGGCCTTCGGGTAGTCGGCGAGGTCGTAGTAGCAGTCGGCTTCGAGGAAGGCGGCGGCCTTGGCATATTGGGTTTCGTTCTGGGCACCGGCCAGCGCGATCTGTCCGAAGAGCCCGGCCGCGCGCGTGAGAAAGGCGTCCCTGTTGGGCGCGTCGGCAAAGGCCGCCTGTTTGCAGGCAAGCGCGAGGGTATAGCGCGCCTGGGTGATTTCGGGGTCGTCAGGGAAGCGGTCAAGGGCCTCGTCGAGTTTCAAGACCGCTTCGCGCCAGCGGCCGAGGCTGTAGAGCGTCTGGCCGAGGGAGAAGATGGCGCGGCGCCATTCGGGGCTGGAGGCGAGAAAGCGGCCGTCGGTCAGTATGCGGCTGTAAACGCCGGCGGCGTCCTCGAGGTACGGACCGCCGAGGGCACGGTACAGGTCGCCCTGGAGGAGGATGCTGCGGTACGCGTAGATATTGGTGGGGTGCGCGGCGCCATTGGCCTGGCATACGTCGATGGCGGGCCTGAAACTGCCGAGCGCCGCGAGCGCACCGGCCTCTTCGTAGAGCGCCGTCGGGACGCGCTCGTCCCTGTTTTTCACTTCGGTGAAGGTCCTCAGGAAGTGAGCTGCGGAGGCGTACTCGCCGCCGAGGTAGAGCGAGTGGCCGGCCAGGTAAAGCGCCTCTGTGTAGATGTCGCCGGAGGCGGCATCGAGGACCTTCTCGAAGACCCTTCCGGCCTCGACGTACTTGCGCTCTATGGCGTCGCGGGCTGCGTCTGTCTCATCAGGAGGGAGGCCGGGCAGCAGCGCTTCGAGCTGCTCGGCCTCCCGGAGGTAGAGGGTCGCGTCGAAAAACAGGAAATGTCCCTGGGACATGAGGGCGACCGCGGCGCTGTGGAAATCGCGGACGGCCTTGTAGTCCTGGACGTGGAGGATGTCCTGGCCGATGGAGAACCAGAGCTGGGTGACGTCGTCCATGTTGAAATAGGAGGTCCCGACGACCTGCTGCGCGGACATGTCGTCGAGGAGGCTGATAAGCGCGTCCTTGGCGGCGCCGATCTGGCCCGACTCAAAAAAGAGCCGTCCGAGCTGGTAGCGCGCGGAGAGCGATTCCTGGGTGCCGGGGAAGGTGAAGACAGTTTCGTCGAACGCCTTCTGTGCGTCCTCGGCGGCGCCGGTCTTCCAGAGGGCGATGGCGCGCGCGAGGGACAGCGCGGCCTGGAAGCGGCCCGCGTCGGCGGGCTTGACCGCGCTTACCGCGGCGAGGCTCCCGGCGAAGTCGCCCTGGAGGGAGAGTGCCTCGGCCAGGATGATCGCCGTCTCGGCGGCGATTTCGCCGGACGGCCCGGCGGCGATAACCTTCTCGCAGGAAGCGGCGGCGTCCTTGTAGGCCTTCCTTGCGATCTCGAGGCGCGCCCGTGCGATGTAGCCCGCCTGGGTTTCGCCGGGGGAGAGCCCGGGGGCGTTCATGTACCTGTCGAGAGCCTCCTCGGCCTTGGCAAGAGAGGCCGGCTTTGTCTTAAAGTGCGCAAGGGCGATGTCCACGAGGGCGCGGCTCTCGGACGGGTACTTGTCGACCAGCGCGGTGTAAGAGTCCAGGGCCTCGGACGCCATGCCGAGCCGCGCAAATATGTCGCCCTCCCCCCGGAGGACGCGGGATTCATAAGCCGGGGCAAGGCCCAGGAGCCTTGCGGTGCGGTAGAAGGTGAGGCAGTCCGAAAGCTCCCTTGTCGTCGTCGCGGGATTTGACTTGACGAGTTCCCACCTGCTGTCGGCAAGGACGAATCGCGCGAAGGCCTCATAGGGACTCGCCGGATAGCGCGACAGGAATTTCTCGGCGCTCGATGCCGCGGTTGCGCGGGAGCCGCTCTCGTAGGCCATCTTGAGCGCGGCGGCGTCGGAGTCGATCCGGGCGGGCCTCAGGATCGGGTGCCGCGCTATGTATGCCGCAACGAGGAAAACGATGACGGCGACGACGACCCCCGGGATTTGCCACAGCTCGGAGGCGGGCGGAATCCTCTTCTCGGCGGGTTGGGGTTTACGCTGCTCAGGCATACATCAGGCCCTGCTGCGGTCAAGAATCAGGCGGATTTCCTTGAGAGTCTTGGTTTTCTTCAGGCTTTCGATCTCCCTGATGCGGTCGAAAACGTCCTCCGGGTAAAGCCTGTGCCCCCCTTGAGTTCTCTCCGTTTCCTTGATGAGGCCCAACAGCGTGTAGTTGTGCACGGTCTGGCGAGACAGTCCGCTGAAACGCATCACCTCGCCGATACGGTAGAGTTTGACCGGCGTCATACACAACTCCTCAAGTGCCCAGAGGATAGGCCGTTGCCGGCGAGTGCGGAAAAACGGAGACTGAACTGCGGCTCGGTTTGCCAGTCAGTCGAGTCTGTGCTATATTAAAGCTGGTCACTGGCCGCTCTCCTTGCGGCAAGGGCCGAACGCGGCAGGCAAAAAGCGGAACGATTTATACTTTACACTTTATAAAATGTAAAGTACAAAATGGCCGGGAAAGCGGATTTTTTTAACTTTTTTTCCGGCCGCGATTCCTCAACGGGGAGGCGTCGACAGAATGGCGATTGAGTCCAGTTACGCCGCAGACCGCGGCCAGAACGCCGCATTGCCGACGCTGGCCGTGTTTACGCGCGACGACAGGCTTTACGAGGGCGTTGAGCGGTTTCTGTTGACCGACTGCATCCGATCAATCCGCTTCAAAAGCACTTCCAAGATGACCAGGAACGCCGACGGCGCGAACCTTTTCGCAGCGCTTTGGGATACGAGACTCGGCGAGCCCGACTGGAAGGGACTCGAAAGGCTTCCCCAGGGGGCGCCGGTGGTGGTCTTGGGAGGCCCCTCCCCCGCCGCGGGCGCGCCTTTCGGACTGCCCGTGGTGACGCTGGCGGCGGACACGCCGGCCGAAGAGGTGGCGAAGAAGGTAGTCAGTCTCTCGGAGTGCTTCCAAGCGGGAAACCGCGCCAAGGAGCTCGAGGCGAGAGTGGCGGCGTCGGAGGAGAGGTGCGCGGAGACGACGCGGCTCTCGAACGCCTTGAAGGAGCACCTGGAGTTTTACGAACTGCAGCGCAATCAGCTCTCCGAGGTGGTCCGCCGCACGGCGTACCTGGCGCAGGTGTCGAAGGAGATAAACTGCCTCGACCTCGACAAGATCGTCGACATCTGCGTGACGAAGGTCCCCAAGCTGGTCGACGCCACGCATGCGTCGGTCTACATGCTCAACGAGGAGACGGGAGAGCTTTCCCTCAAGCAGGCGAACCACCCCTACCGCGTCACCGACAGGATACTGGTGAATTCGTCGCCGCAGAGCCTGATGGGCCTTGCGATCGACAAGAAGGCAACGCTGCTCATCAGGGACGTCGACGCGTTCTCGGCCGGCCTGAAGAAACCGATCGACAGGAACTACGGGAAGAAGTACGCGACGCGGTCGTGCATAGTCGTGCCGCTCATGAACGACAACCGGGTGATCGCGGTTCTGAACCTCGCGGACAAGGTGAACGGGGCCACGTTCGACGAGGTGAGGGACCTGCCGCTCATCGACCACATAAGCCAGTTCATCGGCATAGCGCTGAGGAACTGCCAACTTTACCAGAAGGTGTGGCACCTGGCGAAGACGGACGCCCTGACGGGGTTCATGAACCACAACGCCTTCTTCGACGAGCTGCACCGGGAGATCGCGCGCGTCAGGCGGACGAAGGCGAACCTGTCGCTGATACTCCTGGACATCGACAATTTCAAGCTCTTCAACGACATCCACGGCCACCAGGTGGGCGACACGATCCTGAGCCAGGTCGCGCAGATAATCCGCTCGAGCATAAGGACGGTGGACGTCGCCGCGCGCTACGGGGGAGACGAGTTCGCGGTGATATTGGGCGACGCGGACATGGAGCAGGCGCGCATGGTCGCGGAGCGCATACGCCGCGCCATCGCGTCAAACCAGGTGAACCTCGAGGGGCAGACGTTTTTCGTGACCATCTCCGCCGGCATCGCCCAGTACAACATGGGCCAGGCGCTTTCCGACATAGTCAACGAGGCCGACGCGGCGCTCTACCGGGCGAAGTCGCAGGGCCGGAACATCGTGGCCTCGAGCGACAGGAAGTGACGGGCCGGACGCGGGAAAACGCTTCCATGGGGCGGGAAAAGCTCGAGCCGTGATTGCGGCATTTCCGAAGCGCGGCCGGTTCCTTCAGTCAGCCACTTCCAGCCACGAGGACGCCGCGGCGATCTCCTGATTGATGGTGTTCACCAGTTCCGGCAGGTCGGCCTTGTCGATGGCCAAGAGCTTCCAGACCTCTTTGGCCAACTCCGGCGACTCGCAGGAACCGCTTGCGGCGATGCCCTTCACCTTCGAGAGGTAGTTGGCGAACTGGATCACCGCGATGAGGTCGGCGCCCGGGGCGTTGGCGAGGTCGTGGTGGTAGCCGATGCCGGCGACCAGCTCCTTGGGCAGGCCCCATTTCTCGGTCAGCCAGCGGCCGATCTCGGCGTGGTTGGTCTCGAGGACTTTGCGCTCGGCGTCGATGAACGACGAGCGGTCCTTCTCGGCCGTCTTCACGATGTTGGCGATGTCGTCGGGGACGTAGTTGTCCAGGACGAGCTTGCCGATGTCGTGGAGAAGGCCGACCGAAAAGGCCGTTTCGGGGTCGAGGCCCTCCTGCTTTCGCGTGACGAGGCGCGCGACGCAGGCGCAGGCGATCGAATGCTTCCAGAACGCCGCGCGGTTAAAGGGGCCCGAGTCCGAGCGGCCCTTGAACAGGCCTATGACGGATGCCGAGAGGGCGACGGATTTGACGGTCTTGAAGCCGAGTATGACTATGGCCTGGTTGAGGCTGGAGACGCGGTTCGAGAGGCCGTAGTAAGCCGAGTTGACGAGTTTGAGGATCTTCGAGGCGAGGGCGGGGTCGCGGGCCATCACGCGGTTTATCTCCGGGGCGCCGGTGCCCGGATCGTCGAGAAGGTCCATCAACGTGACCGCGACCTGGGGCAGCGTCGGGAGTTCCTTGATCTCGGAAACGATGCTCTTGAAGTCTTTGCCGGCCATACGCCCTCCAGGGGACCCCGTTGGAACTATTTCCCCGTCTGTCTAAGATACCCCATCTGCAGGCCGTAAAGCAAGTCTTCGAGGTAGGCGCTTTCGGTCTCCGTCAGGTTCCCCGCGCTCTTTTCCTTGAGCATGCGCAGGGTGTCGACGATGTGCTTCGCAGCCTCGAGGTCTTTTTCAAGTTTCCCCGTGAGGGGATTCTCGACCATTCCGAGGTACACGGACGCTTGCGCCGCCATCCCCGCAACAAGCCCGAGAAAGGTCGCGGGGGGCAGGGGCTGCGACTCGTCCTCGGGCGCCGCCTCGCCCTTGCCGCCGGCCTCAGGCTCGCCCGACGCGCCGGCGGCGGAGTTGCCCGGTCCGCCGGCGGGGGCCGAAGCTTCCTTATCGGCCCAGGCCCGTTTTTTCCAGTCCTCGTCGACCTTCTTTTCGGGACCCTTGCCGGTATTATCGGCCATTACACGTTTCCTTAATATGCTATTTGGGGCTGCGGCTCCTGTGCTCTGCGGCGGCCACGAACGCGGCGAAAAGCGGGTGGGGAGCCAGCGGTTTCGAGCGGAACTCCGGATGAAACTGGACGGCCAGAAACCAGGGGTGGTCCTTGAGTTCGATGATTTCGACAAGCCTGCCGTCGGGCGAAAGGCCGGTGAAAACGAAACCCTTGTTGGCAAACGCCTCGCGGTACGCGTTATTGAACTCATACCTGTGGCGGTGGCGTTCTGAAACAGCGCCCGCCTTGTAGGCCTGGGCTGCAAGCGACCCTTCGGCGAGGGCGCAGGGGAAGGCGCCGAGGCGCATCGTGCCGCCGACGTCGACGACGTTGCGCTGCTCGTCCATCAAGGTGATGACGGGCGTGGGGGTGGCGGCGTCGAACTCGAGGGAGTTCGCGCGCTTCAAGAGCAGCACGTTCTGGGCGAACTCAATCACGGCGCACTGGAGGCCGAGGCAGATGCCGAAAAACGGTATCGCCTTTTCCCTGGCGTACTGTATGGCCTGGATCTTGCCCCTGGTGCCGCGTATGCCGAAGCCGCCGGGGACGAGAATGCCGTCGACGCCGCCGAGGACCTTGTCGGGGCCGGCCGTTTCGATCTCTTCCGACTCGACGCGGCGGACGTTGACGCGCAGGCGGTTGGCGATGCCGCCGTGGGCGAGGCCTTCGTAAATGGACTTGTAAGAGTCCTGGAGGCTGATGTACTTGCCGACGACGGCGACGGCGACCTCGCCGGCGGGGTTCTTGATGGCGTCGACGACGCGATGCCAGTCCGAGATGTCGGGCGCGCCCGGCTCGATGCCGAGGTAGGTGAGGATGAGTTCATCAAGCTTCTGGTTGCGCAGGACTACGGGCAGCTCGTAGATGCTGACCTGGACGTCCTGTTCCTCGATCACGGCCTCGAGGGGGACGTTGCAGAAGAGCGAGATCTTGTCGCGGATGGCGCGGCTCAGGGGTTTCTCGGTGCGGCAGATGATGACGTCGGGCTGGATGCCCTTTTCCATGAGGCGTCCGACGGAATGCTGGGTGGGCTTGGTCTTGAGCTCGCCCGCGGCCCTGATGTAGGGCACGAGCGTCAGGTGCACGTAGATGACGTTGTTGCGCCCGACGTCGTGGCGGAACTGCCTTATCGCCTCAAGAAACGGCTCGCCCTCTATATCCCCCACCGTGCCGCCGATTTCGGTGATGACCACGTCGACGTCGTCGCGGGCGATCTTCCTGACGGCGCGCTTTATCTCGTCGGTGATATGGGGGACGACCTGCACGGTCGCGCCGAGGTACTCGCCGCGGCGCTCCTTGGTGATGACCGATTCGTAGATGCCGCCGGAGGTGAAATTCGAGTCGCGAGTGACGAGGGAGTTGGTGAACCGCTCGTAGTGGCCGAGGTCGAGGTCGGTCTCGGCGCCGTCCTCGGTTACGTAGACCTCGCCGTGCTGGAAGGGGTTCATGGTGCCGGGGTCGACGTTGAGGTAGGGGTCGAACTTCTGCATGCGGACGGTCAGGCCGTGGTGTTCGAGGAGCGTCCCGATCGCGGCCGAGGTGAGGCCCTTGCCGAGAGAGGAGACCACTCCGCCGGTTATGAAGATGTGCTTTGACATTCTCAACCTGCCCCCTGGCGGCAATTTTCCTGCCTCTGTCGCTCGGCGAAGGCGCGGAAATCGCTTTCCGTGTCGATGCCGGCCGGCGCGCGGCGCGTGACGGCGGCCTTTATGGCGAGGCCCATTTCAAGGGCGCGCAACTGCTCGAGCTTCTCGAGTTTTTCAAGGCGCGACTGCGGCGCGCCCGCAAAAGCGAGAAGCGCATCGCGGCGGTAGGCGTAAAGCCCGAGGTGCCTGTAAACGCCGAGCGCGGCGAAGTCAGTTTCATCGGTCACGCCGTCGCGCACGAACGGAACCCTCGCGCGCGAAAAGTAGAGACAATAGCCGCTGGAGCCGAGGACCGCCTTGACGGCGTTAGGGTTGTCGTATTCCGCGACGGAAGCAACGGGAGTGACGAGCGTGCCGATAGCCGCGTTCCCGTCCTCGAGGAGAAGCCTTGCCGCGAGGTCGATATTCCCGGGATCCATCTCGGGCTCGTCGCCCTGGACGTTGACGATAACGGCGGCGTCGACCTTGCCCGAGCGGACGAGCTGGGCGACCCGGTCGGCGCCCGACCGGCAGTCGGGGGAGGTCATCTCGACCTCGGCCCCGAAAGAGGCCGCCTTGTCGAAGATACGCCTGTCGTCCGTCGCGACGACGACCCGCGACGCGACGCTCGAACGGCGGGCGCGCTCCCAGACGTACTGGAGGAGGCACTTGCCTTCGACTTCGAGCAGCGGCTTTCCTGGCAGGCGCGTCGAGGCGAAGCGGGCGGGGATGACGACGGCGACAGACCGCTTGCTGTCGCGGCCGGCGGCCTTCCCCTGGCTCGTCACTTATTCTTCCTCGCCCTCTATCGTGCCAACGGAGATCTTCAAGTCTTCGCGCTTTTCTATCCGCTCGATGCGGCCGTCGCGGATCCAGACGACGCGGTCGCTGGTCGAGAGCATTTTCATGTCGTGGGTGCTTGCGATGATCGTGACGCCGGATTTTTCCTTCATCTCGCGGAGGATTTCAATGATCTCGCGGCCGGTCGCAAGGTCGAGGTTGCCGGTCGGCTCGTCGGCGAGGATTATGGCCGGGGCGTTTGCCATGGCGCGGGCGATGGCGACGCGCTGCTGCTGGCCGCCGGAGAGCTCCGACGGGCGGTGATTCAGGCGGTGTCCGAGGCCGACCTGGCCCAGAAGCGCCGCGGCCCGGTCCCTGGCCTCGTCCGGGGGCGTGCCCGCGAAGGTCATCGGAAGCATCACGTTTTCGAGCGCGTTCATCACCGGGATGATGTTGAACGTCTGGAAGATGTAGCCGATGCGCCTGCAGCGAAGCAGCGCCACCTGATGGGGCGTGAGGCCGGAGACGTCCACGCCGTCGATGAAGATGCGCCCCTCGGTCGGGCGGTCGAGGGCGCCGATCATGTTGAAGAAGGTGGTCTTGCCGGAGCCCGAGGGACCCATTATGGAGAGATACTCGCCGCGGTAGATGTCGAGGTCGACGCCGCGAAGGGCCGCGACCGTCGTCGGGCCCATCCTGTAGAGCTTCTGTACGCCGACCGCCCGGACAATGACGCTCGTGCTTCGCGGCGAAGCGCTGTTTCGCAGAGTAGCGTCCGACTTAACCACCCGTTTCCTCCGCCGCGGAGCGCCGCGGGGCCGTGTCGCGCGGCGAGCGCGACATGGAAATGACCCGCTCCTCGACAAGCCTTCTCAGGAATGCCGCCATCGAAACCTCGGCAACGGTTCTTTCGAGCGACCGCGACTGCTGGAGGCGGGTCGCAAGTTCGCGGAAGGTCCGCCGGCCGTCAATGAGGCCGAGCATTTCGGTGCCCGTCTCATCGAGGACAAGTATTTTATAGTCCGGCAGTCGGAAAATAAAGCCCAGAAAACGGTGAAGCCGCGTGCGCGGCCGCGGGATGCGCAGTTGGGCGAAACCCTCGGCGTTTTTCGCGACTTGGACGCCGGATTTGAGCGCCGGCACGAGGCCGAAAGGATGCTCCTTTGCGCCTTCGTCTTTCGAGTTGGTCTCCACCGCACCCCCCTGCCCCGCCGCGCCGCGAGCGCGCACGATTCAGCGGGCAACCGCCAACCTTCCGGCCTTCGCGAGGACATAGAGCGCGTCGGCCGTCACCCACTCATTCATCTTCCGCCTGCCCGTGCCGCCCCAGCCGACGAGCGAGCGGCCGGCTGTCATGGTCGATTTCCCGGTGGCGCGATAGTACTTGGCCTCCGCGGGAAATCCGCCGTCGGGAAGCCTTTTCGACTCAAGGACGTCAAGCGCCTCGCCGCATCGCGCGTCGCGGATGAAGCCCGCCTCTGCCATCACTTTCAGACCTGCCAGGACCTCGTAGTGCCAGTAGGCGGGGTAGTGCAGCAGCAGAAAATCATCGTTTATGACCGCGCCGTCGCTCTGGCGGCGGAAGAGGCTCCTCTTGAGGAAGACTTCGGCGGCGCGCCCGGCCGCGTCGAGGGCCTCTTTGCGGGCCTTCAGCCTGCCATAAAGGGCCAGCGCGCGAAGCGGTATGAGCGTCTCGTGGAAAGAAGACTTCGCGGCCTCGGGGCGCTTGTCGCAGTTCCAGCCGCCGTCGGACCACTGCCATTTCACGAGCTCGGCCGCGAGCCTGTCGGCGCGCTCGTCGGCGATGCCAAGGGCAAGCGCGGACCAGAGCGCGTTACCTTCCT
>Ga0315277_10002558_pt1 | contig 25269 bp, 32 predicted proteins | sample YL17G05_15_MG_FD_203695 | JGI IMG/M metagenome (GOLD analysis project Ga0315277, IMG submission 203695) | Sediment microbial communities from Yellowstone Lake, YNP, Wyoming, USA - YL17G05_15 | ecosystem: Environmental > Aquatic > Freshwater > Lake > Sediment | place: USA: Wyoming | collected... | reverse complement strand
GCGCCCTCCCTATCCAGGAATAAGGTCCTCCAGGTCTCGCTTCATCTTCCGCGCCTGGATGATGTTCAGCTTGTACCGGATCTCCTGGACGTCGGAGACGGTGACGAGCATCCACACCACCCTGGGATCGTTGGGATCGATTTCGAATCGGACGTTCATGGCTGCCTCTTCAGGATCATGGTCTCGGGGCTGCCCTTCCCGTGCTTCCCCGTGAGGGAGTAGCCCGCCTTCTCGTGAGCTCGCAGCGAAGGACGGTTCTCCTTGTGCACGAAGGAAAGGATCTCGGGATACTTCTTGGCGAGCTCGGCCAGCGCTTTCGATCCGACTCCCTTGTTTCTCTCCGACGGCGTCACGTAGACGAAGCCGGTCGTCTTCCCGCCGGTCATACTCTTCCCCGTCCGCGCGTACCCCACGGGATTCCCCTCGTGGTGGAGGGGGAACACCTTCCTGCTCTTCTCCGCGGTCCCCAGCCCGTACCAGGGATCCTTCTTGCTCTCCGCCACGAGCTGCTGGAGTGTCATCCCCGGGGCCTTCTTCCCGAGTTCGACGAGATCAAACGGGTGCCCCCGAAGCTGCTTCCTCTGGGCTGCCGTCAGCTCGGAAAGAAAGGGGTGTTCCTCCACGTCCTTGAACGACCGCACGCCCTTTACCACGATCTGGCCAAGAGGGGACTCCAGCGTCTCTCCTTCCCGGTACTTGCCCTTCTCCGCCGACATCCTCGACGTGAAGATGTTCTTTCCAGCGGCCAAGCGAGAGCGAAGGTCCTCTATCTCGCCCTTGGGAAAGTCCATGCGAGACGAGGCCTTCACCGCCTCCGCGGCGATCTTGCACAACTCATCGAGAAAGGATCCGACGAAGATCATCCCCTGGCCCTTCCCATCGCCTGCATCAGCGCCGACATGCCTTCCCCGAAGAGGAACAGCGAGCTGGCCCCCACGGCCCCGGTTCCGAGACTCTTCCCGACTCCCGTGTGGGCGAAACGCTGCACGCCCTTGCCGAGCTTCCCGGCATCCCCCAGGAAATGCGCGCCCTCGCCCGCGAGAGCGAGGTAGCCGGCCGCCTGGGTGATCGGATTGTGGATCGCGGTGACGAAGGGCTGGGCGATCTTGGGAAGGGAGAATCCCTTCTTCTTCGCCAGCTTCGCCATCTCGTCGTGGAAGGATTCTTCGAACTTCATGTTACCGCGGCCTCCCGGTGGTCGCCGAGTGCTCGTCCTTGAAGAGCTGCGTCTTCTTTTTCAGACGCGCGAGCTCTGCCTGGGAGCCTTTGACCCTGGCGAAGTAGGAGTCAGCCACGGGGCCGCCGATCTTCGCCAGCTCATCGATGAAAGCTTCGGTGAACTTCATCCTAGTACCCCTCGAGCCATAGGAGATACATGGACCACTCCCAGTCATCGAATCCGATCGTCGGGCGCCCCATGTAGATCCCCTTGGGCCAGAAGTCCTTGTGGCGCCATCGAATGATCCATGGCCTCTGGTACTTCTTTACCACCCGATCATCCCCCAAGCTCCGCTGATCGACGGGCACGTCCTGTTCGGGAACTCGATCCGCACCACGACGCCCCAGTCCGCAGCCGGGTTCGTCCCAAGCGTGGCCAAGGTGAAGTTGTGGTCGTTTCCGGAGCCACCCGTAGTCCGGCAGGGGTCATCGTCCACCCCCAGCCACCCGACCGGGTTGTAGAGCGTCCCATGAAGGCGCAGCCAGCCGGTCCTCGTCGGCACCTTGATCCATACGAGGATGGTGCTGGCTGCCAACATGGCATCCGTGATCCCGGGCAGCCGGATCACGCCGTTGGAGTGGCTGATCCCGTTGTCCCGGAACCCGCGGTAGACGAGCCGTGCCGTGTTGGCAGCCCACAAGGGGGCGTAGTTCGGCTGCGCCGCGGCCGGCACGTAGGTCGTGTAGTCGTACTGCGGGTAGTAGACCCCTCCAGCGCGGTACTGGAGCCCCAGGTTGGCATCGTAGACCCCCAAATCGCCCGGCGAGGAGTAGAGTCCGGTCCACGGAGCCGGCGGAGCGTTGTACGCACCTGAGGGAAGCCTCCAGTTTTCGTCTTGGCAGGGCTCCCACAGGCTCGTGGACACGTTTCCGTAGGTGTTCACGAGTATCTTCTCCGAAGCGGACAAGAACGCGGCGTAGGAGCCGTAGGGGTCCCTAGGAACGGCCCTCAAACGGGCGTCCTCGGAGTAGGCGCTGGGGGTGTCCAGCGTCACCACCCGGTCCACGAACTGGCAGATGTCCGCCACGGTGGGCGGGTAGATCACGTTCATCTGCGCGAAGGTCGGGCGGTTGAGCGACAGCCCGGTGAAAGCATCAAGGGTAACCGGCAGTGACGTTTCGTGGTAAACATTGTCCACGCAGTGCTCCGCGGTGAGGTCCTCGAAGAAGGTGGTCCCGATCCCGCAGTACTGCACCCCGGACAGCCACTTCACCGCCAGGGCGTTCAGGTCCATGTCCAGGGCGGTGATGATGGGGTCGAAGCCCGGCCCGGGCGGGTTGTAGTCCTCGAAGCACTCCCATGCGTTCGCGGTGTACGTGAGGGGCACGGCGAAGTGCCGGAGCTGGACGGTGTTCCAGCCGCGGCGCAGGCAGCCGTTGATCACCACGGTGGCCGCGCCCTTCTGGTAAGGGTCGGCTCCGGCTCCGGCGGGCCCGACAGACGTGATCCTGAGTTCCCCGCCGAGGAAGGATACCACTCCGGCAGCAATCAGGTCTCCAGCGCCCTGCGTGTTGTAGTTGGCGATGTTCTGGCCCGTAACCCGATCGGGTTCGCTGAAGTTCGCGCCCAGGTCGATCGTGGCCACGTCAACGCCGTTCAGGGACAGGATGAGCAGACCCACGGAAGCGAAGCCGAAGCAGGCTGCCGGGGTGGAGACGTTCCAGTTGTTCCCCCTGGTGATGTAGTCGACGATGGACCCGGCCGGATCGGCGGGCTTGTAGGTCGTGAGGCCGCCGATGGAAAGTCCCCCGCGGTACTGTGTGGGGTACACCGCCAGATCCTGACCCTGGAGGGTGGGCGGGGGAGGGGCGGCGCCGATCCAGACTTCCCCGCTTCCGTTGTCAAACACGACGTGATGGCCTCCGGCAGCGTACTCGGTGATGAACCGTATCTTGGTTACGTTGTTGACGAGGATCTCCAGGGGGTCTCCCGTGGGCGCCGAGGCCACGCTGATGGCCCCACCTCCGCTCCCGAGAAGAGCGTCGATGATGTCCATGGCCGCGTTGAACGTACGGGCATCCGCGATCCCCGTGTCGAACACTTCCTTGGGGATCTTGAAGTTGGCCGTGAAGTTAGAGTCTGGAGTATGCACGATTGACTCCTGTTCAGATCACGGCCTTCCCAGGCCCCCTACGGGGCGGCTTCTGCTCGGGGAGAGGCTCGAAGATCGAGGAGCTATCCTGGATCGTCTTGACCCTGCGCTCGATGGCGGCAGCCAGCGCGGGCTCCGACTGCTTCATGAAGTAGAGCTTGGTCTGGAGTTGGTCGGGCGGCGTGGTCTTCATGAAGTGGGTGGCCATCAGCTCGACCGTTTCAGGGCTGAGGATACCCGTGCTGGACATCTGGACCGCGTTCTCGGTCGGGTAGGGCAGGAGCCGCGGGGGCTCCGGGGGCACCATCCCCGTGATCGGAGATCCCAGAGGGGATACCGACCCGGGGGCCGCCGGCGCACCTGGCGTATTGGCTCCGTTGGGAGGAACCATCCCGGGCTGCCCAGGCTGTCCTGCCGCTCCGGGCTGACCAGGCTGTGCCGGCGGCTGCCCGGGGATGGGCATCCCTGCGGCCTGCGCGTACCGAGTCTGCCAGTCCTGGATCTGCATCTGGCTCTGGGCCTGGATCCAGGCAGTCTTGGCCTGGATGTCGGCCTGGGCGATCTGGTTCTTCTCCATCTCGCGGATGCGATCGTCGAACTCCCTCTTCTTCCTCTCCTGCTCCTTCGCGTAGTCGAAGCCGAGCTCCTCGAGGACGGTCTGGTCGGAGACCGTGTTCGTGGCCCGCAGGTTCAGCGCCACCTGCTTCTGCTGGATGTCGTCCGCCATCTTGAAGTCGGAGTGGCGGACCTTGATCTTGGGCAGGCGGAAGAAGCGCCGGAGGTTGGGGATCAGCCAGTCTTCGAGGAACGAGTTGATCCGGGCCAGCCGGTTGATGAGCAGGTTCTCCAGGACGCGCAAGCTCACGTTTCCGCCGGTCCAGGTCAGGTTGCCGTAGAGGAAGTCCGGGGGAACGTCCATGCCGCCGGCGATCTGGGTGCGCGACTGCTCCATGTCGTTGTGGAGCGAGAGGGCGTTCGCGTCGCCGCGGATCTGGCTGACCTGGATGGGGTACGGCGTCGTGAAGAGGGAGTTCTGGTCCCGGCGCCACTTCTCGATGATCGACTGCATCTTCCCCTGCCAGGTGTTGAGGTCGGAGCTCATGTGCGGGGAGGGCGCCCCGGGAGCCGGCATGGGCGACAGCAGCGTCATCGGGAGGGCGTGGTCGAGCGCGATGGCTTCCTGCCCGCGCTTGTACGTCTGCCAGAGCCAGACCTCCTTGAAGACCCCCAGGATGGGCGGGATGCCGATGCTGGAGTCTTCCATCGAGATCGACTCGTGCTTCAGGCTGAAGATGTTGCTCTGGTCGAACAGGATGTTGTTGTTCTCGCGGATCGCGTCCAGGAACTCCTTCGGCGTGTCCCTGACGTACACCTTGTTGATCTTCGGGTTCTCCATCCTGGTCTTGAGCCAGCGAGGGATGCGGAGGATGTAGTCGGTGGCTCCGGTCAGGACGTTGTAGCGCACGTCGATGTACTGAGGGAACCAGCGGATCAGCCTGACGGAGGAGCGGTTCCGGATGGGCTTGTCCTTGGGCTCCATCGCCGTCTTGGCCTGGCAGTTCCCGCACTTCGCCCGGAACTGCCCGCCCTCGTAGGTCCACTCGGTGTTCTTCAGCAGGTTCTCGTACTTGCAGAAGGGGCACACGAGGTAGCGCTCGAAGGGGTAGACCAGGCTGCAGTAGGCGTTGCCGTAGACCTCGTAATCGAGAAGCATCTCGATCTCGAATTCCTTGATCTTGAGCGTCTTCTCGAGGAGGTCTTTGTAGGTCTTCTCGGTGTCGGCGTTGTCCGTCTCGTAGATCAGGTCCGTGACGACGTACGCGGCCTTCTTGCGCACGATGGGGCCGATCACCGGGTTGGTGAGGAAGAGGTATCCGCACCACCGGTACAGCTCCTTGATCGTGGGCGGGATGTACCAGTTCGAGGGGTCGAAGAACGGGTGCGGGTAGACGTTCAACCCGAACCGGTTGTATCTCGATTGGGACCTGAAATCCGTTTCGCCGGCCATAAGCTACTCCCTGTTGAACTCGGCCCGCACCCTGTCTCCGGACCACTTCTTCTGCGCCTGGGTCTTCGACCGGAGGCGCTCTACGAGTCTGGCGAACAACTCAGAGCCCCCAAGGACCGGAATATGGTGCCCGAACTCGTGCGTCAGCGTGGGCCTCATGGAGACTCCAGGAACCTTCTTTATCGCCACCGTCCCTCTCATGGGGCCGCTGGGTAAGTGAAATCCCCCCGGGGCCTTTGGGTCTAGATCGGAAGATTCCGGCTTTGTCCCACCAAACTGCTTCTCAAAGATCTTCTTGCTGGCCTCCGGCCAGTCCTTGGCACGAATCACGTGGAGCTTCCCGTAGCCTCCCAGGCGCTCCCGGATCCATTTCTGCGTTACGGCCGTTTTATCCATCGCTCCAGGCTACTCTACCCCTTCTCCCCTCGCGAGTCTCTCCTGGACGTACTCGTTGACGTCCAGAGCCTTGGCGAGTTGGACCTCTACCGGGCTCTCATGGTCGATGTCTGCCACGCTCGCGCCGTCCGCGATGCGCTTCTCCACCGCAACGACGATCCCCTTGCGGAACTCATCGGGATACTTCGGCTGCGCGAATTTGAGCACCGGGTGGTACACGAGCACGCCGGCCTCGACGTGACAGGCGCGTACGTACGACGTGATGTCGGAGACGAAGTCCTTCTTCTTGTTAAGCGCCTCCGCCACGATCACCCCGTAGGCGAGTTCCCCCGGGAGGCAGACCTGCACCAGATCGGGATCGACGTGGCGGTCTCCGAAGGCGAGGACGATGTCTTCGAAGGCCATGATGTCGTCCCAGAAGAGCTCCGTGTTGAGGAAGGTCTGGGTGGCGAAGATCTTGTCGCGGATCAGCGACGGCGGATTTACCGAGAAAACTCGGTAGATCTCCTGCAAAACCGTCTCGGGTTCCCACCCGAGCCAGTCAGAGCCGAAGGTCTTCTCGAGGAGATCCCGGTACACCTTCGGCTGCACGTAGTTACGGAAGAAGAGCTCATAGCCCTGCATCGATCTTCGCCTACGCAACCTGCTCGCCGACGGCCACGGACCCAGGACGATCCGACGGCTTCTCCATCTTCGCCCGAGCCTTGGACACGGCCTTCTTCAGGCCCTTGGCCTCGGCTTCGGGGGCCTTATCCGCCGGGACGTTCTTGAGGAGGGAGTCCACCACGGCCTTCCACTCCGGCTTCTCCACCGCCCAGCGCTCGTAGGCTCCGATCGGGTGGCGGACGAACTCGGCCGCGGGGCCCTCGCCCAGGATCCCCCGGAGGAGATCGTTGCGCGCGATCGTACCGAGCTTGTAGTTCAGCTCGACGGCCGCATCGGCCCGCTTCTCGACCACGGGCACCCCGCCCCAAGCCGCGAAGAACGGGTCCAGGACGCCGGCGAGATACCGGCCATCGAAGCCGGCGATCTTGTCGAAGTGATAGAGCAGGAAGGGGGCCTCGCGGGGGCTCATGTGCGCGAACTCCCCGAGGATCTTCGCGTAGGCCTCCTTCAGCACCCCGTCGCCCCGAACCAGCGTCTCGCGCTGCTTCAGCCCGTCCTCGATGAAGGGACCGTAGAAGTCCTTGGGAGAGTAGTCCCAGACTTCCCGCCGGGAGATGTCGGTACCGTTGATCTCGGCCGCCTTGGAGATGTCGGCGGCCCGGGCCACCCGGTCCAGCACCGACATCGAGTTGAACTGGTCGGCGAAGACCTCCTCCGCCAGTTTCACCACGTCCTCGCCCTCGGAGATCCCGCCCTCGTCCTTCTGGTACTCGAAGAGGATCGTCCGGCTCTCCGGGAGTTCGAAGCCCCCGCGGAGGCTGGTGGGCAGGTCGAGGTGGAACTGCTCGTGGGCGCCACGGAGGTAGAACCCCGCCGTCTTGCGGATCAGATCGGGGAGCTCGCCTGCGATCTTGTCGAAATAGCGTCCGGAGATAGCGGTGGCCGTGCGGTTGTAGATCGGAAACTTCCGATGTTCCCCCGCGGCGGTAGCGATCTTGACGGCGAAGTCCCTGTCCTGGAGAGTGCACGCCTTGTCGGGCGGTACAAGAGCTCCGTTGAACAGTTCCGCTTCCTTGGTGAACTCCGGATCGTCGTAGAAGTCGATGACCGCGGCCGCGAGTTTGAACATCGGACGTTGCTCCTATTGGGCCCCCGGAGGAGGGGGCGGCGGAGGGGCCAGCCCCTCGGGAGGCGACGGTGCTTCTATGGGCGGGACAGGCTCCGGCAACGTGCTCTCCATCGTGGGAGGAGCCGCAGAGCCAGGCAGCTGCTGGGCCGCCTGTGCCGCCGGATTGTCAGGGCTCAGCCCCTGTTGGGCCGCCATCTCGCGTTGGAACTGGTCGAGATCCTTCTGGGACCGGGCGATGTCGAGCCGGGTCTCGAGGATCTCGGCCATCCGGCGGAGGTTCTTCGCCGCCACGCCCATCGGGTCGGCATCTTCGCTCGTCTCGATCTTCGAGAGAGCCTTCTGGAGAGCGCGCTCGGTTGCCTGCGCATAGAGGTCACGGAGGGCCTCCATGTTAGCGGGCGGGTGGTTGCGGATGAACTCCTGGAGCTGGCTGGCCACGGGGTTGGCCATGGAGCTCAGGAGGGCCGCATCCGATCCGTCGTGCGCCTCATCGAGGGCGCGCGGGATGCCATAGAACCGCGCCAGCTTCTCCATCCGCTCAGACTCGAGGGCGCCGGAGACCTTGCCGAAGATCGAGTCCGCGGACTCGGCGAGCTTCGCCATGGCCTGGGCGTCCCCCTTGAGCTGCATGCCGAGCATGTAGGGCATCTAAAAATCCTCCGTTTTCCGTCATAAGATAGTTGAAGGAAGGATTTGTTGGCCGCTACGGGACCGGTCGCCGGTCACTAGTTGTGATCGCGCACCAACCGGCCCCCAGGCCACAAATCCTTTCTTTTCATCCTACTAATATTCTAACCCCTTCTTCCAAACGATCAAATGGTTCCCTTTTTTTGGAAGGAGTAGGAGCATGAGTTGGGAAAAGTGGGTCTACGAACTCTTCACTCTCGGTACCCAGATCGGAGACGGAATCCGGAAAGCAAAGGAGGACTACGACAAGAAGCGTCGCGGTATTCCTACGCGCGGATGGGTTCCCAGCTCCGACGACGATTCCACCCCCAAGAAAGAACCGTGGGAGGAATCGTTCGACAAGCTGGTAGACGACTGCAAGGGGCAGTTCGAAGAGTTCTCGTCCTAAGCTCCAACTTGCCTTGGGGTTTTGGGCTGCCGGCTCGTGGGGACGCTCGCGAGTCGGTTCCGGGAGACTGCTCTCGGAGGGCGAAAGCCCGGTTCGAGCTCCGGCGCTGAAAGCTGGCAAGGCTGACGGCGACGGGCAAGTCCTTCCTTTGGGCCCTGGGATCCAACTCCCCAGGGCCCTGTTTTTTTACACCGAGACGCCGGTGGTCCCACGCCCGTGGGTGACGGACGGCGGCCCGGGGAGCCGGTTGCAGTAGAAGCAGTACGGCCCAGGCGCCGTGATCGTGAAGTTGAGCTGCCAGGTGTTGGGCCCGAGCTGCGCCTGGGCGACGCCCACGTTATCTCCGCTCCAGAGATCTCCAACCTGGATGGGATCAACCATCTGCACAACGATCACCTGCGGCACGGCAGACACTTCCAGGATCGTGTTGAAGACCGCAGGATTCTGGATGACCGGGGCCGCGGACGGCGGTCCAGCGAACGGATCGGGCGTGATGGCCGACGGAACGGTGAGGAGCAGCACCGAGAGGGCGTCGAGGAGGTCGATGTCCAGGGGCAACGGCGCGAGGTCCGCCCCCAGCGTGATCGTGCCCTCGATCTTGATGTCGCTGTGCGAGGTGAACACGAACGTGGCAGGGAAAGCGACACCCCACGGGATGTAGAGCAGGTCGCTCTTGTTCGGGAACGATGACCTGATCTCGACGAAGATGGCCTGCAACAGGCCGGTTCCCTCGATCGTGATGGCTCCGCCGCCGGCTTCCACCAGAGGAGCGGGGACGAAGGACACGGAGCTGACGGAAGGAGGGGCGGCGCTGGGAGCCAGAATCGTCTCGATGTAGAACGCGGGGTACAGGATCGATCCGGTGATCGCTCCGGTGATGTTGTTCCCTGCGACTCCGGTGATGTCCGCCTTGAGATGAACATAGGAGTTCGTCCAGGTCACCACCGAGAGGAGCGCGGCATTCGTGAGGGCGATGGACATCCCGGTACCCATAGGATCCAGGAAGTCACCATAGAGGAGAATGTCCTGATTGGTGGCTCCCTCGTCCGGAGAATTCACCGACGTGTGGTAGATGATGGGAGCCGGCTCGGCGGCGACGGGCACGTTGATCGTATCGATGCCGCCCGCTGGGTTGGTCCATTGGAAGGTGGCCAGCGCCAGCCCCAGGAAGTTCACCGTGGCGTTGACCTGCGTGTCGCTGACCCATACGAAGCCGGTCACCGCTGCCCCCGCCGTAGCGATCAGGACGCCGCCGGCGTGCAGCGCGATACCCGTGAACGTGATCTCCTGCGCGTTCCTGTTGTTGAACAGGAATTCGCAGGTGTACGCCGAGAGGACGGGGTCGTCCTCCGCGACCGTGAAGTTGGTGAAGGAGGTGTTTCCGCACGGATTCACGACGGTGATCGGATACACCGCATACTCGGCCGCGCTCGCCGGGATCGTGAGATCGAACGTGATCGTTCCGGCGACGGGAACAACATTCGCTACCGACAGCGAAGAGGGGACAGCGATCGTGCTGAACTGGGTGATTCCCACTCCCGTGACCGTCATCCCGATGACCGTCTGGCCCCGGGTGGCGGAGGCCGGGGTGAGCACTAGCCCGGCGGGAACCACAGGAGTCCCGACCGTAAACACTGGCGACAGCGTGTTAGGCAGCGCGCCAGGATTCATGGACCAGAAGCTGATGGCGTTTCCGGCATCCGCGCAATCCGCGTCCACGGAGACGTTGATCTGGTTCAGCGCCCAGCTGTCGATCCTCCAATTCGCCGGGGTCCCATACGGACACCCTACGGGAATCGTCAATCCGGCCTGCGGAATCACGTAGGTCGATTCGAAGAAAGGCACTCCATTGATCTGGATGGTCTGGTTCTTCACGCCGGCCATGGGAGCCGGAAGGGCCACGACGGGAGGAGGCGCCAGGGCCCCGATCTCCAGGCACGGTACGTTGACGAACGTACCGTTGGGGTTGGTGACCCTGATCCACACGCTGGGTGGCCCGCCGATGACGGTTCCCGTGATGTCGATTCTGGTGGCGCTGATCCTCACGAAGCCGCCAATGCCTATGACGAAACCTCCGGCCGTCACGAGACCCGTGACGCCTACCTGGAAGTGACTGCCCATGATCGAGATGACGCTCGCTCCGGGGACGTTGGCGGTCGCTGTCACGTAGTAGAGATAGGGGGCTTCCGGAGTCACCGTGGTCGCAACACTGGCGACTCCGTTGACGAACAGCGTGAACGGACCGGCCGTCAGGCTGGGCACCGTGATATCTCCCGTGATCCTTCCGGGGTTCACGTAGGTCGTCGTGACGACCACGGTGATATCCGAGCACGTCACCACGTCTGCCGGGGAGAAACCGGATCCGGACAACGTATACGTGGAGACGTCGCCTTCCTGCGGACCGAGAGGCCGGGGCTCGCTGTTGTACTTGAGCGCGAAGACTGCTCCGGCGATCACGACGGCCGTCTCGTCGATGGCCGGCGCGGTGTAGACCACCGAGTTCACCAGGTTGTATCGGTCTTCGATCGTGAGGGCCGGTGTTGTGCCCCCCATTCCGTCATCGATGGCATACTCGATGAGGAGCTTGTAGTAGTCGAGCCAGGTCGTGTTCAGGATGGTGATGCCCGCCGGGGGGACCACCCTCACGGAAGGCGGCAGCGGGCCGATTCCGGTGAGGATCGCGATTCCCTCCTGCCCCTCTTCCCACGTCCCGGCCACGATGTGGAGACGAGTATCCGCGGGGGAGACGGGGATCACGATCGGGGCGCACGGCGTAGTGACCTCCGAGATGTTCGTCTTGTAGCCGTCGATGCCGCCCTCTCCCATGCCACAGGCTTCGATCCACACGATGGGCGTGGTTCCGGAATACTCCAGGACGTCTCCCACGAGCGCTCCGGGGCAGCAGGCGGTTCCGGGGATCCCGGCGACTCCGTCCCCCGGGGGCATCGTGAGGAACTCCTTGGGGAACACGGGCAGCGCGGGACCGACCAGCGGGACTCCCGTGCAGGAGCCAGCCTCGTCGTACAGGTCATCGGCGGCGGTGACCGAGAGCCAGCGGATCTCGAGATCGAGCTTCGAGGAGGGGCTCAGGGTGTACTTCATCCCGAAGCCCATCGAACCGAAGCGCGGGTCCCCATCGGCCTGCAGCGAGGCGGAGAGGGCTGCGAAGTAGGCCGCCACGGGTCCGGGCGTGCTGACGGGAGACGTCTGGCTGCTGTAGACCAACTGCTTACGCCAGTACGTGTAGACGTGGCCATTCTGGTCCAGCGAAAGCTCCCAGCAGCCCTTGATGTCGTTGATGTTCGTGTGCACGCAGGCCGGGAACTCCACGCGCGTCACGCCGTCCGGCACTACCACGACGCGATGGGAAACCTGGTACACCGCGGGGCCCACACCGACGCACGTCGCGTGGACCTCCAGCATGACGCCGTACTTCTGGGGCAGGTTGGGGCCCACACGATGGGTCGAGTAGACGGACAGCGTGAAGCACACCGAGTCGCCGAGGTTGGTGAACTCGCTGGCATCGAAGTCCGTGATGGAGAGCGTGGTGCGCTGGGCCGGGCTGTGCGGGAAGTGGCAGGCCACTGCGCTCGTCCACGTCCCGGCCGCGGGGTCACCCTGGGACGGGGCCGCGTAGATCCTGGCCGAGTATCCGGTGGAGAGGAAGTCGAAGGTGGAAATCCCAGGATCCGTCTCCACCATGTAGTCGGCGTTCTTCAGGTAGAAGCCCAGGGGCCAGTTGAAGTTGTCGGTGTAGGCGACGGGGGCGCTGGTCGGGGTCGTGTGCTTGTCGCCGTACTCGTCGGCATCGGTCCAGGGGCTGCCGCCTCCGCCGATAGCCGTGATCTCGAGCTGCTCGTTGAAACCGGGGTTCAGGACCGCGATCGAGATGTTCGCGCCGGCGGCGATCTTTCCCTGGAGGTAGCCAGCCAAGATGTCGGCCGCGGTGACCTTCACCTTTTCCCCGGCTACTTCGAGTTGAGCGTGGGTAAGCGTTCCGATGTTGGTAAGGCTGGCATGGTCGATCTTGGGAGCATCTCCGGCTACGCCCGTGTGCTTGTGGCCCACCACAGCATCGACAAGGCGGTCGATGGTGTCCATGTTGTCGTTCATCGGGCCTTCCCACACGTTCAGCCAGTCGCCGTGGGCGCCCTTGTTCAGCCCCAGATTTGGAGTGGTGCTCGGCACGGGAGTTTCCTCACCTTGGCTTCGTCAGACGAAGCCTAATAGTCCCGGATGATCTCGATCCCCACGTCCCCGATCGTAGCACTTTCCCTCCTGGGAACCACGAAGCGACCCCTGAAGTACGTACAGGAGACGCGGAACTCCACGATCGTGTCCTGGAGGAGAATGACGGTGAAGCTTCCGTCCAGGGCGACCCTCGCTGACACGTCCTCAGGCATAAGGTACTTGTCGCCCACGAGTTGCTGGGTCGCCCTCGGATGAACCGCGAAGATGACCTCCGGCCACTTCCGGTCCGCGTAGAAGGCAACCCCGCTTCCCCCGGTGATGTCGGTGACCTTGCCGGAGACCATGCAGACGGCGGCCGAGGACCGCCAGATTCTGAGCGGAGAGCTCTGGGTCCCGAGGGCCCTGTAGTCGCTGCCATCGGCCTGGAGAGTCCCGGGCGTCCTGGCGAACGGCGTGGCCGTGTAGTTCCAGGAGCGGGCTTCGAACTCGTTCGGGAAGACCGTTCGGTCCACAAAGAAGGGACCGAAGGATCGGCCCACGTATGTGGGGGCGGTCTCGCCGGCGCGAGTCCTGTTGATCTCGTAGAACATAACGAGCGGATCGGTGCTCGGGTCCCACTGCATGACCGTGGCGGAAGCGGCTTCCACCGTCACGGGGCGGTAGTCGTAGCGCTTCGAGAAGGTGGGGAGGACCGTGCCATAGCGTACAGCCACCCAGTCCACCGTGAGGAACAGGCCGGGGAATTTCGCCCCATTCCGCACGTCGTAGTCCCGCGCGTAGTAGATGACGCCGGAGAGATCGGTCTCGGCGACGGGGGTAATCTCCTCGATCACGACGCCGAGGGAGTTCTTCACGACGCCATGGATCGTCTCCACGGCGACGCCTTCCCCCGACACCGCATCCAGGTATCTGACGTCGAGATCAATGACTCCCGCCGGCACTTGGCACCCCCTTGCTCAGCGCGCTCATCGCCTTGAACAACATGCCCGCGCCCGAAGACGCCATGCTCTTGGCCCGATTGCGGTGAAACGCGCTCTCGTACGTTTCCACGGCCTTCTCGGCCAGCGGCGTGGGCTGCGCGTATTTCCAGGCCCTGCGCTCGCGCTCGAGTACGTGCTTCTCGAAAGACGGTTTCCAGTAGGCCGATACGATGGACGCGATGATCCCGGGCTCCTTGTACGCCCCGCTGGCGAAGTCGCGAAGATGGCCTACCTCGTGCTCGATCACCCGCGCGTTCGCCTTCTCGGGAACGATGAGGTAGTCCCTGTCCTTGCCCTTGATCACCGCGGCGTTGATTCCCTTCTCGATGATGCTCTTGGCGAATCCGCGGATGAGGTATCTCTTGAGCAGGCCGAACTTCGGGTCAGCGAGCATCTCCTCCACGTCTTCCATCGTGGTAACGACCTTGACCGCCCGTTCGAGCGGCTGGTCCTTGAGGAGCTTCTCCACCCACTCCTTCGAGATGACCTGGGTTCCTTCCTCGAGGCCCTTGATAACCGCGGGAGCTAGATCGACCTTGAGGCTGGATCCCCTGATCATGTCATGGACGGCGAGGCCCGCGAGCAGAGTCCCAGCGATGTATCCCCCGCTCTTCATGGGAGCCGGGATATCGAAGCCGAGCTTCGCGAGCTCGCCGTAGAATCCTTCGGAAATCGCATCCATGTTCTACGTCGCCTGTGGCGCCGGAGGAGCCACGAGCGTAGCGTCGTCGATGTTGATCCGAACCGGATGATCCAGGGACACGTCGCCGCTCAGCTCGAACTCCACCTCGTGGATCTGCCGCCCCAGCAGCTTCGTGGTGACCTGGGCCAGCTGCGCCGGGGTGTAGAGGGTCGTGCCGAGGCCGGGGAACCGCACACGGATGTTGCCGGGGAGCGAGGAGTTCACGCCCACGTTCTCGACGAACTGCATCGAGCTCGGGTAGACGTAGTCGGCCGAGCTGGCCGTGACGATGCGCCCACCCGTGAGCAGCGCGTTGCTCTTGAAGCCGAAGGCCATGTTGTAGAAGAGCAGCGAGTCGTCGGCCGTGAACTTGTTGATGCAGAGGCTGTAGCCGAAGAGGCAGTGCGTCCCGCCCGGGCGAACGTACGACTTCACGAGGACGGCGTGGTCCCAGATGCCCGGGAGGTGCGCCCAGATGTCCCAGCCGGTGGCGTTGAAGATGAAGGCGACCTGCAGGGGGAACGTGGCCGTCGCGGAGCTGCCGCGCCACGGCGCCTGCGCCACGAACTCCTCGTTCCCGGGCTGCCCGCCCTCGAAGAAGTAGAGGGAGCCCGCGCGCCAGATCAGCCCGATGGAGTTGCGCAGGTCCTGCGGGGACACCTTGTACCCAAGCGTCCAGGTCGTGGGGAGCGCCACGCTGTCGACCGTGAAGTCGTACTCCTGGAGGGAGAACATGACCTCCACGGGGTGCGCGGCGATCGCCCTGGCGAACACCATCTTCCCGATCTGGGCGGCAATGGCCGGCTTGTAGATCATGCCGGCGGCGTCCCAGTCCGGGGTGACGGGATCCACTGTGAGGAGGCCATCAACGCCAAGGTACGTGGCCTCGGTCACCACCCCGGTAGTCGACCACTTCGTGGGGTCGATGACGTGGTCGACGTGGTCGTCGATCATGTCCGGCTTGGCCGAGAAGCGCTTCGGTTTTCCCTCGGACGTGGGGAGCAGGAGATCGAAGCTCTCGACGTTCGCGCTCGAGGCGTACCGGAGGTCAACAAGGGCGCTGCGCATCGTGGACATCAGGGTTCTCCTTTACCTATTGGCGGCGATATGCTTGTCGATGATCGCGTTGAAGGGACTGGCCGGATCCGGCTTCGTTGGGTCCTTGATCCGCTTCGGGGCCTTTCCTGGCGCCGCATAATCCACTCCACCAGGAGTCTTAGCCATATATCCCCCCGACTGGAGGGTAGCCAGATCATGTCCCGATACCCTGACGCGGCCTCCTTCGGAACCCCGAACTCTCGCCTGCGTTCCGTTGGCCAACTTCCCCAATTCGTTGACGAACGCTTCGTAGAACTTCATCTTGTGCCTCACATGTTTCTCAGGGCCCATCCTCCGGCGATACCGAAGGGCACTCCGTACGCCGCGCGCTCCCCCATCCGCAGGAGGAGTTGGGTAAACGCCGCCCTCGGAGGCATAGCCTTAGGGGGCAAGCGTGAAGCGAGATACGAGAAGGGAGCGCTGGCTGCAGCCGCGGTAAGGCCGAGCCCCCCGCCGATCAGGCCACGAAGGAGCGGACTGGTTGTCCTGTCCTTCTTCTTGGCGATCTTCACGAGTTCATCAACGAACCCGAGAGCGACTCGATTCGCGCCGCTTTCCGGCATCCTTCGACTCCTCGGCGACTGCTTTGTCCGCGGACCCGATCTTCCGGATGATCTCTAACCGCTGATCTTTGAACCCGAACGGTTGCCCGTTCCAACGACGGGAAGAACCCATTTCATCCTCTCTTCTTGCTACGGCGCTTCTTCTTTTTCCTTCTGAGAAGGGCCTTCTGAAGAGCGCCCGCCGCGCTGATCGCCTGATCGGCGATGATGGCCGTGATGGCGGTGGACGCGAACGGCAGGAGGACGTTCCCGCGGGCCCACTTGAAGGCCTTCGGGGCCCACCTCTTCGACCTCCCGAGCTTGTCCAGCTCGTCGCTGAATCCGAGGTAGAACTGGTCCACGTCCAGCCCTTACTCCTTGAACTTCCGAGTGTTACGGAAAGAGCTGAGCTTGCGGCCCAGCCCGAAACCGAGACCGGTGGGCTTCTTCAGCATGTCGGCCTTCTTCTCTCCGCTCTCCTTCACCAAGGTCTCGGCCAGCCCAGCCCTCTTCTCATGGTGCACACGTGTGGGGAGTTTCTTTCCCTTGGACTTAGCGTCCCACTCCTTCACCGTCTTGGAGGAGATTTCTCCGCGGTCCTCCATGGCGTGGAACTTTTTCCGCTGAGCATCGCTGGCGTAGGGCACCTTGTTCCCTCCCAACAGGGACGCGGATCGAGCCGATCAAATTAAGTATAGCCAGCCCCCTACCCGAAACAACGAACCAGTTTGTGTCATAAGAAGGGTGGATGGAAAGCGAGACTGCTTGCCTCCCATTGCCAGACCAGGACCCGCGAGATGAAAACGCGGTGGGACGGTGCCCCAGAAGCCAGACTTCGGCCCTCCAGCCGAGTAGGGCGATCGGCATAGCCATACTGGTCACGGAAACGCGCTACCAGGCGCGAGTCTCTCTAGGCCAGAGGGACAGGCAGAATCCGCAAGGGGGCAGGCGGTCTCGCTATCCATCCAACATTCACTCCAGGACGCGCGTCCTGGATAGGATCCGAAATTCGAGTTTTTCGAGGTGTATATGAATACCACAGTTTTGAGAAAGGGAGGGGAAACCTCCCACGACCACGAGTTCGAGGACTTCGAGGTGCAAACATTGGACTTCACGATCCTCGAACTCCACGAACTGCACGAGGAGGAATCCCTGGTCATGATGGTCCATCTCGACAGGGTGTCGAAGGACATGAACTTCGAGATCTCGGGGAAGCAGGTCGCGGTCTTCAAGTGCGAGGACGGGAAGCCGTACTACCGCATCCGGGGGCCTGTGAAACTCACGGCATCGGAGAACGGGTTCATCGTGAAGACGAACGGGGGCCCGTGCCACATCTGCGGATCCCAGGTGGGAACCATCCGGTGCGTGTCCTGCGGCAAGGTCATCTGCACGCGGCTCGAGGACGACGCGAATCCGGAAGGCCTGCTTCCGGAGCGGGACTTCCCGTGCAAGTCCCTGGGGGAAGACCCGTGTCTCTGCGCCAACTGCGAGAAGGACGGCATCAAGGCGTTCGAAGGTCCGAAGTGAGAGGAGGAGCATGGAGAAGAGAGGAGAGAAAATAACGGGAAGTCGCTTCTATCGGATGTTCTGCGAGCGGTGCGGAGAGCCCATGCGAGTGTACAACACAAGAGATCTGCATGGTCGATGGATCACCTATTTGTGTGAGGAGTGTGACCCCGGCCGACCGAGCCCGCTCGCAGCACGCCAAGACGGAGGCGGAAGACTGGTGGAGCGCCAACGTGCTAACCTTCACAAGTACACCGGAGGGTGAGATAAGGCGCCGAAAGGCGCTTTATTTTATGTCATAAGAGAAGTGAAGGGAGTGGAACATGTAGTTCCGCTCCATCGTCATCTGCAGAGATATTTTTCCAAGGAGGAGGAATGGAGTGGACATTGGAGGCTCTAAAGGGCGTACGAACGGGAGAAGAGGCCGCGAGGTGGCTGGGGGCCCGAGTGGTGGGAAATTCGCGGCTCGTGGTGCTGGTCCGATTCGGACTAGACGATTTCGGTAGCGCCACGTGGATAGGGCACAACCACGCGTTCCCAGCGGGGACCAGGGGGAACCAGACACTGACGGTTGTCGTGGGAGCCGTCCTCCCGCGCACCACCGGAATCGGGCTGCCCTCCCACCACCTCACGCGTATCGTCTCGCCGCCCTCCCTGGAGGTGTATAGGGCGTGTTTCAGCTCGAATCATCCGGTGGATTATCGCAACACGGCCCTGTACGCCGCCTCGAGGAAGAGTATCGACCACATGACGGGGTTCCTTGGAAGCAACGTGCAGATAAGGAACATGCGGGACTACTACCTCACCGGGATCGGGAAGACGAAGAAGGGGGCCACTCGGTGGCTGGTCGAGTCCGTCCACATCAAGCGCAAGACGGCACCGAGGAAGATCATGCTAGTCGCCGGAGTGTACCCGAAGAAGGGGCACTACAGGTGGGTCAGGCCAAAGGTTATATCGTCGTTCTTTCAGAGGCCCGAGGATGGCGGCTTCGCCAGGATGGTGGCGAACAGTTGTTTCCCGGATGAACGAGACAGGATCCCGGCTGCGTACGCGGAGGGCACGAAGCCGCTCCAGCTGCGTCTAAGCCTCGGAGTGTTGTGAACAACAGAAGAAAAGGAGGATCCATGCAGCGGAAGACGATCCAGGAAATGCGACGGGTGTTCGAGGCCGCGATAGCGGCGCTCGACGGCTGCGAGACCGCACTCACGGCCAAGCAGATCATCGACGAGGCACGGCGGATGAAGAAGATCGTGGCGGAGGAGCTCGATAAGCTCGAGATCAAGTACACCCTGTACAGCCTCTCGGGGGTCGTGAAGCGCCGGGGCGCGGACGACAAGGGCGTGCCCATCATCAAGAGCACCCTGGAGACGCTCATCACCGTCGCGGTCGCGCTCGACAAGAAGGGCTACGTGGCCCGGGGGATGTCCATCCGCATCCCGCGAGATCCCTACTGCAAGGTGGTGGGGCAGGCGCAGGCGCTCCGGCGTCTCCTCCGCGCGATCCGGGACGAGAAGGGCCACACCTTCACGATCACCACGGAAGGGTTCGACGCCTTCACCCTCGTCTCGGACAAGAGCGATGAGGGGCTGTCCCTGATCCGGGGCCTCTACTTCATGAACGACAAGCGCAAGCACAAGGCCTGGCTGGTCCACCACGGGGGCGGACCATTCATGTTCGAGAAGAGGCTCATGGGGATCGCGGAGCCGCTGAAGCCGGCGGAACCGAAGGTCGAGACGGAAACGAAGACGGAGACTGCTCCGGCCGCAGAGGTGGACGACTCCCTCGAGGCGTGGCAGAAGCGGTTCAAGGACGCAGAGGGCAAGGGGGGTCCGACCAAACTGACGCCCGCCGTGATGGGCAAGCCGATGACGAGCAGCTCCTGCACCACGTATCCCCGGCCGTGCACGTACCACGGGGACTTCGAAGGGTACCACGACTAAGGAGATCGGCGCGTGAACGCAGCCCCTATCGTGCGTGACCTACAACAGATCGTTCAGTAGACCAATGCGGCTTTCCGGAAGATCTCCGCAATCTGCCCGCACCGCCTGCTCTCCAAGGCGAGATCTCATGAAGAAGCCGACGGATGGGTGTGCAAGCACCCGAAGGGCAACGGGGCCCTCTCCGACAGCATGGTGTGCTGTCTGAACAACTGCCCGCTCTCGTGGACTTAGTAAGGAGGTAGAGCGCCATGGGTCTCTGCGACGAAGAACGGTTTCAAGGACTCGTGTGGGCGGTCCGCCACATCACAAACACCGCCCACGACATGAAGAAGAAGACGCGGTGCCCGCACGAGGGGCAATCGAGGGTTCTCAAGCTGGCCAAGAAACTCTGGCCGGCTTTTCTCGGCGGGTACGCGAACGGAGTGCACTGGCTCATGGGGCCCAAGTCGTTGGAGGACGAGGTGACCCCCGAGTCCCTCCTCCAGGTCGCCCTCCTCGCTACGCGGGAAAAGAGGGACGAGGAGGAGGATCACAAGAACATCAAGGACCCGGTGGTCCGACACATGTTTCAGTACGGCTCGGACTTCCTCAAGGGCTTCGGCGACAGCGATCTCAAATACCCGGCCGAGATGTACCTCGGCATCGAGCAGGCGTTCTATTACTTGAACCGCTACACCGATGCGTTCAGCAAGCGGTACAAGAAGCTCGCCGATACGATGGCGCAGCTGTGGGGCGCGCTGTTTCAAATGCTCGAGAACCAGCACGAACTGCTGGCGGGTTTCTGCTTGGCGAAGATCTACGACAAGATCATCGGGTACCGCCACGACCTCATCACGGAGTTGTGGACCGAGGAGAACCTCCAACACCACTACTGCCTGGACGAGGCCTACAACTGGAAGATCACCACCAGCCCGGAGCGGCTCTGCGAGATCTGGAAGATGCTTCAGCCGATGAAGCACGATGCGATCTCCACGGAGTTGCGACTCCAGATCCTCCTGGATATCGTCGGCAGGCACTACCACTACACGCACCAGCACGAGAAGCTGATGGGGATGATCGAGAAGCACAACCGCCGGCACAAGGCGGACATCGTGCATGCCGAGGACATCAAGGAGATCCTCAAGGCGTGTGTCAGCAAGTACGAGAAGAGCAACGAGCGGTACAAGGATCCTCACAAGTACTGCTGGCTCACTGAGAACAGGTGGGGAGGCGAATGAAAACAAGATTCGTAGTAGGGGATAGGGTCCTCTGCGTTAAGAGCTACTTCCACCAAGCCCAAGGCACGATCGGTACCGTGATGGAGATAGTGGTGGAACCTCCCGCATGGCCCATCACGGTGAACTGGGATAGCGGGGAGTGCAACATTTACATGCCCGAGCACCTGGAGAGAGCGACCCCGCTCTTTCCAGGTGCGGATGTGCAGGTGATCTGCTCCGAGTACTGCGCGCTGCGGAACACGGGCTCCTGCGGAGTAGAGCATGGCACGCCGCTGCGCGGGACCTTTTCGCGCAACGACCGGGTGAGCACACCGGGTTGGCGGTCGGATACACCGCCCAGGATTAGACAAAGGTTCAGAAACGAGGGGGAGCGCTTTGTCATGGCGTCCTCCATAGAGATCGTTAGGATCTCTCTACCCGGGAGTCTCGCCGGACGCACGTTCATGTGCCTAAGAGGAGCCTGCGCCCCATTCCGGCCCCCGGTGCAGCAGGCGTTTCTGTTCGACATGGCGAAGTACGAAAAGAAGAAGGAGAAGGCGAAGCGATGAACAACATCCGTCCCGTCCGCGAAGACTTCGGGCCGGGGACCGCGATGGTCCTCGGCAGTGCGTTCGACTTCGCGAACCTGGTCAACGCGCACATGAAGGTACATGCCACCGTCTACGACTGCAAGGAGCACGGGGGCTACAAGATCTGGGTCGAGAAGGGCGCGAAGCTCCTGGACTTCCTGGACAAGTGCGATCCGAAGAAGATCGGGGGAAGCGAGAAGTGCGTGGTCCTTCTCGTCCAGAACATGAAGAACCTGGCCCCGTCGTGGCGAAACTCGCTGGACGACGAGGGAGGCCTAACCTTCCTTGTCGACTAGGAGGACGAGATGAGCAGCCACTGGTACGCCACGAACGACCGAGTCATCATGAACTGTCCCTCCTACTACTCCCAATCCCAGGGAACCGCAGGAACTCTGGTGTCGAGCAACGGAGAATCACTCATCGTGGCGTGGGACTGCGGCCACGCGAACCTCTACGTTGGCGGCGATCTGCTGCCTGCGCCCGTGTTTACCCCGGGCCAACTGGTGGAGTTGAGGGGACCCGACGGGATATCACGCTGCTTCTTACTCAACACCGGGGCCTGCTCTTGGTGCCGGCTGCAGGAGGAGGCGTCGGAAGGATTCAAGGTACTTTCCACAGAACGCCTTCCTACTCCGTGTGTCGAGACGCACCCCATGACCGCGCGGCACGACGGACGATTCATCATGACCTGCGGGTACATGGAAGTTCTCCACCTCTCGGGCCGCGGAGGCCCTTTCACGTGTCTCCCGGAATACTGCAAGACGAGGATACCAAGAACCACGCAGGCACTGTTGTTCGATATGCCAGAGGGTACGAGACAAGAGAAGAAGAGGAGACAGAAATCATGAGCACCGAGACCACCGCGCACGAAGTTCCTACGCCATCCGCGAAACCCTCCGAGTTCGACCCGCGCGACTACAGGAGCCTGGGCAACTGGGAAGTCGCGCTCGAAGGATCCTCCAGCCTTACCCTGAGGGGACAGATCGTCGCGCTATACGCCAATCTCGCGCTCGTAAGGCTCCTGGAGGGAACGAGCCCGTCGATCGTGAGCGGCCCGGGGATGATCGAGTTCAAGACCAAGAGCAACCCGTTCGCTCCGGCGCTGCTGATCGACTACCGGTGGAGGCATGTCCGCCAGCTCGTCGACGGCGCGCGATATGTCTTCCTGGGCATCGACACCCTCGTATGGGCGAAGCCGACGAGGAGGCTGCTCGAGCCCAACAAGAACGGAGACGTCTTCTACGACTCGGCCAAGGATCTTGCCGAGGCAGAAGCCAAGAAGATCGAGTTGGTCTGGGGCGACCTGCGCCAGGAGCTCATCGCCTGGCGGGAATGGGCCCTCATGGGTCTCGGGGTTCCCGCCAATCTCATCGAGAACAAGCCGGCGAAGAAGAAAGAGCCCAAGGATCCTCTGGCCGACGTCATAGCGAAGCTCGCGCCCTATGCCAACGGGGACCCTCACTGCAGGTACTGCGGGGCGAACAAGAAGGCCTATGAGGGCCACGCGAAAACGTGCACGTTCTGGCTGGAACTCAAGCGCCTGGAAAAGGATCGCCTAGAGGTGCTCAACGCGGATCGGGACCGCACCCAAGCGAAGTGGGCCAAGATGCACCACGTCCCGACGCGCGAGGAGTTCCTCAAGACCTTCGAGCGGCGCATGCCGCCCAAGCGGAAGGTCATGTTCCACCTCGAACCCAAGATGGAGGACGAATGAAATACCGCTTCAGCTGCGGTTGCATCCTCCGCGACCCTAAGAGGCGCTGCAAGAAATGGTGGAGCTGGCTGGAGCCGTGCGAGATTCATGCAGCGGCGGGCGCGGAGGTCCATCACTACGGGAACAAGAAACACCCCACGGAGATCGGAGCCGTGGCGGTATCGGAGGAGAAAGCCTGATGGCGAAATACACGGTTGGCGCAAAGGTGATCATGAGCCCGGTAGGCATAAACAAGTACTCGCTACAATCGGAAGGAAGCGCGGGAACGATACAAAGGGCTACCGAAAATGGCTCTTACAGTATTTCGTGGGAGAACGGCCACACCAACGGCTACCACGACGAGGACCTCCTCCCCTTTCCGAAGATCCTCACCGGGTACATCATAAAGACGAACTGCAACGACAGATGCGTATTAAAGGGATCTACCTTCTTGTGTCGCGGGGCGCACATCGCCGAGCCCAGGAGGGTTACTCACGTACGTACCCACCTGAGATACACCGTCGTGGCGTCTGATTTCCTGTCCGCGGCCCTTCGGAAGGACCACCCTAAGTCCGGCAGCGAACACGCATGCCCTATCGGGCTGTGCACGGTGGTACACGCCATGGCGAACATCCAGCTCGAGCTGTTCGAGGACCTGAGGCCTCCGAAGGAGAAGGAAAAGCCGAAGTCCGCAGTGCTGGAGAGGCGCTGCCATCACTGCGGAGGGGCTATCCCGAGCAACCAAGAGGCTATGCTAGCGACACTGCGCGATGGAACCCGCGTCATGTTCTACGATTCCGAGTCGGCCCGCGAATGGTTTGGGCGGTTCGACCCTACGTGGCGAGACAGCGCAGAAATGGTCATGGAGGAGCAGTGAATCACACTATGAACCACAAGATAGGAGCTGAAGTCATCCTAACCGCGGCGGGGATGGGTAGATACCCGTCCCAGTCCCGAGGCACGAAGGGTGTCATCATCCAGTGCAACGGGTACTACACCATCCTCTGGGAAAACGGACACGAAAACTCGTATGGGGACAGCGACATCGCCCCGGTTCCGAAGTTCGTCCCGGGAGACGTCTTCTACACGCGATGCACCGATGGCTGCCTATTCCGTACGACGTCCTTCTGTCCTGGCCCGGAAGCGCACAAGAACCGAAAGGCGGTGAAGGTCTCGCGGGCTGACTGCCTTCGGTCCGCAAAACCCATCACCTCTGTCATGACGAAGCTGCCCGATAAGGGCTGCCCCATAGGGCTCTGCGTGTTCATCAAGGCCGGCCCTCGCGCCGTCCAGTTGAACCTGTTCCCCGACCCTGTGGAGTCGCCGAAGGTTGAGGTACCGGACAAACCCCGTCCGGCGCAGTACATCTGCCATCATTGTAAAAATCCTATACCGACGAGTCACGGTGCAGCACAGGTCAGGCTGCGGGATGGACAGCTGGTGTACTTCTACAACCAAAATACGGCCGAGAGCTGGCTACAGCAGAATGACCGAGACTGGATTCCCCACGCGGACTTTACTCGTGTCCCTCCCCTTTACGTCTCAACTGACGAGCCCCTGTATCCAGTGAGGCACGCATGAACGGAAACGATGTAAAGCCGCCGGCGTTCTGCCCGGCGTGCGGGGCGAAGGTGCGACGATCCATGGCCGAGAGGCTCGGCATCTCGAGCACGGATCTCGGCAACATCATAATCGCGGCCGTGGTGTTCCTGGGATTCGCGATCATCGCGACGATCGTCGCCTGCGGCATCGTCGTGGGCCACAAGAACAAGAACGAGCACGATGCCGAGATGATGCGCGGCGGCTACGTGCAGAGAACGCGCGTCGTCGAGCCGAGCACGGCCTTCCGTGCGGGCACACAAGTAACGGAGTGGGTGAGGGAAGAGGCAACGAAGAAGGAGGAGAAATGAGATTCATCAACAAACCGTCCCCCTTGTTCCTTCAGGCCGTGGAAGTCCTGAAAAAGCTCGAACTCGAAGAGGGAACCGCCGATCGGGCTTTCGCGGCGGCAACTGCGGACCAATACAAGGAATACTTCCGGAAGCAGCGGAGCCTCGACAAGCCCAGCCCGGGCCGTTTCAATGTCTTCACCCTGTTCGGGAAGAAACAGGGATCGCTAGAAAACCCGAGAGGAACCGACCATCCGGAAGTCTGGCTGAGGAAGGGAAGGCCCGTCCTCTTCACGAGCCAGCCCTACGCTCTCGGCACGGAAGATCTGCGCCAACTGCTCCATCTCTGCTCCGAATTCTGCGGCGAGGTAACGATCCACACCGGGTCGTACTACTTCCCTGGCGCCACGCTCATGGTGGAGATCGAACCTACGGAG